>LNFM01002547.1_pt1 | contig 38059 bp, 36 predicted proteins | sample 596031 | NCBI WGS metagenome assembly LNFM01 (sample SAMN04254537, study PRJNA301005) | activated carbon metagenome | isolation source: dual media filters at the Ann Arbor, Michigan drinking water treatment plant | place: USA: Ann Arbor | reverse complement strand
GCCGAGATGGGGTGCGACGCGCTGCTGAAGGGCACCCAGGTGGACGGCGTGTACGACAGCGACCCGCGCAAGAACCCCGACGCCCAGCGCTACACCACGCTCTCCTACCTGGAGATGTTGGCGCGCGACCTGGCCGTGATGGACGCCGCGGCGATCAGCGTGGCCCGCGAGAACCACCTGCCGATCATCGTCTTCAACATCCACGAGACGGGCGCCTTCACCGCGGTGATGCAGGGCCAGGGCCGCTACACCACCGTCACCGACGCTGCGTAAGGAGCAACGCCATGGCCACGCCCCCCGACAACAAGGCCCTGAAGGCCGACCTGACGCGCCGCATGGACGGCGCGATGGAGACGCTGAAGAAGGAGTTCACCGGCCTGCGCACCGGCCGCGCCGCGCCCGCGCTGCTGGAGAACATCCGCGTCGAGGCCTACGGCACCAACCAGCCGCTGAACCAGCTCGCCAACGTCTCGGTCGGCGGGCCGGCGATGCTGGTGGTGCAGGTGTTCGACCGCAGCGTGACCAAGGCGGTGGAGGTGGCGATCCGCGATTCGGGGCTGAACCTCAACCCGCAGGCGGAAGGCCAGGTGATCCGCATCAACCTGCCGCCGCTGACCGAGCAGCGCCGCAACGAGCTGGCGAAGATGGCCGCCAAGTACGCCGAGGGCGCCAAGGTCGCCATCCGCGGCGTGCGGCGCGACGGCATGGAAAGCATCGCCGCCTGGAAGAAGAAGAGCGAGATCAGCGAGGACGACGCCAAGCGCTGGTCCGACGAGGTGCAGAAGCTCACCGACGGCTACATCAAGCAGATAGACACGGTGACGGCGGCGAAGGAAAAGGACATCAAGACCGTCTGATGCTGGACCGGCCCGCCCCCATCGCGCCGCGCCACGTCGCCATCATCATGGATGGCAACCGGCGTTGGGCGGAAGGCCGCGGCCTGCCCACCCCGCTCGGCCACCGCGCGGGCGCGGATGCGGTGCGCCGCACGGTCGAGGCCGCCATCCGCCATGGCGTGCCATGGCTGACGCTCTTCGCCTTCTCCTCCGAGAACTGGGCGCGGCCCAAGGAGGAGGTGACGGAGCTGACCACCCTGCTGCGCCACTACCTGAAGGCGGAGGTGGCGGAGCTGGCCAGGCAGGGCGTGCGCCTGCGCGTGATCGGCGACCGCGCGCGCTTCGGCGCCGACACGCTGGCGCTGATCGAGGCCGCGGAGGCGCGCTGCGCCCAGGGAACGGCGCTGAACCTGACGGTGGCGCTCTCCTACGGCGCGCGGGACGAGATCCTGCACGCCGCGCGCGCCGCCATCCGCGACGGCCTGGCCCCCGAGGCGCTGGACGAGGCGGCCTTCGCCGCCCGCCTGTTCACCGCGGGCCAGCCGGACCCGGACCTGATCATCCGCACCTCGGGCGAGCGGCGCCTGTCCAACTTCCTGCTGTGGCAGGCCGCCTATGCCGAGATGCACTTCCCCCCCGTGCTGTGGCCCGATTTCGGCCCGGAGCACTTCGCCGAGGCGCTGGCCGACTACGCGGCGCGCGAGCGGCGCTTCGGGGCGCGCGTGGGGTGAAGAACTGGGCCGACCTGCGCAAGCGCGCGATCACCGCGGCGCTGCTGGGCCCGGCCGCCATCGCCTGCATGTGGCTCGGCGCGCATTGGTGGACCTTCCTGATGGCGGTCTGCGTCGCCGGCCTCGCCTGGGAATGGGTGCGGATGTGCGGCGGCTCCACCCGCTCGCGCCCCGGGCTCTTCGTGCCGGCCTTCGTGCTGGCGGCGGGCGCGCTATCGGTCGCGGGGCAGTTCTGGCCTTCCATGCTGCTGCTGGCGGCGGGGGCGTACGTCGCGCGCTTCTCGGCCCGCCGGCGCGGCGTGGTGCCGCCCTCCTGGCTGGGCTTCGGGGTGCTCTACATCGGCCTGGCCGGGGTGTCGCTGATCGAGCTGCGCCACGCCGACGCGGCGGGGCGGGAGAACGTGATCTTCCTGTTCCTGGTGGTCTGGGCCTCGGACATCAGCGCCTACCTGGCCGGGCGCGCGCTGGGCGGACCGAAGCTGTGGCCGGCGGTGTCGCCCAACAAGACCTGGTCGGGCGCGGCCGGCGGGCTGCTGGGCTGCATGCTGGTGGGGCTCCTCGCCGCGTCCTGGCTGGAACCGGGCAGCGTCTCGGCGCGCGCGGCGCTGGTCGCGGCGTTGCTGGGCGCCTTCACCCAGGGGGGTGACCTCCTGGAAAGCTGGATCAAGCGGCGATTCGGGGTAAAGGACAGCTCGGGGCTGATCCCCGGCCATGGCGGGCTGCTCGACCGGCTGGACGGGGTGCTCGCCGCGGCACCTGTCGCCGCCCTGCTCGCCTGGGTGCTGGGCCCCGGCGTCCATCTCTGGAGGTAACGCGCCCTTGGGCCGCAGCGTCACGATCCTCGGCAGCACCGGTTCCATCGGGCGCTCCACCCTGTCCCTGCTCGAATCCGCGCCCCTCGGCACGTTCCGGGTGGAGGCGCTGGTGGCCGGGCAGGACGTCGCCGGGCTTGCGGCGCAGGCGAAGGCGCACCGCGCGCGGCTGGCCGTGGTGGCCGAGGACGCCAAGCTGGCCGAGCTGCGCGCCGCGCTCGCCGGCACCGGCATCGAGGCCGCGGCGGGCGCTGCCGCCGTCGTCGAGGCGGCGGCGCGCCCGGTGGACTGGACCATGGCGGCCATCGTGGGCGCGGTCGGCCTGGGCTCGACGCTGGCCGCGCTGGGGCGCGGCGGCACCCTGGCGCTGGCCAACAAGGAATCGCTGGTCTGCGCGGGCGAGATCGTGCTGGCGGCCGCCCGCGCCTCGGGCGCCACGCTGCTGCCGGTGGATTCCGAACACAACGCCATCTTCCAGGCGCTGGGCGAGAAGCCGCCCGCGATGGTCAGCAAGATCATCCTCACCGCCTCCGGCGGGCCGTTCCGGGAGGCGAGCCTGGCCGAGATGCGCGCCGCCACGCCCGAGCAGGCGGTGCGCCACCCCGTCTGGTCCATGGGTGCGAAGATCAGCGTGGACAGCGCCACCATGTTCAACAAGGGCCTGGAGGTGATCGAGGCGGCGCGCCTCTTCCCCGGCCCGCCGGTGGAGGTGCTGATCCACCCGCAATCCACCGTGCACGGGCTGGTGCAGTACGCCGACGGCTCGGTGCTGGCGCAGCTGGGCAGCCCGGACATGCGAACCCCCATCGCCCATTGCCTGGCCTGGCCGGCGCGCATGGCGGCGGACGTGAAGCCGCTGGACCTCGCCGCACTCGGCCGGCTGGACTTCATGAGGCCCGACGAGGCGCGCTTCCCCGCGCTCCGCCTGGCGCGCGAGGCGTTGGCGGCGGGCCATGGCGCCCCTTGCGTGCTGAACGCGGCGAACGAAGTGGGTGTGGGCCTGTTCCTCGCCCGCCGGCTGCCCTTCCTCGACATCGCGGCCGTGGTGGAGGAGTGCCTGGAGGCGCTGGCCGCCACGCCCGTGCCCGACCTGCCTGCCGTGCTGGCGCTGGACGCCGCCGCACGCACCCTCGCCACGCGGCTGGCCGCGCATCGCGCCGCCGCCTGAAGGAACGCCCCCATGCTCGATTTCCTGCCCGACTTCGTCCGCACCGCCCTGGCCTTCATCGTGGTGCTGGGCGTGCTGATCTTCTTCCACGAACTCGGCCACTACCTGGCGGCGCGCTGGCGCGGCGTGCACGTGGACGCCTTCTCCATCGGCTTCGGCAAGCCGATCGCCAAGTGGACCGACAAGCGGGGGACCGAGTGGCGCCTCTCGCCCATCCCGCTGGGCGGCTATGTGAAGCTGCACGGGCAGAACGCGGTGGACGGCGCGGACGAGCCGGACAGCATGCCGCACCGCCCGGGCCAGACCTTCCACGACAAGCCGGTGCGCGACCGCGCCATCGTGGTGGCGGCGGGGCCGGTGGCGAACTTCCTGCTGGCGATCCTGCTGTTCGGCGGCCTCTACGCCATCCACGGCCAGCCGCGCGGGATGACGACGATCGGCGCGGTGAGCGCGGGCTCGCCGGCCGAGCGCGCCGGGCTGCTGCCGGGCGACGAGATCGTGAGCCTGGACGGCGTGCGCGTCGGCCGCTTCGACCAGGTGCAGCGCCACATCCAGCCGCGCGCGAACCAGCCGGTGGAGGTGCGCGTGACGCGCGAGGGGCGCGAGGTGGCGCTGAACGTCACGCCCGCCGTGCGCCCGGGCAGCGAGGCCGCGCCGGTCGGCATCCTGGGCGTGCAGGGCGGGCAGGCGCGGTTCGAGCGGCTGGACCCGCTGAGCGCGCTGTGGGCCGGCGCTGTGCAGACCTTCGACATGTCCTGGATGACGCTGAGCGGCATCGGCGAGATGCTGGTGGGCGAGCGCTCGGCCAAGGAACTCGGCGGGCCGATCCGCATCGCCGAGGTGTCGGGCGAGGCGGCGTCGCTGGGCCTGGTGCCGCTGGTGAACCTGATGGCGCTGCTGTCGATCTCGCTCGCGCTGCTGAACCTGTTCCCCATCCCGCTGCTGGATGGCGGGCACCTGCTGTTCTACGCCATCGAGGCGGTGCGCGGCCGGCCGCTGCCGCCGCGGGCGCAGGAATACGGCTTCCGGGCGGGCTTCGCGCTGCTGATCAGCCTGTTCGTCTTCGCCACCTTCAACGACATCGCCCATGGCGGGATCGGACGCTGGGTGGCGGGGATGTTCGGATGACCGCCTGCGGCGCTCATCCGACCTTTTTCTCGCCCTCAAGCGCCGGGCGCGCCCTCCGGGCGCTTGGCTTGCGCCGCGCCGATGCCGTGCCGGCGGCGCGGACGGGTTGGCGGCGGGGCGCGCCGTGCGCGCCCAAGGAGGGTGTCGGCCCGGGGTGGCGGTTCCGGGCCGCCGCCGCTATGGTCCGGCCCGAATTCACCACCCCGAACCAGATGGGTCGCCCCTTGCACGCCACCTTCCGCGCCCTGCTGCTCGCCTCCATCGCCCTGGGCGCCGTCTCTGCCCAGCCGGCGCACGCGCAGCAGCGCCGCGCCGCGCCCGCCGTGGCGGCGGAGAACGGCGCGATCACCGCCATCGAGGTGCGCGGCAACCAGCGCATCGAGGCGGAGACCATCCGCTCCTACATGCTGCTCCAGCCCGGCGACCGCTACGATGCCGACCGGGCGGACCGCAGCCTGCGCACGCTCTTCGCCACCGGCCTGTTCCGCGACGTGCGGGTGAACCGCGATGGCGCGCGCCTCGTCGTGCAGGTGCAGGAGAACCCGGTGGTGAACCGGGTGGCGTTCGAGGGCAACCGCCGCGTCTCCGACGACAACCTGCGCCCCGAGGTGCAGCTGCGCGCGCGCTCCGTCTTCACGCCGCAGCTGGCCCAGGCGGACCGGCAGCGCATCCTCGACCTCTACGCTCGGCGCGGGCGCTTCGCCGCGCGCGTGGAGCCCAAGGTCATCCAGCTCGACCAGAACCGCGTGGACGTGGTGTTCGAGATCGTCGAGGGCGAGACGGCGCAGGTGGCGCGCATCAACTTCGTCGGCAACACCGCCTTCAGCGACGCCCGCCTGCGCGAGGTGGTGGCGACGAAGGAGCAGGCCTTCTACCGCCTCTTCTCCTCCTCCGACACCTTCGACCCCGACCGGCTGAACTTCGACCGCGAGCTGATCCGCCGCTACTACCTGCGCAACGGCTACCCCGACGTCGTGGTGGGCAACGCGAGCGCGGAGCTGGCGCCGGACCGGTCGGGCTTCTTCCTCACCTTCCCGGTCAACGAGGGCCAGCGCTTCGCCTTCGGCGAGATCACCATCTCCTCGGCCTTCCCCAACCTCGACACGGGGACGCTGCGCCGCTTCCTGGAGGTGAGCACGGGCGAGTGGTACGACGGCGACGCGGTGGAGCGCACCAGCCAGGCGATCGCGGATGCGGCGAACCTGCGCGGCTTCCCCTTCGTGGACGTGCAGCCGCAGATCACGCGCGACGCCGAGGGCAGGCGCATCAACATCAACTTCGCGGTCAACGAGGGTCCGCGCGTCTTCGTCGAGCGCATCGACATCGAGGGCAACACCCGCACGCAGGACCGGGTGATCCGCCGCGAGTTCCGCCTGGCCGAGGGCGACGCCTTCAACGCCGCCCAGGTCCGCCGCTCGCGGGAGCGCATCCGCAACCTGGGCTACTTCCAGGACGTGCAGATCAACAATTCCGGCGGCTCCGCGCCCGACCGCACGGTGGTGCGCGCGCGGGTGACGGAGCGCGCCACCGGCGAGGTGAGCATCGGCGGCGGCTACTCCACCGACGCGGGCTTCCTGGCCGATTTCGGCGTGCGCGAGCGCAACCTCTCGGGCACCGGGCTGGACGCGCGCATCAACACCACCATCGCCCAGCGCCGCTCCCAGCTGGACGTGTCCATCACGGACCCGTCGTTCCTCGACCGCAACCTCGCGGTGGGCGCGGACCTGTTCTACATCCAGCGCAACCTGCTGACGATCGCCAACTACAACGAGCGCCGCGCCGGCTTCGCGGTGCGCGCGGGCTGGGAGTTCAACGAGCGCCTGCGGCAGAACGTGTCCTACAGCCTCGTCAACCGCGAGGTGTACAACGTGCAGGCCGGCGCCTCGCGCTTCATCACCGAGCAGGCGGGCTCCACCCTGCTCAGCCAGGTGTCGCAGACGCTGTCCTACGACACGCGCGACAACTTCATCGAGCCGCGGCGCGGCTACATCATCCGCCTGGGCACCGACGTGGCGGGGCTGGGCGGCGACGTCAGCTTCGTGCGCGGCCGCCTGGACGCGGCGCTGCACCTGCCGTTCGAGCGCATCCTGGGCGACCAGGACTACGTGCTGTCCTTCTCGGGCAGCGTGGGCGTGATCGAATCCTTCGGCGGCAAGGACGAGCGGATCGTGGACCGCTTCTTCCTGGGCGGCGAGAACCTGCGCGGCTTCGCGCTCGCCGGCGCCGGCCCGCGCGACATCGCGACGCGCGACGCGCTGGGCGGCCGCTTCATGTGGACGCAGAGCACCGAGATGCGCTACCCGCTGCCGCTGCCCAGCGAGATCGGGCTGATCGGCCGCGCCTTCGTGGACATCGGCTCCCTCTCGCAGACCATATCGGGGCCCGGCATCGGCGACACGGCGACGCCGCGCGTCGGCGCGGGGGTCGGCGTCTCCTGGCGCTCGCCCTTCGGGCTCATCAACATCGACGTCGCCCAGGCGGTGGCGAAGCAGCGCTACGACGAGACCCAGGTGGTGCGCTTCGGCTTCGGCACCCGCTTCTGACATACTGAGGACAGGCAAGAAAACACCATGCGTTCCTTCCGTCTCGCCCTCGGGCTTTCCTTCGGCCTGCTGCCGGCGCTGGCCCTCGCCCAGCAGGGCAACCAGGAATGGTTCGTGCCCGGCCAGGGGGGCGGCGCCGCCCCGCAGCGCCCCGCCCAGGCTCAGCCGCAGCAGCGCCCGCCGCAGGGCCAGCCCGCCCAGCGCCCCGCCGCCACCCCGCCGGCCGAGGCCGCGCGCCCCGGCCAGGCGCCGCCGGTCGCGCGCATCGGCATCGTGGACATCCCCGAGGTGCAGCGCGTCTCGGCCGCCTTCAACCAGGTGCGCGAGGAGATCGAGCGCCGCCGCTCGCGCCTCAACGACGACCTCCAGCGCGAGCAGAACACCTGGCGCGAGGCGCAGCAGGCGCTGGCCACCCAGCGCGCGACGCTGAGCCCCGACCAGATCCGCGCCCGCGAGCGCGAGCTGCAGGACCGCATCACCGACAGCCAGCGCATCTTCCGCAACCGCTCGCAGGCCATCGAGCAGGCGGCGCAGCAGTCGCTGGCGCAGATCGAGGAGGCGCTGGCCAACGTGGTGCGCCAGGTGGCGCAGGCGCGCACGGTCAACATCGTGATGCCCCGCCCGCTGGTCATCATGAACGAGCCCGCCTTCGACATGACGGAGGAGGTGAGCCAGCAGTTCAACCGCGTCCTGGCGCGCGTCACCGTGCCGCCGGAATCGGACGGCTCCACGCCGCCCGCCCCGCCCGCGGCGGCCCCGCAGCAGGTGACGCCGCGCGGCCAGGCGCCGGCCCAGGGCCAGGCGCGGCCCCCCGCCGGGCGCTAAAGGGCCCCGGGCAGGCATGGCGGCCGATCCGCGCTTCCACCGCTGCGCCGGGCCGCTGCCGCTCGGCGCGCTGCTCGCCGCCGCCGGCGCGTCCAGCGCGGGCGACGCCGGGCGCATGTTCAAGGGCGTCGCGCCCCTGGACTCCGCTGGGGGCGACGAGGTGTCCTTCATGGAAGGGCGGCGCCACCACAAGGCGCTGGCGGCGACGCGCGCCGGCGCCGTCGTGCTGGGCGAGGGCGACGCCGACGCCGTGCCGCCGGGCTGCGTCGCCATCATCCACGCCAAGCCCGTCCTGGCCTTCGCGCGCATCGCGGCGCTGCTGCACCCCGCGCCGGATGCGCGGGCGGGGGTGCACCCTTCGGCCGTGGTGGACCCCTCCGCCACGCTGGGCGAGGGGGTCGAGGTCGGCCCGCTGGCCGTGATCGGCGCGGGCGCTTCGGTCGGGGCGGGCTGCATCATCGGCCCGCACGCGGTGGTGGGGGATGGCGTGGCGATGGGGCCTGGGTGCCGCATCCACCCGCACGCCTCCGTCACCCATGCCGTGCTCGGCGCAGGCGTGGTGCTGAACCCCGGCGCGCGGGTGGGCAACGAGGGCTTCGGCTTCGTGCCCGACGGCGCGGGCGGCTACGCCACCGTGCCGCAGCTGGGCATCGTGGTGCTGGAGGACGGGGTCGAGATCGGCGCCAATGCCTGCGTGGACCGCGCGGCGATGGGCGAGACGCGGGTGGGTGCCGGCACGCGCGTGGACAACCTGGTGCAGATCGGACACAACGTGCGCCTCGGGCGCGGTTGCGTGCTGGTGTCGCAGGTGGGCATCTCCGGCTCCACCCGCTTCGGGGACTACGTGCAGGCGGGCGGGCAGTCCGGCTATTCCGGGCACCTGAACGTGGGCAGCGGCGCGCGGATCGCCGCGCAATCGGGCGTGATCGGCGACGTGCCGCCGGGGGCCGACGTCTTCGGCTCGCCCGCGCAGCCGATCAAGGAGGCCTTCCGCGGCATCGCGGTGGTGAAGCGACTGGCGGCGGAGAGCCGTCGCGGCAAGGGAGGCGGGGACTGAACGCCATGGATGCGACTGGGAACGTGGCGCTGGGCGCCCTGGACATCGCCGGGATCATGGAGGCGATTCCCCATCGCTACCCCTTCCTGCTGATCGACCGCGTGGTGGAGATCCGGCTGGACGACAGCGCGGTCGGCATCAAGAACGTCACGGTGAACGAGAGCTTCTTCCAGGGGCATTTCCCGAAGGAGCCGGTGATGCCCGGCGTGCTGCTGATCGAGAGCATGGCGCAGACCGCCGCCAGCCTGGTGGTGATGACGCTCGGCCCCGATGCCAAGGGCAAGCTGGTGTACTTCATGTCCATCGAGGGCGCGAAGTTCCGCCGCCCCGTGGTGCCCGGCGACCAGGTGCGCGTGCACGTGAAGAAGGCGCAGCGGCGGATGAACGTGTGGAAGTTCGCCGGCGAGGCGAAGGTGGACGGCGTGACCGTGGCCGAGGCGACCTTCGCCGCCATGATCCGCGACCGGTGATGGCCTTGGACGCCGTCGCGGCCTCGGCCCGGATCCATCCTTCCGCCATCGTGGCGCCCGGGGCCGTGATCGGCGAGGGGGCCGGCATCGGGCCGTTCTGCACGGTCGGCGCGGATGTCGTGATCGGCGCGGGCGCCGTGCTGACCTCGCACAACGTGGTCGAGGGCCACACGGAGATCGGCGAGGGGGTGATGCTCGCGCCCTTCGCCTCCGTGGGCCTGGCCCCGCAGGACCTGAAGTACAAGGGCGAGCCGACGGGGGTGCGCCTGGGCGCCCGATCGCAGCTGCGCGAGCATGTGACGGTGCATCGCGGCAGCGTGGGCGGCACCGGCATGACGGTGGTGGGCACCGACTGCCTGCTGATGGCGTGCTCCCACGTGGGCCATGACAGCGTGGTGGGCAACGGCGTCATCCTGGCCAACAACGTGATGCTGGGCGGGCACGTGAAGCTGGGGGACAACTGCTTCCTCGGCGGGGGTGCCGCCATCCACCAGACGGTGCGGATCGGCCGGCAGGCGATGATCGGCGGGCTGGCGGGCGTGACCAACGACGTGCCGCCCTTCGGCAACGCCTTCGGGCTGCCGGCGCGCCTGGTGGGGCTGAACGTGATCGGGCTGCGCCGCCGCGGCTTCTCGCGCGAGAACCTGCACGCCCTGCGCGCCGCCTTCCGGCTGATCTTCCGTGACCCCGGCACCTTCCAGGAACGCCTTTCCGCCGCCGAGGCGCAGTTCGCGGGTGACGCGCTGGTGGAGGAGGTGATCGGCTTCCTGCGCTCCACCGAACGCCGGCGCGATCTGATCCGGCCCGGCCGCATGACCGCGGAATTCGGGACGGACGAGGAGGAAGGTTGACGCGCGGCCGGTTCACGCCATCGGGCGGCGCCCGGTGACGACCGGACGCGGGACCACCGCCATCCTCGCCGCCGGCGGGCCATTCCCGCTGCGGGTGGCGGAGGCGGCGGCGCGGCAGGGTGGCGTCTTCGTCGTCTGCCTCAAGGGCTTCTGCGACCCCGCGCCCTACGCCCACCTGCCGCACATGGTCGAGCGGCCGGGTGCTGCCGGCGGCATCCTGGCCCGGCTGAGGGCCGAGGGCGTCTCGCGCATCGCCATGGCGGGCCATGCCAAGCGCCCCTCCATGCTCGGCATCTGGCCCGATGCCTGGGCGCGGCAGGCGCTGGTGACGCTGGGCCCGGCGCTGCTGAAGGGCGATGACGGCTTCCTGCGCGGCATCGTGTCGCTGCTGGAGGCGGAGGGCTTCGAGGTCGTCTCGCCCCAATCGCTGCTGGAGGACCCGATGGCCGGCGCCGGCCTGCTGGCTGGCCCGCCGCCCGACGAGGCCGCGTTGGCGGACATGGCCCGCGGCGCGGCCGTGCTGCACGCGCTTGCCGCGCAGGATGTCGGCCAGGCCGTCGTGGTGCAGCAGGGCCTGGTGCTGGGCATCGAGGCGGTGGAGGGCACCGACGCCCTGCTCGCCCGCGCCGGGACGCTGCGGCGCGAGGGTCCGGGCGGCGTGCTGGTGAAGCTGCCCAAGCGCGGGCAGGAGATGCGGGTGGACGCGCCGACGGTCGGCCCGCGCACCGTGCAGGGCGCGCTGGCCGCCGGGCTGCGCGGCATCGCCGTGGGCGCGGGCGGCACCATCGTCGCCGACCGCGATCAGGCTTTGCGCGAGGCCGCGGCCGCCAACATCTTCGTCTTCGGAATGGAGGAACCACCCCGATGAGCTTCCGCTACCTGCACACCATGCTGCGCGTGGGCGACCTCGACCGCGCCATCGCCTTCTACACCACCCACCTGGGCATGCGCGAGCTGCGCCGGAACGACGTGCCGGACGGCAAGTACACCCTCGTCTTCCTCGGCTACGGCGACGAGCGCACGGAAACGGTGCTGGAGCTGACCTACAACTACGGCGTCGCCTCCTACGAGATGGGCGGGGCCTTCGGGCACCTGGCGATCGGCGTGCCCGACATATACGCCACCTGCGAGGCGATGCGCGCGGCCGGCGTGAGGATCACGCGCGAGCCGGGGCCGGTGAAGTTCGGCACCACGCTCATCGCCTTCATCGAGGACCCGGACGGCTACAAGATCGAGCTGATCCAGCGGGGGTAGGGCGGATCGCCGCAGGGCGGAATCGCCCGGAGGCGTGAATCCGCCCTCAACAAGGCGTCACCCCTCCAGCCGCACGTTCCCGGCGCGGGCCACCTCGCGCCACTTCGCGATCTCCTCGCGCACGAAGGCGCCGAATTGGGCCGGCGTGCCGGGGTCGGGCACCGCACCCATGGCGATGATGCGCGCGGCCATCGCCTCCTCGCGCAATATCGCACCCACGTCGGCGCTGACGCGGGCGACGATCTCGGCCGGCGTGCCGGCAGGCGCCACCAGCCCGGTCCAGCCCGCGGCCTCGTAGCCGGGGGACAGCGTCTCGGCGATCGTCGGCACCTCGGGCAGCTGCGGCAGGCGGCGCGCGGTGGCGACCGCGATGGCGCGCACGCGTCCGCCCTGGATCTGCGGCAGGGCGCTGGCCACGCTGTCGAACATCAGCGGCACGGTGCCGGCCACCAGGTCCGCCATGCCGGGGCCGGAGCCGCGGTAATGCACGATGTTGAAGCGCATCCCCGTCCGCAACTGCAGCAGCTCGGTCGCCATGTGCTGGGAGGAGGCGGGGCCGGCGGAGGCGATGTTCACCTCGCCGGGCCGGGCGCGCACGCGCGCCGCCATCTCGCGCGGGTCGTTCGTGCCGAAGGAGGGGTGGGCGACCAGCAGCAGCGGCACCATCACCACGTTGGTGATGGCGGCGAAGTCGCGCTCCACCTCGTAGGGCAGGCGGGGCAGGACGGAGGGCAGGATGCCGATGGTCCCCGACGTGCCGGCGCCCAGCACGTAGCCGTCGGGGGCGGAGCGCGCCACCGCCTCCATGCCCGGCGCCCCGGCGCCGCCGCCCCGGTTCTCCACCACCACGCGTTGTGGCCATCGCTGGGACAGCTGGTCGGCCACCAGGCGGGTGAAGATGTCGGCCGCCTGACCCGGTGGGAAGGGCACGATGATGCGAATCGGCTTGTCGGGCCATGCAGACTGGGCCATCGCAGGGGCGGCGAGGGGCAGCGCGAGCGCGGCCCGGCGGGAAATGGATGCCATGGCTTCCTCCTTGGTTGGGGAAAGTCTAGGCTTCGCGGTGTCAACGGGGGAAGCCATGTCGGGCAACGCGATCGAGGTGGCCGTGCTGGCCGGCGACGGCATCGGGCCGGAGGTCACGGAGGCGACGCTGGCGGTGCTGGAGGCGCTGGGGCGGCGCCACGCGCTGGGGTTGCGCTTCACGCCGCACCGGGCCGGCGCCATGGCCTATCGCGACACGGGCACCGACCTGTCGGATGAGGTGTTCCGTGCCTGCGAATCGGCCGATGCCATCCTGCTGGGCGCCATGGGCTGGCCCGGCATCCGCGCGGCCGACGGCACGGAGCTGGCGCCGCAGATCACCCTGCGCCAGCGCCTGGACCTGTATGCCGGCATCCGGCCGATCCGCGCGATCCCCGGCGTGCCCTCGCCGCTCGCCGACCCGCGGGCGGGCTGCATAGACTGCGTGATCCTGCGCGAAAGCACGGAGGGGCTGTTCTGGTCGAAGGACCGCGGCACGGTGACCGACGACTACGTGGAGGAGACGCTGCGGATGACGCGCAGCGTGACCGAGCGCCTGGCCAGGCGCGCCTTCGCGCTGGCGGCCAAGCGCCGCGGGCGGGTGACGCTGGTGGACAAGGCCAACGTGTTCCGCGCCTTCGCCTGGATGCGCGGCATCTTCGCCGAGGAGGCGAAGGCGCACCCCGAGGTGGCCTTCGATGCCGCCTACGTGGACGCCATGGCGCTGGACCTGCTGCGCCGCCCCTGGGAGTTCGACCTGCTGCCGACGGAGAACATGTTCGGCGACATCCTGAGCGACCTGGCGGCCGGGCTGATCGGCGGCATGGGCTTCGCGCCCTCCGCCGACGTCGGCGACGAGCACGCGGTGTTCCAGCCCAGCCACGGCACCGCGCCCGACATCGCCGGCCAGGGCATCGCCAACCCCACCGCGATGATCCTCTCGGCCGCCATGATGCTGGACTGGCTGGGCGAGGCCCCGATGATCGAGGCGGCGGAGGAGCTGCGCCGCGCCGTGGACCGCGCCTTCGCAGACGGGCTGCGCACCCGCGACATCGGCGGCGCGCACGGCACGGCGGAGGCCGGGCGGCGGGTGATCGCCGCCCTCGGCTGAGGCTCAGCGCGCCTCGGCGACGCCCGCGGCGACGAGGGCGGCCAGCGCGCGGGCCAGGCAGTCGTTCAGCCGGTCCAGGCTGGCCGCGCGCTCGCGCGGGGGCACCCGCTCCAGGTCCAGCGCGCCGGATTCGACCCAGGCCTGCATGAGGTCCCAGCGGCGGAAGACGGCCGCACCCGCGCCGGCGGCCGCCATGCGCAGCTTCTCGCGGTAGGGCTCGACATTGGCGTTGCCGCGCAGGAAGCGGCTCCACTGCATGTCCACCAGGATGGCGTCGGCGCCGCGACGGCGGATGCGGTCCAGCCCATGTTGCAGCGCCTCCGTCATCTCCTCGGGGTCGGCGTTGCGGGCGGCCTCCACGGTGCCGGCCTGCCAGATCACCAGGGCGGGCTGCAGGGCCGGGCCTTCCTGGCGCAGCATGGCCAGGTGGTCGGCCACCGAGACGCCGCGGCCGCCGCGCACCGCGACCTCCACGCTGGCGCGGGGGTTCGCCTCGGCCAGCAAGGCCTGGAGGCGGGCGGGCCAGGCGGCCTCCGGCCCGCTGGCGCCGGGGCCGGTGACGCTGGCCGAGCCGAGCACGAGGACGCGCAGCGTGCCGCCGCCCAGCGCGGCGAGCGTGGCGGGGAGGGGACGCGCGGCCTCCGTGATCTCGTCGGGCACGGACGGGCAGGCGGGCAGGGCCGCGGCGGGCGCGGTCGGAAGCAGCAGCATCAGGAGGAGGGCGGCGGCCCGCATGGCGGGGGGCAGCGTAGCGCGCGGCCGCTCGCGCTGCCAATCCGCCAGGAAGCCGGTCAGCGCCAGGGCGGCGAGGCAGGCGAGGTTCACCGCCCACTGCATCGGCGCCCCATCATCATGCTCCAGCGCCAGCCGGGCGAGGAAGGAGAGCAGGATGCCGAAGCAGAAGACCGGCAGCGACTGCCGGCCCATGATGACGAAGGGCCGCAGCCAGCGCGACCGCAAGGGGGCTGCGTCGCGCGGGACGTGGCGCGCGACCAGCCACAGCAGCGCCAGCACGCAGGCCAGCCGCAGCGGGTGCAGCGCCGTCTTGTCCACCGAGGCGAGGAAGGCGGGGAAGGCGTCCGGCAGGCGTTCCAGCACCGCGGGCAGCCGCGCCTCGACGACCAGCGCGGCGGCGCAGGCCAGCAGGAAGGCGAGCGCGAGGGCGGACAGCGTGCGCGACGGCGCGGGCCAAGGCAGGGTGGCGGCCCCGCGCGCGCCCTGGCCGACCAGGAATCCCAGCACGAACAGCAGCTGCCAGCCCAGCGGGTTGAAGAACCACCCGCCCTCGCGCCAGCGCGGCAGGTTCACGTCGAAATGGCGCGCCAGCGCCCAGGTGAGCAGCGACAGCGCCAGCAGCAGCCAGGGCCGGTGGCGCAGGGCGAGCACCAGCGGCAGCACCGCCAGCAGCACCATGTAGAGCGGCAATATGTCCAGGAAGGCGGGCTGGAAGCGCAGCAGCAGGGCTTCGAGCAACGTGCGGTAGGGGTCCTCGGCGAAGGGGTCCAGCGCCAGCTCGTCCAGGTAGGCGCCGCGGTCGAGCGTGGCGGCCGACAGGCCGACCTGGGCGGTGAACACCACCAGCAGCACGATGTGGGCCATGTAGAGCTTGCCGATGCGCCGGACCGCGCGGGCGGAGGCGATGGCCCAGCCCTCGCGGTCGGCCGCGCCCGCATAGGCGAAGGCGCCGGCATAGCCCGCCAGCAGCACGAAGGCCTCCGTGGCGTCGGCGAAGGACCAGTTCTTCAGCGTCACCTGGCCCAGGACGTTGCCGGGGGTGTGGTTGACGACGATCATCCACAGCGCCAGGCCGCGGAACAGGTCGGCACGCAGGTCGCGGGTCATGCGGTTTGCATCGGGGGGCGGCGTCGCCATACTGGCATCATGCGCGCCCTCGCGATCCTTTTCACCCTGCTCGCCCCCGCCTGGGCCGCCGCCGCGCCTTGCCCGGTGGCCGGGGTGGGCCTGCCGGCGCTGCCGGCGCTGTCCCAGGCGGTGCAACGCGGCAGCGTGACCATCGTGGCGCTGGGCTCCTCCTCCACCGCCGGGGCGGGGGCGAGCGAGCCGGGCCGCACTTACCCGGCCCTGCTGGAGGGGCGGCTGCGCGCCGCCTGGCCCGGGGTGGCGGTGCGGGTGGTGAACGCCGGCCGCTCGGGCGAGACGTCGTCGGAGATGGTGGCGCGGATCGGGCGCGACGTGCTGCCCGAGCGGCCCGACCTGGTGATCTGGCAGGCGGGCGGCAACGAGGCGCTGCGCGGGCGGGAGCCGGCGGAATTCGCCGCGGTGATGCGCGTGGGGCTGGAGCTGCTGGCCGGCCTGCCGGTGGTGCTGATGGACAACCAGCGCAGCCCGCGCATGGCCGAGCGCGGCGCGCTGTTCGACGCGGAGCTGGCGCGGCTGGGCCTGCCGGTGTTCCGGCGCTCGGTCGCGATGGGGGCCTGGGGGGCGGATGGCGCGGCGCTGGTGCATGGCGACGCCCTGCACCTGAACGACCGCGGCTACGAATGCCTGGCGGGCGAGCTGGCGCTGGCGCTGGCGGAAGCCTCTTGGCAGCCGGGCGCGGTGGTGGCACGAACACGGCCATGAGCCAGATCGCGCCCCTCGCCCGCATCTTCCAGCCGCCGCGCCCGGCGACGCAATCGGGCCACGCGCGGTCCCAGGGGTGGGTGCTGCGCTTCGCGGCGAGCGAGAAGCTGCGGCTGGACCCGCTGATGGGCTGGGCCGGCTCGGGCGACACGCGCAAGCAGGTGCACCTGGACTTCCCGACGAAGGAGGCCGCGATCGCGTATTGCGAGGCGCGCGGCATCTCCTTCGAGGTGGAGCCGACGCCCAAGCCCGCGCCCATCAAGCCCAAGGTCTACGCGGACAACTTCCGGTTCGGGCGGGCGGAGAACTGGAGCCACTGAATTCATCCGCGCCCTTAGCTCAGTTGGATAGAGCAGGAGCCTTCTAAGCTTCAGGCCGCTGGTTCGAATCCAGCAGGGCGCGCCAGCCGCTTCCCCAGGCGCCGCTTCGGCGGCATGCTCCCGGCGCAACGAATCCCCGGGGGGCCGGCATTGATCACGTCATGGCGCGAGGTGCGGCCGCCCGAGGGCGGCGTGGTGCTGCCCGAGGAACGCCTGCCCTGGGGGCAGACCGCCCTGCTGGGCGTGCAGCACGTCGTCGCCATGTTCGGCGCCACGGTGCTGGCACCCCTGCTGATGGGCTTCGACCCCAACGTGGCCGTGCTGATGAGCGGCATCGGCACGCTGGTCTTCTTCCTCTGCACCGGCGGGCGGGTGCCCTCCTACCTCGGCTCCTCCTTCGCCTTCATCGGCGTGGTGGTGGCGGCCACGGGACATTCCGGATCGGGGCCCAACGCCAACATCGGGGTGGCGCTGGGCGGCATCATCGCCTGCGGGGCGATCTACGCGCTCGCCGGCTGGGCGGTGATGCGCGCCGGCACCGGCTGGATCGAGCGGCTGATGCCCCCCGTCGTCACCGGCACGGTGGTCGCGGTGATCGGGCTGAACCTCGCCGCCATCCCCATCAAGAACATGGCGCCGACCGCCTTCGACGCCTGGATGCAGGCGGCGACCTTCGTGCTGATCGCGCTCATCGCCGTGCTGGCCCGCGGGCTGGCGCAGCGGCTGCTGATCCTGCTGGGGCTCATCGGCGCCACCGCGCTCTACGCCCTGCTGCACGCCGTCACCGGGCTGGGCGCGCCGGTGGATTTCTCCCGCGTCGCGGCGGCGCCATGGTTTGGGGTGCCGGGCTTCGCCGCGCCCGCCTTCTCCCTGCCCGCCATCCTGCTGATCGCCCCCGTCGCGCTGATCCTGATGGCGGAGAACCTGGGCCACCTGAAGGCCGTGGCGGCGATGACCGGGCGCAACATGGACGACCAGGTGGGCCGCGCCTTCGTGGGCGACGGCGTGGCGACGGTGATGGCCGGCGCGGTGGGCGGCACGGGGGTGACCACCTATGCCGAGAACATCGGCGTGATGGCGGCGACGAAGGTGTATTCCACGCTGCTCTTCGTCGTGGCCGCGCTGGCGGCCATCCTGCTGGGCTTCTGCCCCAAGTTCGGCGCGCTGATCGGCGCGGTGCCGGTGGCGGTGATGGGGGGCGTGTCCATCGTCGTGTTCGGCCTGATCACCGCCGCCGGGGCGCGCATCTGGGTGGAGGCGCGGGTGGATTTCGCCGATCCGCGCAACCTCATGGTCGCGGCCATCCCGCTGGTGCTGGGCACCGGGGACTTCACGCTGCGCTTCGGCGACTTCGCGCTGGGGGGCATCGGCACCGCCACCTTCGGGGCCATCCTGCTCTGGGCCTTGCTCCGGCCACGCAACGATGCGTGACGGGGCGCCGCGCACGGCGTTGCATGGCCAGAACCCGGCGCCATGTCGGGGTCTCAGGAGACTCCGCATGCCTCCGTTCCTGCTCTTCCTCATCCGCCACGCCGCGATCGGCTTCGGCATCTCGGCCCTGTTCGTGGGCTTCGTGATCTGGGCCGATCCGTCGGGCCTTGGCCGCCTGCTGCTGTCGTCGCGCGAGCATCCGCTGCCCGTGCTGCTGCTGTGGTTCTTCTCCGGCCTCACCTTCGGGGGCGTGCAGATGGCCATCGCCATCATGCTGCCCGAGGAGGAGCAGCGCCCCCGCCCGCCGCGCGGGCGCATGGTGCCGGTGCCGGTGCGCGCCCAGCGGCGGCGCGATTGAGGCGGCGCACCCTGCTGGCCCTGCCGCTGCTGGGGGGCTGCGCCATTCCGCGCGTCGAGGAACCCGCCTTCTCCGTGGTGGACCGCCAGGGCCCCGTGGAGATCCGCGAGGTCGCCCCCCGCCTGCTGGCCGAGGTGGAGGTGGAGGGCGACGACGAGGCCGCCGCCCGCAACGCCGGCTTCCGCGCGCTCTTCGCCTTCATCTCCGGCGCCAACATCCCCATGACCGCCCCGGTGGCGCAATCGGGCGGCGAGCGCATCGCCATGACGGCGCCCGTCACCCAGTCGCGCGACGGCGCGCGCTGGCGGATCGGCTTCGTGATGCCGGCGGGCATGACGCTGGCCGCCGCGCCCCGCCCCACCGACCGCGCGGTGGCGCTGCGCGAGGAGCCGGGCGGCGCCGTCGCGGTGCTGCGCTTCAACGGCGTGGCGACGGCGGACCGGGTGGCGGGCGCGCGGGCGCGGCTGGCATCGGCCATCGCCCTGTCCCCCTGGGAAGGTGTGGGGGAGGGCGGCGCCTGGTTCTACGACCCGCCCTGGACCCTGCCGGCCCTGCGCCGCAACGAGGCCTGGCTGCCGGTGCGGCCCCGCGCCGCCTGACTACTTGCCGCCGGCCGCGAAGCGCACCGCTTCCTCGGCCGCGCGGAACAGGGCGCGGGCCTTGGCGATGCATTCCTCGTGCTCGGCGCGCGGGTCGCTGTCGGCCACCACGCCGGCGCCGGCCTGGACGTGCAGCGTGCCGTCCTTCACCAGCGCGGTCCGCAGCGCGATGCAGATGTCCATGTTGCCGTCCACGCCGAAATACCCCAGCCCCCCGGCGTAGAGGCCGCGGCGCGAGGGCTCCAGCTCCTCGATGATCTGCATCGCCCGCACCTTGGGCGCGCCCGAGAGCGTGCCGGCGGGGAAGCCCGCCACCAGCGCGTCCAGCGCCGACAGGCCCGGGCGCAGCCGGCCCCGCACCTCGGAGGCGATGTGCATGACCTGGGAATAGCGCTCGACCGTGAACTGCGCCGGCACGCGCATGGACCCCACCGCCGCCACCCGGCCCACGTCGTTGCGGCCGAGGTCGAGCAGCATCAGGTGCTCGGCGCGCTCCTTGGGGTCGGCGAGCAGCTCCTTCTCCAGCGCCGCGTCCTCCTCCGGCGTGGCGCCGCGGCGGCGGGTGCCGGCCAGCGGGCGGATCGTCACCTCGCCGTTCTTCACGCCGACCAGGATCTCCGGGCTGGCGCCGGCTGTGCTGAAGGCGCCGAAGTCGAAGAAGGTGAGGTAGGGCGCCGGGTTGATCCGCCGCAGCGCGCGGTACAGCGCGAAGGGCGGCAGGGCGAAGGGCGCGGAGAAGCGCTGCGAGGGCACCACCTGGAACACGTCGCCCGCCGCGATGTAGCCGCGCGCGTGCTCCACGGCCGCCATGTACCCCTCGGGCGTGAAGTTGGAGCGCGGCTCGCCCTGGGCCGGCAGGCGGGCGGGGGGCGCGGGGCGCGGCAGGGGGCGGGACAGCGCGGCCTCGGCGTCGTCCAGCCGCTGCTGGGCAAGGTCCCATGCCGCCTCGGGGTCGTGGGCGGACCAGACGGGCGTGACCAGGGTCATGGCGTCGCGCACATGGTCGAAGACGGCGACGAGGGTGGGGCGGATCATCACCGCCTCGGGAATGCCCAGCACGTCCGGGTTGGTGGCGGGCAGGCGCTCCATCTGGCGCACCATGTCGTAGCCCAGGTAGCCGAAGAGGCCGGCGGCGATGGAGGGCAGGCCGGCGCCGCGCGGCAGCTGCATCGCCGCCACGCGCGCGCGCAGGGCGTCAAGCGGCGGCAGCGCCTCGGGCGTGAAGGCGTGGGGGGCGGCGAGCGCCTGCTCGTTGCACTCCGCCACGCCGTCCCGCACGCGCCAGATGAGGTCGGGCGCCAGGCCGATGGCGCTGTAGCGGCCGCGGGCGGCGCCGCCTTCCACCGATTCCAGCAGGAAGGAGAAGGGCTTGCCGTCGCACAGCTTCAGGAAGGCGCCGACGGGGGTGTCCAGGTCCGCCACGCGCTCGCGGTGCAGCAGCACCGGGCCTTCGGCGAGCGCGGCGCGGAAGCCGGCGAAGTCCATCACTGCGTGCCGCCGGCGATCTGCTGCACCAGGCGCGGGTTGACGCGGATCTCGGCGCGCGCGCGCAGCGCGGCCTGGTGCTGCGCCTCCAGGTCGTCGGCCATCGCCTGCGCCAGCTCGCCGCGGAGGCGGGCGAGCGCCTCGGCGGCGCCGGCCGGCTCGGTGGGGATGATGGACAGCAGCTGCACCACGGCGAAGGAGCGCGGAAGCTGGACCATGGTGGCGTCCGTGCCGCGCAGCTCGAAGGCCGGGGCCAGCACCTCGCGCGGCATGGGGTTGCCGCCGCCGGGCTGGCGGCCGAAGGGGCCGATCTCCTCGGGGTTGGCGCCGACGGCCTGGGCGGCGTCGGCGAGCGGCGTGCCGGCGCGCACGGCGGCGAGCAGCCCGGCGGCGCGCTCCTCCTGGAAGCGGCGCTTCGCGTCGGCGACGAAGGCCTCGCGCACCGCATCGCGCACCTCGGCCAGCGGGATGAGGGCGGGCGGCGTCACCTCGCGCAGGTCCAGCGCCATGAAGCCCCATTCGCCTTCCGTGAAGCGGGGTGCGGCGCCGCGCTCGGCGGCGAAGATGGCGCGGATGGCGGCCGCGCGGGCGGCGTCGGCCACCGGCAGCGCGGCGTCCGCGCCGTCGGGCGTGCGGCCCTGGGCGTCGAGGCGCAGCTCCGCGAAGCCCAGGTCGAAGCGGCGGGCCACCTCGGCCACGGTGGCACCGCCGGCAAGGGCGTCCTCCACGCGGTTGGCGCGGTCGAAGGCCTCGTCGGCCGCCTTCTCGGTGGCGATGGTGGTGCGGATCTCCTCGCGCACCTCGTCGAGCGCGCGCTCGCTGCCCGGCTGCACGGTGCCGATGCGCAGCACGTGCCAGCCGAAGGGCGTGCGCACGGGGGCGGAGACGGCGCCCGCGGCCAGGGCGAAGCCGGCCTCGGCCAGGGCCGGGACGGGCAGGTCGTCGCGCGCCATGACGCCCAGCGCGGTGGCGCCGCCGCCGGCCGCCGCCGCGGCGGCCTCGATGGCGGGAAATTCCGCGCCCTCGCGCCACTGCGCGGCGAGCGCCGCGGCCGCGTCCTCCGACGGCACGATGGCCTGGAAGATCTCGCGCCGCTCGGGGGTGGACCAGCGGGCGCGGTTGGCGGCGAAGTAATCCTCGACCTCGCGCTCGCTCACGCTCACCTGAGCCATCATGCGCTGGGCGTTGAGCACGGCGACCGCGACCTCGCGCGTCTCGGGGGTGGAGAAGGCGCGGGCGTTGTTCTCGTGGAAGCGGGCGAGCTGGGCCTCGGTGGGCTCCGCCGGCTCGGGGGCGTCGGCCCAGGGGAGTTCCACCAGGGTGGCGGTGCGGCGCTCCAGCTGCCAGGCCAGGAGGCGCTCGCCCAGCACGGCGGGGGTGGCGGCACCGGCGCGCACGGCGCCCGAAAGCTGCTGGCGCTGCAGGTCCGCGCGCAGCAGGGCCAGGAAGGCGCCCTCGGTCAGGTCGTTCTGGCGCAGGAACTGGTTGAACGCCTCGCGCGAGAAGCGGCCGTCCGCGCCTGCGAAGCCGGGGATGCGGAAGACGTAGGCGCGCACCGCCTCGTCGGGCACGGCGATGCCCAGGCGCCGCGCCTCCTGGCGCTGCACGCGGTCGATGACGAGGGACTCCACCGCCTGCTCGGCCACCGCGCGGCGGATGCGCGCGTCGGGGGTGAAGGCGCCCTGGAGCTGGCGGGTGATGCGCTGCAGCTCGCGCGTCGCCGCCTCCTGGGCCTCCTGCACCTCGATGGCCTCGCCGCCCACGCGCGCGACGGCGGTGTCGCGACCGATGTTGCGGATCATGTCCTCGATGCCCCAGACGGCGAAGGACAGGATGAGCAGGACGAAGAGGGCCTTGGCGAACCAGGTGCCGGCCAGGCGGCGCATCGCGGTGATCATGCGCCGCGCATAGCCCACGGGCATGGCGTTGCCAAACATGGCGGGGCCGATAGAAGCGCAGGGGCAGACAGGAGCGCCGCCATGACCCCCTTGATCGCCGGAAACTGGAAGATGCACGGCACGCTGGCCGAGGCGGTGGCGCTGGCGCAGGCGGTCCGTGCCGGCGTGGCGGGCGCGGACCTGCTGGTCTGCCCGCCCGCCCCGCACCTGGCGTCCGTGGTGCAGGCCCTGGTGGGCGCCGCGGTGGCCGTGGGCGGGCAGGATTGCCACGCGGCCGCGAAGGGGGCGCACACCGGCGACGTCTCGGCGCCCATGCTGCGCGACGCGGGGGCGTCGCACGTCATCCTGGGCCATTCGGAGCGCCGCGCCGACCATGGCGAGACGGACGCGGTGGTGCGCGCCAAGGTGGAGGCCGCGATCGCCGCCGGCCTCGTGCCCGTCGCCTGCGTCGGCGAGACGGAGGCGCAGCGGCTGGCGGGCGAGGCCGAGTCGGTGGTGGCCGCCCAGCTCGACGCCTCGCTGCCCGACGGCTTCGCCGATGCCGGCGGCGTGGTGGCCTACGAGCCGGTCTGGGCGATCGGCACCGGGCGCACGCCCACGGAGGGCGACATCGCGGCCATCCACGCGCTGATGCGCCGCGTGCTGGCGGCCCGCTTCGGGGAGGGGGGCACGCGGCTGCTCTACGGCGGGTCGGTGAAGCCGGGCAACGCGCGCGCGATTCTGGCGCTGCCCCACGTGGACGGGGCGCTGGTGGGCGGGGCGTCCCTGGTCGCGGCGGATTTCCTGGCGATCGCCGCGGCGGCGGTTGCGGGGCGGACCCCCGGGGGGTAGAAGGCGCCCGATCATGTCCACCGTCCTCCTCGTCCTGTTCCTGCTCGTCACCCTGGCGCTGATCGGGGTCATCCTCATCCAGCGATCGGAGGGTGGCGGCCTGGGCATCGGCTCCTCGCAGGGGATGGGCGGCGTGATGTCGGGGCGCGGGACGGCGAACCTGCTGACGCGCTCCACCGCCATCCTGGGCACGGTGTTCTTCGTGCTGGCGCTGGTGCTGGCGCTGCTGGACCGCGGCACCTCGCTGAACCGCTCCATCCTGGATGCGCCGCCGGGCGCCGGCGCGCCGGCCTCGCCCGCCATCCCGGCGCTGCCCGCGGTGCCGACGAACTGAGCCATTTCCCGGCCGGATGCGTTAGGAGCACCGCCATGTCCCGCATCGCCCTCATCCTCCCGCTGGCCCTGCTGCTGGCCGCCCCCGCGGCCGCGCAGCCCGGCGGGGGCGCGCCGCCGCGCGCGGCCGAATCCTCCCAGGGCAACCGCATCCTTTCGGTGGTGAACGGCGACCCCATCACCCAGGCGGAGGTGGCGTCGCGCGCGCGGCTCTTCGCGCTGAACGCCGGCGTGCCCGTCTCGCCCGAGACGCTCCAGCGCCTCCAGCCGCAGGTGCTGCGCCTGCTGGTGGACGAGAAGCTGCGCCTGCAGGAGGTGCAGCAGCGCCGCATCCCGGTGAGCGACAACGACATCGCCGAGGCGGTGGCCGACATCGAGCGGCGCAACAACCTGCCGCGCGGCGCGCTGGCGGCGCAGCTGCGCAACGCCGGCGTGCAGCCGCGCGTGCTGTACGACCAGATGCGCGCGCAGATCGGCTGGGGCCGGCTGCTGCGCGCCCTGCTGGGCCCGCAGGGCGAGATCTCGGAGGGCGACGTGGCCGACGCGCTGGCCGCGCACCGCGCCCGCCAGGGCCAGCCGGAGTTCCTGGTGGGCGAGATCTTCATCCCCGTGGACGACCCGCGCAACGAGGCGGAGGTGCGCCGCTTCGTGGACGAGGTGGTGGGCCAGCTGCGCCGCGGCTCGCCCTTCCAGATCGTCGCCACGCAGTTCTCCCAGGCGCAGAGCGCGCTCCAGGGCGGCGACCTGGGCTGGGTGACGGCCGCCCAGATGGAGCCGGAGGTGCTGGCGGTGGTCGAGCGCATGCCGCCCGGCGCCGTCTCCAACGCCATCCGCGTGGCGGGCGGCTTCCAGATCGTCACGATGCGCGCCAAGCGCAACGCGGGCACGCCCGAGCGCGCCTCGACCACGCTGTCGGTCCGGCAGGTGTTCCTGCCCTTCACCACGCGCCTCGACCCCCAGGCGCCGACGGAGCAGCAGCGCCAGGTGCTGGAGCGGGCGCAGCGCCTGTCCGCCACGCTGCGCGGCTGCGAGCAGATGGACGCCCAGCCCCGCACCAGCGACCGCCCCTCCGACCCGGGGCCGCTGCGGCTGGAGGCGCTGAACCCGCCGCCGCTGCGCCAGATGCTGGCCTCGCTGCCGCTGGGCCGGCCCTCGCAGCCGGTGATCTCGCCCGACGGCATCCTGCTGATCATGGTCTGCTCGCGCGAGCAGGCGCGCGAGGCGGAGTTCACCGCCGACATGGCGCGGGCCACGATCCTGCGCGAGCGGGTCGAGGTGATCTCGCGCCAGCTGCAGCGGGAGCTGCGGCGGCGCGCCATCATCGAGGCGCGCGGCTAACCCCCACCGGAGTTTCCGCCTCCGCTGCGCTGCGGCGAAAACCCCGGCGGGGACCCCGTTCAAGGCGCTGCATCCTGCGGGACCGGCGCTCCGACCGAAGGCGCCACATCGGCGGGGCGCGCGCAACCGTGGAGGCTGCACCATGACCGACCTTACCCCCCTGGCCGAGGTGCCGCGCCGCTTCGGGCTGGACGCGCGCAAGGCATTGGGCCAGCACTTCCTGCTGGACGAGGTGCTGTGCCGCCGCGTCGCCGCCCTCGCCGGCGACCTGTCCGGGCGGCACGTGCTGGAGGTCGGCCCCGGCCCCGGCGGGCTGACGCGCGCGCTGCTGGCCAGCCCGCTGGCGCAGCTGACCGCGGTGGAACTCGATGAACGCGCCCTGGCCGCGCTGGCGGAGCTGGAGGCGGCGCACCCCGGCCGGCTGGCGGTGGTGAGCCAGGATGCGCGCCGCTTCGACGGCACGGCGCTGCCGGCCCCGCGGATGGTGGTGGCGAACCTGCCCTACAACGTCGGCACGCCGCTGCTGCTGGGCTGGCTGGCCCAGGGCGCGGCGTGGGAGCGCCTGGTGCTGATGTTCCAGGAGGAGGTGGCGCTGCGCATCGTGGCCCCCCCGGGCACGGAGCATTACGGGCGGCTGGCGGTGATCTCCCAATGGGTGGCGCATTGCTTCGTGGGGCTGCGGCTGCCGCCGGGCGCCTTCAGCCCGCCGCCCAAGGTGCACAGCGCCGTGGTCGTGATCGAGCCGCGCGCCGAGCAGCCGGAACCCGCCCTGTTCCGGGCGATGGAGCGCGTCACCGCCGCCGCCTTCGGCCAGCGGCGCAAGATGCTGCGCGGGGCGCTGAAGACGCTGGGCGGCGCCGAGGCGCTGCTGGCCGGCGCCGGCATCGCGGGCGAGAAGCGGGCGGAGGAACTGCCGGTGGCGGCCTTCGACGCGCTGGCGCGGGGGCTTCTCGCGCGCGGGTGATCGCGGCACGCTGACGCCCGAATCAACGGGGGAGGCACCAATGAAGCCGCTGGCCATCGGCGACGTCACCATCACCAGCATCGTCGAGCGCGACGGCCCCTGGCGCCGGCCGGAAGACATGTTCCCCGGCTTCAGGCGCGAGGAGCACCCCGGCAGCATGGCCCGCCTGGCGCCGGAGGTGATGGACGAGGCCACCGGCAAGATGGTCATCACCTACCAGAGCTTCGTGGTCCGCACGGGCAGGCACGTCATCCTGGTGGACACCTGCACCGGCGAGGACAAGGGCTACGCCGCGCCGATGGACTTCGACAAGACGCCCTGGCTGCGCGCGCTGGAGGCCGAGGGGCTGGCGCCCGAAGACGTGGACTACGTCTTCTGCACCCACCTGCACATTGACCATTCCGGCTGGAACACCAAGCTGGAGGATGGCCGCTGGGTGCCCTTCTTCCCGCGCGCGAAATACGTGTTCCACAAGGGTGAGTACGAGGCGTGGGAAGCCCTCGCGCGCGAGGGCGTGGAGCGGCCGGGCGGCGCCGGCGGCGTGTGGCGGATGAACTGCGAGCCGATCATGGCCGCCGGCCAGGCGCTGCTGGTGGAGGACGGATTCGAGATCGAGCCCGGCATCTCCCTGCTGCTGACCCCCGGCCATTCGCCCGGCCATTGCTGCCTGGACATCCGGCGCGGCGGCAGGCGGGCGCTGATCACCGGCGACATGTTCCACCACCAGCTGCAGTGCCACGACCCGGCGCTGAGCACGATCTTCTGCTGGGACGCGGAGGGCGCGCGGGCCAGCCGCCGCAAGGTCTTCGCCGAGGTGGCGGACACGGAGACGCTGCTGCTGCCGATCCACTTCCCCAGCCCCACCGTGGGCCGGCTGACGAAGGCCAGCGACGGCTATGACTGGGCCTTCGTGCGCGACTGACGCGGGCGCGTTATACGGGGGCATGGTCCAGACGATGACGGTTCCCCCGGCCGAGGCCGACACGCGGCTCGACCGCTGGCTCAGGCGGCGCTTCCCGGCGCTCACGCAAGGCGCGCTGCAGAAGATGCTGCGCACCGGCCAGATCCGCGTGGACGGGCAGCGGGCGGAGGCGAACACCCGGCTCGCGGCGGGCGCGGAGCTGCGCGTGCCGCCCATGCCCACCACCCAGGCCCCCAAGGCCGAGGCCAAGCCGGTGCCCGACGCCTTCGCCGCCGAGCTCCAGGCCCGCGTGCTGTTCCGCGACGATCACGTGATCGTGCTCGACAAGCCCCACGGCCTGCCCGTGCAGGGCGGCCCGGGCATCACGAAGCACCTGGACGGCGCGCTGGACGCGCTGCGCTTCGGCGCGGAGGACCGGCCCCGCCTGGTGCACCGGCTGGACCGCGACACCTCCGGCGCGCTGGTGCTGGCGCGCACGCCGGCCGCCGCCGCCTTCCTGGCCGCCGCCTTCCGCGGGCGCGACGTGGAGAAGACCTACTGGGCCGTGGTGGTGGGCGAGCCGGAGCACCCGGGCGGGCGGATCGAGCTGGCGCTGGCCAAGGAAGGCGGCCCGCGCGGCGAGCGCATGGTGCCCGACACCAAGGGCCAGCGCGCCGTGACCGAATACGCCGTGCTGGACGCCGCCAAGCGCAAGGCCGCGCTGCTGGAGTTGAAGCCGCACACCGGCCGCACCCACCAGCTGCGCGTCCACTGCGCGAGCGCGTTGGAGACGCCGATCCTGGGCGACGGCAAGTATGGCGGCGCGGCGGCGCACCTGGAGGGCTTCGCGCCGCTGCTGCACCTGCACGCCCGCGCCCTGCGCCTGCCGCACCCCGCCGGCGGGACGCTGGAGGTGACCGCCGCCGCCCCCCCGCATCTGGCGGAAACGATGCGCTTCCTGGGCTTCGACAACCCGGCGCCCAGGCCGGCGCGGCGGCGCGCGTGAGGCGCTGGCTGCTCCTCGCGGCCGCTCTGCTGGTGGCGGTGCCGCTGGTGGCGCTGGCCGCCTTCCTGCTGCTGTTCGACGCCGACGCGCTGCGCCCGCGGCTGGCGGCGGCGGTGACGCAGGCGACGGGACGGCCCTTCGCGGCGGAGCGGCTGTCGGTGGCGCCGGGGCTGGTGCCGTTGGTCGTTCTGGAAGGCGCGCGGCTGGGCAATGTCGAGGGCGGCTCGCGCCCCGACATGCTGCTGCTGCGCCGGGCGGAGCTGCGGCTGGCGCTGCTGCCCCTGCTGAGGGGGCGGGTGGAGGTGCGCGCGCTGGAACTCGTGGGCGGCGACCTGCTGCTGGAGCGCGGCAACTGGTCCTTCGCGCGCCCTGCCGCCCCCGCCGCACCGGATGCACCGGCCGCCGCGCCGCGCGCGCCGATGGCGGTGGACGTGCGGGCGGTGACGCTGCGCGACTGGGTGGTGCTGGCGGGCGGCGAGCGCATCACGGTGCCGCGCGCCACGCTGGCGGCGGCCGGCGAGGCCTTCGACGTGGCGGCGACGTTGTCGGCGCGCGGGACGGAGGCGCAGGTCACCGGCCGCGGGAATGCCGCGGGCGGCACGCTCGCCGCCACCCTGCCTGGCGCGCGGATCGCCGCCGAGGCGCGGCGCGAGGGCGCGGATTGGGCCGGACGCGCGACGGCCGAGGTGCCCCGGCTGGAGGCGCTGTCGCCGCTGGCAGGGCGGGCGCTGCCGGCGCTGACGGGCGTCTCCGCGGTGGCTGAGGGCGGCATCCGCGCCGGCCAGCCCGTGCTGGCGCGGCTGGAGGCGATGGCCTCGGGCGGCGGCGTGCCGGAGCTGGCGCTGGAGGCCGCGCGCCTTTCCATGACCGCGCTCGACGGCCCGGCGGCGTTCGAGGCCCGTGGGCAGTTCCGCGGGCAGGCCTTCGCGCTGGCCGGCGACGCGGTGCCGCTGTCGCTGGCGCAGGGCCGCGCCGCCCCGCTGGCGCTGCGCGCGGAGGCGCTGGGCGGCCGGCTGGTGGTGAACGGCGCCTGGCCGGGGACGCTGTCGGTGGAACTCGCCGCGCCGGAGCTGGCGCCGCTGGGCGCGCTGCTCGGCACGCCGCTGCCGCCGCTGCGCGCGGTGGCGCTGGGCGCGCGGGTGACGGCGCGCGGCGATGCGGGGGCCGGGGTGCAGGGGCTGTCGTTCAGCTCATCGGCCGGGGACCTGCGGGGCGACGTGGAGCTGGGCTGGGCGCCGCGGCCGTCGCTGCGCGGGCGGCTGGAATCGGCGCGGCTGGACGCGGACGCGCTGCGCCCGCCCGCGGCGCCCGCGGCTGCCGCCACGCCCGCGGCGCCCGCGCCGGTCGGCCCGGCGCGGCTGATCCCGGACCTGCCGGTTGATGTGGCGGCGCTGCGCCTGTTCGACTCCGACCTGGCCTTCTCGCTGGGCGAGCTGCGCTGGGGCGGCAAGGCCTATCGCCAGGTGGCGGGCCGGCTGGTGAACGAGGCCGGCAAGGTGCGGCTCGACCCATTCGCGGTGACGCTGCCGGGCGGGCGGCTGGCGCTGCGGCTGGCGGCGGACGCGACGGCCGATCCGCCGGCCCTGCAGGTGGCGGGCGGCGGGCAGGGGCTGGACCTCGCGGCGCTGTCCGGCGGCGGGCCGGTGCAGGGGCGCGCCGACCTCGACATGGACCTGCGCGGGCAGGGGCGGACGACCCGCGCGCTGGCCGGGACCGCCACCGGGCGGCTGGGGCTGGCGGTGGTCGAGGGGCGGCTGTCCGGCGGCTGGGCGCAGGCGGTGGGGCAGCTGGTGCCCGGCTCGGGCGGCAGCGTGCCGCTGTCCTGCGGGGCCTTCCGCTGGGCGCTGGACCGCGGCCTGGCGCGCACGGAAATCTTCTACCTGGAAGGCGCGCCCGGGCGCGCGGCGGGGGAGGGCATGGTGAACCTGCGCGACGAGACGGTGGAGGCGCGCCTGTCGGTGGACCTGCGGGTGGCCGGGGTGCGGGTGCGCGCGCCGGTGCCGGTGACGGGCACGCTGCTCCAGCCGCGGCTGGAGGCGCGCGGGCTGGTGGAGGGCGCGCTGGGCGGCGAGATCGGTAACCAGCTGGAGCGGCTGCTGCCCGGCATCGGCCGCGCCCTGCCGGATGCCGGCGGGCCGGCGTTGCCGGACTGCGCCACGGCGCTGCGCGCGGCGCGCTTCGGGCGGGAGGGGGCGGCGCCGGCACCGGCCGCGGCGGCACCGGCCCCGCGTGGGATCGAGAACCTGTTGCGGGGATTGTTGCGGTGAAGCGGTTCTGGGACGAGGCGCGGGTGGAGGCGGCCGATGGCGGCTTCGCGGTGCGGCTGGACGGGCGGCCGGTGCGGCTGCCGGGCGGGGGCACGCTGGCCGTGCCGCAGCAGGCGCTGGCCGAGGCGCTGGCTGCCGAATGGCAGGCCGCCGGCGGCGGCAAGGGCGGCGCCATGCGCTGGGACGACGTGCCGATGACCCGCCTGGTCGGCACCGCTGCCGAGCGCATCGCGCCCGACCCGGCGGCGACCGTGGCGGCGATCGCGGAATATGGCGGCGCGGACCTGCTCTGCTACCGCGCGGAGGAGGCCGAGCTGGCGGCCGCGCAGGCGGCGGGCTGGGACCCATGGCTGGGCTGGGCGCGCGATTCGCTGGGCGCGGAGCTGGCGGTGACCACTGGCATCATCCACGTCGCGCAGCCATCGGCGGCGCTGCGGGCGCTGGAAGGGGCGGTGGCGGCGCACGGGCCGGAGGGGCTGGCGGCGCTGGGGGTGCTGGTGCCGGCGCTGGGCTCGCTGGTGCTGGGGCTGGCGGTGGCGCAGGGTGCGCTGGAGCCGGCGGAGGCGCACCGCCTGTCCATCCTGGACGAGCTGCACCAGGAGGCGCGCTGGGGCCTGGACTGGGAGGCGGAGGAACGCCGCGCGCGGGTGGCGGGCGACATCGCCGTGGCCGCGCGGCTGGCGGCGCTGGTGCGCTGATGGCCCGCCTGGTGCGGATCGCCGGGCGGGTGCAGGGGGTGGGCTATCGCGATTGGCTGGTGGAGGAGGCGCGGGCGCATGGGCTGGCCGGCTGGGTGCGCAACCGGCGCGACGGCACGGTGGAGGCGCTGCTGGCCGGCGACCTGCCCGGGGTGCAGGCGGTGCTGCTGGCCTGCCGGCGTGGGCCGCCGGCCGCACGGGTGGACAGCATCGAGGAAAAGCTGGCCGAAGACCCGGATGCGCCAGGGTTCGTTCGGCTTCCCACATTTTGAGCTTGCGTTCCGCGCTGCGATGCAGCATGGTGCGGATGTCACGCGGGCCGTTGGGCCCGCCCGGAACCGGGCGCGTGAAGCGGTCCTTCGCGACCGTCTCCCCGGTTCCATGAGGCTTCGAGCCCGGATCGGCCCGCTCACGCGGGGCTTCTCCAACTGACAGACCGTACCGGGCGGCATCGCCGCCCATGAGAGATTCATGACCAATTTTTCCGACCTCGGCCTCGACGCGCTGCTCCTGCAGGCGCTGTCTGAGGCTGGTCACGACACCCCGACCCCGATCCAGGCGCAGGCGATCCCCGCCGCCATGGCCGGGCGCGACGTGCTGGGCATCGCCCAGACCGGCACGGGCAAGACGGCCGCCTTCGCGCTGCCCATCCTCCAGCGCCTGAAGGAATCCGGCGGGCGGCCGCCGAAGGGCGGGTGCCGCGTGCTGGTGCTGTCCCCGACGCGCGAGCTGGCCTCGCAGATCGCCGACAGCTTCCGCAAGTACGGCAAGCACCTGGGCTACTCCATCGAGGTGGTGTTCGGCGGCGTGGGCCACGTGCCGCAGCAGAAGGCGCTCGCCCGCGGCGTGGACGTGCTGGTGGCCACGCCCGGCCGGCTGATCGACCACATGGGCACGCGCCATGCCCGCCTCGACCATGTCGAGGTGCTGGTGCTGGATGAGGCGGACCAGATGCTCGACAAGGGCTTCCTGCCGCCGATCCGCAAGATCGTGGCGCAGGTGCCCAAGGCGCGGCACACCATGTTCTTCAGCGCGACCATGCCGGCCGACATCGCGGCCCTCGCGCGCGACATGCTGAACGACCCGGTGCGGGTGGAGGTGACCCCGGTCGCCACCACCGCCGAGCGGGTGAACCAGCGCGCCATCCTGCTGGAGCAGGGCGGAAAGCGCGCCGTGCTGGCCAAGCTGCTGCGCGAGGACGGCGTGGGCCGCACGCTCATCTTCTCCCGCACCAAGCACGGCGCGGACAAGATCGTGAAAGCGCTGGAGATGGACGGGCTGGCGGCCAACGCCATCCACGGCAACAAGGGCCAGACCCAGCGCGAGCGCGCGCTCGCCGACTTCAAGAGCGGCAAGGCGCCGATCCTGGTGGCGACCGACATCGCCGCCCGCGGCATCGACGTGCGCGAGGTGACGCACGTCATCCAGCACGACCTGCCGGAGGTGGCCGAGACCTACGTGCACCGCATCGGCCGCACGGCCCGCGCGGGCGCTGATGGCGAGGCGGTTGCCCTGGTTTCCCCGGACGAGCTGGGGCTGCTGCGCGCGGTGGAGCGCCTGACGCGCCAGAAGGTGCCGATGGAGGATGCGCGGGCCGACAAGACCGGCAAGCTGGACGACCGCGCGACGCCGGTGCGCCCGCAGCGCGGCCAGCGCCCGCCGCAGGAAGGCCGCGGGCGTGACGACGGGGGCCGGGGCGGCCGCGGGCAGCAGCCGCGCCAGTCCCAGCCGCGCCAGGGGCGCGACGAGCAGCCGCGCGGGCCGCGTCCGGATGCGCCGCGCCAGGCGCGCAGCGACGCCCCGCGCCCCGCGCGTTCCGATGCGCCGCGCAACGACGGCCCGCGTGGGCCGAAGGGCGGCGATGCCGGGCGCCAGCGCTCGGGCGGCGGCGCCGGGCGCGCGCAGCCGCAGGGCAATGGGCGCGTCTTCATGGCGCGCGGGCGGTAGTTCCCGCACCGGCCGGGCGCTTCAGCCGAAGACGCCCGGCCACTCGGCCATCAGGGCCGAATCCAGCTCCTCCATCGTGGCCGTGATGCCGAGATGGGCGAGCGAGGTGACCCCGAATTCGGGGATGCCGCAGGGCACGATGCCCCCGAAATGCGCCAGTTCCGGCTCGACGTTCAGCGCGATGCCGTGCCAGCTCACCCAGCGCGTCACCCGCACGCCGATGGCGCCGATCTTGGCCTCGCCCAGCGGCGTGTCGGCGACCCAGATGCCGACGCGGCCCGCCCGGCGCTCGCCCTTCACGTTGAAGCGCCACAGGGCGCGGATCATCCATTCCTCCAGGGCGTGGACGTAGGCGCGGATGTCGCGCGGCGGCACCGGGCCGTGCCTTCGCTGCAGGTCCAGCATCACGTAGCCGGTGCGCTGGCCGGGCCCGTGATAGGTCCATTGCCCGCCGCGGCCGGCGGCGTAGTGCGGGAAGCGCGTTTCCAGCAGTTCCGTGGGCTTCGCGCTGGTGCCGGCGGTGTAGGAGGGCGGGTGCTCGACCAGCCACACGCGCTCGGCCGCCGTGCCGGCGTGGATGGCGGCGACGTGCGCCTCCATCGCGGCCAGCGCGTCGGGATAGGGGGTGAGGCCGTCGGCGATCACCCATTCGGGGCCGGTTGAACCCATGGCGTTCCTGCGCTAGAGCACCGTGGCGTTGCGGCCATGGCGGAATGGTAGACGCGCTAGCTTGAGGTGCTAGTGGGGGCAACCCCGTGGAAGTTCGAATCTTCTTGGCCGCACCAATCCTCGCCCTCGGGTATTATTCGGAAAGCGTGCGGGCGTTTCGCTGGCACAAGCTTGCGCGGGGCGTGCGGGCAACGCATTGTCGCGCCATGGATGAAGACCTGCGCCGCGCCGCCCTGGACTACCACCGCCTGCCGCGGCCCGGGAAGCTCTCCGTCGAGCCCACCAAGCGCATGGCCAGCCAGCGCGACCTGGCGCTGGCCTACAGCCCCGGCGTGGCGGCCGCCTGCACCGAGATCGCAGCCGACCCGGACAAGGCCTGGGACTACACCACCCGCGGCAACATGGTCGCCGTCATCACCAACGGCACGGCGGTGCTGGGGCTGGGCAACATCGGCCCGCTGGCGTCCAAGCCGGTGATGGAGGGCAAGGCGGTCCTGTTCAAGAAGTTCGCCGGCATCGACTCCATAGACATCGAGGTGGACGCGCCCGACCCCGACAGGTTCGTCGAGGTGGTGGCCGCGCTGGAGCCCTCCTTCGGCGCGATCAACCTGGAGGACATCAAGGCCCCGGAGTGCTTTGAGATCGAGGCCCGGCTGCGCCAGCGGATGAACATCCCGGTCTTCCACGACGACCAGCACGGCACGGCCATCATCGTGGCCGCCGCCGTCCGCAACGGGCTGCTGGTGCAGGGCAAGGCGCTGGAGGAGGTGAAGCTGGTCAACACCGGCGGGGGCGCCGCGGCGCTGGCCTGCCTGGACCTGCTGGTGACGATGGGCCTGAGGCGCGAGAACGTGACGGTCTGCGACGTGGACGGCGTGGTCTGGCAGGGCCGCCCGGGCACCGACCCCTACAAGGCGCGCTATGCCCAGGACACCCCGGCGCGCACCTTGGAGGAGGTGCTGGACGGCGCGGACGTCTTCCTCGGCCTGTCGGCGCCGCGGGTGCTGAAGGCGGAATGGCTCGGCAAGCTGGCGCCCCGGCCGCTGGTGCTGGCGCTGGCCAACCCCGAGCCGGAGATCCTGCCCGAGGCCGTGCGCGCGGCCCGCCCGGACGCCATCGTCGCCACGGGCCGCACGGACTACCCGAACCAGGTCAACAACGTGCTGTGCTTCCCCTTCATCTTCCGCGGCGCGCTGGATGCGGGGGCCACCACCATCAACGAGGCGATGAAGGTCGCCGCCGTGGAGGCCATCGCGGCCCTCGCCCGCGTCGAGGCGAGCGAGGTGGTCGCCGCGGCCTATGGCGGAACGCCGCCGCTGTTCGGCCCCGAATACATCATCCCCAAGCCCTTCGACCCGCGGCTGATCCTGGAGATCGCGCCGGCCGTGGCCAGGGCCGCCATGGAATCGGGCGTGGCGAAGCGCCCCATCGCCGACTTCGCCGCCTACCGGGCGGAGCTGGGGCGCTTCGTCTTCCGCTCGGGCAACCTGATGCGCCCGGTGCAGGAGCTGGCCCGCCGCCGCCCCGCGCGCATCGTCTTCGGCGAGGGCGAGGACGAGCGCACGCTGCGCGCCGTGCAGACCGTGCTGGACGAGGGCACCGCCGAGCCCATCCTGGTCGGCCGCCGCGCGGTGGTGGAGGCGCGCATCAAGGCGCTGGGGCTGCGGATGCAGGTCGGCGCCTCCGTGCAGGTGGTGCACCCGGCGGAGGACGAGGCCCTATTCGCCCCGCTGGTCGGGCTCTACCAGGCCAAGGTGGGGCGGCGCGGCATCACGCCCGACGCCGCCGGCCGGCGGGTGGAGAGCAGGCCCACCATCGCCGCCGCGCTGCTGCTGGAGGCAGGCCATGCCGAGGCCGCCATCGTCGGCGGCACCGGCGACTGGATGCGTCACTGGGAGCACGTGCTGCACACCATCGGCAAGCGCGAGGACGTCTCTCGCGCTTACGCCCTGTCCGCGCTGATCCTGCCCGGCGGGACGCTGTTCTTCGTGGACACGCACCTGCTGCTGGACCCGACGGCGGAGCAGGTGGCGGAGATGGTGAAGCTGGCCGCCGAGGAGGTGCGCGGATTCGGCATCGCGCCCAAGGTGGCGCTGCTGTCGCATTCCTCCTTCGGGGCGTCGGGCGCGCCGGCCGCGCGCAAGATGCGCCAGGCGCTCGCGCTGATCCGCGCTGCCGACCCGGGGCTGGAGGTGGATGGCGAGATGCACGCCGACGCCGCGCTGGTGCCGGCGATCCGCGCCCGCGCCGTGCCGGACCCCAAGCTGGAAGGGACGGCGAACCTGCTGGTCTTCCCCGGCATAGATGCCGCCAACATCGCCTTCAACCTGACGAAGGCGGTGAGCGACGGGTTGCAGCTCGGCCCCCTGCTGATGGGGATGAACCGGCCCGTGCACATCATGGTGCCCAGCGTCACCGCGCGCGGCATCGCCAACCTGGCGGCGGTGGCGGCGGCGCAGGTGAACCGCGCGCGGTAGCAACCCCCGGGGGCCGCGGCGGCTTCTGTTCGCCGTGACCCCCGACGACACTCCCATGCGCCTCGGCGTGCCGGTGAAGCTGCTGGCCGACGCCTCGCTGAAGTCGAACGACGCGCGGCGCTGGCAGTCGGGGCCGCACCTGCGCGTCTCGCTCGGCTACCTGGATGCCGTGCTGGACGCGCTCCATGGCATGAACATCCGCATGTACCGGATGAGCAGCGACCTCGCCCCCTACTGCACCCATCCGGACATGCCGCAATTCCATGGCCAGGTGGCGGAATGCGACGCGGACTTGGCGGCGATCGGCGCGAAGGCGCGGCGGCTGGGCATCCGGCTGTCCTTCCACCCCTCGCAATTCGTCGTGCTGAACAGCCCGGACCCGGTGCTGGTCGGCAAGTCCGTGGCCGACCTGGCGAGCCAGGCGGAGATGCTGGACCGCATGGGCCTGGGCCCGGAGGCGGTGCTGGTGATCCACCTCGGCGGCGCCTATGGCGACCGCGACGCCGCCCGCGCCCGCTGGGTGCAGACGTGGGAGGCGCGGCTGCCGGCCCACGTGAAGGCGCGGCTGGTGCTGGAGAATGACGACATCCGCTTCGACGCCGCCGATGCGCTCTGGGTGCACGGCGAGACGGGCGTGCGCCTGATCTTCGACCATCACCACCACTGGTGCCTGAACCGCGCCGGGCTCGGGTTGGCGGAGGCGGCGGGGCGCTTCCTCGACAGCTGGCCGGAGGGGGTGCGGCCGAAGATGCACTTCTCCTCGCCCCGCACCTCGATGAAGGCGGTGAAGCGCCCGGTGCCCGGCACGCGTCGGCAGGAGGAGAAGCTGGTCGCCCCGGTGCTGACGGCCCATGCCGAGCTGGTGAACCCCTTCGAGTTCGCCACCTTCCTGCGGATGCTGCCGCACCGCGTCTTCGACGTGATGGTGGAGGCGAAGGCGAAGGACCTGGCCGTGCTGCGCCTGCGCCGCGACCTGCTGCGCTGCGCCCCCGACGTGGCGGCGCGCTTCGGCCTGGGCGAGGCGGAGCTGGCGGCGGCCGAGGAGGCGGTGGAGGAGGAGGGGGAGTAGCGCGCCCTCAGCCCACCGGCTGGCGCGCCGCGAACCAGGGCGAGCGCCCGGCCTCCAGGGGTGCCGCGTCGTCATTGTCGCGCAGGGCGTCGCGGGCGGCGTCCTGCATGGCGAGCGCGATGCGCAGCGCCTCGGCCGGCGTCAGCTCGGCGAAGGGAAAGGGGCTACGCTCGCCCGGTTCCTGCAGGGCCAGGAAGACGCGGCCCGGCGCGGAACGCAGCTTCACCCGTGACATCACCTGACCGATCGCGCCCGACATCCATACCCCCGTTCGTGCCGTCATCAAGGTGACGCAAACGGGTTAACGGGCAATTAGGGGGATTGCGGAGAGGATGCGCCCATGCGGTGGCGCAAGCTCGGGCGGGTCTTCGGGGCGGAGGGGCAGGCGCCCTGGTTCCGCGGGCCGGCGATCGTGGCGATCCCCCGCCCGCTGGGCGGGCCGCTGTGGCGCGTCTTCGTCTCGCCGCGCGACGCCATGAACCGCTCATCCGTCTGCTGGTTCGACATGGACCTGCGCCGGCCAGGCCAGGCGCTGCCCGTCTCGCCGCGGCCGGTGCTGGAGCCCGGCGCACCCGGCCGCTTCGACGCCGCCGGGGCCATGGGCGCCTGGATCACGGAGGCGGATGGCGAGGAGCGCCTGTACTACCAGGGCTGGAGCCTGCCGGCGGACCGCCCCTTCCACGCGGCCATCGGCCTGGCGGTGCGCCGCCTCGGCGACGACCGGCCCTTCGAGCGCCTGTCGGACCAGCCCATCCTGGAAGGCGCGGCCGGGGGCTTCGCCGCCAACCCGGCCGTGCTGCCGGACGGGCAGGGCGGCTGGCGCATGTGGTTCCAGCAGGGAATGCCCTGGGCGCGGCGGGGCGGCGAATGGCTGCCCCGCTACGCCATCGCCGAGGCACGGTCGGCCGACGGGCTGCGCTGGGCCGCCGTGCCCGGCGCCGGCATGCCCTGGGCGCTGCCGGGCGAGGTGGCCGTGGCCCGCTTCTGCCCGTGGCGGGAGGGCGCGGGCTGGCGCGCCGCCTTCTCCGTGCGCGGCGATGGCTGGGGCTACCGCCTGGCGAGCGCGCGTTCGGCCG
>LNFM01002545.1_pt1 | contig 38062 bp, 37 predicted proteins | sample 596031 | NCBI WGS metagenome assembly LNFM01 (sample SAMN04254537, study PRJNA301005) | activated carbon metagenome | isolation source: dual media filters at the Ann Arbor, Michigan drinking water treatment plant | place: USA: Ann Arbor | reverse complement strand
CCGCGCTCGATCACGCGGACCCAGAGGGCCCCGCCGTCCACGTCGAACTCGCACAGCGCGGCGAGCCGACCATCGGGCACCAGCAGCTGTGTCCCACGAATGACGGTGGGCAGCGACAGGATCCCCTGGCCTTGGGCCTGGGCCTTCACCCAACCCCCGACCATGTTCGCGAGCTCGCCCCACGCATCCGCGACGTCTTCCTCGCTGCCGCCCGCGTCGGGCCCGAACATGTGGGCCGCGACCCGGCGGGCGAGTTCTTCGTGGGCACGCAACGTCACGACGCCGTCCCACTCCCCGGAGATCGCCACCCAGCCGACGATGTCGACCGTGCCGCCCTCCGCCCTCGACGACTCGAGGCGCTCGATGGGGAGCGGCGTCATCGACTGCCACACGGATTTCACGATGGTCTCGAGCGCAGCGGCGTCGATCGACATGCCCTGTCATCGTACTGCAACCACCGCCTCCCACCAAGCGCCGCCGGGCGGCACGATCGGGGACGGCCGCGTGCCTAAAGGATGCCGCCTGCGGCGCGATTGAGCAGGGGTGCGGTCGAACTCGCGACTCTCCACCGACGCACCCAGCCGTGAGCGCATGCTGGTGTTCGCGGCCACGGTCCTCGTCGCCATCGTCGGCCTCGGTGCCGGCGCGCGCGAGCTGTGGGCCTACAAGACCACGTCGGGCGACCCCGGCGATGTGGCCGCCCGCTGGCCCGCGGTGCGCCTCGAGTTGGACCGTGAGCACGCGACCCTGGTCATGCTCGTCCACCCCGAGTGCACGTGCACGATGGCGAGCCTCACCGAGCTCGCGCGAGTCCTCCCGGAGCTCGGACCCGTGCGCGCCTACGTCGTGGTCCGCGGCGGCGCCGGCGACGGGGGCGGACCAGTGGAACGGCGCGCCCGCGCGCTCGCGGGCGTCGAGGTGGTCCTCGATGTCGACGGCGAGCTGCACCGCGCGTTCGCGGCCGAAACCTCCGGCCACGTGGTCGTCTACGACAGCGCAGGCGCGCTCCGGTTCTCGGGCGGTCTCACGCTGGCCCGTGGCGAACTCGGCGACAGCCCCGGCGCGCGGGCCGTACGCACCGCCGTGCAGAGGTGGGCCAGCCCCGCGACCGAGACAACCCAGGCGGTGTTCGGCTGCCCGCTGCGCGGACCTGCCACGGGAGCTGCGCCATGACCCTCACCCGAATCGACGCGCTCGCCGGCCGCCTCTTCGACGAGGACGTGTGGGCGCTCCGCGTGAAGAGTGATCGGCTCTTCGTGCGCCTGTTCGCGGCGCAGTGGGCATTCGCCATCGTGCTCGCGCTCGTCCTGTCGCCGTGGGCCTACGCCGGAGAGGTCCGCAGCGTCCACCCCCACGTGTGGACGTCGGTCGTCATCGGCGGATCCCTCTTCGCGTTGGCGCGGGCGTGGGCGGTGCGGAGCCCGGGCAGCGCGGTGACGCGGCACGTGATCGCCGCGACGCAGATGCTGTTCTCGGCGGTGCTCATCCACGTCACGGGTGGCCGGATCGAGACCCACTTCCACGTGTTCGGTTCCCTCGCCTTCGTGTCGTTCTACCTCGACTGGCGGCTGCTCATCACGGCCACCCTGGCGGTCGCCGCCGACCACCTGCTGCGGGGCATGATGTGGCCCGCCTCGGTGTACGGCGTGGCGAACCCGGAGTGGTGGCGCTTTCTCGAGCATGCGTCATGGGTCGCGTTCGAGAACGTGGTCCTCTTCCTCGGGATCCAGCGTTCGCTGGCGACCATCCGCGATCTCGCCGAGCGCCGAGCTGCCCTCACCGAGATCAACCACGTGATCGAGCAGCAGGTCGCGGCGCGAACCTCCGAGCTCGAGGCCAGCCGAGAACAGTATCGCTCCCTCGTCGAGGGCACGCAGGCAGTGCCGTGGGAGTTCGACCCGGCGACGAACGCGGCGCGCTACGTCGGGCCACAGATCGAGGCGCTCACCGGCTACGGGCCGGCGCGGTTCGAGGAGCCGGGGTTCTACGTGGGGATCATCCATCAGGACGACGTCGTTCGGCTGCTCGAGACGATGCAGCGACACGTCCTCGACGGCAGCGACTTCCAGCTGGAGCTGCGCTTGAACGTTCAGGATGGCCGGGTCGTGCACGTGCGCGCCATCGTCGCCGTCGTTCGACGCGGCGCGGACACGCTGCTGCGCGGCGTCACGTTCGACATCACCCACCAGAAGTCCCTCGAAGCGGAACTGCGGGAATCTCAGAAGCTGGAGTCCCTCGGCCGGATGGCCGCGGGCGTCGCCCACGAGATCAACACGCCGCTGCAGTACATCGGCGACAACATCCAGTTCCTCGGTCGCGCCACTGCACGCCTGCTTGCGGCGCTGAAGGCCGTGGACTCGCCCCGTCCGGGCGCGGACGACGTGATGACACGTGACCCGCGGATCGCCGCGATCATCGAGCGCCTCAAGCTCGGCGCGATCGAGAGCCATGTGCCCCACGCGATCGAGGCGACCCAGGCGGGCCTGCGCGCGGTCGAGAAGATCGTCGGCACCCTACAGCACATCACGCGCACACACGCGGTCGCGGGCGATGAGACCGAGGTCGCGGCGCTCGTGAGGGCCGCGGCCGACGAAGCGCGTGACCAGTGGCCGGCCTGCACCTTCGCCGCGGACGTCGAACTGGACGACCCCCGGCGCACCGCGGAGATCGACCCGGACCGACTCGCAAGTGTGCTTTCGGGGCTCCTGCGCAACGCGGCCGAGGCGGCGGCGTCGCGCGGGACCGCCGGACGCGTCCACGTCTCGGTCAGCTTCCACGACGGCGCCTTCGCCATCCGCGTCCGCGACAACGGCAGCGGCGTCGCGGCGGACAGTCTCGATCGCATCTTCGACCCATTCTTCACGACCAAGGGCGTCGGGCACGGGCGCGGCGATGGGCTCCACCACCTGCGAGACCTCGTTGCCGCCTGCCCCGGCGGACGACTGGCGTGTGAAACCACGGGGCCCGAGGGCTCGACATTTCTCGTGGTGCTGCGTGCGAGCCGATCGCGCGAGGTCGCCGCATGAGTTCACCCATGAGTTCGCACTCCGAACAACAGGACGATCACACCATGAACGGTACCCCAGGCCCCGGCATCCGCCGCGCCGCGACCCACAACCCGGATCCTCGAGCCGCCGTCGCCGAGCTCGTCGCCCTCCTCGGCGACGCCGCCGACGGCGGGGTCATCTTCTTCTGCGCACCGACCTACGACCTCGAGGCGCTCGCCGCCGCGCTCCGGGCCGGGTTTCGCGGACCCGTGACCGGCTGCACCGGCGCCGGGCAGATCGGCCCCGAAGGCTATCAGCGCGACGGGATCGTGGCGATCGGCATGACGGCAGCCTCCGCGACGATGCGGGTGTATCCGGTGACCCCCCTCGCGGATTGCCAGCGCGCCGCGCAAGCCGCCGCGGCCCAGGCCGCCGAGGACCTGCGCATCGACGGGCGGCGGGCTTTTGGCCTGATCCTCGCGGACGGCCTCTCACTCGCCGAGGAGCGCCTCGCCGCCACGCTCTACCAGTCCCTCGGCGCGGTACCCTTGGTCGGCGGCTCCGCCGGCGACGACCTGCAATTCGAGCACACCTTCGTGTTCGTCGACGGCGAGTTCCGCGAGGGGGCCGCCGCGTTCGCGGTCGTCGCGACCTCGGAGCCGTTCTCGATCTTCAAGATCCAGCACTTTGCGCCGACACGGAAGCGAATGGTGATCACGGCAGCTGACCCCGCGCGCCGACTCGTGCGCGAGATCAACGGGCGCCCCGCCGCCCAGGCCTACGCGGACCTCGTCGGCGTACCGGTCGCCGACCTGAACGCGACGGTGTTCTCTACGAACCCGGTGATGCTCCGCCTCGGCGACCAATACTATGTGCGTTCGATTCAGCAGGTGTGCGAAGACGGAAGCCTCGCGTTCTATTGCGCAATCGAGGCTGGGCTCGTATTGACCATCGGCGAGGGGGTCGACGTGCTCGAGGCGCTGGAGGCCGGCTTCGCGGGCGTGCCGGCGGACGCCGACGCAGTCCTCGGGTGCGATTGCATCCTTCGTCGGCTCGAGTTCGAGCAACGCGGCCTGCGCGACTCGATCGGGGCCTCGCTCGCGCGCCGGCGCGTGGTCGGCTTCAGCACATTCGGCGAGCAGTACAACGGCGTCCACGTGAATCAGACGTTCGTCGGCGTCGCCCTCGGAGGCTCCCATGTCTGACCGGACCGATCCGACGACCGAGCCGACGGAGCGGATCGCCGCCCTCGAGGACGAGCTGCGGGCGTGCAAACGTACGCTCGATGTGCTGATGGACGACGCCGAACAGCGCGCCGCGCGCCCGACCAACGACTTCGCCGTCGTCCAGCAGAACATCAGCCTCGCTCGGGTGGTCGAGCACAAGACCCGGGAGCTCGCCGAGGAGCGGACCAAGCTGACCGCGGCGCTCGCTGAGCTCCGCAGCGCGCAGACCGAGCTGACGCAATCGCAGAAGCTGACCGCGATCGGCCAGCTCGCCGCGGGGGTCGCCCACGAGATCAACACCCCGATCCAGTACGTCGGCGACAACCTCGCCTTCTTGCAGAAGGTCTTCCAGCAGACGATGCCCATCCTCGAGGCCGCGGCGGCCGCCTCCGCCTGCTCGACCGGCGTGCCGGAGCTCGACATCGTCCGCGAGCTCCTCAAGAAGGTCAAGTTGGCCCGCGTCTCGACGCAGGTGCCGCGCGCCCTCGAGCAATCCCTCGAGGGAATCGCACGGGTCAGCAAGATCGTCGGGGCGATGAAGGACTTCTCGCACCCCAGCGGCGGCGAGAAGGCCGAAGTCGACCTGCGCGCCGCCATCGAATCCACCGTGACCATCGCGCGCAACGAGTGGAAGTACGTCGCCGAGCTCGAGATCGACATCCCGGATGATCTGCCGTCCGTGCCCTGCCTGCGCGACGAGCTGAACCAGGTCGTGCTCAACCTCGTCGTGAACGCGGCGCACGCAATCGGCGACGTGGTGGGCGACGGAGCCGCCGGCCGGGGCCTCATCCGCGTCAGCGCCCGGGTCGCCGAGAATTGGTGTGAGATCCGGGTCTCCGACACGGGAGGCGGAATCCCCGAGTCGGCGAAGGCGCGCGTGTTCGACCCGTTCTTCACGACGAAAGCCGTAGGCAAGGGCACCGGCCAGGGGCTCGCGATCGCCTACAACGTGGTCGTCGAGAAGCACGGCGGGGCGATCTCCTTCGAGTCGAAGCTGGGCGAGGGCACGACGTTCATCATCCGCATTCCCCTCGGGACCGACGTCTCGGGCAAGGAGGCCGCATGAAGTTCCTCTTCGTGGACGATGAAGTGAAGGTCCTCGAGGGCCTCGAGCGCTCGCTCATGATGGTCGCGGACGACGACTGGGACATGGAGTTCGTCGAGGGTGGCGCCGCCGCGGTCGAGCGGTTGAAGACCGAGCAGTACGACGCGCTCGTGACCGACATGCGCATGCCGGGGATCGACGGCGCCGAGGTGCTCCGCCAGGCCCAGGCGCTCGCCCCATCGACGGCGCGCGTCGTGCTGTCCGGCCAGATGGAGGACGCCAGCGCCCTGAAGGCGCTCGAGCGCGCGCATCAGATCCTCAGCAAGCCGTGCAACCCCGAGGCGCTGTGCGGCGTCCTGCGGTCCGTCGTCCGTTACCGCACACTGCTCGAGCGCGAGTCCTTTCGGCGCGCGGTCGTGTCCACCGACCGGCTCCCCGCCGCGCCCACCATCTATCGCGAGATCGAGGCGGAGCTCAGCGGACGCGAGCCGAGCCTCGAGCGGCTCGCCGCGATCGCGGCCCGGGACCCAGGCCTCACCGCGCGACTGGTCCAGGTGTCGAACTCCCCGTTCTTCGGCGGTGGCCGGCGCATCACCACCGCATCCCAGGCGATCGGACGTCTCGGGCTCCGGGTCCTCGCCGCGCTCGCCGTGGCCGCGGTCTTCGATCGCCGCGACTTCCCTGCCCGCGAGTTCGACGTCGGGGCCGTCCAGTCGCGGGCGTTGCGGACCGCCGAGATCGCGGGCCGGCTCTGGCCCAAGGACGCCGGGCTCGCCTACCTCGCGGGCATCCTGACCGAGGTCGGGCACCTCGTCGTCGCGTCGACGCTGCCGCGGGAGTACGACGCGGCGATGCTGCGTCGGCGCGCGGGCGAGTCACTGCACGACGACATCGAGCGGGAGTGCTGGGGTGCGACCCACGCCGAGATCGGTGCCTATCTCCTGGCGTTGTGGGGCATGCCGACCGCGGTCGTCGACGCCGTCGGCCACCACCACTCGCCGGTGTTCGCCGGCGAACAGGCCGATCCCGCGCTCTCGGCGGCCGTGGCGTGCGCCGCGGCCGTCGTCGAGAACGCCCCGTTGCACGCCGACGATCTCCGGCGGCTCGGGATGTCCGAGGACGAGATTCGACGAAAGGCCGAGGGGTAACCACCATGTCCAACGATATTCGCGTCCTGTGCGTCGACGACGAACCACGGGTGCTCGAAGGCCTCGATCGAACGCTCGGTGACACCTACGAGGTGGTGACCGCGGAGGGCGGCGCCGCCGGCATCGTGGAGCTCGAGCGGGGCGTCGACTTCGACGTCATCATCTCGGACATGCGCATGCCGAACATGAACGGCGCGGTGTTCCTCGGCCACGCGCGGCGCCTCGCGCCAGACGCAGCGCGCGTCCTGCTCACGGGGGAAGCCGACGCGGAGTCGGCCCGCGCGGCGGTGAACGAGGGCCAGATCTTCCGCTACCTGATGAAGCCGTGCCCGGTCGACGAGCTGATGCGCGTGATCGAGACCGGCGCCGCGGCGAAGCGCCGCGTCATCGCCGACCGCGAGCTGCTCGAGACCACCGTGACAGGCTCCGTGAAGCTCCTCGGCGAGGTGCTCGCCCTCGCGGCGCCGTCGTGCTTCCGGGAGACGCCGGCGATCACGAGCATCGTCGAGCACATGTGCGAGCGAGCCGGCCTGGTCGAGACGTGGAAGTTCCGTGCCGCGGCCATGCTCCACACCCTGGGGTACATCGCGCTCCCGGCGGCGCTCGTGGAGCGAAGGACCTCGGGCGTCGCGCTCAGCCCCGCCGAGCAGCGCGAGCTCGGCACGGCGGCAGAGATCGGGGCGCGGCTGCTCGCCGGGGTGCCGCGCTTCCACGAGGTCGCCGAGATGGTCCGACGCCACCGAGAGAAGATCCCGGCGCGCCTCGACGACGACATCACACGTGGCGCCGCGATGATCTCCATCGCCATCGAGGTGCTCAATGACGTGACCGCCACGCGTAGGGTCTCCCAGATCGCCCGCGGCCGCGCGGTCAACCACGGGCCGGCCGGGCGAGCGTTGCTCGAGCTGCTCTTCGACTACCAGGCGAAGCGGCCGATGGAGAGCATCGCCGCCGTCAAGGTCGGCGAGCTGCGGCCCGGCATGGTGTTGGAGGAGAACCTCACCTCGCGCTCGGGCAACGTCCTGTTCGCGAAGGGCAACGAGCTCACCGCGCCCCTGCTCGAACGCATCCGCCAGTTCCACAAGGCGGCGCCGCTCGCCGAGCCCGTCAAGGTGCGGCTCGCCGCCTGATCGAGGGCATCCCGCCCATCCCACTCATTTCATCCATCCACCCCTGGAGGCCAGCGCCATGAGTTCTGCATCGATCCCTTTCGCCGAGCGCCTCGCGCTCGTCTTCGATCGTCCGACGTCGCGACGCATCGTCGGCGGCGAATCCGTGATCATCCACTGCCACCACTACAATTCGCGGATCCAGAACACGATCGAGGGCGCCCGAGCGATCGACGGACAGGCGATCTTCCGCGACACCGCTCGCGAGGTGTTCGACGCGTGGCTCGACGCGGTCCTGACACCAGAGAGCAGCTCCGCAGAGCGACTCGCCGAGGCGATCGAACTCTACCGGCACCTCGGCTTCGGCGCGCTCGACCTCGGGGCCGTATCGGAGGGGCGCGCCTTGGCGTCGAGCTCGCACTTCGCGGAGGGACGCTTGAGTGGGTTCCCCGCCCGCGAGCGTCCGGCCTGCACCTTCACCGAGGGCTTCCTCGAGGCCGCACTCCGGGCCTGCCTGGGGGCCTCGGTGCGCGTCCGGGAGGTCGAGTGCATCGCGGCCGGCGCGAAGCAGTGTCGCTTCACCATCGAGGGCACCGCCGAGCGTGCGCGCACCGGCGTCGCCGCCGGGTCGTCACCGCCGGACACCACGCCCGCGAGCGCGGAACCTGGGGACTCCACGCCCGCTCCCCGACTACGCTCACCCCACGTCGACGAAGAGGCGATCATCGCCGCAGTTGCGGGCATGCCGATCGTCGGCGACGCCGAGGGCTTGATCCCCGCGTTCAACGTCTACCTCGCCAACATGCCGGCCGAGTTCTACAACCTGGTGTGCTTCCGATTCTTGGCGGCGATGCGCGCCGTCGGGCAACACGAAGTCGCGAGGGACCTGCTGCTCTTCGACGCGGAGACCTGCGGCCTGCTCACGTTCGGCGGGATCGTTGCGTCGCCCGAATGGGACGCAGTGGTCGCCCCAATGCTGCACGAGCGAGACGACGCGGTCTTCGGGATCGTCGCGGTGTCGAATGCCCTCGGGTGGGGGCATTGGCACGTCACCGCGCTCGAGAGCGGTCGCGCGCTCACGCTCGCGGCGAGCAACGGGTACGAGTCGTCGGGCTACCGACGCCACTTCGGAGTCGCCGCCGAACCGAAGTGCTTGATGCTGACCGGGGTAGCCGCAGGGATCGCCGAGCTCATCTACGGCGAAGGCCTGCTCGAGGAGCGGTTCGGCAGCTTCGGCGCCCGGGAGTGCTCGTGTCGCGCCTGCGCTGACGCCGTCTGCACGCTCGAAGCGGTGGCAGCATGACCGAGGTGACCAGGGAGCGCGTGCGCGCCTGCCGGCGCCAGGACACGTACAAGTACTTCCTGCCGCGCGACGCGGTGGCCGACACGTGGGAGCGCCTGGCTCGGGGATTCGGGGAGATCGTGTGGCACGCGAGCACCAAGGTGTTCGAGATTCGACACCCGGCCATGATCATCCGGTCGACCTGGCTGCGAAACCCGGTCACGGTGGTGCGCAAGCGGTCCTGCGCCCCCGCCGACGTCGATGCCCTGCACGCCTTGCTCGGCTACGCGGGGGAGGGATAGAACCGACGTGAACGACGCCGCACTCGCCGCCCTGGGCACGGGGATGCTCGCGCTCGACGGGCACCTGACGATCGTCGAGGTGTCGGGGTCGCTCGCGCGCGCCCTGTCCGTCGAGCCCGCGGAGCTGCTCGGGCGCCCCGTCGCGGCGATCCTCAGCACGGAGCACCGTCGGGAGTCTGCCGCGTGGATGCGGTTCCTCTCCAGCGGCGACGCGACCAGCGGCGACATGCCCGCGATCCTCGTCGTCGCCGGTGCCAGCGTGCTCGCACGCATGCGGGCGATCGCCCACGCGGGTGGCTGGTGGCTCCTCGTCGAGCGCATCAGCGCCGAAACGAACCTGACCCACCGCCTGCTCGCCGCGCGGGAGCGTTGGACCCGGATCATCGCGGACGCGGACGACGGGATCGCGATCGTGGACGAGAACGGGATCCTGCTGCAGGCGAACCTGCGGTTCTTCGAGCTCGTGGCGCTCCGGTCCCGCCACGGTGTCTCGCTCGCCCAAGCCGCCGCCGTCGGTCGACCCCTGCACAGCCTCGTCGAACACTCCCGGCTCCCCGGCATCGCGGCACTGACCGAGGGGATCGTCGAGACCCGCGCCGCCACGCTGACCGAGGCCGACCCCGACCGCGTGGATGGGGCCGAGGCTGGCCTCGCCCGACGGTTCAGGGTCCGCGCCTCGCCTGTGTCCCTCGCCGGCGCGGCGGGGCTCGGGATGGTGCTCGTCGTCACCGAGGTCACCGCGCAGGCCCGGCTCGAGCGCGAGTTGGTCGCGAATCGCGAGCTCGCAGAGCGGTTGTCCGAGGAGCTCACCGAGCGCACGCGCGTGGAGCACGAGCTCCGACAGGCCCAGAAGCTCGAGGCCGTCGGGCGGCTCGCCGCCGGCATCGCGCACGAGATCAACACGCCGATGCAGTACGTAGGGGACAACATCTTCTTCCTGCGCCAGTGCGTCGAGCGACTTCTGGCGACATGCGACGCGATTCAGCAGGCGCTCGACGCCGAGGAGATCGATCCAGTCGTGCGGGGTCGGATCGCGGAGCACCTCTCGACCGGACGCATGCGAAGCATGAGGAGCCACGCGCTCGGGGCGTGCGACTCCGTGAAGGACGGCATCGCCGCCGTCACCGCGATCGTCTCGACGCTGGACGCGTTCTCCCACGCCAGCAACGACGCGCCCGCGCTGCTCGACGTCAACGACCTGGTGGGCGGCGTGGTGACCCTATCTCGGCACGAGTGCGCCCACCTCGCCGACATTGCGCTCGAGCTCGACGTCGAGGCTCCGAGGGTGATGGGCTACGCCGCCGAGTTGAGCCAGGCGATCCACGGCTTGTTGCTCAACGCGGCCCAGGCGATCGCGGACGCCGGCCGGCGATCGGACGCTGTCGTGGTCTCGACCCGGGCGCTCACCGACACCGTCGAGCTGCGCGTGCGCGACCGCGGCTGCGGGATCCCACTCGACATCCGCCACCGGGTGTTCGACCCGTTCTTCACCACGCGCGCCGTGGGCCAAGGCGCTGGGCAGGGGCTCACGGTCGCGCGGGCGGTGATCGTCGGAAAGCACGGCGGCGACCTGTCGTTCGAGTCGGAGCTCGGGGTGGGGACGACGTTCACGATCCGGCTCCCGCGCGCCGGCATGGCTGGCTCGGCGGCGGCGTGAGTTCGGCGGATCCGATGATCGAGCTCAGTCTCGGATCGCGCCGAGTTGCTCGCGAGCGCGGGCGAGCAACTCGGCGGACGAAAACGGCTTCATGAGGCAACTTGCGCCGGCAATCGTGGTCGCCGCCGCCAGCCCCGTCGAGTAGGCGCTGCTGAGGAGCAGCGGGACGAGCGGCTGCGTCGCGCGGAGGCGGCCGCGAGCTCGAGGCCGCCCATGCGGTGCATCTCGAGATCGGTGATCACGAGGTCGAAGCTTTGCCCACCCACGGTGGCCTCCAAGGCCTCGACGCCATCGCTCGCCGTGACGACATCATAGTCACCCGACCGGAGCACCCGCGCGAGGACATCGCGGACGATGTCATCGTCCTCGACGAGCAGAATCCGCGACCGACGCGGCGAAACCGCGCCGTCTGCAGGAGTTCGCGCCGATTGTGGCCCCGCGAACAACACGTCGAAGCGCACGCCGACCGGTGTCGTCGAGGCCCGACAATGCGCCCGCCGTTACGACCGACGAGCCCGCGCGCCACTGCGAGCGCCAGGTGCTGCGCCGCCGCGTCACTCGACCCGCGCCCGAGGGCAAGGGGGGTGGACCCCGCAATGTCGACCCGGATCGACGGGCGCGCGGCGTCGTCCCCGGACGGCCCGGCGGACAGCAACACGCGACGCGCACGACCGCGCCCGAGCCCCGCGAGGATCACGAGCGCGCGCTCGACCTGGCCGCGGTCCACCACGACGACGCCGGGGTGCGCGAGCGTCACCTCGACCGTGGCCCCATCGCCGCGCTCACGTAGCGTGCCCGCGACGACGCTCGCCATGCAGCGGATGTCGACGGGCCCAGGGCGATGCATCTGTTGGCCAGCGATGGTCACCAGGTCCACCGAAAGGTCGGCGGCGTGCTTGGCCGCGTGCTCGATGCACCGCACGTCCTGCGCCGCGGCGAGTCGACAGGCGCCCGCGTGGGCTGCCCGTTGTCCGTGGTCGCGCAGGACGTCCGCGTGCGGCTCGAGCTCCGGGTGATCCACGAGGAGTCGTTCGATCGCGTCGTCGTCCATGGGTCCCGCAGAGTGCAAAGCGCGCGCCTGGCCAATCGGCCGCACCGAGAGTGCACCGGCAGGGCGAAATGCGGCAAGTGGGGACTCGTGCCACGCGCTTGAGCGGACCAGCCGCGTTCGGTCCGTTCCGCTCGCCCGTGCCGAAGCCCCCGCCGCCGCGGGCGTTCAGCGAGTGGGTTCCGCGGCCGCGCCCTCCCGGCTCGCGGCGCGAAGACGTCGCAGGAGCGGATGCTCCCCGCCCTCGTCCGGCGCGGGAACGCCTGCGCCCACGGCTCGCTCGGCGAGCACCAGGATCGTCACCCGGCGGTTGCGGGGATCGGCGGGCGCATGCCGGACCTTGAGCCGTCGATCCGCATAGCCACGGACCTCGAGGAGCTGCTCCTCACGCGCGCCGGCGTGGATCAAGAAGCGGCGCGTCGCATGGGCACGGTCCATCGAGAGCTCCCAGTTGCTCGCGCGACCGCCCGCAGGTGTGGCGTCGGTGTGGCCCTCGATCACGAACCGGTTCGGCAGCGCGCCCAGCTCCCTGGCAATCACCCGGAGCGTCGGCTTGGCCGCCGGGTTCAGCCGCGCGCTCCCGGACGCGAACAGGCGCAGCTCGTCGCTGTCCTCGATCTCGATGCGCAACCCCTCCTCGACGGCGCCGAGCTCCACGTGGCGCGCCCATGAGTCCATGCTCAGCGCCATCAGGGCCTGGGTGAGGCGGCTGCGCGCGTCGGAGAGCTCGGGGATCTCCTTGGTGGGGCTGCGATCCGCCCCATTGCTGGCGGCGAAGGTCGTGTCTACCGCGACTGCCGTGTTGCCGCCGGCGAAGAACCCGGCGCCGCCGTTGTTCGGGCCCGTGTTCACCTCGGTGTTGCCGCCGCTCTCGATGCCGAGCGGGTCGCGGAAGTACGCACCGACCGCGGACTTCGTGGTCGGACTCTGGGCGACCAGCCAAAGGACCATGAACAAGGCCATCATCGCGGTCACGAAGTCGGCGAACGCGACCTTCCACGCGCCACCGTGGCCACCATGGCCGTGCTTCTTCTTCTTGACGATGATGATCGGGCGTTTTTCGGGGTCGTCCACGGGCTCACCGCGCCTCTGTCCTTGCGTGGGGCGAACCGCGGCGGTGCGCCAGTACCGGGGCGGGCCTGCCTCGCGCCGGCAGACGTTGCGCGCGCGCCGAACCACCACGGGCCGCGCGTCCGGGGTATTTGCCCCTCGCGTCGCGCCCAGCGCGGCCGAATAGGACGACAGACGATGCCCACACTCTACGAATCCCTCGGTGGCCAGGCTGCGGTGGACGCAGCGGTCGACATCTTCTACCGCAAGATGCTAGCGGACGAGCGCGTCGCCCGGTTCTTCGAAGCGGTCGACATGGACCGCCAGGCGGCCAAGCAAAAGGCGTTCCTCACGATGGTGTTCGGCGGCCCGGCCAACTACACCGGCAAAGACATGACCCGCGCACACAGCCACCTGCTGCGCGACGGATTGAACGACACGCACGTCGACATCGTGATCGCGCACCTCGGCGCGACCTTGGGCGAGCTCGGCGTGGCGCAGGGCCTCATCGCGCAGGTCGCCGCCATCGCGGAGTCGGTCCGCGACGATATCCTCGGTCGCCGCGGCGCGGGGGCGTAGACGCGCGTGGCCGAGCTGCGCTACCGAGGGACCGTCGTCCAACGTGGCGAGGACGAAACGGTGCTCGATGCCCTCGAGCGCGCCGGGGTGGCGCCGCCCAGCTCCTGCCGCGCGGGCGCCTGCCAGTCCTGCCTGCTGCGGGCGCGCGCGGGCACACCGCCCGCGGACGCCCAACGCGGCGTGCGCGAGTCGCTGCGCCTGCGCGGCTACTTCCTGGCCTGCCGAGCTCGGCCCGACGGCGATCTCGAGCTCGACGACGGCGACGAGGATCGCCAGGTCGAGGCCGAGATCGTGGAGCTCGGACACCTCTCCGACGACGTGCTCGGCGTGCGGCTGATGCCGCGGCGCGCGTTCGAGCACCGCGCCGGGCAGTACGTCACGCTGCGCCGCCACGACGGCCCGTCGCGCAGCTACTCGATCGCCAGCCTGCCCGAGGCCGGCGCGCTGGAGCTCCACGTGCGCGTCGTTCCCGGGGGAGCGATGAGCGGATGGTTGGCGCACACGGCCCGCGTCGGTGACACGGTGTCGCTCCAAGGCCCCGCGGGCGACTGCTTCTATCTGCAGGATCGCCCGACACAGGACCTGCTGCTGGCGGGCACAGGGACCGGCGCGGCCCCCTTGCTGGGCATCCTGCGCGACGCGCTACGCCACGGCCACCGCGGCCAGGTGGTGGTGGTCCACGGGGCGCGGACACACGCCGGCCTCTACCTCGAGCAGGCGTTCTCGTCGCTCGCGCGCGCGCACGCCAACGTCCGCTACCACCGCGCAGTGTTGGCCGGGGAGCCCTCCGACGGTGTCACGGTGGGCCCCCTCGACGCTGTGCTGAGCGATCTCGTGCCGGTGCCCAAGGACTGGGGCATCGTGTTGTGCGGCGACCCCGGGGTGGTGCATGCCGCACGGCGAAGGGTCTTCCTCGCCGGCGCCGCGATGGCGGACATCCGCGCCGATGCGTTCGTGCCCACCGCGGCCGCGCCCGGGCTGGCGTGAAGCGATCGCGCCCTGCCGCTCCTCGACAGCGCGCGCCCAAGCGCCGTAGACTGTCCGAATGCGGTGTCGTCGACTGCCGTGGGTCGTTCTCCTCGCGCAGGCCTCGGCGGTGAGCGGTTGCACCCGGAGCAACCCGTTGTTCGGCGACGACGAATCGGAAGGTTCGACCTCGGCGTCGGCGTCGGCCGAGGGCGCGACGCCGACGGGCGCCGAGGACGGATCGACCCAGGGAGCGAGCGATACCAATGGCTCGAGCGCGAGCGCCGGCGAGTCGACATCGGCGGGCCCCGACGCATGCGGCGACGGGCACCGCGATCCCGCCGAGGAGTGCGACCGCGGCGCCGACAACGACCCCAGGGGTGAGTGCCAGCTCGACTGCACGAAGAACGAGTGCGGCGACGGACTGCCAGGCCCGGGCCAGCCATGCGACGACGGAGCCGGCGGCAGTGACACGTGCACGGCGGGCTGTGTGCCGAGGTCCTGTGGCGACGGCGAACAACAGGGTGAATTCGGCGAGGAGTGCGACGACGGCAACCCCGCGAACACCGATGGTTGCCTGTCATCCTGCGAGCTTGCGCGCTGCGGCGACGGCTTCGTCCACGAGGGCGTCGAGGCCTGCGACGACGCGAACGACTCCAACGAAGACGGGTGCCTCGACACGTGCGAATTCAACTCGTGCGGGGACGGCTTCGTCGAGCTCGACGCGGAGGCCTGCGACACCGAGCAACCGGTGCGGTGCTCGAACGGCTTGACCGCATCGTGCGAGGCCTGCGAGGTCCTGGGCTGCGAGTGCGGCGACGGGCTCTTGGATCCCGGCGAGCAGTGCGACGTGGGCCTCAACCCGATCAACTTCCCGTGCGGCGACGTCGGCTTGGACGGCGACGGGGTACTCGCCTGCGCCGAGTGCCACTTCGAGATCCTCGACGGGATGTGCTGCGCGCCCGACGGGGCGCTGTGCGGTGGCCCGGTGGGGTGCTGCAACGGGGACGACTGCAATGGGATCTGCGGGGCCTGACGGGGGAGCGCGCGCGCGAAACCGGGGCTCGCTCGCGCTCGCGGCGGCGCTCCGCGGTGACGACCGCGATGTCCTCAACGGTGAATTCGACGCATTGCTGCCTGCGCAGCAGCGCGAACGATCGATCTGCTACTGGACGCCGGTGAGGGTGGCGGTGGCCGCCAGTCGGTGGCTCGAGGCGAACGGGGCCTCGCGCGTGCTCGACGTCGGCTCGGGGGTCGGGAAGTTCTGCACGATCGCCGCCGCCGCGAGCGACCTCGTGTTCGAGGGTGTCGAGCGCCGCGCCCACCTCGTAGCGATCGCCGACGACCTCGCGCGCGAGCTCGGGGTCGCCGAACGCACCAGGTTCCGCGTCGGCGACCTCGCGGACGTCGAGTTCGGCGACTACGATGCGCTCTACCTCTACAACCCCTTCGCCGAGGGCTACGCCTCGAGCGCCAGCTGGTTGGACGACGCGGTCGAGCTCGGCCCCGAGCGGGCGAAGGCCGACACCGAGCGTTTCGAGGACACGCTGGCGTCACTCGAGATCGGTGTCCAGGTGCTCACGTTCCACGGATTCGGAGGGCGCATCCCGGACTCGTATCGGCTGCTCCAGTCGGCGGCGTTCGGCGAGGGGAGGATGCTGTGCTGGCAGAAGGTGCGCACCCGCGGCACAGGCCGGTTCATCAGCGAGGGCGACTGGTTGTGATACTCCACGCCATCATCGAGTTCACCCATCGAGTTCACCGCCACGCTCGCCGTCGGTGCGACGGTCACCACCGTCGAGATTTGGACGGCGGTCCACGTGACCCCGTACGTCGGTAATGTGGGCGTGCCGGTAGCCGCGTCGCCGAACGCGGCGTTCGGTCGGTTGATCAAGGAGCACGTGAAGGATCTCCGCCCCGTCGCCCTCGCCGAGGAGCCGACGATCGACTCCGAGGCGGGCCCGACCACGACGATGCGGTGGGCGAAGCTCCCGAGGTAGCGACCACGCGCGGTCTCGTCGCCGGCGCGTCCTCGTGGTACGCACGGGCGTCCGTCTCCGGGCGCCCGTGTCCGCACGCCAGCAAGCCCGGCTACCGGGGCGCGACTACCAACCCACCCGCACGCCGGGCGGCGCCACGTCGCCGTCGAAGATCGTCGACGGCGCGAAGATCGGAGCGATGGTCGCAGGGCCGGTAGCGATCGCGTCGGCGGTCGATGGCGCGCGGCTCTGGGGCGTTCGAACGGCGGCAGGCGACGTTCGACAGCGATTCTTGACCGTGGGCGAGCGATCCTTCGATCGCGGCGAGCGAACGAGCACCTCACGCCAGCGCCACGACGATCCATTTGCCGTCCCCACGGGAGCGTTCGCGCGCCGACGCGCCAGCGCGGCGCGCGTACCCTGGGCACCTGCACGGACCCGCGTCCACGGGTCACAACGGGACAGCGTTCTTCGCCAAGGATTCGCTCGGCCCGCTCGTGCCGCGCTACGTTACTCGGATGCCTTCGACCCCGCGGCACGGCAGCATCCTGCTGATCGACGACGAGGATCTCGTCCGCAGCGTGCTCGCGCGCCTTCTCCGACGACGCTATGTCGTCGAGGCCGTACCGTGCCTCGCCACCGCGCGCGCACGGCTCGAACGCGCCCCCGGGTTCGCGCTGGTCATCTGCGACGAGCAGGTTGGATGCGAGCGCGGCTCGACATTCCACGAGGCGCTGCGTCGCGCCGGAGATCCGGTCTCCGAGCGAATGTTGTTCATGACGGGCGGGCCAGACGCCGAGCAGCTACGGTGCATCGGCGGCGGACACGTCCTTCGCAAGCCGTTCGACGCGCGCCATCTGGAGGAGATCGTGTCGGCGCGCATCGAGCAGCTCGCGAGCGCCGCACCGCTGCGCGGATGCTGACGCCGTCCGACGGCGAGACTCGCATCGAGGTCGGGCCCGGACCACACCCGTCATTCGATCCGCACCAACCGCCCTCGCCCGAGCTTGAACGCGTACAGCCCGTTGATGGGGTCCGTCCGATCCCGCACCGAGTTGTTCGCGGCCGAACGTACGCGTCCCCCATAGTTGAAGTACGCGCACGCCACACCGGGTTGCAGCCGGTCCGAGATCCGCAAGGTCGCCTCGAAGCCGAGGTCCCCGGTCTCGACACGGACCCCTCCGCCATCCTCCACGCCAGCGGCGCTCGCGTCGTCCGCATGAACCTCGAGCACGTGTGCGGGCATCTGCTCGATCCGCACCGGGATCCGGAGATCCTCGATCATCGCGCTCCACGTCCGCGAGTCGCGACGGTTCACGATCCAGATCTCGCCCTCGACGGGCTCGACGTCATCGTGGTGCCCGAGCGCGTCGTCCCAGCTCCCGACCACGAACAGCGCCTTGCCGCTCGCCGTCTTGAAGCCGCGGCCCTGCTCGGCGTCGTGGACCCGCACCGTCTCTTCGATCTGGCCGTCGACGAACGTGGTGGGACATTGGACCCCGGTGGTACCCCGCTCGGCCAGGATCTCGTACGCGCTGCGACCGCTCGCGTCCGCCAGCGCGATGACCCCGGAGTAGTCCTGCGACGAGCCGGCCGCTCGCTCGGCCGCCTCGTTGAAGATCGCCTCGCCATCCGGCCAATCGAAGCCGTCGTAGCCCATGCGCTGGGCGACCTGCGCCACGATCCACCAGTCCGGCTTCGCCTCGCCCGGGGCGTCGGCGATCCTCGGGTACAGCCGCAGTCTCCGCTCGCCCTGCATGCGCGTGAAGCTCTCCTCGCCCCACGACACCGCGGGCAACACGAGATCGGCGAGCTCGGTGAGGTCCTGCGGATAGATGTCCTGCTGCACGAGCACGGTGCCGCCGCCGTCCACGCGCTCGCGCATGCGGGCGACGACCGCCTCGCGGTCGAGCGCCCCGTCGAAGCCCTCGGGGAACGCCGCGGCCGCGTCGACCTGCGGCGAGGTCTCGCGGGCGAGCGCTCGCAGGGCCCCGAAGAGCCGAGCCGGCGCCGCCGTCCCGCCCCCGGCCCACGTGCAACCGATGACCCACGCCATGCGGAGGTTGCCCTCGCGCGCCCAACGATCGACGTCGAGCGGCACGCCGTGCCCATCGATCTCGTCGGGAGACAGATCGCTCGGGTAGTCCGCGGCCATGATCATCCCGCGCTGGTGTCCGCCGCCGCGCGCGATGACGCGGCCGGGACGATTGCCTGCGCCGCACAGCAGCCCGAGGCTGGCGAGGGACGCGGTCCCCGGATAGTTGTGTCCGAAGATGTTGCCCTTCTCGAGCATGAACGACGCGCGCGTCGCCACGCCGCCCTCGCCAGCAGCGGTGAGCAGGCGCGCGGCCTCGCGGATCTGCGCCGCAGAGATTCCGGTCAGCTCTGCGGCGTTCTCCGGCAGGTGACGTTCGTCGCCCTGGATGAACGCGGCATAGCCCTCGAACGTGCGGCCGAAGCGTTCGCGACGGTGTTCTCGTAGAACTGGTACGAGTACGTCTTCATCCCCCAGGCCTCGGGACCGTGGGTGTCCACGACGTGACGCCCGATCTCCGCGACGATCGCCAGGGCATCGTCCCACGAGATGCGACGCAGCTCGCCGTCCACGCGCAGCTGTGGGTAGAGCAGGCGGTCCGACGTGCCCTCGGCATACGGCGAGTACAACCGGCGCGCGAGCGTGCCGCCGAACGCGTGGTCGCCCCCGACGTTGACCACCGACGCGTCGTAGTCGGGCATGACGACGACGTGGTGCGGCTTCCCATCGACGTCGACGATGTTGTGCATGCTGCGGGTGAACCACGCCTCCAGCGCGCCCGCGGGCAGATCGACGCCCAGGGCGTTCTCGTCGGCCAGCGGGCCGCCGTACTCTCCCAGCGGCCAGGTGAGCACCTTGTAGCCGCAGCCGACGACGCAGAAGGCGCACGCCGTGGTCTGGAGCTTCGCGGTGGTCGGCGGAATGACGAGCTCGTCGGCGACGGCATCGATGTCGCCCGCGGCGACCCGCGGCCGCACCGAGCTGGACGCCGGTCGCAGGAGCGAACGGCGGCTGATGGGGAAGAACCCTGGTGTGTGCGTCATCGGCCCTGCTCCACCGTGAACGCCTCGCCGAACGCGACCCCGCGAAGGCCGACCGCGTAGACCTCGCCGCCGCGCACGTCGAGGAGCACCTGCGGGAGCGGCACGCTGGCGCGGCCGGTGAGCTGGACGCCGCCGCCCGCGAGGTCGAACTCGCTGAGGTGACACCCGCACGGGCCGAGCCGAGCGACCGACGCGTCCATCTCGACCAGCGGGCAGCCTTGGTGCGGGCACGCGCGGTGGAACGCCACGACGTCCTCGTCGGGGCCGACTCCGTCGCGGGCACGCTTGCCGACGCGCACGGCGAACGCCGCGTGGCCCTCGGGGTACTCGAAGTCGACGACCTCGCCGCCGAGCAGGTCCTCGAGCGCGCCGATGTGGACATCGTCACCGTGGTCGGTGCCGTGGTTGCAGGCGGGGAGCGCCGCGGACGCCGTACCGGCGACACACAGCCTCACCACGCCACGCCGGGAGATTTGCAGGGGGTTCTCGTGGGTCATCGGGCGCTCGCGCGATACTGCGCGGCGTGTAGTGATGGCCCAGGGGGGTGTGGTTCATCGCTTTCTTCGAAGAATATTCGCCGCGTGGACTGCGACGTACCGGTGGGTACACGCACGACGATCGCGGCCGCTCGGCCGATCTCGACGACGGATCGCATCTACGCCCGCGCGTCGGGCCCACGCGCTTCGCTCCGTTGCCGACGTATCGAGGACTCCGGGACCGCAGGCAGGTACACGTCGAACGTCGCGCCCGCGCCCGGAGCAGACTCGATCTCGAGCACGCCGCCGGCTTCGCGCACGATCCGATGCACCGTCGCGAGGCCCAGGCCCGTGCCCCGTGACTTTGTGGTGAAGAAGGGCTCGAGAACCCGCGCCCGCGTCCGCTCGCTCATCCCCATGCCGTCGTCGCGGACGCGGATGCGGACGAACTGCGCGGCGACGTCGTTCGCGACTTGGCGCGTGACGTTGTCGACCCCGACCGAAATCGTACCGCCCGCCGGCATCGCCTCCTTCGCGTTCATGCACAGGTTCATCAACACCTGATGCAGTCGGCGGTGGCTCGCCATGACCTCGGCGTCACGGACCTCGAGGGCGGTCACCAGGCGAATCTCCCGGGGCAGCACGCGGCCGAGCAGGCGCGCGACCTCGCGGACCACCGAACTCGGGCGCAAGCTCTCGAGGCTCGCGCAGTCGGAGCCCGACGCGAGCGCCAACAGATCGCGCGTCAGTGCGGCGCCCTGCAACCCCGCCTCCCGGATCGCCACGAGATCGGACTGTCGATCGTCGGAGACGTCCGCGCCGTCGATCGCGAGGTCGGCACGCGACAGGATGACCGACAGGAGGTTGTTGAAGTCGTGGGCGATGCCGCCGGCCAGCCGACCCAGGGCATCGAGCTGCTGCGAGTGCACCAGCTCGCGCTGCAGCCGGGCGTTGCGCGCCAACGAGTCCACGCGGTGTCGATCGAAGAACCGACCGACGATGAGGACGACGACGATCAATCCAACCGTCGACATCATGAACCCGGAGGTGGTCTGCCGGACGGGCGCGGCGAGCCACCCGCGCGGCTCGGCGATCGCGAGTCCGACGACCATCACGACGGAGAGCACCGCCCATAGGACGGCCTTGCGCGGCCGGCCACCCAGCACCGCCATGAGCGGGAGGATCACGCACCACAACACGACCGAGGGCTCGAGCCGGCCGCGGCTCACCGAGGTGGCGGTCAACCCAATCAGGTGAACGATGGAGAAGTACGTACCCCCCATCCCAGAGCCAGCGCGCCGCGCGATGACGACACTGGTCCCCGACGTGAGCGCGCACGCCAGCATGACGGCCCCGTAGGCGCCCCAGCCGTGGGCGAAGCCGTGAACCGCGAAGGCGGCCCAGATCGTCGCGGCGACGAAGGACGCGAGCCGCAGCAAGCGCTGTCGCATCGCCTCCTCGATCGCCGCATCATCGCGCAGCTCGGACTCGGGGTCGTCGCAGGACATCGTGATCACCTCCGACCGACCAGCCTATCAGCGCTTCCAACCCGCCGCGCCCGCGGGCGCGCGCGCGAAGCGGAGCGCGCGAGTCTGCGTTGACCGACATGCGAGCTGTCGTTCGTCGCTGTCGTGCGGTCGCGGGCGACGTGGGACACGCATGTCGACGCGGTGTGAAGCCGTCAGTCCGGCACGAGGTCGACGAGCGCGATGTCTTCGGCGCGCTCGTGCTCGCCGAGCGCGTCGAGGAAGTCACCCAAGGCCGCCCGCACGGCGTCGAGTGGCTCGCTTCGCGCGGCAGCGCGCACCTCGAGCAGCGCCGCGTGGAGGCCACGGTGCTCGTTCGCGCGCCGCGGGTCGCCGCTCGACATGGTCACGATCTCCTCGAGTGCGAAGTGTTCCTCCATCGCATCGGCGAAGCGGGCGAGCTCGCGCCCGAGCACCTGACGCATCCGCTCGTCCGGCAACGAGCTCCCGTCTGCGGTCGCGATCAGGTGCAGGAGGTCGAGGTCGACGGCGAGCGAAGTGACCATGGGTCGAGAGCTTGGCGCCTGCGGCCACGGGCGTCGAGCCCGTACCTCGACCCTCCAGCTCGGGACGTTCCGCTCGTCGCGAGGTGCGCAGGCCCTACACGCGCAGATACAACCACGACTTCTCGAACAGCACCTTGCCGAGGTGCCAGCGAGCCGCCGGTGCGCGCAGCCGCATCCGCGGCCGCGGCTCGGCGTAGAAGTCGCCCGCGCCAAAGCCGGCCCTTCCACCGCCGGTCTCGATGAAGCAGCCACCGTGTCCGTCGAAGCGCGCTTCGGCGGGCTTGCCGAGGATCTCCGCAGCGATGTTCTTTGCGAGCACCTCGGCCTCGGCATGCGCGAAGACCCCAGCCTTGGGGAGGGGCTTGCCGAGCGTCAGGGGGATCGACACGACGTCGCCGATCGCGAAGACGCCCACGAACTGTGTCTTCAGCGTGTGCCTGTCGACGCCGACCCAGCCGTTGTCGGACACCAACTGGCTCTCGCGAATGACCCGCGGCGCGCGATGGGGCGCGCCGTGACCCGGCCACGCGACGGTCAGTTGCAGGCGCCGAAGCACACCGCCCACTCGGTGGCGCCGCCGCTGATGAGGTCGACGACGTGGTCACCGTCGTAGTCCGCGATGGTCGAGTCGTGGTGCCACCGTCGAGCACCTGATCGGACACAGACGGAACCGACCACGACACGCGCTCGGTTGCGGCACGGCACGTCACGCCAAGGCTGCGCTTCGCGAGGGAGCGAGCCCGGTCGTCGAACCCGCGGCGGCGAGCGCATCCATGCAGGTGGCCGCGCGCACGCGCCCGAGTTCGGTCAGGGGCCCGCAGTGCGCGAATGCGAGTGTGAACGGCTGGCCGTGGATGGCCACCGCCCGGGGCCGAATCGTCCACGTCAACCCGTCGGGTGCGATGCAACGCAGGCCACGCGCTGCCCAGGCCCGTCCGGTGTCTGGTCGTTCGCCGCACAGCTCGTCGACGACGCGCCAACCGACGCGCTCGAGTGCGCGCGAACTCGATTCACCGGCCTCGCGCTCCGCGATCGCGAGCACGCGGGCGCGCGGCTCGAGCGTCGAGTCGAGGCGCCAACCGCCGTCGAACCGCTCCGCACGCCAGCCCACCGGCAGGCGCACCACAGCGCCGCGGTGGAGGTCGAGGGCGCTTCGCGCGGTGGGGGGCGGAGCGCAGCGCACGGTGAGCGATGCGAGCGTGGCGGTGAACGGTTCGGGGTCACCGAGCAACTGCGCATGCGCGCCGACGGCGTGGACCTCTAGGTGCCGCGCCCCGAGATCGACGACGCGAGAGATCCGCAGCACCCCCTCACGCTCGACGATCAGCTCGACCGTGTCGCGACCGAGGTCTTGTCGCGTGCCGCAGCTGAGCACGCGCCAGCCATCCCGCTCGGTCGTGAAGCCAAGCCACCGCTCGAGCGATACCCCCGGCGGCGGGCAGCCCACGGACACCGCGATGCAGGGGCTCGGCGCCGACGACCGCATACGCACCGCGGCGCGAGGTGGCACGAGGACGAGGCAAGGCAGTCCCAGCCCGCGTTGGCACAACCAGGCGCGGCGACCTGCGGTCTCCGTCCACCCCGGAGGTACGCGCACGCTGTACGCGATCGCGGGGGCGAGCGGCACCGCGCGGGCGAGCGTGGCGGACGTCGAGGCGAGCACCGATGCCATGTAGCGATTCGCGACCGCAGGATCAAGAGCCCGGCCGGACCTGCGCGCGCCTCCACCGCGGCCGTCGCGAAGCGACGCGGGTTGGGTGCACGCCTTCCCGTCTCGTCGAGGGCTCACCTCGCGGGATGAGATCAGAACGGACGACTCGTGCAGGGCTGCACCTCGATCGGCGCGCCGGATACGACGTCGCAGTCCCACTCGTCGAGCATGATGTACCCGCCGTCGAGAACGCTCCCGTCGAGCTTCCCGCATGTGCAGCTCGAGGCTTGGAAGTGGCAGCCGTACTGCGCCGCGCACCACGGGAACACCTCGCCGCAATTCTCGTGCACCACCTGGCGCGACTTGATCGGCGTCAGGGGTGCGCCGGCCGCCCGGCAATAGTCCCCATCCTGCACCGGCCCCCCGATCCCGACGCAGCCACAGCTGCCGCCCTCGGCGGACGCCGCCGCGTCGTCTTGACCCGCCGCGGCACCTGCGACCGAGTCCGCAGTGTCGCTGCCCTCCGACCCGACGGGCAGCTCGGCCTCGCGACCGAACTGGTCGATTTCGCGCTGCTCCTCGACACACGCGACGTGGAGCACCAAGGCGAGGGCGGACCTTCCGAGGCGGCGAGCCGTCATTCCCGCAGCGTACCAGGGCGCGGCCGGGATCGGCTTCCCCCTTCGGGCCGAGGGCCACGCGCGCCTCCGCTCGCGATCACGGCGTCAGTGGCCAGACACACGACGGGAAGCGGACACACAGCGCAGCAAACCCAGATGGGTCGCGGGCCGCGAGGTACTCGGCCGCGAGGCGCAGGATCCCGTCGACGACCTCGACCTCCACCCGCGGAACCGCGCGGAGGTGATTCGCGACGAGGCGCATGCCCGCCTCGGCGGGGAATCCCGAGGCGAAGTCGAGGCACAGGCTCGCGATCGAGAACGGGACGGCGGCCTCGCAGTGTGCGGTGATCCCCAGCAGCCCTGGGGCGGGGCGGTCGCGCGGGCCTTGGTGCGTGGCCGCGTTGGCGAGCAACAGTTGGACGGCGCCGCCGTACCGCTCGCAGTCCTCGTAGCTCGCGCACAAGCGCTCGGGTGGGATCTCGGCCTCGAAGCCCGCGATGCTCGCCGTCAAGTGGGCGTGGAGGTCAGGATCGAATGACTGCAGTGAGTCGTCGAGCACGCGTGACCAATACGCGAGCTCCTCGGCGGGGGCGGAGGCGGGCCCGGATGCGCCCAGCCGTTCGCGGAGGGACTCGGCGATCACCGCGATCGTGGCATTGCACTGCGCCGCGATCGGCACCCAGAGGCTCCGGGAGCGCGCCGCCAGCTCGTCGAAGTCGTCCGGCGTCGCCGCGGCCGCGCTCGCGATGAGCATGGCGCGGAGGATCTCGCGCCTGAGCCCAGCGAAGCGCACCGCGACGAGCTCGCCGAGCAGGCGCGGGTGAATTGCCTCGAGTGCCACGGGGGGTGGCAGCCCGCGGGAGATTGGACCGCCGACCCGGGCGCGCGCGGCACGGCAGGGGAGTTCGTCGCCGAACTCGATGTCGCCGGCGAGTGCTGCGAGCTGGAGGCGCTGGATGGTCGCGTCTGCATGGTTCATGCGGGGGTTGCCTCCGGCGGCTTCTTCGTCGCATGCCTCGTGGTCGGCGCGGCCGCCAGCGCGAAGACGGGCCGCCGCGTTCGAGGTAGGATCGCGGTCGATGCCACCTGCTCCGGCGCAACCCAACGCTCGAGGTGCTCACGGACGGTCGCTCGCGGCCCTCGGGGTCCTCGGCATCGGCCCGGGCGCATGCTTTAGCGACGCACCGACGATCACGTCCGAGTCCGCCTCGGCGTCGTCCGGCGACGCGATCACGGACGCGACGACCAGCGCGGCGACGAACTCGACATCATCGGGTGCCGCGAGCTCGTCGGACACGACCGATGCCGCCACGAGCGGGGGTACGGATTCGACCTCGACGGTCGCCGACGGCACCACCGGTTCGACGCTCGACCCCTGCACCGCGACGCTCGAGTGCCCATCGGGCTTCTTCGTGTGCGGATCGTTCGAACCGCCGTTCGCGTTCGACGACGTCCCGTGGCACGGCCCGACGATGGTCCCGTTTGCGGCCCCGCCGGTGCTCGACAGCGTCGCGCAGTGCGGGGAAGGCTCCTCGCGTGCACGGTCGCCGCGGCCAATCCGTTGCTGAGTCAGCTCGAGGCCGGCGTCCCGGCAGCGGCCTCAGCCAACCAGCCGATCCGCGCGCGGGCGTCGTTCGCCCTGGAACCGCAGTGCGCCCAGCAAGAGCTCCGCGTGCTCACGGTCCGCGTGAACCGCCTCCAGGGCGGGCTCTGGTACCAGTTCGAGGCTCTCGTCGCGAACGAGACGCTGACGCTGCGCGCCACGAACGACGTGGGCGCAGCGCAAGATGTCTCCACGGCGCTCGTCTTCCCTCCAGGGGCGAGTTGGACGACGATGACCCTCGACATGGACCTCTCGCTCCAACCTCCCGGCGCGCACCTGCGCTTCGGCGACGCGGACGTGCTCGCAGGGATGGGCCTGCCCACGCTGAGCGGCGAGGCGGCGTTCGACCAGAACATCGACATCGTGGTCGGGGCGGCGACCGATGGCAGCGCGTTCGAGGGGAGCTGCACCATTCGCGTCGACGACTTGCTTTTCGGACCGGCCGGGATGCCAGGCTGGGAGTAGCGCACCGCCGTTCGCCGCCTCGCCAGCGCGGCGCCTTGCCGGCGGTCCCCGCGGACGCTACGGGACGGTGATGCGACCGCGGTCCCCACTGTTCACCCCGCGCACGATGCAGGTCGGCGCGGTCCTGCTCGCGATCGCGTGCTCCGATCCACCGTCGTCGATCGACGGCGGGGCGCAAGCGCAGGGCAGCTCGGAGCCGACGGATTCGGGAGCCTCAGCGACCGCCGCATCGTCCGAGACCCCGCCCGACGGCGGCTCGACGTCTCGTGCCGTCGACGACACCTCCGGCGGCGACTCGAGCAGCACTGACGCCGTGCCAGCCCTGCGCCCGGCGAACTTGACGATCACGCTCCACCTCGAGAACCACGCGCCCTACGACGCGACCTACGCGGCAGAACTCCGGCAATTCGCCGACGCGTTCGCGGCGCGGGGCGGCCGGCTCACCCTCGAGCCGCGGCGCGCCCTGTTCATGCCGGCCGACCCCGCGGTGATCGAGACACTGCGACAGCTCGAAGCCGGCGGCCACGCCGTGGGCGCGCACGCAGCCATCGGCGCCGAGGATGGCCTCTCGCAGGTGGACTTCGTCACCGAGCTCGCGGCGGGCCGGGCCGAGCTGCTGGACGTGGCCGCGCGCGTCGACCACGTCTCCGGGATCTGTTCGCCCCTCGACTTCGTCGGCGCCGCAGCCGACGCTGGCTACGCGTTCACCACAGCCGCGACGGTGTACTGCCTGTTCGCCATGGCACCCGAGGCGCGCCCCGAAGGCTACGAGGACCTCGTCTGCAACGGCGCGATCGACCCTGTCTGCCACCGCAGCTACCCCGACGATGCCGCGCTGCGTATCCGCCCGTGGCGAACCGACACAGGTGCGCAGTGGCTGACCGACGTGCCGAACGGGCGGATCGTCCTGCTCCCCGGCAGCGGTTCCCTGCCATGCCTGGCCGAGGAGAGCGGCGGCGACAGTCTCCCGGGCGATTGCGTCCTCGCCGACGATGACCTCGAGATCGCGTTCGCCGACCTCGACGCATCGCTGGCGACCCGAGATGCCGCGGGCTACTTCACCTACTACTGGATCTGGGGCAGCTGGGACGCCGCGTCGGCGACGCCCGAGGCACTCGCGTCCCTGCTCGATGGCATCGACGAACGCGTCGATGCCGGCGATCTCGTGTGGGCCAACGCGACGGAGATGTACGACGGCTACGTTGCGTGGGCGGGCCGCTAAAAGTCGCGGCCGCGGGGCGCCGTCACCCCTCCGCGCCGCGGAGCGCCGCGCCCAGGGCGTCGGTCCACTCCACCATCGTGCGCGGCGCGAGCCGAGCGAGCGTGGCCCGCGGAGCGGTCGCGCCCTCGCGGCGCGACAGGGCGTGGGCGATCGCGAGACCGAAATCCTGACAACCGTCGACCTCGTCGACCGCCTCGCATGAGCGGAGGTTCGGCAGCACGATCCGTGCGCGGCCGTCCGTGCCGACGATCACGGACGTCGACGCGAACGCGGCCCCGCCGACCCCGGCGCGATGGCACGCGGCCAATCCCGTGGCGACGTCGCGGTAGACCGCCAGCACCGCCCCCGCAGTGTGGGGCGCGCGAAGCCACGCGCCGAGGCTGGTGCCCGCGAGCGGAGCGAACACGCCGAACGGCCTGCCCCAGTGCATCCCCGCGTCCAGTACCGCCGCGATGTTGGGGTGCTCGAGCCGCGCCAGCACGGCCAGGCTGCGCACGGTCGCGCGGGTGGACGCGGCGTTGCCCGCGTCCCGGAGTAGCCCGACCACGACGAGCGTCGGGCGCTCGGGGTGGCGCGCCGTGAACACCTCCGCGCAGGGGGTCGTGGCGACGCGCTCCACGAGCACGTAGCCGTCGACCCTCGGGCCTACGACCGCGATCGCCGAGGGCACGGCCGTCCTCGCCGCGAAGCACACCGCGCCGCTCAGCTCGTCGAGCTCGGACGGCTCACCGAGCCCGGCGATGTCGACGATGGTCTGTCGAATCCGCATCCATCGTTCGTCCGGCCGAAGCGACCAAATTCCAATCCCGGATCGGGCCACCCTGCTCGGGACTCGCGCCGCCGACCTACCCGACCGACATCGTCATCTCGAGCAGCGAGATGTAGGCCACCGCGACCTCGAGGAGCTGCCGCGACTCGAGCAGACCCATCACTGACACCACCTCGATCATGTGGCGTCGGGTGAGCCGCTGGATTCGCAGCGCGTCCTCCAGCTGCCGCAGGGTGAGGAACCCCTGTCCCAGCGCGATCTGACCGAACTTCTCCGTCGGCTTGTCGGCCTGGATGGCGAGCACGGCCATCACTTGCTTCACGCTGAGGAAGTTCGACTGCATCAGCAGCTGACCGATCGGGACCCGCTCGTTCTGCGCGCGACGCCGGACCTCGTCGGCCTGTTGCGCCGTGATGGCGTCGCGATCGAGGAGGAACTGGGCGAAGTCGAAGGGGGCGTTGCTCGCGGCAGCTGCGTGGCTCATTGTTGCTCTCCTGCGGGGGTCTCGTGCATTCGCACGGGGCGGCGCGCAAGTGGCCTGCACCATTTCGCCCCACCCCGGGACGGATCCGCACCACGCACGGCCCGATGGCCAGTCCCGGCCGCGCGGTCGGGCTCACACGCCGGCCGCGAACGCTGCGCGGGCAACCTCGATGAGGTTCTCGGGGTCGACGCCCAGGTCGCCGATGCGCTGGGCCGCGGCCTCGTCGAGGGGGCGCGCCGCCGCGCCCACACCGAGGTGGTCCGCGACGATGTCCGCGACATGCACCACGTGACCGATCTTCGAGTAGGCGCCGGGCTCCCAGTCCCTGAATCGGTGGTGACGACGCGCGGCCTCGACGGCCAGCTCGGGGAGGTTCCACTTCGCGCCGATCCGCGCGCCCAAGGTGGTGTGCACGACCTCGTGGACCGCCGTGCGCTCGGCCTCGGTACAGTCGAGCAGCGCTGGGTGCTCCCGCAGCTGCCGCAGGGCGAGGTGCCCGATGTCGTGCAGCAGGCCGCACACGAACGCCTGCGACTGGTCGATCCCCGCGACCTTGCAGACCGCCTTCGCGAGGCGACCGACCGCGATCGCGTGCTCCTGTTGCGCCCGCGCGGCGCGCTCGTCGTCGCCGCGAAACATGTGGCACTGCATGACGCACTGGTAGAGCACGTCGCGTACCGCGCCTGCTCCGAGCCGTTGCATCGCCGCGGCGAGCGTCCGCACCGGCTGCCCTGCGTACGCAGATGAACTCGCCACGGCGAGCAGTCGCACCGCGAGCACGGCGTCGCGAGCGATCGTGCGTTCGAGCCGGTTGACCGGCGTGTTCGGATCGGCAGCGAGCGCCATCGCCTCGTTCGCGGTCTCGGGGAGCATCGGCAGGCGAAACCCCGGGGCCTCCGCGGCACGGACGAGCGCCGCGGCGGTCTCGCGGATCCGCACCGCGGACGGGTTTTGTCGCGGCTGCAGCGACGCGGCCTCCTCTTCGGTGATCGAGATCGGCCGGACATCGGCGTCCGGCACCCGAGTTCGGCGGGCGTCGTGCATCGCCCCCCCATCGACCGCCCGCCACGGGACTAAAGTCGGCGCAGATCGCCCAGAACGTGCTCGTGGGACAGACGCCCGCGCGATCGTCCCTGCGTGGGCGGCCAGATCGGGGACCGCGGTCAAGTCCCCCAGGCGAGGACCGATACACCGTCCACGTTCGCCCGCCTCCGTGGCGCTTGGGCGCCCGGTCTTCCTCCACCTTGCGCCGCGGCGCGAGCGCGTTACGAGGTCTCCACCCGATGTCCGCCGACGACGAGCTCCTTCGCGAATTCCTGCTCGAGAGCTGGGATGGTCTCAACCAGCTCGATCGCGACTTCGTCGAGCTCGAGCGCGATCCGTCCGATCGCGCTCGCCTCGGCGGGATCTTCCGCTGCATCCACACGATCAAGGGCGCATCGGGATTCCTCGCGCTTCACCAGCTCGAGGCGGTCGCCCATTCGGGCGAGAGCCTGCTGAGCCGCTTGCGCAACGGCGACTTTCTCCTCGATGGCGACATGACATCGGCGCTGCTCGCGATGGTCGACGCGATCCGGGCAATCCTCGGCAACCTGGACGCGACCGGACGCGAAGGCGAGCAGCGCTACGACGCGCTCGTCGTGCGGCTCAACGAGCTCACCAACGCCGGGCCACGGACGGTCGTCGTCCCACCAGGCCTTCTACCCGCCGAGGCCGCCGCGGCCCCCGCCGCCTGGGCCCCCTCGGCGGAGCCGCCGCCCGCACCGGCCGACGCCGATCCCGCCGACGCGGATCCCACCGACACGTCTCCCACCGACGCCGATTCGTCGGTCGACAGCCACCCAGGGCCGAGCGCCTCCGCGACGCCGCCCCAAGCCCACGGAGCCACACCGATGCACCCTCTCACGAGCCCGTCCACCGAGGGCGCGTCGACTCCACGCCCAGAGGGCGCGGCCGCGCCGTCCGTCTCCGACTCGTCGATCCGCGTCGACGTGGGCCTGCTCGACCGCGTGATGAACCTGGTCGGAGAGCTCGTCCTGGCCCGCAACCAGATCCTCCAGTTCGGCCCCACCGTGAAGGACGCGGGCTTCGCCAAGGCCTCGCAGCGCCTCAACCTCCTCACCACCGAGCTGCAAGAGGGCGTCATGAAGACGCGCATGCAGCCCATCGGAAACGTGTGGAACAAGTTCCCCCGCGTCGTCCGTGACCTCGCGCAGACGTGCGGGAAGAAGGTGTCGCTGGACCTCGACGGCACCGAGACCGAGCTCGATCGCACCATCATCGAGGCGATCAAGGACCCGCTCACCCACGCGGTGCGCAACGCGGTCGACCACGGCGTCGAGCGCCCCGAGGTGCGGCTCGCCGCCGGCAAGCCCGAGGGAGGCCGACTGCTACTGCGTGCCTTCCACGAGGGCGGCCAGGTCAACATCGAGATCGCCGACGACGGGGCGGGGATCGACCCGAACAAGCTCCGCACACGCGCGGTCGAGCGCGGGATCGTCACCGCGGAGCGCGCGAGCCGCATGAGCGATCGCGAGGCGCTCTACCTCATCTTCCACCCCGGCTTCTCGACCGCAGAGAAGGTCACCAACGTCTCGGGCCGCGGCGTCGGCATGGACGTGGTGAAGACGAACATCGAGAAGATCGGCGGCACCGTCGACATCCACACGCAGCTCGGCGTCGGGACGACGCTGAAGATCAAGATCCCGCTGACGCTCGCGATCATCCCCGCGCTGATCGTGACGAGCGGCAACAACCGCTTCGCGATCCCGCAGGTGAGCCTGCTGGAGCTGGTGCGCCTCGAGGGTGGCACCGCGCACCGGGCCATCGAGTCGCTGCACGGGACGAACGTCTACCGGCTCCGGGGCAACCTCCTCCCGCTCGTGTTCCTCGACAGCGCGCTCGAGCTGGCGCGCGCCGTGAACGAGACCGATGTCGTCAACATCGTCGTGGTCCAGGCCGACGACCGCCAGTTCGGCCTCGTCGTCGACGGCATCAACGACACCGAGGAGATCGTCGTCAAGCCCCTGGGCAAGGAGCTGAAGGGGCTGAGCGCCTTCGCCGGCGCAACCATCATGGGCGACGGCCGCGTCGCGCTCATCCTCGACGTGCTCGGGATCGCGCAACGGGCCAACGTCGTCAGCGCCGCGCGCGAACGGAGCATCGTCGACAAGGCCAACGCCAGCCACGCCCAGCTCGAGGACCGCGAGGCCCTCCTGCTCTTCCGGCTCGGCGCCGAGGGGCGCATGGCGTTGCCGCTCTCGATGGTCGCGCGCCTCGAGGAGATCCCGCTCAGCTCCGTCGAGCACGCCGCAGGCCGCGAGGTGGTCCAATACCGCGGCGCGATCCTGCCGCTCATCGACGTCCGACGTGTGCTCGGCGTCTCGGCGAGTCGCAGCGACGACGGCCCGTTGCAGGTGATCGTGTACTCCGAGCACGCGCGCAGCGTCGGCTTCATCGTCGATCAGATCCTCGACACCGTCGAGGAGGCGCTCACGTGCCGCCAACGCAGCAACCGTGAGGGCATCGTCGGCTCGGCGGTCGTGCAGGGCAAGGTCACGGACATCCTCGACGTGCACGGCGTGATCCGCCGCGTCGACCCCAGTTTCTTCTCCCAAGAGGCGGCATAGCCCATGGCTGCACAAACTCGGCAACTCTGCACCTTCACCCTGGGCGACATGCTCTTCGGCGTCGACGTGACCCACGTCCAGGAGGTCATACGCTACCAAGAGATGACGTCCGTGCCCCTCGCACCGACGCTCATCCGGGGGCTCATCAACCTGCGCGGGCAGATCGTCACGGCGATCGACATGCGTGCGCGACTCGGTCTACCGGCGCGCAGCGAACCACTGCCGATGAACGTCGTGCTGCGGACCGGGGACGGGGTGGTCAGCCTGCTGGTCGACGAGATCGGCGACGTCCTGCAACCCGACGACACGCAGTTCGAGCGCGTCCCCGAGACCATCTTCGGCGTGCTCCGCGAACTGGTCACCGGCGTGTACAAACTCGAGCGATCGTTGCTGCTGGTCGTACACGTCGAGCGGCTCATGTCTTCGATCGAGACTGGCACCCTAGCGGAGGCGGCCTGACCGCCCGGTGAGCGATTCCCATGCGTCGCACCGCCAAGTCTGCCGCCCGCGCGGCTGTTTCAGGGCCCCTCGCGGCGAGCCTCGCGATCTTCGAGCCGCGACTCGAAGCCGTGACCGCGCGCCTGGTCGATGTCCTGGCCGCGAGTTCGCCCCATCTACTGGCCCTCTTTCCGCCGTCGAGCGAGCCGTCGGCGGCACTCCTGGGCCGATTCCTGACGCGCATCGTCGAGACCGAGAGCCTCGGCCAGCCGCTCGGCGACGGCCTCGGCCTCGATGCCTACCCCATCCCCACGCGCGACCAGTGGGAACACCTGGTCGAATCCTTCATATGGAGCCTGTCTGCAGTCGCAGGCAAGGCGTTTTCACCCCCAATGGCGCGCGCGTGGCGAGCAACCGGTGAGCGGTTGTTCTCGACCATGTTCGAGAGCGAAGCCGAACCCAACGAGAGGAACACTGCAATGTCAGCCCAACCCGAGCGCAAGCGAATCGATCACCCCGCCAACACCTCCCACGGCAGCGCAGACCTCGACCCCGCGATGGTCGAGATGCAGCAGAGGCTCGAGGACTACGAAGGCCAATTGCGCGCGATCTCCCGCTCGCAGGCGGTGATCGAGTTCGACCTCGACGGCACGATCCTCACGGCCAACGAGAACCTCCTCCACACCCTGGGGTATCAACTGGGGGAAATCGTGGGAAAACACCACAGGATGCTGGTCGAGCCTGCGTATGCGGCGTCTCGCGAGTACCGTGACTTCTGGGCCGCGCTGGGCCGGGGGGAGTTTCAGTACGGCGACTACAAGCGATACGGCAAGGGCGGCCGCGAAATCTGGATGCGGGCGTCCTACAACCCGGTGATGGACGACGCCGGCCGACCCGTGAAGGTCGTGAAGCTCGCCGCCGACATCACGGATGTGAAGCACCGCGAGCTCGACGCGATGAAGCTCAAGCAGGTGGTCGAGACCGCCCCGATCAAGCTGATGTTCTGCGACACCGACCTCACGATCCGGTACGCGAACCCGGCGTCGGTGCAGGCGCTGAAGCGTCTCTCCCGGCACCTCCCCATCGCGCCCGAGCGCGTGATTGGTGCGTCGATCGACATCTTCCACAAGAACCCCGCGCACCAGCGCAAGATGCTCGCGGACCCGAGAAATCTCCCGCACCAGGCCCGCATCCAGGTCGGCGACGAGTATCTCGATCTCATGGTCGCAGCGGTGACCTCGCCCGACGGTGAGTACCTCGGGCCGATGCTGACGTGGGACATCGTCACCGAGAAGGTCGCCGCGGAGAAAGCGGAAGCGGACAAGATCGAGCGTGAGCGGGTCATCGCGCTCGCGGCCATGAAGCTGAAGCAGGTCGTCGAGACCGCCCCGATCAATCTGATGTTCTGCGACGCCGATCTGGTGATCCGGTACGCCAATCCCGCATCGGTGGCCGCACTCCGGCGCATCGAGAAATTCCTGCCGGTCAGTGCCGAGCGCGTGGTTGGCTCGTCGATCGACATCTTCCACAAGCACCCCCCCCACCAGCGCAAGATGCTGCAGGACCCGAAGAACCTGCCGCACAACGCTCGGATCACCGTCGGACCCGAGACGCTCGAGCTCATGGTGGCGGCCATCACGTCGCCCGAGGGCGAGTACCTCGGCCCCATGCTCACCTGGGACATCATCACCGAGAAGGTCGCCGCGGAGCGGGCCGAGGCCGCCAAGGTCGAGACCGAGCGCACCGCCGCCGAGGAGCTCCAGCGCAAGGTCGAAGCCCTGCTCGAGACGGTGAACGGAGCCGCGCGAGGCGACCTCACGCGCACGGTCACCGTGAGCGGGACGGACGCGATCGGTCGCGTGGCCGAGGGCCTCGGTCGGCTCCTCACGACGATGCGCGAGAGCATCACGAGCATCTCGACCAACTCGACCGCGCTCGGTGCCGCCTCCGAGGAGCTCAGCGCCGTCAGCAAGCAGATGACGGACACCGCCGAGGAGACGTCGGCCCAGGCGAACGTCGCATCGGCCGCGACCGAGCAGATCAACCGCAACATCCAGACGGTCGCCACCGGCACCGAGGAGATGTCGGCGAGCATCCGCGAGATCGCCAAGAACGCCTCGGACGCGGCCCGTGTCGCGACCAGCGCGGTGAAGGTGGCCGAGACCACCAACACCATCGTCGGCAAGCTCGGCGAGAGCAGCGCGGACATCGGCAAGGTGGTGAAGGTCATCACCTCCATCGCCCAGCAGACCAACCTGCTCGCCCTCAACGCCACCATCGAAGCGGCGCGGGCGGGTGAGGCCGGCAAGGGCTTCGCGGTGGTCGCGAACGAGGTCAAGGAGCTCGCGAAGGAGACCGCGAAGGCGACCGAGGACATCAGTCAGAAGATCGAGACCATCCAGTCGGACACGCGACAGGCCGTCGGTGCCATCGGTCAGATCAGCGAGATCATCGCGCAAATCAACGAGCTGCAGGGCGCCATCGCCTCCGCAGTCGAGGAGCAGACCGCGACGACCAACGAGATCGGTCGCAACCTCGCCGACGCCGCCCGCGGCTCCAGCGAGATCGCGCAGAACATCTCGGGTGTCGCCGAGGCCGCGCAGAGCACGTCGGGAGGTGCCTCTGACACCAACCGTGCCGCCGCCGAGCTGACGCGGATGGCCTCCGAGCTGCAGCGATTGGTCGGTCAGTTCACGTACTGATCGGCGCCTGACCGGGGAGCGCCTCGGCGCCCCCCGGTCACCCTCCCGCCAACCACCTCCGCACGACCACCTCCGCACGACGCGAGCTCCCCGATGCCTGGCACCCCTGCACGAATCCTCATCGTCGACGACTCCGCGGTGGTGCGGCGCATCCTCTCGGACCTCGTCGCCAGCGACGCCGACCTCGAGGTCGCAGGCATCGCGCAGAACGGCAGCATCGCGCTCCAGAAGCTCACCCAGGTCTCCGTCGATCTGGTGGTCATGGATGTCGAGATGCCCGGCATGGACGGCATCGAGGCCGTCACCCGCCTACGCGTCGACTGGCCTCGCCTGCCCGTGCTCATGTGCAGCTCGGTCACCGCCCGGGGCGCGGACGCCACGCTCCGGGCCCTCGCCGCCGGCGCCACCGACTACGTGGCCAAGCCGTCCGGCCTGAGTTCGCCCGACGGCCAGGCCAGCTTCAAGCTCGAGTTCTTGGCCAAGGTGAAGGGCCTCACGGCGTCGCGCAGCCAGCCAGTCGCGCCACCGAAGCCCCCCGTCGCGCCCGCGCCGATCGGTATGCCGGCGGCGCGGCGTGTCCCCCCCAAGCGCCCGGCGATCCTCGCGATCGGCTGCTCGACCGGTGGGCCCAACGCGTTGGCGCGCGTCTTCGCGGACATTCCCCGCGACATCGGCGTGCCGATCGTCATCACCCAACACATGCCGCCGCTGTTCACCAAGATGCTCGCGGAACGGCTCACTTCGATCTCTCAAATTCCGGTGAAAGAAGCCGAAGCGGGAGATGTGCTCGAGCCGAACCGAGCGTACATCGCCCCCGGCGACTACCACATGACGATCCACCGCGACGGTGTTCGCGTCCGGGTGGCGCTGAACCAAGACCCCCCAGAGAACTCCTGCCGCCCCGCCGTCGACGTGATGTTTCGCTCCGTCGCCAAGGTATTCGGCGCCGACGTCATCGCCACGGTGATGACCGGGATGGGGCGCGATGGCGCCATCGGAGCCCGCTTCATCGCCGAGGCCGGGGGCTGGGTCATCACGCAAGAGGCGGGCTCGTGCGTCGTGCCGAGCATGCCCAACGCCGTCGTCGAGATCGGCGCCTCCCATGAGAGCGCGGAACTCGACCGACTCGGCACCCTCTACGGATTTCGTTGCAAGCCTGGCGCCGGACAAGATCGCCGCGCGTCCAACTTCTGAGGCCATTCGCCCCACTCGAGGAAAGTACCATGCGCGCCCTTGTCGTCGATGATTCCCGTGCGATCCGCTCCGTCATTTCCCGCATGCTCCGCGAGATGGGCTACTCCGTCACGGAGGCCGGGAACGGTCGCGAAGCCCTCGACCAGCTCGCCGCGACCGGCGGGTGCCCCGATGTCGCCCTACTCGACTGGAACATGCCGGTCATGGATGGGTTCACGCTGCTCGGCGAGCTCCGCAAGGACCCGAGCTACGCGTCGATGCGGATCATGATGGTCACCACCGAGACCGAGATCGACCGCATGCAGGCCGCCCTCGCTGCCGGCGCGGACGAGTACCTCATGAAGCCATTCACCCCCGACGCCCTGCGCGACAAGCTCGGGATCCTGGGCCTCTCACAGGCCGCCTAGCGCGGAGAGGAGCCCCATGTCACCTTCTCTCGACCCTCAAGAGTTCGCCTGGCTGTGCACATTCCTGCGCAACGAGTCGGCGATCATCATCGACGAGACCAAAGAGTACCTCGTGACCACACGCCTCGCGCCCGTGCTCAAGGAGCTGGGCCTGAAGACGTTGTCCGAGCTGCTCACCCAGCTCAAGCGTCGCCCCCTGACCGCCGTCCACCAGCGCGTCATCGAGGCGATGACGACCAACGAGACGTCGTTCTTCCGCGATCTGCACCCGTTCGACACCCTGCGCAACGACATCCTCCCAGAGCTGGTGAAGAAGCGCGGTGGCGCCGGACTCAACATCTGGTGCGCGGCGTCCTCGACCGGACAGGAGCCCTACACCATCGCGATGGTGCTCCGCGAGGCGTTCCCGGACGTCGCTGCCCGCTCGAAGATCCTGTGCACGGACATCAACAACACCGTGCTCGAGCGCACGAAACAGGGCCTCTACACCCAGCTCGAGGTGAACCGTGGCCTCCCGGCGCCGCTGCTCCTCAAGTACTTCGACCGCAAGGGGCAGGAGTGGCAGGTGAAGGAAGAGTTGCGGCGCATGATCGACGCCCGCGTCATGAACCTCGCGATCCCGTGGTCGGGCGTCGCGATGATGGACATCGTCTTCATTCGCAACGTCCTCATCTACTTCGACATCGAGACCAAGAGGTCGATCATCGGGCGCATTCGGAAGAACATGGCCCTCGACGGCTTCCTGTTTCTCGGGGGTGCCGAAAGCCTCCTCAACATCGACAGCGACTTCGCCCGGACGATGGCCGGCAAGAGCACCCTCTACAAGCGCGCCGCCTGAAGCGCAGAGTGAAGCACACCATGCTGGACGTCTCATCCGAAGACATCGCGTCGATCGTACACGCCGTATTCCAGGC
>LNFM01002544.1_pt1 | contig 38073 bp, 48 predicted proteins | sample 596031 | NCBI WGS metagenome assembly LNFM01 (sample SAMN04254537, study PRJNA301005) | activated carbon metagenome | isolation source: dual media filters at the Ann Arbor, Michigan drinking water treatment plant | place: USA: Ann Arbor | reverse complement strand
TCCGGCCCCTCGCCCACGATCACCAGATGCCAGTTTTCGGGCAACGCGGTCATCGCTTCGACCAGCAGCGGCAATTGCTTGACCGCGCGCAGGCCCGCCAGCGTCCCGACCCAGTGCTGGCCTGCAGACTTGGTGATCGGCAGCGCGGCAGGGTTGGGAGAGGCGGCAAAGGCGGCGGTGTCGATCCCATTGGGGATGCGCTCCACCTTGGCGCGGGGTTGGTGCCACACGCTCAGCGCAATAGCCTCCAGCCCGGTGCTCGGCACGACCAGCTTCGCCGCGCCCATCAACGCCGCGCGGCGATACAGGTTGCGGGTGGGTTTGAGCCGCGCCGCTTCATCCTCGTTGAAACCGTCTTCGTGATGCACCAGCGGCGGCAGGCCAAGCTGCCCGGCAAACACCCGGTGCGCCATCACCACATCCATCGCCCCCCAATTGTAGGTGCAGATCAGGTCGTAGCCGTGCAGCGCCTTGGCAAGGCTCGCCAGCCGCGCCGGGGTGGGCCGTCCGATCAGCGCGGGGAAATCAGCGGGGTAAGCAACTCTGAGCGTCGGATCGATCAACGCCCGCGCGCCCATCGCGTCCGGTTGGCCGGAAACGATGGTGTGATCGAGCGCCGCCCCCCAAGCATTCATCATCCGGGCGCAGCGCACTTCCTTGCCGCCAGCGGAGAAGGTAGAGTGGCAGTGCAGTATGCGGGGAATTGTCCCCGAATTGTGGCTCACTCCACCCCGTCCAGCAGCGTCTGAATTGCGGCGCGCACTTCGGGCTCGTCCAGCGTCGGGGCATGGCCAACGCGCGGCACGGTGACAACCTGCATCGCCGGATTGCGCACGCCCATCTGCTTGACCGTGTCGGCGCTGAGCAGATCGGACAATCCGCCGCGCACCAGCACCATCGGCACCCCGCGCAACGCCTCAAACGCCAGCCACAGGTTGGGCGGCGCGGCGTTGCCGGGCTTGGCGAAGGGTTCAGCGATGGCCATGTCGTAATCAAAGCTGATGCGCCCGTTCTGGGTCACCACCATCGTGCGCTTGGCCAGTTCAAGCCATTGGTCGAGGTCGTAATCGGGAAAGGCAGCGCCGTGCGCTTCGGACAAGGCCCGCGCGGCGTGCACCCATGTTGGGTAGCTGCGCCCCTGCCCGACATAGCCGGAGATGCGCGCCAACCCCGACGCGTCCACTTCCGGCCCGATATCGTTCATCACCACCGCTGCCATCCGCCCCGGCTGCGCGGCGGCCATCAGCATCGTCATCAACCCGCCCATCGACGTGCCGACCGCGATGAAGCGCGTTATGCCCTGTTCGGCGAGCAGCTTTTCCACGTCCTGAACATAGGTGATGGGGGTGTAGGTATCGGAATCCGGCGCATAATCGCTCTGCCCGCGCCCGCGCATCTCGGTCACGATCACGCGCCTTGTGGCGCACAGCTGTTCGGCCAGCCCGGCAAAATCGCGGGCATTGCGGGTCAGGCCGTGCATACACAGCACCGGCAGCTTGTCCCCACCATCAGGCCCGGCGTAATTGCGGTAATGCAAAGTCAGTCCGTCGCTGCTTGTCCAGAAGCGATCTTCGTAGTGTGCAGCCATGACCGGCGGTATTCCCCATGATCCGGGTGCCGCGCAGCTTGCGCGCCCACCCTCTTGCCCCCACTATCGCGGCATGAACGCTGCTGTGCAACACCCGGATTTGCCGGAAAGCTATCACCCCGAACCGGCAATCCTCGATCTGGCAGGCTGGATCGGCGACCCGGTCGCGCCTGCCGACTTCCCTGAAACGCAGCTGCGGTTCCGCAATGATCGCGCGGCGGCGAGTGTTGGGCTGGCTGGGTTGGACGATGCGAAATGGACCGCACATTTCGGGCGGTTCGGGCCGCTCCCCGGCAACCTGCCGCAGCCGCTGGCGCTGCGCTATCACGGGCACCAGTTCCGCAACTACAACCCCGAAATCGGCGACGGGCGCGGGTTCCTCTATGCGCAGCTGCGCGCAGGTGACTGGCGGCTGATGGACTTGGGCACCAAGGGTTCGGGCACCACCCCGCACAGCCGCAGCGGCGATGGGCGGTTGACGCTGAAGGGCGCGATGCGCGAAATATTGGCGACCGAAATGCTCGAAGCATTGGGCGTCAACACCTCCAAGACGCTATCGGTGATCGAGACGGGGGAACGGTTGTGGCGCGGGGACGAACCTTCGCCGACGCGTTCTGCCGTGCTGGTGCGCCTGTCGCATTCGCACATCCGAATCGGCACGTTTCAACGCCTTCTGGCGCTGGAGGAGGCGGACGAGATGGAGCAGCTGGTCGACTATTGCCTCACCCAGTTCCCTGGCCCGCCCCCGCCCGACGGTGCTCCAGGCCGCGAAGAACCCGCCGTGCGGCTGCTGCACCAGGTGGTCGAGCGGATGGCCGATCTTGCCGCCAGCTACATGGTCGCAGGCTTCGTCCACGGCGTGCTCAACACCGATAACATGAACGTGACAGGCGAGAGTTTCGATTACGGCCCGTGGAAATGGCTGCCGACGTGGGACCCCGGCTTCACCGCCGCCAGCTTCGATTACAGCGGGCTGTATGCGTTTGGGCGCCAACCCGAAGCGATCCACTGGAATTGCGGCCAGTTCGCGGTCGCGCTGCGGTTGCTGGCGGACAGCCCGCCCTTGATCGCCGCGCTCGAGCGGTTCGGATCGCTGTACATGGCGGCGGTGGCGCGGCGGTGGTGCTGGCGGTTGGGCGTCGCACCGCAGGGGCTGGAACCCGACACCCAGCTGATCGCCGCGTGCGAGGCTGCGATGCGCGACAGCGGCGTTCAGCCCGATGCGTTCTTCTTCAACCAGCGCCAAAATCCGGGTGCGCTGCTGGAAGGATATGAACCAATCGGCGCGGCGCACGAATACTGGGCCGACCCCGCCCCGCAATCGCTGGTGCTGGACGAGGTTGAGGCGATCTGGGCCGCGATCGACCGGGATGATGATTGGGGGCCGCTCCACGCCAAAGTCGCCGCGATCCGCCGCATGGGCGCAGCCCACGGCGCGCCGCCCGCGCCTGCCGGTCATGCCCAACAAGGGCTTAACCCCTAACCCCCTGCCCCCTATCTTTTCAGACCTATCCGCGATACCGCGCCACAAACCTTTGCAGCGTAAACGCAGTCAGGAAGCGGCAGAGTTGAGCGATACGACCCTCATTTCCTATGAACCGGCGAGCGGCGAAGAACTGTGGCGCGGTACGCACAGTGATGTTGATGCTGCTGTCAGCACCGCCCGCCGCGCGTGGGCGCCGTGGGCTGCGCGCTCGCTGATCGAACGGATCGAGGTGCTGCGCGCCTTCGCCAACGAAGCCCGCCGCCAGAGCGAACCGCTTGCCGAACTGATCGCACGCGAAACCGGCAAACCCCTGTGGGAAGCCCGCACCGAAATCGATGCGGTGGTGGGCAAGGTTGATGTCTCGGTGCAGGCCTATGCCGAACGCACCGGCAAAAAGAAGTTCGATGCCGGCGCTAACCTGAGCGCCGCTGTGCGCCACAAACCGCATGGGGTGATGGCGGTTCTCGGCCCGTATAATTTCCCCGCGCATCTGCCCAATGGCCACATTGTTCCGGCGTTGATCGCGGGCAATGCCGTGGTCTTCAAACCATCGGAAAAAACCCCTGCCGTGGGCGAAGCGCTGGTCGCCTGTTTCCATACCGCGGGTGTGCCCGAAGATGTAATCCAGCTGGTGATAGGCGGGCCGGAAACGGGCCAGGCGCTGGTTTCGCACCCCGGCGTTGATGGCGTGCTGTTCACAGGCTCTGCCAACGCCGGCCTTGCGATCAATCGCAGGCTGGCCAACCAACCGGGCAAGATCGTCGCGCTGGAAATGGGCGGCAACAATCCGGTGGTGGTGATTGAAACCCCGCATATGGCCGATGCTGCCGCGCTGATCGTGCAAAGCGCGTTTACCACCGCCGGGCAACGCTGCACCGCCGCGCGCCGCCTGATCATCAAGAACGCGGTCTATGATGATCTGATGGAGCACCTGCTGCCGCTCACCCGCAAGCTGATGGTGGGCGATCCGCTGGGCGAACCGCAGCCCTTCATGGGGCCGGTGATCGACAATGACAGCGCCGACCGGCTGGCCGAAAGCTTCATGATGCTGATGACCGCAGGGGGCCGCCCGCTGCTGCACATGCGCCGCACTGTGCCTGATCTGCCGTTCCTGTCCCCCGGCATCATTGATGTGACCGACGTGCCTGATCGGCCCGATATCGAACTGTTCGGCCCGGTGCTGCAAGTGATCCGCGTGCCCGATCTCGACGCCGCCATTGCCGAGGCGAACAACACCCGTTTTGGCCTGTCGGCTTCCTTGATCGGCGGCACACCCGAAGATTACGGGCGGTTCTGGGCCAATATCCGCGCCGGGATTATCAACTGGAACGGGCCGACCAATGGCGCTTCGTCCAAGGCTCCGTTTGGCGGCATTGGCCTGTCGGGCAATCACCGTCCGGCGGCCTATTATGCCGCCGATTACTGCGCCTATCCGGTCGCCAGCACCGAACGCGACCGACCCCGCGCCAATATCGGAGTGGGGCTAAGGCCTTAAGGCCAGCGGTAGAGCAGATCGACCCCGGTCAGCCCGTTTGCCGCTGGGCGCACGTGCACCACCAGCGCTTCCCCGGTTTTGCCGGTGGCCGCGATTATATCCTCTGGCGTGGCGTAGCGCGCGGGTTTGAGACCGGCGCGGGCTGCGCGAATGTAGTGGTATTGCAGCACATCCCGCGGGGCGGCGGGGGTGTGATAGCGGATAATGCGGATGCGGCATCCGGCGCTGTCCGCACCGCCGGCCTGCACCACCATCCCCATCGGCATAATTGCAGAAGGCGCGGGCAGTGCGGCGGCATAGGCGAAATCCTGCTTCAGCCGCTTGGCGCAAGCTGCGGGGGCGCCGAGTGCGGCGAGCAGATCGCCAGCACTGGCCATAGGGCCGAGCCGCTTTCCGCGCGGGGCGACACGCGGGTCTGGCAGATCGGGAATCGCACCCCCTTCGAGCAGTTCAAGCCGCGCCGCATCGCGCGCTGCCTGCGCCGCGCGCGGCGTGACCGGCAGCACCGGCAGGGCGCTCGAATCGGCATAGCCTATCGCGGCATTGGCTTCGTTGCGGCTAGCCAGATCAGGATCGCTCATCAGGGGATCATTCAGCGCGCGGGCGATCACCGGATCGGCCGCAATCAGCCGCGGGTCGGCGCCGCGTTCCTTCGGAGGCGGCGCGCATTGGGCCAGCATCAGGCAGAACATGGCGATGATAGCGCGACGCATCGGGCGGCCTTGCCACGCGGATGGTTAATTTTTCGGGAGTGTGCGCCCCATGAAAACGCCCCGGGTGCCTTTCGGCCTCCGGGGCGCTTTCCGCAGGGCTAGGCCGTGCGCTCGCGACCATTTGGTGGGAATGGCCGCAAGATGACGAGACGCAAAGGCTGCAAGGGGTGACTTGGCAATCCGTGCGTCTCAATGGCGAAATTCATCTATAGGCCCTGTTATCTGAACGGAGCAGGGGCCGTGCTGACAGCCGTCATTCATGCGCCGCCCGCCCGCCAACGCTTGCGCTGCCCCGCTTGGCCCCCTAACGGCGGGCTTCCATGACCACCCCCGAAAACCCAAACGCTGCGGCCCCGCCCGCCTCGGGCCTGCTCCCGGCCATCGGCGCCTATGTGATCTGGGGCTTTCTGCCGCTGTATCTGCTGCTGGTGAAAACCGTGCCGCCGTTCGAATTCGTCGGCTGGCGAATCATCTGGACGCTACCGCTGTGCCTGCTGATCGTCGCATTTCGGCGGCAATTTCCCGAACTGATCGCCGCATTCAAAAGCCCGCGCGCGATGCTGGCGCTGCTGGCAAGCGCGGTGCTGATCGGGATCAACTGGTTCGTCTACATCTGGGCGATTATGGCGGGGGAGGTTTATGCGACCAGCATCGGCTATTACCTCAACCCGCTGATCAACGTGCTGTTGGGCACGCTGTTTCTGGGCGAACGGCTGACCCGTTGGCAGTGGCTGGCCGTCGCCATTGCGCTGGCGGCGGTGGTGTTGCTGGCCGCAGGTGCGCTCACCAGCTTGTGGATCAGCCTGACGCTGGGTTTCAGCTTTGGCCTCTATGGCCTTGTTCGCAAACAGGTTGCTGTCGGGTCGTTGCCCGGCCTGACGATCGAAAGCGCGATCCTGCTGCTGCCTGCGATCGGCATCGCCGCGTGGTATGCGGCAAGCCCGGCGGGGTCATCGTTCGGGCAGGATTGGCAGATGAGTGGGCTGATCGTGTTTTCGGGCGTGGTGACCGCCGTTCCGCTGCTGATGTTCGCGCTCGCAGCGCGGCGGATGGATTATTCGACGCTGGGCTTTATCCAGTATCTGGCGCCGACAATCGTGTTTTTCCTTGGTCTGTTCGTGTTTGAACAGCCGTTGGCACCGGTCAAACTGTTCAGCTTCGTGCTGATCTGGATCGCGGTCGGCGTGTTTGTCGCTGACCTGTGGGCACGCAAGCGCGCGGCGCGGGCTGCGGCCTAGCCTACAAACCGCCAGCCGATGGTCGCCCCGCCGTGCCACGGCACTATCTCTTCACCTGTGACGTGCAGCACCGGCGGCACGGCCACCTCGGCGCGTTCGAGCGTCACTTCACCCTCGTTCACCGGCAGCTTGTAAAACGCCGGGCCGTGGAGCGAGGCAAAGCCTTCGAACAGGTCCAACGCCCCTTCCTCGTCAAACACGGTGAGGTAGCTCTCCAGCGCATAGGGCGCGCCGAAAATGCCTGCACAGCCGCACGCGCTTTCCTTGTCGCGCTTCAGGTGCGGAGCGCTGTCGGTGCCGAGGAAGAACTTGCCCGATCCCCCCGTCGCCGCCGCTCGCAGCGCCAGTCGGTGGCTTTCGCGCTTGGCGACCGGCAGGCAGTAATTGTGCGGTTGAATGCCGCCGACCAGCATCGCGTTGCGGTTGATGTGAAGATGCTGCGGGGTGATGGTCGCCGCGACCTGCGGGCCAGACTCCATCACGAAATCGACCGCGTCAGATGTGGTGATGTGTTCGAACACCACGCGCAGTTTCGGGAAGGTCGCAACAATCGCGCGCAAGTGCCTGTCGATGAATTCTTTTTCCCGGTCGAATACGTCGATCTGCGCCTCGGTCACCTCGCCGTGGATGCACAGCACGATGTCCTCCGCCTCCATCCGCGCGAGCACCGGGTAAAGGTTCTCGATGTTCGACACGCCTGCCGCCGAATTGGTGGTGGCATTGGCGGGGTACATCTTGGCCGCCGTGAACACGCCGTCCGCCGCCCCGCGTGCCAGATCATCGGCATCGGTGGTGTCGGTCAGGTAGCAGGTCATCAGCGGGGTGAAGCTGACGCCTTCGGGCACGGCGGCGAGGATGCGGTCACGATAGGCGGCGGCGAGCGCCGTCGTCGTCACCGGCGGGGTGAGGTTGGGCATCACCACCGCCCGCCCAAATTGCCGCGCGGTGTAAGGCACCACATCGCGCATCACCGCGCCATCGCGGAAATGCAGGTGCCAATCATCGGGGCGGCGGATCGTGAGGCGGTCGGTCATGGCTTCCCCTTAGCCACGCGCCCCCCTATCTGTCACGCATGACTGCAACCTGCCTCACCGCCCGCGCGATCATCCGCCTTGCCCCGTTGGACGAGGGCGAAGATGTCGCCGCCTTCCTGCAAGGCCTCGTCACCAACGACGTACAGGGGCCGCTGCCGTGCTACGCAGCGCTGCTGAGCGCGCAGGGCAAGCACCTGTTCGATTTTCTGGTGTGGCGGGCCAAAGAACCCGACGGTGACGCGCTGTTGCTCGATTGCGAAGCGGACGTGGCGGACGATCTGGCGAAGCGCCTGTCGATGTACCGGCTGCGGCGCAAGATCGGCATTGGCCGTGACGAGTCGCTCGCGGTGCATTGGAGCGCCACACCGCACCCCGGTGCCGTGCCCGATCCACGCCTGGCTGACCTCGGCTATCGTTGGCTCGCCCCGGCAGGCGGTGGCAGCGCCGATGCCGGATGGCTCACCCACCGCCTCGCCCTCGGTGTGCCAGAAGGGCGGGCTGAATTGGGCAATATCCTGTGGCTGGAAACCAACGCGGTCGAGATGCACGGCGTCAGCTTCACCAAGGGCTGCTATGTCGGGCAAGAAAACACCGCGCGGATGAACTGGCGGCAAAAGGTCAATCGGCGGCTGGTGGTGGTGCCTTTGGCCGCGTCAGACGAAGCGCGGCGGGTGGCAGCCTATCCCGACCTTGGCCTGGCGGTTGATCACCTGCGGGTGGAGACACTCGATCCCGCTGCCCTGCCCGCATGGCAAAGCGCCGGGCTGACAAGCGAACCTTAGGCTGTTTGGTGGGAGGCGAGCGAGGCTTCGAGCATTGCCGCCGCCCGTTCGCGCGCCGCATCACGCTCCAGCCCAAGCGCTTTGGCCAGCGGGCCGCCAATCAACGCATCGCCCAGCGCCATCAGCACCAGCGTCAACGTGTCGCGGTGGATGTTCTGCGCGCCGCCTGCATGATCGGCCTCGTCCGGTGCGAGCTCATCCACCAGATCGTGAATCGTGCTGATGATCGGGTCGAGCGCGTCTTCATTGCCGGTCAGCAGCATCCAGCTGGTCAGCGCGCCCGCGCCTTCGCGGTCGAAGGCGTCGAACGCCAAATCCACCACTTCGCGCGCCGAACCCAGCCCGGCGCGACTGGCGTGCACCGCATCAATGATCGTCTCGCACACCGACCGCGCCAGATGTTCAGCCAGTGCCTTTTGCAGGCCCGATGCCGATCCGAAATGGTGCAACAGGTTGGCGTGCGTGCGGCCAATCCGCGCCGACACCGCTTTCAGCGTCACCGCCTGCGGCCCGGTTTCAATCAACAGCGCGCGCGCCGCCGACAGCGCAGAACTGCGGGATTCTTCGGGTGAAAGGCGCTTGCGAGGTTTCATGGAAGCACGCGCATTAATCAGTTTTGCGCCTGCGAACAAGGCGCGCGCCGGGCCTGTCCCCGCCGCGCTTAGGCCGCGCGCTGATGCTCTGGTTCGACGCCCGCCAGCACGAGCGCATATTCCAGCGCCTGCACATCTTCACCCCGCCCGCATGAAAACCGCTCCTCCACGCGGCCAGTCGGTTCAAACCCGAGCTTACGCAGCACCCGGCCCGAGGCTGGATTGTCGAGGAAGTGGCTCGCGCGCACTTCGCGGTGGCCGATCATGCGAGCGATGGCGATCACGGCGGCGCCCGCTTCGGTGGCATAGCCCTGCCCCCAATGATTGCGGGCAATCCAGTATCCCATTTCGGGCACGCCGGGCGTGGTGGCAGCATCGATGCCGATGCAGCCAACCACCGCTGCATCGCGGGCGCGGGTGATCAGGAAGCGCGGGTGCGTCGGATCAACCGGCAGAGCGGTAAATGCGCGGGCATGGCGTTCTTCATACGGCCAGGGCGCGCGCGCCAGATGACGCACCACGCCTTCATCGGCGATTCCGGCCAGCAGGGCCTGCGAATCCTCAGGCCAGATCGGCCGGAGCAGTAATCTGTGACTGCGATGGAACACGAGTTCTCCCTTCCTCGCCCCGCGCCTGACCCTAGGGTCTGTGCGTGACAATTTCATGGCCGCGAAACATTGTAATTCCACGGCGAATGCGAGGGAGATTGCAAAAAGGGAGACGGACCCCCTCGAAACGAGGATGGTCCCATCTCCCTCAGCATGGCAGGTTACCTTTTTTGCCCTATCGCGTTGCTGCTTGAGGGCGGGGTACCTGCCGGGACCATCCTTGCCGGACGATCCCTTTAACGAATCGTCCGATTATTCGGCGGCTTCCGCCATTGCGTCGACCGAGACGTATTTGCGGCCGAGCTTGCCACCGTGGAATCGCACCACGCCTTCCGCGAGCGAGTACAAGGTGTGGTCGCGGCCGATGCCGACGTTCACGCCCGGGTACACGCGGGTGCCGCGCTGACGGATGATAATGTTGCCGCCGATCACTTCCTGACCGCCGAACTTCTTCACGCCGAGACGACGACCGGCCGAATCACGACCGTTACGCGACGAACCGCCTGCTTTCTTATGTGCCATGGTTCAATCGCTCCTTATTCAGACGATGCAGCGGCTTCAGCCGGTGCTTCGCTCTTGGTCTTCTTGGCGGCAGCCTTCTTGGCCGGAGCCTTCGCTTCAGCCGCGCCCACGGCAGTGATGCGCAGCAGCGTCATCTGCTGGCGATGGCCGTTCTTGCGGCGATAATTGTGACGGCGACGCTTTTTGAAAACGATCACCTTCTCGCTCTTGGCCTGCGCGATGATTTCCGCCGAAACGGTCACATTGGCAGCATCGGCCAATTCCTCGCCTTCACCGGCGAGCAGGATGTCGCCCAGCGTGATGGTGTCACCGGCTTCGCCAGCGAGCTTTTCAACGGCAATCTTGTCTCCGGCGGCAACCCGGTATTGCTTGCCGCCCGTGCGCACTATCGCGAACATGTTTTTCTACTCTCAACTTGGAGCCATATTCGGATGGGTAGAGAAACCCCATGCCAACCGAACGGCAGTGCGAGGCTTGCGACAATGCAGCCCCGGAAAGATGGTGGCCGTTAGGGGAAAGGCCATGCCAAGTCAACGCCTCACCGCCGCAAAACCTTACCAAAAAGCCTGAACTGCGATTCTGCCAGAACCGCAATTCTGACAGTCTGCTTTGACGATTGCGGGTGTCATGGTAACTGGCCTATAAACTCTTATGCGCGATGTATTGAAAAATCTTGCGGTTTTGGGGCTGATTGCGGCCCTGCCTGCCTGCGCGGCGGACAACGGGCGCTATCCTTCGCTCGCGCTGCGTCCGTATGAAACAGGAGCGGCGCCGGTATCGCCCGCCCCCGACGATCCGTCACCGATTCGGCCTGCTATCAGTCCAGAGGCGCTCGCCGCACTGCGCAGCAAAGCGCAAAATGCGCACGCGGCGTTCCTGACGCAGGAAAGCGCCGCCGCGCCGCTGGCCCGCGCGGCTGCGGGGCAATCGATCGAAACCAACGCCCGCGCCGCAGCGCTGACTGCCTTGGCCGAGCTCACCTCGCGGCGCGGCGCGACATCGGCGGTGCTGGCTGATCTTGATCTGCTCAGCGTAGAGGCCGCGACCGCACTGGCGGCTGACCCGGCGCTATCCGCCACGCAGACTGAGGTTGCTGAACTGCTCGCCCGCGAGGATGCGGGAATTGCGCGATTGTGGGAAGCGATGGGATCATGAACCTTGCGTGCGCCACCTGCCCGGTAAGGGAAACCGCCGCCTGCTCGGTGCTGACCCCCGAAGAACGCAATGCAATGGCCACCGCCGGGCGCTCTCGCGTGCTGAAACGCGGCGAGATGCTGTTCGCTGCGGGTGACGAGGACGCGGCCTGCGCCACGCTCCAATCCGGCGCGCTCAAGGTGTCGGCCGTGGATGTGGACGGGAATGAACAGATCCTCGCGCTCGTCCACCCAGCCGGCTTCATTGGCGAACTGTTTGCTCCCTTCGCGCATCACGATGTGGTGGCGCTGACTGAAAGCCGGCTGTGCACCTTTGCCAAAGCCGACATTGAACGCGCGATTGAAGATTACCCGGCGATGGCGCGCGCGCTGCTGCGCCGCAGTCAGGCCGATTTGCTGGCGACGCGCAGCCTGCTCGAACTGACCGGCCACGCCAGCGCCGAGGCGCGCCTGGCCGCGCTGCTGCACGATTTCGCGGCGGCGGCGAGTGATAGCTCGTGCCATCTCGCCCAGAGATTCGAACTGCCACTGACCCGCGGTGAGATCGGCAATATGCTCGGCCTCACCATCGAAACGGTCAGTCGCAAGCTGGGCGAGCTGGAGGAGATGGGCGCGATCCTGCGCGAGGGCAAACGCGGCATTGTGCTGCGCAATCCCCAACTGCTCCAAGAAATATCGGGGCGGTAACCCTGCGGCCACCGCCCCGCAGTCGGGGGTGAGCAGTATGCGTAAGGGTTAGGCGACGATCGCGGCGATCACCGCCACTGCCAAACCCCAAGCGACCAATAGCACCGGCAGGATCAGCACTTGTGCGGTCGCTTCACCTGCGCTGAGCCGTCCGGTATTGGTCATTATCCCGCGCGTTTCGAATTCGCCGATCGTTTCGGGCATGGATGCATTGCCTTTGAGCCGCGTCCAGATCGCCGGAACCCCGAAACCCGCGACGATCAGCACCACGATAATCGCCATCGGGATGACCAGCACCGGGTTGGCAAAGGCACTTCCGACAATCACCAGAAAGCCGAGATAGCAGGCTATCGTCGCGCCATAGAGCGCGGTGGGCAGGCCGAAATTACGGTCGGTTTCGACCTGATGGCGCACGTGGGCCGGTTGCTCGACAACGCGGGCATCGCCGCTGGCGATCAGGTCGTGGACGATGTGGCTCATGGTGATCCTCCTCGTTTGTTGAGGAGGATTTATCGGGTCATGCGCGCCTATGCTTTGATAAGAATCAAATCAGTTTTGCCAGCGGGCAAGATCGCGGTGGTCGCCTTCGCGCGGCTCGATCCAGTGCCAGCCGTCAGCACGCTTCTCGCGCTTCCAGAACCATGCGGCGCTTTTGAGGTGATCCATGCAGAAATCAACCGCGTCGATCGCATCGCGGCGGTGGAGCGCTGCGGCTGAGACGCAGACGATCGGTTCACCCGGGCGCATCATCCCGACACGGTGCACCATCAACAGACCCATCAGGGTGAAGCGGTCAAAGGCACGGTCAGCCAGTGCGTGCATCCCCGGCAGGGTCAGCGGTTCGTAATGGCTGAGTTCGAGCGCCTCCACTTCGCTGTCGGGGCGCACTTCCCCGACAAAGGTGCAGACCCCGCCCATCCCCTTGTTTGCCTGCGTGAACGGGCCGATCAGCGTGCCGGGGAGGAACATTTCGGGCAGCAGGCGGATGTCGCACATTGGCATGGTCAGCCGCCAGATACGGGCGGAAGCAGCGCGATTTCATCGCCGTCCGCCGCCTGCAATGCCGCCTTGTCCGCCAGCAGCGCGCCGTTCAGCGCAACGCGGTTGCGCGGATCATCCACCGCCTCGGCCAGCGCGGGCGGCAGTGCGGCGCGCAGCCCTGCCCAGTCGAGCGGCGCGGTCAGCGTCAAAGTGGGTGCGCCGCCTAGGTCGGCGAGCTTGCCGAGCAGCACAATCGTGATCACCTCAGCCCCCCGTCATTGACATATGGCGCGGCAAGGCCGGGTCAGCCCCGCGCGCATCCATGCGGAAATGGTGCTTTTCGGGCTTGATCCGCAGCGCCTCATCCAGCGCGGTGACGAGGTTCGCTTCGGGCGCATCCGACCGCAGCGCGCTGCGCAGATCGACCCGCTCACCCCCGCCAAGGCAGGGATAAAGCTGCCCCGTCGCGGTTACCCGCAGCCGGTTGCAGCCCGCGCAGAAATTGTTGGTATGCGGGGTGATGAAGCCAAGCCGCCCGCCTGTCTCCGCCACATCGACATAGCGCGCCGGGCCGCCGGTGGCGTAGGCATTGTCGGTCAACGTCCAGCGTTGCTCCAGTGCGCTGCGCACATCATCGAGCGGCAGATATTGGTCAAGCCGTTCCTCCTCGACATCGCCGAGCGGCATGACCTCGATCAGGGTGACATCATGGCCGTGCCCATGCGCCCAGGCGATCAGATCGGGCAATTCGCCTTCGTTGACGCCTTTCAGCGCGACGGCGTTGAGTTTCACCTTCAGTCCCGCAGCCTTGGCCGCCGCGATCCCTTCGAGCACTTGCGGCAGGGCGTCGCGCCGGGTCAGCTCGGCAAACTTCGCGCGGTCGAGCGTATCGAGCGACACATTCACCCGCCGTACCCCCGCGCGCGCCAGCGCCTCGGCATGTTCAGCCAACTGCGTGCCGTTGGTAGTCAGCGTCAATTCGGCCAGATCATGCCCCAGCCTGCGCCCCAGTGCAGTGAACAGGTCGATAATGTCGCGCCGCACGAGCGGTTCGCCGCCGGTGATGCGGATCTTGGTCACACCGCGCGAGATGAAGCCGGTGGCGAGATCATACAGCTCCTCCAGCGTCAGCACCTCTTTCTTGGGCAAAAAGGTCATGCGTTCGGGCATGCAATAGGAACAGCGCAGGTCGCAGCGGTCGGTCACCGACAGGCGCAGATAGGTGATCCGGCGCTGAAAGCTGTCAACCAACGGCGGCGCGGCCACGGCGGGATCGCGCAGCACGATCAGATCAGGTTTGCGGGGCGGATTGGTTGGCACGGTCGCTGTCATGGCACACGAGATACTGCCCTGTCACGCCGGGCGCATCTGCCAAAAAGCGTAAGGTTGCATCGCGTGCGTCATCAGGGTGACCAGCGACAATATTCACCCGTTTCGGGGTGACCTCGCGTGCCAGATCGCGTGCCAGTGTGCGCCGCCAGTCGGTGTGATCATGCTCGGCGGGCGGCAAAAGAATCGCGAGCGCAGTGCAATCGGACTCGCCGAGCAGCGCGCGCGCCGCTTCGAGATATAGCGCCATGAACGCGGTTGCCGCGTCCAGCGCGGCGTCGGGCAGCAGACCGATTTCAAGCTGCCGCATCATTGCTTCAGCCCCCGTGTTCCGGGCGGCGTTCGCGGTGCAGCGTGATGCCGATCTTCTCATTCGCCTCGGCAATCGCGAGCTTGACGATCTTGACCGTCACCGCCTCAACCCGCGCATCCTGCACGAACAAAGTCTGGCAGATGTGGTCGGCCACCGCCTCGATCAGCTTGAAATGCACGCCCTGCGGCAGGCCGCCTGTCGCCGCGAATTTCAAGTCCATGTAGTTCTTCGACGCATCAAGCGGCGTGTCGGGATCATAGTGATTCGCAACGGCATAACGCGCGGTGATGGTGATCCGCAGCGGCTGCGGCTGGCCGGTTTCCTCGGAATAGATGCCGGTGAGGACATCGGTTTCAAGGTCAGCGACTTCGAGGGTGAGCGAATCGGAAATCATGGTCATGGGGGCGGCCCTTAGAGCATCGCGCCGAAAAGTGGGCACCGGTTTTCGGCTTCCAGCAATGCGAAAGCAAAAGGATAGAGCAGAGTGGGCGCTTCTCGTGCGCTCTGGTCTATCCGGGATTGCTCCAACGCGCGAAGATTGCCGTGGGCAGCAGGCGAGATTCCTCTCCCTCCTCGCGCACAGCCAGGTCGCCGTGCTCGATCTGCCCCGGCAGGTGGCCCAGCGCCTCTTGCAGCAGCCCCGCAATCGCCAGGCTGCTCATCCGCACAGCGTAAACGGTGAGGAACAGGAAGCGGCTGTCGGCATCGAGCAGCTTGGCACAGTCCGCCACAAGGCCGGGTAGGTGTTCTTCCAGCCGCCACACCTCACCATCCGGCCCTCGCCCGAATTTGGGCGGATCGAGGATGATCCCGTCATACCGCCGCTCGCGCCGCACTTCGCGCGCGGCGAATTTGGCCGCGTCGTCTACGAGCCAGCGGATCGGGCGATCGGTCATGCCGGAAAGCGCGGCATTCTCGCGCGCCTGTGCCACGGATTTCTTCGAGGCATCGACATGCGTGACCTTGCCGTGCCGCGACAGGGCGAGGCTGCCAAGGCCGGTGTAGCCGAACAGGTTGAGGGTTTCCGCCTTGCTCAGCCCATCCAACTGCGCCCGCATCCACTCCCACACCGGGGCCATATCGGGAAAGAATTGCAGGTGCCGAAATGGGGTCGGCTTGGCGGTGAAGCGGACATCGTCCCAGCTGAGCGGCCAGCCTTCTTCGGGCAGGTTTTCGGTGAAGCTCCAGCGCCCGCCGCCATCCTCGTCCGATCCGGGGATGAATTCGCCCGCTGCCGGCCAATCAGCGAGCCGGGGCTGCCACATAGCCTGCGGTTCGGGACGGATGAAGGCGTGCGGGCCAAACGCCTCCCACTTGCGGCCTTCCCCGCTATCGAGCAGGCGATACGAGTCCCATCCGGTGCGTTCCATCACCAGCGGTTGCTGGACGAAGGTTGCCATTAGCCTTGCGATCCCGCCGCGTGGCTCAGCACATAATCGCGCGTGGTGGCGTAATCGCCTGCCAGCTCGACAAAGCTTTCCTCACGCCCGAACAGGTCGCCAACTCGGGCAGGCAACGCAGGCCGGACGCCGATGGCGCGCTCGACCGCGTCGGGGAATTTCGCCGGGTGCGCAGTCGCCAGCGTGACGATGGGAACCGCCGGGTCAATCGCGCCCGCTGCAGCCAACGCATGGGCTGCGCCAAGGCCGACCGCGGTGTGCGGATCGATAACCTGCTGCGAGCCCTGATAGGCCGATTGCACCGCGCGCGCCGTTTCGATTGGGTTGACGCTATGGCTGGCGAACAGCCCCGCTGCGCCCTCGCGCTGCGCATTGGTCAGCTGCATCGCCTTGGTCGCTTCAAACCCGTGCATCTGCGCCGCCAGCGCCGCGCCGTCGCGTCCGGCGAGATCAAACAGCAGCCGTTCAAAGTTCGAGGAGACCTGAATATCCATCGACGGCGTGATCGTCGGCGTGACGCCGCTTGCCGAATAATCCCCGGTCGCCAGCGCGCGGTGGAGGATGTCGTTGACGTTGGTGGCGACGATCAAGCGTTCAATCGGCAGCCCCATTTGCGCCGCGACATAGCCTGCGAACACGTCCCCGAAATTGCCGGTCGGCACCGAATAAGCGACCGTGCGATCCGGCGCGCCCAGTTGCAGCGCACTGGTGAAATAATACACCACCTGCGCCATCAGCCGCGCCCAGTTGATCGAATTGACCGCGCCGAGGTTCAGCGTCGTGGTCACGTCGCCATCATTGAACATCCGCTTCACATGCGCCTGCGCGTCGTCAAAGCTGCCCTCGATAGCGAGGTTGTGGACGTTGGGCGCGCGCACTGTCGTCATCTGGCGGCGCTGCACATCGCTTACCCGGCCTTTGGGGTGGAGCATGAAGATTTCGGTGCGCGTACCGCCTGCCACTGCATGGATTGCGGCCGAACCGGTATCGCCGCTGGTCGCACCGACAATCGTCAGACGCTCGTCGCGGCGCTCAAGGAAAATCTCGAACAGGTGGCCGAGCAGTTGCAGCGCCACATCCTTGAACGCCAGCGTCGGGCCGTGGAACAGTTCGAGCAGCCAGTGCTGCTGATCCAGCTGCACCAGCGGGGCGACTGCCGCGTGGGCGAATTTGGTGCCGTAGACCTTCTGGCAGACGGCGGTCAGTTCCGTCTCGGAAAGGCTATCACCAATGAAGGGGCGCATCACGGTGGCGGCGACCTGCCAATAGGGCAGCCCGCGCATCGCCCGGATCTCGGCCTCGCTGAAACGCGGCCATTCGACGGGAAGATAGAGGCCGCCATCGCTGGCGAGGCCCGCGAGCGTCACCCCTTCGAAATCGAGCGCAGGTGCGCTGCCGCGTGTCGAGACATATTGCATGGGGCGCGGACTAGCGTTGACGTCGGCGGATTGCCAGCACGTAGATGACCAGCGCGGTCAGCGCGAAGAAGAACCACTGCCCGGCATAGGCGAGGTGATTGTTGGGCAGGTCACCGGGATCGGGCTTGGCCATCGGTTGCAGGCCAGCGAGCGGCGGATCGGCGACGAGGCGCGGGCCAGGCGCGATGACACCGGTAACATCGCCGCCTGTCCATGCAGGTGTCGCAATGTCCCGCGAATAACCAAGATCGACAATTGCGCCTGATGTGCAGGTGGCGCGCTGCACCCAGCCCTTTTGTCCCTTGCCTGATGTGCCCGCCACCGCTTCGATCTTGGCAACGCCGTCGCACGTCAAGCGGCTACGGCGGAACCATGCGTCAGCGCCGTCGCCCTCAAGTGGGAAGGTCACTTCATCGCCGGCATTTGCGGCTGCTTCATAGCGGGCGAGCAAGTTCGCCTTTTCACCCATCCGTCCGATCTGCCACACGCCCAACGCGATCATCGTCGCCACCGCGGCCAGCACGATGATAGTGGCAATGATTGGGATACGGCGCGTCATGGCTGCTGGCTCTCTTCGTATTGGTGATAGACCCACATGGTCTTGTAGAACCTGAGGCCGAAGATCACGCTCCCCACCGTCACCGGCGCCCAGAACAGGAACGACAGCCACAGCGGCGGCCGCAGCCATTCGTCGATGCCCAGCGCAGCAAGGATCAGCAGCAGCGCCAGCAGCATCGTCACCACCCCGACGAACCGCCCGCCGCGTTCCAGCGCGCGGATTTCAAGACCGCAGGCAGCGCACTCATCCGCCAGCGCGGCGGGCGCTCCGAACAGCGTCTTTGCACCGCAGCGAGGGCACAAACCGGAAAGGGCAGCCGAGACTAATCCCGGCTGCCCCTTCTGTTCACTCGGACCGGCGGGGTCCGCGCTCATCAATGGAATTCAGCGCCCCAACCGCCCCACACATAGATGGCGACGAACAGGAACAACCACACCACGTCGACGAAGTGCCAATACCACGCGGCGGCTTCGAAGCCGAAGTGCTGGCGCGGGGTGAAGTGGCCGAGGTACGTGCGATACAGGCACACGGCGAGGAAGATCGTCCCCACCAGCACGTGGAACCCGTGGAACCCGGTCGCCATGTAGAACGCCGACGAATAGGTGTTCCCACCAAAGCCGAACGGCGCGGCAGCATATTCATAGGCCTGAATGCTGCTGAACAGCGCGCCCAGCGCAATCGTCGCCCACAGGCCCTGCTTCAGGCCGGTACGATCACCGTGGATCAGCGAATGGTGCGCCCAGGTCACCGTGGTGCCCGAACACAGCAGGATCAGAGTGTTAAGCAGCGGCAGCGCGAACGGATCGAGCACTTCCATCCCCTTGGGGATGAATGCCGCCGCCGGGGCGCCTTCCTGACCGAACAGGCTGGTGGTCAACCCGGTCTCGTGGTCGAACACCAGTGCGGTTGGGAACAGTGCGAAGTCGAAGAAGCTCCAGAACCACCCGACGAAAAACATCACTTCGGACGCGATGAACAGGATCATGCCGTACCGCATGTGCAACTGCACCACGGGGGTGTGATCGCCGCGCTGGGCTTCGACCACGATGTTTTTGAACCACATGAAGAAGGTCGCGATCAGGCCGGCAAGGCCTGCCCACATCACGAAGCTGGCGGCTGTGCCAAACAGATCGGGGTGGAAGCTCAGCACCATCCCGCTGGTGAAGGTGAGCGCCGAAACCGAGCCGATCAGCGGCCAGATATCGGGTTCGAGGATGTGGTAATCGTGGTTTACTTTGCCAGCCATTGGTCGTTCCCGTCCCTGGGTTGTGCGTCGAAGGTCAGTTGGTGCGTGCAGGTGCCGGGTTTACCGGGTCTGCGGCGCGGTGAAAAGTGTAGCTGAGCGTGATCTGTTCAACGCCGCGCATGTTCGGATCGTCCAGCATCGCTGGATCGACATAGTACAGCACCGGCATGGTCACTTCCTGACCGGGCTGCAATGTCTGCTCGGTAAAGCAGAAGCACTGGATCTTGTTGAAATACTGGCCCGCTTGAACCGGCGTGACATTGAACGTCGCCATCCCGGTGATCGGGCGCGAACTCTCGTTCTTTGCGACGTAGGTGGCGATATCGCGCTGACCAATGGTGACGGTGTCGGTCGATTGCGAAGGGCGGAACGTCCACGGCATGTCGCCCGCGGTGGTCGCGTCAAACCGGATCGAGATCGTCTGCCCGGTGGCCAGCGTGGCAGCGCGCGCGGCTTGGCTCTGACTAGCGACCATGGTCGTCCCACCGAAGCCGGTGACCTGACAGAACAGGCGGTACAGCGGCACCGAGGCATAGCCGAGGCCGAGCATGAACACCGCGCCCATAAACGCGATCAGCCCGACGCGCAGATTGCGGCGCCCGGTATCGGCATCGTGCAAGGTGGGCGGCAGCGTCGCCATCAGCCGGGATCTCCGATCCGCACGATGGTGATCGCGTAGAACAGGATCACGAAGAACAGCAGTGTGCCCGCCACCACAAGGTTGCGGCTTTTCTGGCGGCGGCGGTATTCGGTTTCTTCTTCGGGGGTCATAGGATCCATCCCTGATAGGCGGCGACGCGATCGGCGACCAGCGCGGCAAACAGCACGAACAGATACACGATCGAATATTTGAACAACCGCTTTTCGGGCAGCATTTTGTCGCCCTCAACCTTCATCCGCGAACCCACCGGCAGCGCCAGAAGCAGAAACAGGGCGGACAGCACCACCGCGACCGAACCATAAATCCACCCCGTCCCGCCAATCGCCCACGGCGCAATCGCAATCGGGGTGAGCAGCACAGTGTAGATCATGATCTGGCGGCGCGTGACTTTCTCACCTGCGACCACCGGCAGCATCGGAATACCGACCTTGGCGTAATCGGACTGCACAAACAGCGCCAGCGCCCAGAAATGCGGCGGCGTCCAGAAGAAGATGATCGCGAACAGCAGGATCGGCATTGCGGTGATCTCGCCCGTCACCGCAACCCAGCCGATCAGCGGCGGAAACGCGCCCGCGCCGCCACCGATGACGATGTTCTGCGGGGTACGCGGTTTCAGCCACATGGTGTAGATCACCGCGTAATAGATAATCGCGCCCAACAGCAGCGACGCCGCCAGCCAGCCGATCGCAAGGCCCATCAACCCAACCGACACCGCCGACAGAAACACGCCGAAATCGCGCGCATCATCGCGCCGCATCCGGCCGCCGGGCAACGGACGGTTCATGGTGCGCTTCATCCCGGCGTCGAGATCAGCTTCCCACCAGTGATTGAGCGCGGCGGAACCGCCCGCGCCCATTGAGATCGCAAGGATCGCGGTGAAACCCAATACCGGATGGATATGGCCGGGCGCCGCCAGCACACCGCAAATCGCGGTGAAGATCACCAGCGTCATCACCCGCGGCTTGGTCAACGTGAAGAAATCACGCCATTCCGTCGGGAGCATTCGCGCGGGCGTCTGATGGGCAGCTGTGGTCATCTACTCTTGTTTCTCATGGGCGAAGAGCGCGGCATTGCCGCCGCGCCCTCCCCTTGGTTCATTCCGGTCAGTGCAGCGAAGCGCGCGGCCCCGCTGCCTGTCCGTCATCAGGCAGTTGCCGGACGGTGATCGTGGTAATCATGTTCATCGGTGATCACCGGCAGCGTTTCGAACTGGTGGTACGGCGGCGGGCTCGGCAACGTCCATTCGAGCGTCGTTGCGCCTTCACCCCACGGATTGGCCCCAGCCTTGCGGCCGGCAAACAACGCATAACCGATGTTGACGAAGAAGAAGATCATCGACCCAGCCATGATGTAATAGCCATAAGTGCTGACCTGGTGCCAGAAGGTGAAAGCCTCCGGATAATCGGGGTAACGGCGCGGCATCCCCTGCATCCCGAGGAAGTGCTGCGGGAAGAAGATCACGTTCACGCCGATGAAGAACGTCCAGAAGTGCAGATGGCTGAGCAACTCGCTGTGCATCCGCCCGCTCATCTTCGGGAACCAGTAGTAGAAGCCTGCGAACAACGAGAACACCGCGCCCATCGACAGCACGTAGTGGAAGTGAGCGACCACGTAGTAAGTGTCGTGCAGGTTGTCGTCGATCCCGCCATTGGCGAGCACCACGCCGGTCACGCCGCCGACGGTGAACAGGAAGATGAAGCCCAGCGCCCAGACCATCGGCGATTTGAAGCTGAGGCTGCCGCCCCACATCGTCGCAATCCAGCTGAAGATCTTCACGCCGGTCGGCACCGCGATCACCATCGTCGCAGCGGTGAAATACATCTTGGTGTTCACGTCGAGGCCCACGGTATACATGTGGTGCGCCCAGACGATGAAGCCGACCACGCCGATGGCAACCATCGCATAGGCCATGCCGAGGTAACCGAACACCGGCTTGCGGCTGAAAGTCGCCACGATTTGGCTGATCATGCCGAAGCCCGGCAGGATCATGATGTACACTTCGGGGTGACCAAAGAACCAGAACAGGTGCTGATAAAGCACCGGATCACCGCCACCGGCCGGATCGAAGAAGGTCGTACCGAAGTTACGATCGGTCAGCAGCATGGTGATGGCAGCCGCCAGCACCGGCAGCGCCAGCAACAACAGAAACGCGGTGACCAGCACCGACCACACGAACAGCGGCATCTTGTGCAGGGTCATCCCCGGCGCGCGCATGTTGAAGATGGTGGTGATGAAGTTGGTGGCACCAAGGATCGAGCCCGCGCCTGCAAGGTGGAGCGAGAAGATCGCGAAATCAACCGCCGGGCCAACCGAACCGCTCGTCGAAAGCGGAGCATAGACCGTCCAGCCGGTGCCCGCACCGGGGCCAGAACCGCCGGGGACGAACAGCGAGAATAGCAGGCTAAAGAAGCCCGCCACCGTCAGCCAGAAGCTGACGTTGTTCATGCGGGGGAACGCCATGTCTGGCGCGCCGATCATCAGCGGCACGAACCAGTTGCCGAAGCCGCCGATCATCGCCGGCATGACCATGAAGAACACCATGATGAGGCCGTGCGCGGTGATGAACACGTTCCACATGTGCAGCGCCGTGTTGATATCGTCAGCGCCGCCCATCAGCTGCGCCCACCAGCCGAGATACTGGATGCCGGGTTCGGCCAATTCGACCCGCATAATGCCCGAAATTGCACCGCCCACGATCCCCGCGATGATCGCGAAGATCAGGTACATCGTGCCGATGTCCTTGTGGTTGGTCGACATGAACCAGCGGGCGAAAAAGCCCGGCTTGTGATCCGCGTGGTCGTGGGCGTGATCGTCGTGCCCAGTTCCGTGAGCGTCGAAGCCTTCTGCGGTGGTAGCCATTTTCAGATACTCTCTGATGTTATTCGTTCAAATGTCTTAGCGAGCGGTCAGCACGGCGACCTGTTCGGTCGCAGCAGCTTCGGCAGGAGCGGCAGCCGGAGCTGCTGCGTCTTCGCCGGGCATCGTGCCGCCTTGCCCCTTGACCCATGCCGCAAACTCGGCCGGCGGCAGCGCCTCAACCGCGATCGGCATGAAGCCGTGCAGCGCGCCGCACAGTTCCGAACACTGGCCGTAATACACGCCCGGTTCCTTGATGGTCAGCAGCTTTTCATTGAGGCGCCCCGGCACCGCGTCCATCTTGAACCACAGCGACGGCACGGCGAAGGCGTGGATCACGGTCGAAGCCGTGGTCTGGATGCGCAGCGGCACACCGGCGGGCACGACCATGCGGTTATCCACCGCCAATTGACCGGGCTCACCGCGCTTCAGCGCTTCTTCGGGCGGCAGCATGTTCGAGATGAAATTCACATCACCATGATCGGGATAGGTATATTCCCAGTTCCACTGGTGGCCGGTCACCTTGATCGTGACCGCATCAGCGGGCGGGGTTTCGTATTGGCGCGCAAGCAGCGTGATCGAAGGCACCGCAATCACCACCAGAATGATCACCGGCACAATCGTCCAGATCACTTCGATCATGGTGTTGTGCGTCGTTTTCGATGCGACAGGGTTCGACTTGCGGTTGAACCGCACCACCACATACAAAATCAGGCCGAGCACCAGCAGGCTGATGATGGTGATCACCGGCATTAGGATGACATCGTGCATCCACAGCGCATATTCGCCGTTGTCGGAGTACTGATCCTGAAAGGTCAGCGACTTCATCATCGCGCCCGGCTCGCCCGAGCGCGGGTCAGTCGGCATGCCCTTGCCCTTGGTCGGGGCCATCGGCGTATAGGTGCTGACCGGAGCTTCAGCCGGGGCTGCTGCATCGGCGGCAGGCGCAGGCGCCGTCGCCACATCAACGGGCGCCGCAACTTCGACCGCGGCCGCAGGTGCATCTTGCGCGGTCGCACCCATCGGCGCGAACAGCGCAAGCCCGGCGGCCAGCGCCGCAAGAGTAGCCAATTTCATACGGGTATGCATCTGACCCATCATATGTGCCCAAGTCTTGTCTAGGTTTTGATCCCATACTGTAGATCAGCGCGCTCATGCGAGACACCAGATAGACAGCGTTCTGCTGACTCCTATGCCAGCTTCAATTCCGCCCTTAGCCCCGCTTGCCGAGGGCCTCAAGCGCTTCTAGGGAGAATTTTATGCAAGCCGCCATGTTTGCCGCGCAAGTTGGGGCTTTCGCCCATGTTTTCTATGGAGTTCGGCGATGACCGAAGACGAAGTATTGGCCGAATTCCGCAGATCTGGTGCCTTACTCGAAGGCCACTTCAAGCTATCTTCGGGCAGGCATAGCGGCCACTACCTACAATGCGCACGCGTGCTGATGAACCCGGCCCGCGCGGCGCGGCTGGCCGAGGCGGTGGTGGCGGGTATCCCGGCCGATGTGCGCGCGCAGATTGACGTTGTGGTATCCCCCGCAATGGGCGGGATCATCATCGGGCACGAGGTTGGCCGCGCCCTGGGCCTCGACGCAATGTTCCTCGAACGGCCCGACGGCGTGTTCCACCTGCGGCGCGGCTTCGCCCTGCAACCGGGAGCCAAGGTGCTGATGGTTGAGGATGTGGTCACCACCGGCCTCTCCAGCCGCGAAGCCATCGCCGCCGTGGCGCGCGAGGGCGGCGAAGTGATCGCCGAATGCGCGATCATCGACCGCTCTTGCGGGTCGGTCGATCTGGGCGTGCCGTTCTACCCGCTGCTCGCCATTGATTTTCCCACCTATGACGAAAACAGCATCCCCGAAGCGCTGGCGGCCGTAGAAGTGACGAAGCCCGGTAGCCGCAAGGAATAACGCCCGCAATGATCCGCACCCTCGCCGCAGCGCTCGTCGCGCTCACGCTTCCCACAGGGGCGACGGCGGAGGAATTCCCCTTCGACCCGGTAAGCGCGGTGATGTTCGACGCCAAGTTCGAGGGCGATGTCGTGATCTCGTCGGGCCTTGACGATCTGGAGAGCGGCGGTCCGCGCTATAGCTGGACGGGCCTGCTCCCCGAACCCTCGCGCGGTTGGCCGGACGGGCTGACATGGCGCTGGGCCTCGGTGACCAAGCAGGTCATCGCGATTCTGGTAATGAAGCAGGTCGAAGCGGGGACGATCGATCTCGACCAGCCTGTGGCGACCTACCTGCCGGCCTTCCGCTCGGCCAATGCGGGGACGGCGACGATCCGCAACCTGCTCCAGCACCGCGCAGGCCTGCCCAATCCCGCCGATGCGCCGGATTTCTACAACGCCGGCTTCAAGGGCAGTCGCGATCCGATGACCGGGTTCTGCGCCGGCCCCGTAACCGGCGCGCCCGGCGGCGACTGGGCCTACAATAATTGCGACTACATGGTGCTGGGCGCGGTGCTCGAAGCGGTAACAGGCCTTTCGTGGGACAAGCTGTTCATGCGCGACATTGCCGGACCGCTCGGCTTCGAATTCGCAGGTGCCTATCCGGGCGAGCAATTCACGCGCTGGGGTGTCGTCGACGGCGCGCGGGAGCAACCTTCCGACCTATCTACCTATGGCGCCTCGGCAGGCCTCTATGGTGAGCCGGACGACATCCTCGCCATCGACATCGCTCTGATGCGCGGCGACCTGCTTGGCCCTGAAGCGCTCGCCGAAATGTGGAAGGGCGATCCGGCACTGGGTTACATGGCGCTCGGCCAATGGGTGTTCGAGGTGCCCTTGAAGGGCTGCACCGAACCGGTTCGCATCGTCGAACGGCGCGGGGATGTTGGTGCGGTTCAGGTGCGCAATTTCATCCTTCCCGACAAGCAGATGGCCGTGGTCGCCTTCAGTCAGGAAAAACCGTTCGACTTTGGCGAGGTCTGGCAAGGGAGCGGTTTCAGCCACGACCTGCTCGCTGCTGCTGCCTGCCCGCAAGGAAACCCATGAACCAGTCCCCTCGCCCGCTGCGCCTCGGCGTCAACATCGATCACGTCGCCACGATCCGCAACGCGCGGGGCGGGGACCATCCTGATCCGGTGCGCGCAGCGGAGATTGTTGCGGCGGTCGGCGGGGACGGCATCACTGCCCACCTGCGCGAAGACCGCCGCCATATCCGTGACGAGGATCTGGCGCGGATTCAAGCCGCTACCAACCTGCCGCTGAACCTCGAAATGGCGGCGACGCCCGAAATGCTCGCCATCGCCCTGCGTCACAAGCCGCACGCCGCCTGCATCGTCCCCGAAAAGCGCGAGGAGCGCACCACCGAAGGCGGGCTTGATGCGGCGGGAATGCACAACACCCTCGCCCCGATTGCCGAAGAACTGCGGGCCGCAGGCATCCGGGTTTCGCTGTTTATCGAGGCGGACGAGCGGCAATTGGACGCCGCGATCCGGCTCGGCGCGCCGGTGGTGGAGTTCCACACCGGCGAATATGCCCACGCCTTTGCCGACGGCGACCGCGAAAAGGTGGAACGCGAACTGCGCCGCATCTCGGACATGGCCGCGCTCGCCGCCAAGAACGGGATCGAACCGCACGCGGGCCACGGGCTGACGTTCGAAAACGTGCAACCCATCGCTGCCATCCCGCAGATCGCCGAACTCAATATCGGCCATTACCTGATCGGCGAGGCAGTGTTCGTCGGCCTCGAAAACGCGATCCGCCGGATGCGCGAATTAATGGATGAAGTGCGCTGAGCCAGACCGACCTCCCTGCTCTCACCAGCGAGCAAAAGCGTTGGGCCTTCGGGGCGGCGGCGCTGTTCTTGCTCGCCATCGGCTTCCTCGGCTTCGCGCTCAACACCGGGGTGATGCAGGTCTTCGCGGTTGGCTGGGTGGCGCTGATGATCTTCGGTTTCGTCGGAGCGACCAAGGTTGCCAAGGGCGACTTCCCGCATCCGCTGTTCAAGGCGCAGGTGATGCTCCACGTTGTCGCTGTCGGCCTGCTCGTGGCGGTAATTCTGAAAGCAACCGCGTGATCATCGGCCTCGGATCAGACCTCTGCAATATCGAACGGATCGGCAATTCGCTTGCTCGCTATGGTGAGCGGTTTGAAAACCGCGTCTTCACCGATATTGAGATAGCCAAGGCCCGCCGCCGCCCCTTCACCATCGCCGGCACCTACGCCAAACGCTTTGCTGCCAAGGAGGCGTTTTCCAAGGCGGTCGGCACCGGGTTCAAGCGCGGCGTGTTCATGAAGGACATCGGCGTCGTGAACGCCGCATCGGGCGCGCCCACGCTGGCGCTGACCGGCGGGGCGGCTTTGCGGCTTGAAGAAATGATCCCGGCAGGCCATGAGGCGCGCATTCACCTTACCCTCACCGACGATCACCCATGGGCGCAGGCCTTTGTGATTATCGAAGCCATTCCTCTCTGATCGGCCCCCTTTGCATGGCAACCATCGAAACTGCGCAAACCGAAGACAAGGTCAACTGGCTCGCGGAAATCCGCGGGCTGGCGATCATGCTGCTGGCGGTGCTCGCCTTCCATTCCTTGGTGGCCAAGCCGTTCTACATCCCGTCGACCTCAATGATGCCGAGCTTGTGGGTTGGCGACCGGCTGGTGGTGAGCAAATATCCCTATGGCTGGTCATGGGCGTCGGCGAGTTTCCATCTGCTGCCGCGCGGCGATTGGCGGGTGTGGGCGGACGATCCGGAATATGGCGATATCGTGATCCCGGTGCACCCCTTGCGCGATGAGGATTACATCAAGCGCGTGGTCGCGTTGCCAGGCGACACCATCGAAGTGAGCGGCGGGCAGATCATCCTCAACGGCCAGCCTATCAAGCGCGAAGTGGTGCCTGCGGTGCGCCTGCCGTTTGAGCCCGAACTGATGTGCAAAGACGGGCCGTGCCTTGCTTCGTTCGAGCAATATCGTGAGACTGGGCCAGACGGACGCGACTACTTTGCTCCGCCGACCTGGCGCGAAACGCTGCCCAATGGGGCAACGTATCTCACAATCGATTACCGCGATCAGGATCTCGACAATTACGGCCCCTACACTGTGCCCGCCGATCATGTCTTCGTCATGGGCGATAACCGCGACCTCAGTGCAGACAGCCGGGCGGAAGCCGAAGCAAACGGTCTGGGCGCCGGGGTGCCGATGGCCAATATCGGTGGGCGCGCAGAGTTTATTACCTTCAGCCTGAACGGGTCGACAACCTGGAACCCGGTCAGCTGGTTCACCAGCCTGCGCGGCGACCGGGCGTGGAGAAGTTTGCGCCCGCCGCTGGCTGAAGGCGCGGCTGCCAAGGCCGCTCCCAACCCGCCCGCAGCGCAGTAGTTGCGGATGAACTGAAGCATGGCCCGCAAGTTCCTCTATTTCATTGCATTCTGCATCGCGCTCGTGATCGGCGGGCGGATCGCTTACGAGCTGTTTCAGGACGAGTTGGCACAGATTGCGCTGGTGCCTTCGGCTGACTTTGCGCCGATCACACCGCTTGACGCAAATGCCTATGAAGACCCTGCCTTGTGGTTTTCGCGTCCGGGCATCGGGGTCAGCGATCCGGCGCGCTGGCAGCCGCCATTGGCCGAAGGCGCCGAGCCCACCGCCCCGGCCGCAACCAAGGATCCGGCTTTTGCCGTGTTCTTCATCCACCCGACCAGCTTCATCAACCGCACTAGCTGGAACGCCCCAATTGAGGGTGGCGGCGATCCTGAGGCCGAACGCATTGCCCGCATATATCTGCGCGGCATGGCCAGCCCGTTCAACGCCGCATCGGAAATCTGGGCGCCGCGGTACCGGCAGGCGACGATGGGCGCGTTTCTGACCAACAGTGCCGAGGCGGATCAGGCGATCAAGGCCGCCTATGCCGATGTGCTGGAAGCGTATCGCTATTTCCTCGCCAGCGTTGATCCCGGCACGCCGATCGTGCTGGCCGGGCACAGCCAAGGGGCGCTGCATCTGAAACGCCTGCTGGCCGAGGAAGTGCGCGGTTCGCCCGTGGCCGACCGTTTGGTTGCCGCGTATGTGATTGGCTGGCCGGTATCGGTGCAGCATGATCTGCCTGCGATGGGCTTTCCCGCCTGCGCCGTCCCCGATCAGGCGGGCTGCGTGATCAGCTGGTCGAGCTTTGCCGAACCGGCAGACCCGGCCAGTGTGTTGAACATCTACGCGACCTCGACCGCGCTCGATGGTGAGGAGCCGGGCAAGAGCCCGATCCTTTGCACCAATCCGCTGACCGGCCAATTCGGTGGCACCGCGCCTGCCGGCGCCAACCTCGGCACGCTGGTACCCGAAGACAGCATGGAAAAGGGCGAGCTTGTCCCCGGCCTCGTCCCGGCGCGCTGCGACAAGCGCGGGCTGCTGCTGATCGGCCCGCCGCCGGAGATGGGTTCCTACGTGCTGCCGGGCAACAATTACCATGTCTATGACCTGCCGCTGTTCTGGGCGAACACCAAAGCGGATGTGATCCGGCGGACTGAGGCATGGAAAACGGCACGCTGATCTTCGAGGATGCGCGCGGCTTTGGTGAGGCCGTGGGCGAGAGCGGGGGCGCGCTGCTCGGCCTTGATCTCGGCACCAAAACCATCGGCACCGCCACCTGCGATGCGGGCTGGCGCTTTGCCACCAATGGCACCACGATCCAGCGCGGCAAATGGGGGCGTGACCGCGAAACGCTCGCCGCACTGATCCAGTCGCGCGGCATAAAGGGGATCGTGCTCGGCCTGCCGCGCAACATGGACGGCAGCGAAGGCCCACGCGCCCAAGCTTCCCGCGCCTATGCCCGCAACTGTGTGGAGGCCTTCGCGGTGCCGCTGCTGCTGTGGGACGAACGCTGGTCGACGCAGGCCGCCGAAGCCGCGATGATCGGGCAGGACATGAGCCGCGCCCGGCGCGCCGCCGCGATTGACAGTCACGCCGCTGCGGTGATCCTGCAAGGCGCGATTGATCGGCTGGCGGGGGGCGTGCTTTAGAGCCCCGCCAACGCTGCTCGCCGCGCCCGCGCTGCACCAGCCACCATCCGATTGCCCGATAGCTCCCCTGCCCGCCACAGCGCGTCGGCCTCAGCCGGATCGCCGCACAAGTCCGCCCGCGCCTCGTAACTCGCCAAGCGCATCCGGTCGCTCGGGTGCGCCGCGCCGACCCATTCGGCATAATCCAGCGCACCCGCCGCCCCGCTCGCCACCGCGACCCGCAGAAACGCCTCGCTCGCGTGCGGATTGAGCAGCCGCGCCACGGTGCCGCGCTCCAGATCGAACCCGTATTGATCAAACCACCCCTGCGCCGGATCGAGCCGCATCACGTTAATCGACACCGACAGGCTTTCGGGCGGCAGTTGGCTGTGGACGTCGACGTGCTTGCGATACAGCATCAGCTTGCCGGGAGAGAGTGTTGACCGCTCCACAAACCGCAGCCCCGCAGCTTCGCCCGGATAGCCGGACACGGCCGCGTAATCATATTCGTAGTAATCGCTGGCATAGCCCGGCCCGCAGTAACCCACGGTGAGGAAATCGAAATTGTGATCATGCGGCGCGCCGTAGACGAAGCTGGCCGCGCCGCTGGTCTGGAACACATGATCGCGCCGAGATGGCCAGATTGCCGCGCGCAAGAACGCGGCGTTCGGGCGATTGCCCTGCGGACGGCTGAGCACAATCGCCTGCGGGCCATAGCCTGAGGCGATGTCCTCCCCGCCCCGCCCCGCCAGCCGATCGACCAGCAGATCACCCAGAAATTCGCGGTTATTCGCCAGCCGCCGCAGCCAATTAGCGGCAGCATGAATGCTCGCGGGATCCTCGGCGTCGAAGCCCAGATCACCCAAGGCCTCAATGCATTCGGGGAGCGAGCAGCTTTCATGGGTTGGATTGTCGATCACCAATGGCATCAGGCAGGCTCCGGGATCAGCACCGCCAAATCGGGGCGGTTTGCGCACAATTGTCGCGCCAGCGCAGCGGCGGGAGTGGATAGCGGATCGCCAGCATCGCCCGCCAAAGCTGCCAGCAACGCCAACCCGCGCGCGGCGTCCAGCGCCAACACCTGCCGCAGCGCCTCCCAGCGCAGGTCGCGCTGCGCCGTGATGTCGTGTGCCAACTGCTCCATCGTGCGCAGGCCACCACGATGCGCCAGCGCACCCAACACGCCCAGCGCCATCATCTGCTGGCTGGACTGCTTGCATCCGCTGATCGCGGTAATCAGTCGCCCATCCTCCAACGCAATCTCGCGGCTTGGGCCGGGGCGCACTGCCTCCAAAGTCAATTGCAGCATCAGCAGCGGGCGGGTGACCGCGATAATTTGCCGCGCGGCATCCGGGCCATCGCGCACCAGCCGCGCGCCGGGATCAAGCGCCAATTCCTGCGACCTAACCGCCCATCATCCAGCCGGTGCAGCAACGCGTGCCCTTTGCCGGCCACCACCATCTCGTGCACCGTGCAGTCTTCAAACAAGGCCGAAGGCGAGCGGGTGACTGCACGCTGGGCAAATGCCACCAGCGATAGGCCCGCCCGCCCATGCTCTGCGAGCCGCAGCCGTGCCATGCCCGGCGCGCACGAATGGCCGAGCGGCAGTCGCGCCAGCGGTTCAGCGCGCAACACTCCGGTCAGAGGAGCGATGAACCCCGCCACAAACGCCTGCGCCGCAGCGCGATCGGCAATGATGCGGGCGAGCGCGGGGAGGTCGCCCAGCGGCTCGCCCGCATCAAACTGCGCCAACGCCTGTCGAACATCCGCCACCATGGGCGAGCCGCGCCATGACGCCAACGCAGCGTCGCAGCCCGGCTGCACAGCACCATCGCTCCGCAGCCGCGCCACAGCCGGATGAACCTGCATGGCTGGCCCGCCCCTATGCGCTCAAAGCACCGCCGTGGGCGGAATGATTTCGTACAGATAGACCATGATCTCGACGATCCGGTCATCCTGATGCCCCGCCTGCATCACCGATCCGAACAGCGCCATTGCGCCGTCCAGCCCGGGGATCTGATCGAGCTCAATCTTGGGAATATTCATTGGTTTACGCCCCTTGTGTGACTGCGCCCTGCCCCTTGCCGAGCGCTGCGGCCAAGGTGGCGCAGCAGTCGCGCACCGCGAAATTAAATGATTGTAACTCGCCTACCCTCACCCCTATGCATCCGGCCATGACCACGCCCCCAGCTCGGTTCGATGCGCGCGAAGCGTCGAAATGGTTCTTCCGCCACGGCCATACCGGCTGGCTTGGGCTGAGATTTACCGATCAGGGCGACAACTGGGTCGAACTGGAACTGCCCTGGCGCGAAGATCTGCTGGGTGATCGCAGCCGTCCGGTGCTGGCATCCGGCCCGATCATCAGTCTGATGGACATGGCAAGCGGGATGGCGATCTGGCAGGCGAGCGGCAGCTTCAATCCGGTCGCGACGCTTGATCTGCGGGTCGATTATCAGCGCCCGGCGCGCGAAAGGGCGAGCGTGCGCGGGCGGGTGGAATGTTATCGCCGCACCCGCTCAGCCGCATTTGTTCGCGGCATTGCCTATGATGACGATCCGGATGATCCGGTGGCGCATGTCGCGGGCGTGTTCATGACCATTGGGGCTGACCCGCGCGAAGCAAACCCGGCATTGCAGGGCAGCAGCGATGAGTGACGCGCCCAACCCACTCGAACTACCCGCCTATGCCCGCTCGCTCGGGATCACGGTGCATGGCGAGGACGCCGGGCTACCAGTGCTGACGGTCGATTTCGGCCCGATGGTCGAAGGCCGCCCGCAGCATTTTCACGGCGGAGCGACCGCTGGCCTGCTGGAGACAGCCGGCTACGCTGCGCTCCGCACGGCTTTGCTGGCGGCGGGGCGCGATCCGCAGTTGAAACCGATCAACATCACCGTGCAATATCTGGCGGCGGGCAAATCGAAATCGAGCTTCGCCCTTGGCCGGATCACCCGGCTGGGGCGGCGCAATGCCAATGTCACCGTGGAAGCATGGCAGGATGATCGCTCGCGCCCGATTGCGACGGCGGTGATGAATATCCTGATGGTTTAGAGCTTAGCGGCCTACGGCGGCGAGCCCGGCGGGGGGAACGGCACCGGTTCAATCGCCACCCCGTTTTCGTCCATCAGGATCTCAACCGGCACGCCGTCCTGTGCAATAACCACTCCGTTGTTGCCAATGCGAAGTGTGGTGCCATCTTCGCCCACAACAATTTCCCCGCCCTCGACATCGAGCTGCTGGATCGGGCCTTCGGGATCGGGCGATTCGGTCGCCTTGGGCTGCGGTGCGGCTTCAATCTTGAGCGCGCCGCGCATGAAGTCCTTCCAGATCCGCGCAGGCGTGCTGCCGCCGGTCACGCCCTTCATTGGCGCGTTGTCATCATTGCCGATCCACACGCCCACCACCAGATCGCCCGCATAGCCAACGAACAGCGCGTCGCGGTAATCCTGCGTTGTGCCGGTCTTGCCGAAATTGGCGATGGGGAGCACCGCGTTACGCCCCGTCCCGCGATTGATTGCGGCGCGCAGCATCGTTTCCAAGTCTTCGTGGGTGCGGGACGACATGCTGTCCTTGCGCGTTGTCAGCCATTCCCACCAGCCCTGTTCGCCGCGCGCAAAGGCGTGGGGTTCAACCGGATATTCGTTGGCCGCAATCCCGGCATAGGCAGCGGTCAGTTCCATCAATGTCATCACCGACGTGCCGAGCGCGAGGCTGGGATCGCCCTCCGCCATCGGCGCGGTGATGCCGAGCGCGCGAGCCTTGCGGATCACCCGCTCGCTGCCGACCGCCTGAAACAGCCGGAAGGCGGCGACGTTACTCGATTGCGCGAACGCATCCTCCAGCGTGATCTGATCGGAATAGGCGCCGCGCGCGTTTTTGGGGCGATAGCTGCCTTGGGTGATTTCGGTGTTAGGGATGGTGTCATCCGGCTCCCACCCGGCTTCGAGCGCGGCGAAGTAGACAAACGTCTTGAAGGTCGATCCCGGCTGGCGCTTGGCCTGCGTCACGCGGTTGAACGACGATTGGCTGTAATCGCGCCCGCCGACCATCGCCACCACCTCACCATTGCGGCGCATCGCCACAAGCGCGACCTGCGCCCCCTGGAGCGGCGCACGCGTCACCACACGGTTGGCGAGCGCTTGCAACCGCGCGTCCAATGTCGTGGTCAGCACCTGCGCGGAATAGCTCGCCTCCATCCCCTCCCGCGCCAATGGCAGCGCCCAATCGGCGAAATAGGTGCCAGTCGGCAGGTTATCATCGCGGGTGCGCACGTCGATTCGGGGATCGGGCAGCGCCTCGGCTTCAGCGTGCGTAAGGTAACCATCGCGCACCATCGATTGAACGACCAGATCCATCCGCGCGCGCGCCTTGTCGTAATGCTTGGTCGGGGCATAGCGCGACGGCGCTTGCAGCAAACCTGCCAGCATCGCCGCCTGTTCGGGCCGCAACCGTTCTGGCTGGCGGAAGAAATAATGCAGGGACGCTGCTCGCAACCCGTATTGATTGTCGCCGAAATAGGCGTTGGACAGATAGCGTTCGAGAATCTCGTCCTTGGTCAGCCAGCTTTCCAGCCAGATCGCGATCAATGCCTCGCGCGCCTTGCGGCTGAGGCTTTGCTCTGGCGTGAGGAAGGTGAATTTGGCGAGTTGCTGCGTGATGGTCGACCCGCCGCCATACCCCGTCCACGCCGCCCGGGCGATGCTGCGAGGATCAATGCCCCAGTGCGAATAGAACCGCCGATCCTCAATCGCGATGAAAGCCTGTGTGACGTGCGGCGGCAGGTCGGCGACCTTGACCGGGGCTTCAACCACCGCGCCGCTACGGGCAATCGGCGTGCCATCACTGGCGAGCAGCGTGACCTGCGGCGGAGCGATGGGCTCAAGGCTTTTGGACAGCGGCGCAGTAATCGTCAGCCAGCCGATCAGGGCGACGAACACCAGCAGCGAAGCCAGTATGCCACGCCCCGTCCACCACAGCTTTCCGTGTCCGCGCCAGTAATCGCGCTGCCACCAGCGAAGGCGGCGCTTTTCCTCAACCTCCAGCGCCTCGTCGATTTGGCCAAGCTTGGCATCCCACGCGTCGAAATCAGGCGTGGCCGAAACGCGCGGGCGCGGTGCGTCGTCCTCATCATCGGGATCAATCGGACGCATCGATTCGTCGAGCGGATAGTACCCCGCAGGCGCATCGCCCCCGGCGCTATTGTCAGCGCCGCCGCGTGAGCCTTTCCAGAATCGGTCGAACAGCGCCATGGTGAGGGCTGTGTTATCAGCCTAGGACACTAGGGAGCAAGCGTCTTGGGGGGCAAGCAATTGTGCTTACCGCTTCTTCGCTGCGCCTTCGGGGAGATCTTCGCCAAACACCCGCTGGTAATATTCGGCCACCAACGTCCGCTCCGCTTCATCACATTTGTTGAGGAAGCTCAACCGGAACGAGAAGCCGACCGATCCGAAAATCTCCGCATTCTGCGCCCAGGTAATCACCGTGCGCGGGCTCATCACGGTCGAGATATCGCCGTTCATGAAGCCCTGCCGGGTCAGTTCGGCCACCTTGACCATGTCCGCGATCAGCTTGTCATCAGTCTTCGGGGTTTTGGACTTGACGATCTGCTGCTCCACCTCAGGTGCGAGGTAGTTCAGCGCGACGACGATGTTCCAACGGTCCATCTGCGCCTGATTGATCGCCTGCGTGCCGTGATATAGCCCGCTGGTATCGCCAAGGCCCACGGTGTTGGTGGTCGCAAACAGCCGGAACCACGGGTTCGGCGTGATCACCCGGTTCTGATCGAGCAGGGTCAGACGGCCATCGAATTCCAGAATGCGCTGGATCACGAACATCACGTCCGGGCGGCCCGCGTCATATTCGTCAAAGGTCAGCGCGACCGGGTGCTGCAACGCCCACGGCAGGATGCCTTCCTTGAATTCGGTGACCTGCAACCCGTCTTTCAGCACGATCGCATCGCGGCCGATCAGATCGATCCGGCTGATATGCGCATCCAAGTTCACGCGGATGCTGGGCCAGCCGAGCCGGGCTGCAACCTGTTCGATATGGGTCGATTTGCCCGTACCGTGATAGCCCTGCACCATCACCCGGCGATTATGCGCAAAACCCGCGAGGATCGCCAAGGTGGTGTCCGGATCGAACACATAAGCCCCGTCAATTTCGGGCACGTGTTCATCGGGTTTGGAAAAGGCGGGGACTTGCCAATCGACATCAATGCCGAACACCTCACGCACGTTGACCGTGGTGTCGGGCTGATTGGGCATGGCGTTATCGCCGGTGACATTGTTCTTGGAGGGTGCAGTCATCGCTGCCCCGGTTAATGTGCAAGTCGCCCGTCTGCAAGCAGTGGTTTGCCACAAATGGCTGGCAATTTGGCGAGTTCGTTTCCCTCCCCGCCGAACCGCGCCTATACCGACCACCATGCCCGATCCCGTCGAATCGCTGCGCCTCAAACTGGTTTCTCAGGTGCGCGGGGTGTTTCACGACGCAAGCAAGGGCCAGACACCAACCCCGCCTTCGGATGACGCGCTGTTTGAACGCGATACCCCGATCCGGCAGGTGCACGCCGATATTGTCGGGATGATGACCGGGGGCGTGCGCGCGCTGCTGCTGCAAATGCTCCACCCCCACGCATTGCAAGGCGTATTGGATCATTCCAATTTCCGCGAGGATATGCACGGGCGGTTACAACGCACCGCGCGGTTCATTGCGGTGACGACGTTTGGCCACCGCGATGATGCGATGAAAGCAATCGATCGCGTGAACCGCATCCACGCGCGTGTCGGCGGCACGCTGCCCGATGGCTCGCGTTACGCATCGACCAATCCGCGCACGCTGGCATGGGTGCATGTCACCGAAGCGCAAAGCTTCCTTGCGGGCTATCTGCGGCATGTGCGGCCTGACATGAGCGGGGCGGATCAGGACGAATATTACCGCCAATTCGCTGTCATCGCCCGCGCATTGGGGGCCGATCCGGTGCCCGAAACCCGCGCTGAGGCAGACCGGATTTTCCGCGAGTTACGCCATGATCTTGCCACCTCGCCTGAGGCGCGCGAGGTTGCGCAACTGGTGCTCAGCCAGCGCCCCAAGGCCGCGCCGCAAGCGGTGCAAACAATGATCACCGCCGACGCCGTCGCCATGCTGCCCGATTGGGCGCGGCAGATGCTGCGACTACAACGCCCGCTGCTGACCGCGCTTCCGGCACGGGCTGCCACGTGGGGCATGGGCCGCACCTTGCGCTGGGCGTTCCGGCAAAGTTGAACGGGCGCGGGGGAGCGCCAAGGGAGGGAGAACCAGCCATGAGCTATATCGACGGTTTCGTGATTGCCGTGCCAAAGGCCAATCGCCAGAAATTCATCGACCACGCATCGAACGCCGATCCAATCTTCGTTGAGATGGGTGCAATCCGCGTGATCGAATGCTGGGCCGATGACGTCCCCACTGGCGAGCACACCGATTTTCGCATGGCGGTGAAAGCAACCGACGACGAGGATGTCGTGTTCAGCTGGATCGAATGGCCCGATAAAGCCACCCGCGATGCAGCGATGACCAAGATGATGGCACCCGACTTTACCGACCCGCGCATGGACCCGGTGGGCAACCCGATGCCGTTTGATGGCAAACGCATGATCTACGGCGGCTTTGCGCCGGTGGTAGAGTTGGAGAAATAGCATGGCCGAGTACACTTTCTACACCGTCGCCATGAGCCGCGGGCAGATATCACGCTGGGCGCTGCACGAAGCGGGCGCGGATTACGAACAGGTGGTGATGGACTGGGCGAGCCGGCCCGACAGCTTCAAAGCGATCAACCCGATGAACAAGGTGCCGACTTTGGTGCACCATCACACCGATAGAAATGGGGGGCATCATGATCACGTTGTGACCGAGGCGGCAGCGATCAATCACTACCTCGCCGAAACCCACCCGCAGGCAGGCCTGCTGCCCGATACGCATGAGAAAGCCGCCTATTTCCGCTGGCTGTTCTTCGCCGCCGGCCCACTGGAGCAGGCGGTGATCGGCAAAGCGATGGGATGGGAAGTGCCCGAGGGCAAGACCGGAATGGCGGGCTTCGGCAGCCTCGACCTCGCGCTCGACACGGCGGAGGGCTGGCTGAAGGCGAACGATTTCGCCGCAGGGGGCCGCTTCACCATGGCCGACACCTATTTCGGCAGCCAGTTCGTCTGGGGCCTGCGGTTCGGATCGATCCCTGAACGCCCTGCTTTCCGTGCCTATGTCGACCGCATCACCCAGCGCCCCGCCTATGCCGCAGCGAACGCGATTGATGCCGCGATCATCAACGCGGCGCAGGGCGGCTGAGGCGATGGCTCGCCATATTGTCGGCGCCGCCTTTCTGTCACTCGATGGGGTGATGCAAGCTCCCGGCGGGCCAAGCGAAGACCCGACCGGCGGGTTCGATCAGGGCGGCTGGGTCTTCAGCCTGTGGGACGAAGGGGTCGAAGAGACACTCGGCGCGCTGTTC
>LNFM01002543.1_pt1 | contig 38074 bp, 34 predicted proteins | sample 596031 | NCBI WGS metagenome assembly LNFM01 (sample SAMN04254537, study PRJNA301005) | activated carbon metagenome | isolation source: dual media filters at the Ann Arbor, Michigan drinking water treatment plant | place: USA: Ann Arbor | reverse complement strand
GCATTTAATTCAACTATGGGTTCCTTACCTTTATATTGATAAATTCCTGTAACAGGATAGTTAATGTCTGTTGTTAAATAAGTTATACCATTTTTTGTATTTATTTCAGTAATCGAATTTTGAGCGAATGCGGAACCGATTACAAACAAAAAAATCCCAAGAACTAATTTTTTTACTTTCATTTTTTATTTTTTTAAATTATCAATTTAATACAAAGTTGCAATCTTGCTAAATGGCTGTTAGCAGTATCCATTTACCTTATTTTCCAAATATTTCTATTCTCAAATACATAAAACCATTCCAGTCACAACTTCCATCTGAAATCAAAATTGAGTTTCCATTATAAACTACTGTATATGTGTCAACTGTCGTGCATCCAAAACTATTCATGTGGTTTAATTCAATTTCAAAATGTCCGATTGATTCAATATCTTTTTCATTTAGTTTTTTTGATTTCTCGCCCCATTTAATGTAATAATCATCTTTAGTATTCCGAGTTATAGTAAATGAGTCTTTTTCTGAGTGAAAACAACCTTGTGAAGACATTTCAACTTTGTATGAATTATTTTCTGTTAATTGATTTATTATTGGCTTATAAATTTCTTTTTCATAATCGATGAAATTAGTACACAATTGAATTTTATAACTTTTATACTCGGTAATTTTTACTATTTGCGTAGTTTCTATTTTAAATAATGATTTATAAACTAAGCTATAAGTACCTACCTCAAGATTTTTCAAAGTCTGTTGATTTTCAAACTTTGGATTTAAGGTTTTAAACATTTTCCCGTCTTTCAGAACTTTTAATTCAGATAAATATTCAAGTTGCGAATTTCTGCAATCTTGTATTGAAATAATCATTTTTGCTTTTCCATTTGCTAAATTTGAAAAAAAAAATCAAGTTTAGAAGTAAATAAAATGCTGCTTTTTTCATGTGATTTTTTATGAGTTCATTCTGATAGTTGCTGCTAACTTATATAGGCCCTAGCTAACGCGCGAATCCTTTAGCGTGTTATGTATTGTAAATATAGTTTTTTTGATAAAATATTTTAATATGGTTTTTACTTCTAAATTACTGCTTTAGCTTATTTAGTTACCACGCGAAGTGATTCGCGCGGTAGCTTTTAGATTGTTTTATTTTAGTCAAGCCAGAATTTATCAGTTATGTAAAATACAGTATCAATGAAATATAAAATCTTATTTTGTGTCAAAACATTTTCATCATGTAAGTCTTCTAAAATAATTCCAAGTTCCTTATTTATATAATCATTATTACGATTATTTTCAAAACCGTTAACTGTTAAAAATTCTTTGACTCTTTCTAGGTTTGTACTTGATGTTATTGAGACAAAATTCTGTTGAACAACTGCATATAAAACATTGTTCTCTTTTGTAAAACCTTTTAATTCATATGCCGTGTCAGAGAAAAAGTAATTATGGAGCAATAAATTATAAAAATAATCTTTCCAAGAACTATAATAGATTGAGTCATTAAGTTTTAAAACATGCTCGCTATCTTTTAAATAGACTTTTTGTTCAGCACCTTCACTGACATATTGAGAAAAGTCAACATCAACAATCCAAAGCTTTTTCTCTGTGATGTAATTTTCTAAGATCTTTGTTTCTTGTTTTTTGAAAGACTTTTCGTCTTTAATTGTTGAGCTTGTTTGCGCGCCATTGTTAAGGTAACAGGCAATTGCTTGGATAATTGTTCCAAACCTAACTTCGCTCTTTCCTGAAAGGACATTGTGTAATTCATTTTTTAAGTCATTTTGCATTTACAAATATAAAAAATATTTCTTGTCAATAAAATAGCCCATAGGTAACGCGCGAATCCTTTCGCGTGTCATGTTTTGTAAATATAATATTTTTTGATAAAATATTTTAATATGGTTTTACTTTTCAATAACTGCTTTAGCTTATTTAGTTTTATTTATATAAATTAATAGCAATAATTTTCAGAATATTTCAGATTTATTTTTTACTTAAAATTTAGTAAAAATTCCTCTTTTGCTTTAAGAAAATCATTAAAATTTTCAAAGTAACAATATTCAATTAAATTATTTTCATCATCTTTTGAAGAAAAATTGTTTAAGTTTAAATTTATTAAATCAACAGGCAAAAGTAAATCACCAATTAATTTTGGAGTCCAATAATTTGATATACATTTATAATAACACCAATTTACTTTTATATTGTCTATAATTAAATTATCATTTTTTTGAAAACATAAATTATTATTTATTAAATTTTTAAAACTATTATAATCTCCGTCATTTTCGCAATGAATGGAATAATTTTCTAATATATTCTTGTAGTATTTTTTTTGTAATTCCATAATTTTAATTTTGAAATTTTTAATGATTTTTGTTTTATATCTTCTAATATATTTTAGATGAAGTAATTTTATATTTGATTTAAGATAAAGTTTTTTTTCTTTCAATAAATTTCTCATAAGAAATTTTTCCTAAATCAAAATTTAATATTTTTTGGTAAAGATCTGAATATTTTCTGTTGTCTTCTGATTCAAATATAAAGTAGAAACCTCCGTTTATTCCGTTTGGATCAAAATCACGATGATTAATTTTTTTTGTTTCAATATTTAATTCTTCATCAATCCATTTTTCGATAGTTGGGTACGATATGTGCTTGTAGATAAAACTTAAACTTTCGAACTTTTCAATATTCATTATACCACCGAGGTGTTTTTTTTGAAAAAAAAGTTTAGGATATTCAATCAAATGTAATTCAATTTTTTCTTTATTATTTTGTATATGATATGTGCAAAATGTTTCAGGTATTATAATTTCGCCATTAAATGAATATAGGCCATAATTTATATTTCTCGTTAAAAGACCAATTTTATTGATTATTTTAATAACTGGTGATTTGTTAAATATTATTTCTAAATTTGAATTATAAACTATATTGTCTACAGATAAATAATTGTTTTCAATTATTTGTTTAATAATAATTTTTTCTCCTTGTAATAATCCATTTTTATTTATTTTAAACATTTCAAAACTATAATTTTTATTTTCTTTCAAAGCATAGTATGAATTATCTGTATTATTTAATACTATTATTTCATCTACTTCTATTTTATTTAAATTTGGAATATTTAAAACATCATTAAAATAGATGAGATTCAATTGGAGATTAAAATAGTTTTGTATTTCTAAATTTGAATAACCTTTGTCGATTAAATGTTTATATTTTAAAATTGAATATTTATCAGATATATTTCTTATTAAAAAAAACACAAGTGATTTTATAGTTTTTTTTTGTGTTTGAAATAATCTTTTTTCTTCATCAACCTGAATATAGTCCTTAAAAAAATATGGATATTCTGTATTTGGTATGTGTAATGTATTATCGAAGTTTAAATTTATTTCTTTAACGGTATTTATTGAAACTTTAAAATAATTATCTAAAGATGTGCAATTTTTATCTATAAGAAAAAATTCTTCTGTAAATTCTTCAATAAACTTATTATTATTTTTTATTACTTGAATGTTTTCAATATTATTTGAAGCATTATTAGTCCAATTATATGAACCAGAAATCACAATATTTTTATCAATAATAGCAAATTTATGATGCATTAATTTTTTTGAAACTTTAATTATCGCACCATCGTAGTATAATTTTTCAAAATAATTTTTATTATTAATTTTGTCATCAAAAAAAATTATGTATATCCTAACTCCTTCTTTTATTTTTTTTTCAAGAATATTTATGATGGCTTGATCTGTAAACCAAGCAACTGCTATTAAAATTTCTCTCTCAGAAGTTTCTAAATACTCAATTATTACACTTCTAATATTCTTAAAATATACTGTTTGTTCCATTGTTTATTTATTATATCTGCTAACTTGTATATATGTACCACAAACATATATTTACAAATAATCATAACTGTTCGTAAGCATTCGTAAATATATAAAAAAAATCCTTAATTGCTTTGACACAATTAAGGATTTCAAATGTTTTATAAAACGAGTTATTGTTTTTCAATCCAAAGTCGAGCATTGACAAAAGCTTCAATCCAAGGCGAAACTTCGTCTTTTTTATAGGTTGGATAATAGGCCCAATTCCATGGGAATGTAGAACGTTCGATATGTGGCATCATTACCAAATGTCTTCCTGTTTTGTCGCACATCATCGCCGTGTTGAAATCAGAACCATTTGGATTGGCAGGATAACCTTCGTAAGCATATTTAGCTACAATGTTGTATTTATCTTCCGCATAAGGCAATTTGAATTTTCCTTCACCATGCGAAATCCAAACACCAAGAGTAGTTCCAGCCAAAGTATTCAACATAACCGAATGATTTTCTTGAATCGTAACCGAAGTAAATCCGCTTTCGTGTTTGTGAGAATCGTTATGATGCATTTTTCCATGAACTTCATGCTCCGGATTGATTAATTCTAATTCCATAAACAACTGACAACCATTGCAAATTCCAACAGAAAGTGTGTCTTCACGTTCAAAGAATTTTTTCAGAGCAATGTTTGCTTTTTCGTTGTATTTGAAAGCTCCAGCCCAACCTTTAGCCGAACCCAAAACATCCGAATTCGAGAATCCACCAACAGCTCCAATAAACTGAATGTTTTCCAAAGTTTCTCTTCCCGAAATCAAATCGGTCATGTGAACGTCTTTTACATCAAATCCAGCCAAGTACATGGCATTCGCCATTTCACGCTCAGAATTACTTCCTTTTTCACGAATGATAGCCGCTTTCGGACGAGGTTTTGTAGCATCAATCACAGGTTTCAATCCTGTAAAATGACTTGGAAATTGATATTGTAAAGGTTGATTTGGAATATTTTCAAAACGCTCTAACGATTTTCCGTTTTTAGTTTGTTTTTGGTCAAGTAGGAAAGAGGTTTCAAACCACAATTCTCTATAAATTCCAATATTGAAATTTGTCACACTGAGCCCAGTCGAAGTGCCAAATTCTAAAGAAGGTATATTTTGTACAGAACCAATTTTGAAAATTTCCATTCCTTCAAATGCTTTTTCAAAAACGGCATCGTCTTTGGCTTGAAGCACAATTCCAATATTTTCTGCAAATAGAATTTTAACTAAATCTTTTTCTGCGAAAGCATCAAAGGATATTTTAGCACCCAAATTCACATCAGCAAAACACATTTCTAATAAAGTTGTGATTAATCCACCACTTCCAATGTCATGTCCAGCAGCGATTTGTCTATCTTTTATTAATTCTTGAATGGTATTAAATGCTTTTTTGAAAAATGCAGCATTTTTAATCGTTGGCGTTTCTGAACCAATTTTATTTAAGGTTTGTGCAAACGAACTTCCACCCAATTTAAAATTATCTTGCGATAAATTGATGTAGTAAATCGAACCTTTGTTTCTTTGTAAAACAGGTTCCACCACTTTAGTAATATTCGAACAATTTCCTGCGGCCGAAATAATCACTGTTCCAGGTGCAATTACTTCATCGTTTGGATATTTTTGTTTCATAGAAAGCGAATCTTTTCCTGTCGGAATATTGATTCCCAATTCGATAGCAAATTCTGAGCAAGCTTCAACAGCTTCATACAATCTTGCGTCTTCACCTTCATTTTTACAAGCCCACATCCAGTTGGCAGAAAGTGAAACCGATTTTAAATTATCTTTTAAAGGTGCAAAAACGATGTTTGATAACGCTTCCGCAATCGCATTTCTACTTCCAGCTTTTGGGTCAATCAACGCCGAAATAGGAGCGTGTCCAATTGATGTTGCAATTCCTTCTTTGCCATTATAATCCAAAGCCATAACACCAACGTTATTCAATGGTAATTGCAATGGTCCAGCGCATTGTTGTTTGGCAACTTTTCCACCAACACAACGGTCGACTTTATTAGTTAACCAATCTTTACAAGCAACAGCTTCTAGTTTTAAAACTTCTTCTAAATAAGCCGGAATATTTTCTTGCGAATAGTCTAAATCACTATAATTTCTAACAATAGTTTTATCGGTCATAATGGTTTTTGGCGAACTTCCGAAAAAGTCTTCTAACGCATAATTCATTGGTTTTGCACCAGTAGTTTTCGATTCAAATGTAAATCGATGGTCATTAGTAACATCACCAACTTGATACATTGGAGAACGTTCTCTGTCGGCAATTTTTTGAAGGGTTTCTATATCTTTTTTGCCTATAACCAATCCCATTCGTTCTTGCGATTCGTTACCAATAATTTCTTTAGCAGAAAGCGTTGGATCACCAACAGGAAGTTTGTCTAAATCGATTAATCCACCAGTTTCTTCAACTAATTCTGAAAGACAATTCAAATGCCCACCAGCACCGTGATCGTGAATAGAAACAATTGGATTGTTATCGCTTTCTACCAAACCACGAATGGCATTGGCAGCACGTTTTTGCATTTCAGGATTCGAACGTTGAATGGCATTCAATTCAATTCCAGAACCAAAAGCTCCAGTATCAGCAGATGAAACCGCAGCGCCACCCATTCCAATCCTATAATTTTCACCTCCAAGAATTACGATTTTATCTCCTTCTTGTGGTTTCTTTTTTATGGCTTGGTCTAATTTTCCGTAACCAATTCCACCAGCTTGCATGATTACTTTATCGTAACCTAGTTTTCTGTTTTGCTCATTATGTTCAAATGTCAAAACCGAACCAGTAATCAAAGGTTGACCGAATTTATTTCCAAAATCGGAAGCTCCGTTAGATGCTTTTATCAAAATGTCCATTGGAGTTTGGTATAACCATTTTCTTTCAGGCATACCATTATTTTCATACGAACGATTGTTGGTCAATCTTGAGTATGAAGTCATATAAACCGCAGTTCCAGCTAAAGGAAGTGAACCTTGTCCGCCAGCTAATCTATCACGAATTTCTCCACCAGAACCAGTTGCAGCACCATTAAAAGGCTCTACTGTAGTTGGGAAATTGTGTGTTTCTGCTTTTAAAGAAAGTACCGAATCAAATTCTTTTTCTTGGTAAAAATCAGGTTTGTCAGCGCTTTTTGGAGCAAACTGAGTCACTTTCGGACCTTTTACAAAAGCCACGTTATCTTTGTAAGCCGAAACAATATCGTTTGGATTTTCAGAAGATGTTTTCTTGATTAATTTGAAAAGAGAAGTTTCTTTTTCAACGCCATCAATGATAAATGTTCCATTGAAAATTTTATGACGACAATGTTCAGAATTGGCTTGTGAAAAAGCAAAAATTTCTGAATCGGTTAGTTTTCGATTTAGTTTTTTAGATAAGTTCTCTAAATAAATAACTTCTTCATCGTTTAGCGCCAAACCTTCTTGCTTGTTGTAAGCTGCAATATCTTCAATTTCAAGAATAGCTTCTGGTTGAATATTGATGGTAAAAATATCTTGATTTAATTCTGAATATTTTTGCAAAAGCATTGGATCAAAATCAGAGAAATCACTTGAAACTTTTTCAAATTCTTCAATTCTGATGATGCCTTCGATTCCCATATTTTGGGTAATTTCGACAGCATTGGTGCTCCAAGGAGTAACCATAGCGGCACGTGGACCAACAAAAAAATCCGCAAGTACGGATTTATCTATTTTATGTGCGTTGCCAAAAAGCCAATTTAATTTTGAGATAGTTTCTGCAGATAATTCGTTTTGCGTTTGAACAGCAAATACAGTAGCGGTTTCGTTTCCGAAAAAGTGAATCATTGTGTTGTGTTGTTGTGGTAAAGACAAGTCAGTGACTTATCTGTACAAGTTGTGGTGCAAATTTAAGTCAAATAGTGTGGAGTGCCAAAAAAGAAGTAAATAGTTTTTAACGAGTTTTTGACAATTTTTATAAAAAAAAAGCTTCCGTTTTATAGGAAGCTTTTTTTATTTTTAATTTAAAATTATTCGTTTGGTAATCGATTGGTTTTCATGAGAAACTTTTACTAAATAAATTCCCGATTGTAAATGAGATAAATTATAGTTGGTTTCTGTACTGTTTTTGTTTTCATAAACTTTTTTACCCATTGCAGAAAAGATTTCAATAGCGTATTCTACTTTAGAAATATTTAAATTTAAACTGAAAATTCCGTTTGAAGGATTTGGAGAAATGCTAAAATCAATTTCTTCATTGTTTGTTAAGTTCAATCTATTTCCAATTCCTGTACAAGAATCTACAGTAAGAACATCCCAGTCTGTAGTTTTGTTGAATGTTGTTTTTGGAACTGCAACCGTTGATTTTCTTCTTAAAGTTTCATCTGCAGAAAAATTGGCTGTTCCTCCACTAAAAGTTCCAATAATATCAATTAAAACACCATTTTTGAATAATCCAACGGCATCATTTCCGTTGAATGTTAATTCACTTCCTGCACTTGAATAATTTGCAGAAGCAACTGCGTAGCATGCACTACTAATACTTGAGTGAACCATAACATATTTTGCACCATTAGCCAAAGTTCCAGATAGTGTAATTCCTGTACTCCAAGAACCAGCACCATTAGTTTGTTTTTTTACAACATAACTAGATAAACTTACTGAACTTCCAGTATTGTTAGCAATTTCTAATGCTTTATTATTTGATGAACCTTCTAAATATTCAGAAAAATATAAATCGGTTACTAATGAAGCTGAATTTGTTGTGGCATTTATTGTTGAACTATTTGTAGAATTTCCAGCAGCATCTTTTGCTTTTACATAAAAGGAGTAAACTGTTGCAGCTGTTAATCCTGTTATAGAAGTTGAAGTTGTAGTTACAGAAGTTTTTAAAGCTCCATTCATGTAAACATCATAACCAGTAACGCCAACATTATCTGTAGAAGCAGTCCATGTTAAATTTAAAGCTGTTGTTGTAATCGAAGAAGCTACTAAATTGGTTGGTGCTGTAGGTGCTGTTGTGTCAGGTGTTGGAGTAGTTCCACCCCAAATCATTCCTACAAATTCAGGACGATCGATATATGGGTTTCTATTTCCTTGACGAGCATAGATTGCATTATTTCTAGCAATTTCTCTAGCACTCACCGGATCTTGATTGTGCCATTGAACTAACATATCTCTAAAGGCAGTTGTAAAAACTTGATTACTTGTACCATTAAACATCGCATAGGAATAACTTGAAACTGTGTTTTCATAACGAGTAGCGAAATAAAAATACATTCTTGCAATATCACCTTTAAAATCATCTAAAGGTTCAAAAACAGTTCCTGTATAACCAGAAACAGCACTTGTTCCTCTTTTACTTCCATTTAAAGAAGTCCAAGTTGCAGAAGCTACTTTTCCATGTGGATGATTTGAACGCATTCCATTAACATATCCATCAACAGGAGGAATAAAATGAGCATCGGCATACATTGGTGCTGCAGAGTTAAAAACCGATTGAGGTATAATATGTTCTCTATTATAACAATTTCCTTCAGTAGTATAAGTTCCACACTGATTTGTACTGTATGCAAAAATTACAGGATCTGTTCCGGTAGGATTTTCAGAATAATAATCAAAAACAGTATTATCGTTTTCATATTGATTATCACGATCTGAAGTGGCATAGGTAGTCCATAATCCAGCATAACCTCTATCGGTATGACCTTTGATTTTGTTGTAAAGTTGTGTTTTTAAAGTGTAACCTGTTCCGGTTGCAGTGCTGTAGTATCCTGTTGGAATTTGAGCAAAAGAATAAAGCGACATAAAGAATGTCAGCATTAATAGTTTTAGTTTCATAATTAAGTTGGTTTTTTGGTTTTATAAAATTATTTATTCCAACAACTCATTAATCGAGGTTTGCAAAAAGATACTAACAAAAAAACCGTCATTTTGTTAATGACGGTTTTGAATAAGATTTAATTTCAACTTTAAGGAACAAATTGATATGCACCCAATGCAACATTAGAACTTCTGGAATTTCCAACAATATCATTGAAAGAGCTGAATACAGCATCATTTGTCATTGCTGTATTCCAAGCTTCGCTTAACCATAATTTATTTTTAGCCACATTCTTAAACTTTGGATTGAATGTAGAAGAATTAGTTGCAATGTAACAAGAAGTATAGTCAGTTGTATTAATTGGTGGATATAAAGGATTGTTTGAAAACTGATTGTTGATATTATTGAATTTTATCAAACAATGATTGAATTTGTAATTAAATAGAACGTTAACACTCGATGGTAAAAGAGTTGGGGATATTTTGTCAAGAAACATTTCGATTTGATTACTTCCATATATAATACAGTTGTTAAAGTTTGCTACATTTAAATCACTAACGTAAAGCGTGGTAGATGTTTCTAAATAATTACTCAAAAGTACAGCAACCTGACTTGAACTGTTCCAATTATTGTTAAAGGTACAATGTGTGAAATTATAGGAACCACCAAGAGTTGCTGCCAAACTTGCCTCACCACAATAGTTGACAACTAAGTTAGAACCAGTAATTTGTGCGTCTCTACCTAAGATACCTACGTTAGAGCAATTGTATATTTGAGAATTGGTAATAGTAACTTTAGGTTGGTGTGTATCGTCTTCATCTACCGCTAATCTTTTTTGAGCTAATAATCCAACAGTAGCATTTTTTATTGTAAGATGATTAATGGTGTTAGTATTTAACTCAGATAAAATTATTATTGATCCCCATTGTCCAGGAACATTTGCGAATGAAGGTTCTAATCTATCGCCTTCAAAAATCACTTCATTGGTTATATTCTCTGGATTATTGGCAGGTGGATTTCCTCCATTTACTTGAATGGAAGCCGTTTGATTAACTATCAAACTTGAATTGGCATGAAAATGCACTCTGGCTCCAGCATCAACAACTAATGTTTTTCCATTCGGAACTAAAGCATTACCATAAACTACATAGGGTTTTGCATTGGTCCAATGGAGTTCATCACCATTTACAGGATCGGTTTCGCTTAAATTACTTCCTATGAGTTTAATTTCATTTCCGTCAGTATCCAATCCTAAAGATATATTTTCATAGGTATATGAATTATCAATATTCTGAGTACGATTTGGATAGATGAAAATAGCATCTTGAATTAAAGTCACCAATTCCACAGTTTGAGGCGCACCAGTTACATTAGTAAATTGTATTTGGTCAGTGTAAAGAAAATCAGTAGGATTAGCACTTGCAACATCACTTGTAACTTCAATGAAAATGAACAAACTGTCTTTGGCAAGCAATTCTACATTACTAAAGATTTTACCTTGAGCACCAGCATCTCCAGTCATTCCGTCAATCATCAATCGGTACTTAGAGTTGATTCCTTTTCCTAATTGAACTTTAGGAATTGAGATGTCTTTGTCACTTTTGTTGTAAACTTTTAATCTGTAAGTACTTGAACCAATGTTAGTAAAAACCGTATCAAGATAAACCGTATCTTTTGAAAATGTTAATCCGCCAGTATTCGGTTCAAATTCAAAGTCTTTTCTACAAGAACTTAGAGCAATAGTTATAAATAATAAAAAAAGTAATTTACGCATGGATCACTGAATTTTGGTAAATGTATGTAATAATTTGAAATTTCAAAAATAGATAACGTCAAAAGTTACTTATTAGTTTACTTCCTAATCAAGTAATTTAAAAATGACTAATTTTGTATAAAATTATTGCTATGTCATTTGATAAAGAGAAGATGTTACAACTTTGTAACGAGTGGTCTAAAAATACTTTAATGCAAACATTAGAGATTGAATACATTGACGCTGGAGAAGATTTTCTAGTGGCAACGATGCCTGTAAATCCAAGAGTGCATCAGCCCATGGGATTGTTGCATGGTGGTGCTTCTGTTGCTTTAGCAGAAAGCGTTGGAAGTGCAGCTTCTATTATGTTTGTTAATCCAGAAAAACAAGAGGTTCGTGGTATTGAGATTTCAGCCAATCATGTTAGAAGTAAACGTGAAGGAATAGTAACAGCTACAGCCAAAATTCTTCACAAAGGAGCAAGTATCCATCTTTGGGAAATTAGAATTGTAGATGAAGCCGACAGATTAATATCGTTATGTAAATTAACGAATATGATTTTACCAAGTAAAGGACGATGAGTTTCTTATTTCAAAAAGTAAAAGAGCAGTTTAATAACAAACTACCATTTGTTTGTTATTGCAAACCCAATTCCGACAAGATAATTGCTTTTCTTCAGAAAAATGATGCGTTATTTGAGCTTGAAAATGATAAAAGTGGTTTCGCATTTGTATCTTTTGATAATCAAAAGCGGTATTTAATTCCTGAAGATAATTCGGATATTTATTTTGAAGAAGTTTCAAATTCTGATTTTATTTTTGAAAACACTATTAAATCAGAAACCAATTTAGAGGATAAAGTTAGGTTTGAAAATTTGGTAAAAAAAGGAATTGACTCTATTCAAAATGGAGCATTTGAAAAAGTAGTTTTATCAAGAAAAGAAATTACACAAGTTGATAATTTCGATATTGAATTGGTTTTTAGAAAACTACTATTTAATTACAAATCGGCTTTTAAATATTGTTTTTATCATCCTAAAATTGGTTTTTGGATGGGCGCAACACCAGAACAGTTTTTAAAAATTGACGAAAATTTAATTAAAACCGTTTCTTTAGCTGGAACACAATTAAACACTGGTTTAGAATTGATTAAGTGGCAAGATAAAGAAATTTCAGAACAGCAAATAGTTACCGATTTCATTGTAAATAATTTAAAATTTTTTTCAGAAAATGTAACTTATTCGAAACCTTATAATCAGCAAGCTGGAAATTTAGTGCATCTTAAAACAGACATTCAAGCTGAAGTTGAGGATAGGAATAGTATTTCAAATATTATCGATTCATTACATCCAACACCAGCTGTTTGCGGATTTCCAAAAGAGGTTGCCAAACAATTTATTCTTGAAAACGAAGGTTATAATAGAGAATTTTATGCAGGATTTTTAGGAGAATGGAATAAGGATTTTCAAACCTTTAAGGAAGAACAAACGGATTTATTTGTGAACTTGCGATGCATGAAAATTGAAAATAAAGAAGTAAATTTATATATTGGTTGCGGAATTACAAAAGATAGTAATCCTGAAAAAGAATTTATAGAAACACAAAATAAGTCTTTGACTATTAAAAGTGTATTGTGATATAATAGGAATTAGGAATTAGGAATTAGGAATTAGGATTTAGGAATTGGGATTTAGGAATTGGGATTTAGAAATTGGGATATAGGAATTAGGAAGTAGGATGTTGGAAGAAGGAGGTTAATTATACAACATTACATTATACAACAATACAATATACAACAATACAATATACAATATACAACAATACAATATACATTATTAAAATGAAACTAGATATATTAGCATTTGGCGCTCATCCAGACGATGTCGAATTGGGTTGTAGCGGAACTATTGCAAAAGAAATTTCTCTTGGGAAGAAAGTCGGAATTATCGATTTGACTCGTGGTGAATTAGGAACTCGTGGTTCGGTGGAAATTCGTAATTCGGAATCAGCTAAGGCTTCTCAAATTCTAGGTGTTTCTGTTAGAGAAAATCTTGATATGCGCGATGGTTTCTTTGTAAACGATGAAGCACATCAGTTGAAAATCATCGAAATGATAAGAAAATACCAACCAGAAATTGTGCTTTGTAACGCTATTGATGATAGACATATCGATCATGGAAAAGGAAGTAAATTAGTTTCTGACGCTTGTTTTTTATCAGGTTTGCGAATGATTGAAACAGAATTTAATGGTGAAAAGCAAAGTGCTTGGCGACCAAAAGTAGTATATCATTACATTCAATGGAAAAATTTGGAACCCGATTTTGTAGTTGATATTTCAGATTTTATGGAAGTTAAAATGCAATCAATTTTAGCATATGGCTCACAATTTTATGATCCAAATTCTAAAGAGCCAGAGTCTCCTATAAGTTCGAAAAATTTCTTAGATAGTGTAAAATATAGAGCCCAAGACTTGGGAAGAATAACTGGTGTTGCTTACGCTGAAGGATATACTGTAGAAAGATATTTGACAGTCAATAGCTTAAGTGATTTGAAATAATTTTTTTAAAATTTTCTTTGTAAAAAGAAAGTTTTGCAATACATTTGCACTCGTTAAAAATGGTGGTTGTAGCTCAGTTGGTTAGAGTAGCGGTTTGTGGTGCCGCGGGTCGCCGGTTCGAACCCGGTCAGCCACCCTTAATTAAAAAGCCTTGAAGAAGTTCAAGGCTTTTTTTGTTTATATAATATAAATGGTTATTCAGTAGCCATTCGTTTTAAAATTGCCCATTGTTTTAAGGCTGTTCGAGCATCTACTGCTGGATATCCTAAAACAGTTTTTCCTGCTTCAACATCGGCTGCAACTCCAGAACCAGCACCTATTATAGCTCTGTCACCAATAGTTAAATGGTCTTTTATAGAAGCACTTCCTCCAATCATAACTCCATTTCCTAAAGTTACTGAACCAGCAAGACCACTATTTCCTGCCATAATACAGAATTTCCCAAGTTTACTATTGTGTCCAATTTGAACTAAATTATCAATCTTACATCCATCACCAAGAATTGTTGAACTGAATTTGCCTCTATCAACACTTGAATTGGCTCCAATTTCTACATTATTCCCAAGTATTACATTACCAATTTGTGGAATTTTAGCCAATCCTCTTTCTGGACAAGGTCTAAAGCCAAATCCATCAGCACCAATGGTACAATTGGGATGTAAAATACAATAGGCACCAACATGACATCTTTCACGTACCACAGCTCCAGGCCAAATCACAGTATTGTTTCCAATAGTTGATTCGTCAAGAATGGTAACATTTGGATATAAAGTAACATTTTCGCCTAAAACTACATTTGGACCAACATAACAACCAGCACCAATTCTAGAACCATTTCCAATTTTTGCAGAAGCATCAATCGTAGCTGTTGGATGAATTTCGTGACTAAATTGTGGTGTTGGCGGTGCAAACATTTCAAGAACTTGAGACATCGCTAAATCGGCATTTTTTACTTTTATAAACACTCGATTTTCACCTGGTTCTATTGAAATATCTTGGTTTACTATGGCTGCACAAGCTTTTGAAGCAGCCCAATATTTTTCGTATTTTTTATTTCCAATGAAAGAAATTTCATTTTCAGTAGCTAGTTCTAATTGCTCTGGAGCAGTTATGGTGTTGGTTGTTGTCCCAATAATTTCACCATTTAGAATGGCATTAATTTCCTGAATTGTATAATTTTTCATTTAATTTGGTTTGGTTATAGCTTCCAAATTAAGTAAATAGTTTTCATATTCACTAATTATTAGTTAAATGCCTTATTTATTTTTGAAAATATTTTACTTTTGTTTCTATAATTTTAAAAGATGAAATATTTATTAATATTATTTTTAGCGCCAATCTTAACCTTTGGACAGATCGAAAGAGCCATTAAGCTTAAAGTTGCTGTGATGCAAAATTTTGTTTCCAAAGGTGCAGAAGGTGAAACTATGTTCTGGCAAACAAAAGGCAGAATTACTTTCGGAATTGTAAATTATACAGAAGAACAAAATCCAATTTTTAAGGATTTATTCATCAGTCAATATAAAGAATTACTAGTTATTTATAACAAAATGAATGTTTCCGAAGATGAAAGAGATACGGCTCTATACATTAAAACTTTGATTCGTCAAGAGCAAGATTATAGAAATCTACTTACTAAAGAACAACTGAAATTATATCTAGATAAATTAGCTTATTTCGAATTAAATAATCCACAAGCACACGATTCTTATTCGTCTTTATTTTTTTCAGAAAAATTATTAAAGGAATTTATTTCAAAATTCTAATACAAAAAAAGCTCCGACATTAATCGGAGCTTTCTTTTATAATCTATTTACCATCTTTATCAACGACAATTCTATCTTTTCTGTTGGCAATTTCCCAAGCTATTGTAAAAGCTAATTGGGTTCTTTTTGCTAATGCATCAAATTCAATTTTATCAACTTCATCAGTAGGTTTATGATAATCTGCGTGAGTTCCGTTGAATAAAAATATCGATGGAATTCCATTTTTAGCAAAGTTATAATGGTCGGAACGATAGTAAAAACGGTTTTTATCGTTTCTGTCATTGTATTTATAATCCAAAGTTAATTTGGTGTATTTATTGTTTACTGCTTCGCAAATATTGTATAAATCGGTTGAAAGATAATCGGAACCAATTACATAAACATAATTGTTAGAATCGGCATGTGCTTCATCACGACGTCCAATCATGTCAATATTTACATCAGCAACAGTATTAGCTAAAGGAAACAAAGGATTTTCAGAATAATATCTTGAGCCATGTAATCCGTGCTCTTCTCCAGTTACGTGAAGTATTAGTATGGAACGTTTTGGTCCGTGACCTTCTTTTTTGGCCTTCTGAAATGCTTGTGCAATTTCAATTAATCCAACAGTTCCAGAACCATCATCGTCAGCACCGTTATAGATTTCGCCATTTTTCATTCCAACATGGTCATAATGTGCCGATACAACTATAATTTCTTCTGGTTTTTCAGAACCTTCAATGAAAGCCCAGATGTTTTCTGAATCAGGTAGTTTAGGACTAAATCCTTTTTTCATATATTCAGAAGGCACTTTTTGGTAATAGCTATCAGCTCCTTTCGGAAAAGGAATTCCCATTTTTTTGTATTGTTCAATAATATAGTTTCCTGCTTTTTTTTGACCTTCACTTCCTGTATTTCTGCCTTCCATTTCATCGGATGCAATAACGGTGAGATTAACTTTAAGTTCTTCATCAGTGATTGAGTTAACATAGCTATTAACATCTAAGGGTTTAGTCGTTTTGGTAGATGGACTATTTTGAGTTCCAGAACACGATAATAGTATTAGCGCTAAACCTGTAATTATTATTTTTTTCATATTTTAATGTATGGTTATGAATGAATAGATTATAAAAAAGAGTAATACAAAAAACATCAAAATTGTATTTAGAAATAGAAGCAAACTACTTTTTATGAATGATGTTATTCGAGTACCTTGATAGAAATTTTTACTTGCTCTGTAAAAGTAATATATAAACCAAATAGGAATAATTAAGTTCAATGAAATATCAATGGTTTCTGTAACTCCATTTTCTCCAAATAGATAAATAAATTCAATTAAAAATGTTGAAATTAAAATTATTAAAAGCATGAAAGAAAAGTAATGCAAAGTAAAAATACCATGATCAAAATAGTACCATTTCTTTTTATCATAAAAGAGCCATAATAAAAAGGCAAATAAAGGCATGTAAATAAATAATGCTTTTGGAATGTTGCGTTTGAAAGATTCTATAAATGCAGGAATTATTTCTTCATTGTCTTTATTTTGAGTTACTTTCATTAACTTTCTTGCAAACCAATAACTAACAGGATGCAACTTTTTTTTACCATATTTTTGTATTGAATCCATCTCGTGTAAGGATTTGAATATTTGTCCTCCAAAAGAAAAATTAACTTGTTTGTCTTCCGATTTTTGGGTGTAAGTAAGTAGTGTATCGAATTCCTTTTGAGTTAGTTTTCCTTCTTTAAATAAGGATTTTAATTTTAATCCTTGTGGTGATAATTTTAGAGTATCTGCATTAAAAGTAGATGTATTATTTGTAATTTTAACCAATCCACCAGCAGTTTTTGTAATTTTTGGTTTGGTTTTAGCTTCATCAGCTTTTATCTCTTCAGCAATATTACTTGGTAAAAGTGAAATTAGAAAAAACGTAACAAAACTTATAAAAATATACAACCTAACAGGAGCAAGGTAAGACAATCGTTTTCCCGATAAATATTCTTTAGTTAATGATGCTGGACGTAATAAAAGATTTTTAATCGTTTTCCAAAAAGCATTTTCATAATGTGTTAAATCCTCAAAGAAGTGTATAAACAAATGATGAAAAGTTTTACGAGATTCAGTGTTTTCTTGACCACAATTCGGACAAAAGCGACCTGCAACAACGTGATTGCAATTCAAACAAGTTTTATCTTCTCTTAAAGGACTTTTGTGCGACATAAAGTAAACGATATTTTATGTTGTAAAGCTATTAAAAAAAATTAGTTTTACTTTTGATACTATAAATTAGTTATAAAATTTTATTTTTGTTACAAATACATTTAGAATATGCAATCAAAAGCCACAACTCCTGAACAATATTTAGCAGAACTTCCAGAGGATAGAAGAGAAGCAATGTCAAAACTTCGTGAAATAACGTTACAAAATCTTCCAAAAGGTTTTGAAGAGCAAATTAGTTATGGTATGTTGGGTTATGTTGTACCACATTCTATTTATCCAAATGGTTATCATTGTACACCTGAATTGCCTTTGCCTTTTTTTGCCATTGCTTCTCAAAAGAATTCCATAAACATCTATCACATGATGGTTTATTCTGATAAAAATCTACACGATTGGTTTTCGGCTGAATATCCTAAATATTGTAAATCAAAATTAGATATGGGAAAAAGTTGCATACGTTTCAAGAAAATGAACGATATTCCTTATGATTTAATTGGAGAATTACTTTCAAAAGTTACTGTAGAACAATGGATTTCTGACTATGAAAAAAACCTAAAAAAATAATAATGTTAGATATAGTAAAAGAAAATTATAGTGCCATTTTTGAAGAAAAACTTCTTGAAGAAATAGCCCAAGTAGCAAGAATCTACGATTTTAAGGAAGGAGATGTGCTGATTGATTTTGGTGATTATATCAAAAATATGCCATTATTATTGAAAGGCGCTATCAAAATTCTAAGAGAAGATTTTGATGAAGGTGAACTATTATTATACTTCATAGAAAAAGGAGATACTTGCGCGATGACAATGGCTTGTTGTCTTGGAGATACTAAAAGCGAAATTAAAGCCGTTGCCGAAACCGATGTGAAACTAATCATGATTCCAGTAAATAAAATGGAAGAATGGTTGGGAAAATACAAATCATGGCGCAATTTTGTTTTCAATAGCTACAACAATCGATTGAAAGAAATGCTAACAGCAATTGATAATTTGGCATTTATGAATATGGACGAACGTCTTTTGAATTATCTTTTTGAGAAAGCAAAAATCAATAAAACGAATCACGTTCAAAACACACATCAAGAAATTGCTTATGATTTGCATACTTCACGTGTAGTAATTTCAAGATTGCTAAAAGCTTTAGAAAACGAAGGAAGAATAAAATTGCATAGAGCTTCCATCGAAATTGTTGTATAATTGTAACAATAGTTACCCAATTTAAAAGTATAAATACGAACCTTTGTTCAGCAAAATTTAGTAAATGGAAATATCTCATATAATTGGATACATTTTAGCAGTTTTTGTTGGAATCACTCTTGGTTTGATAGGAAGTGGAGGATCAATTTTATCGGTTCCTATTTTGGTTTATGTTATGGGTGTTGAGCCTATTCTTGCAACAGCATACTCTTTATTTGTAGTTGGAACAACAGCGTTATTTGGTGGTGTTCAAAAGGCAAAACAAAAATTAGTCGATTTTAAAAAAGTAGTATTGTTTGGGGTTCCCACAATTCTAGCCGTATTCTTAACGCGTAAATTCATTGTGCCTAATATTCCTGAAGTTATCTTTTCTACAACTTCATTTACATTGCATAAATCGGTTTTGATAATGGTTGTTTTTGCCATTGTTATGATTGCTGCATCTATCAGAATGATAAAACCTTTAAAAGAAAAAATCATTAACGATGATTCTAAACTAAACTATATTGCAATTTTTTCTCAAGGACTTTTTATAGGATTGGTAGCAGGATTCGTAGGTGCTGGTGGCGGATTTTTAATTATTCCTGCCTTATTGTTTTTAGCAAAAACTCCAATGAAAATGGCCGTTGGAACATCACTTTTTATTGTTTCAGTTCAATCATTAATAGGTTTTATTGGTGATATTCGTCCAGAACAAAATTTGGATTGGAATTTAATTATAATCTTCACAATTTGCTCTATAATTGGTGTTTTTATAGGGAGTTATCTTTCTAAAAAAATCGAAGGAGAAAAACTCAAAACAGGTTTCGGATGGTTCGTTCTCGCCATGGGAATTTACATTATCATCAAGGAGACTTTCTTTGGTAACATCTGATATTTATCATATTTTCTAATTTTTTGTTCCTCTATTTTTGATAAAATTTTTATCTTATGAAATTAGAGCAAATTTATACCGGATGTATTGCAGAAGCTGCCTATTACATCACTTCCAATGGAGAAGCAGCAATTGTTGATCCTTTAAGAGAAACCCAACCTTATTTAGATAGATTAGAACGTGATAATGTAAAGTTAAAATATATTTTTGAAACCCATTTTCACGCCGATTTTGTTTCAGGTCATATAGATTTAGCCAAGAAAACTGGAGCTACAATTGTTTACGGACCAACCACAATGAAAACAGGTTTTGAAATGCACGTTGGAACGGATGGAGAAATTTTTAAAGTTGGTGGAATTAAAATCAAGCTTATCCATACGCCAGGTCACACTATGGAAAGTTCTTGTTTTCTAGTTTCAGATGAAGATGGAAAAGCGCAAGGTTTAATTTCTGGTGATACTTTATTTATTGGTGATGTTGGTCGTCCTGATTTAGCACAACACGTAATTGCCGATTTAACTCAAGACAAATTAGCACGTCATTTGTATCATTCACTTCGTACTAAAATTATGCCTTTATCGGATGATTTAATTGTGTATCCAAATCACGGTGCTGGAAGTGCTTGTGGTAAAAATATGAGTAAAGAAACTACAGATACACTTGGTAATCAAAAGAAAACCAATTATGCTTTGCAAGAAATGACCGAAGATGAATTTGTAGAAGCAATTTTAACTGGATTAACAACGCCACCACAATATTTTCCAAAAAATGTATTGATGAATATTCAAGGTTATGATTCTTTGGATTCTATTATGGAGAAAGGGCAAAAAGCATTTTCAGTAAATGAATTTGAAGTGCTTATTAACGAAACGAAAGTTTTAATTCTGGATACACGTAGAGCCGAAATTTTCGCAAAAGGATTTATCCCAAACAGCTTAAATATTGGTTTAGAGAGCAATTTTGCGTCTTGGGTTGGCGAATTGATTTTAGACATCAAACAAGAAATTATAATTGTTGCAGAAAATAATGAAAAAGTAAAAGAAGCTATTATTCGTTTATCGCGTGTAGGTTACGACAATGCCATTGGATATTTAGAAGGCGGATTTGAAGCATGGCAAAACGCAGGAAAAGAAATTAATATAGTTCACAGAATTACTGCTGAACAACTTGAAAAACACTGTAATCAAGAAAAACAAATTATTATTGATGTTAGAAAAGTTAGCGAATTCCAATCAGAACATTTGGTAGATGCAATCAATATTCCATTAAATGTTTTGCATAATCATTTAGCTGAATTTCCTAAGGAAATGCCATTCATATTGCATTGCGCAGGTGGTTATCGTTCTATGATTGCAGCTTCCATGTTAAAGCAAAAAGGGTTTGACAATTTTGTTGATGTCATTGGTGGTTTCGTAGCTATAAAAGACACCAATTTGGCTAAAACAAATTACGTTTGTCCTTCTACATTGTTATAGAAAAATTATTTAGTTTATTTTTAAAAAGCATCAGTTACTTAATTGATGCTTTTTATTTGTTAAAATGTAACAAAAGTTACGCTATTATCGTTCAAAACTGATTAATTTTACATTATCAAATTAATGATATAGGTATGATTATAGAACAAATTTATACAGGTTGTTTAGCACAAGGTGCTTATTATATTGAAAGTAACGGAGAAGTTGCTATTATTGATCCACTTCGTGAGGTGCAACCTTATGTTGATAAAGCTACTGCCAATGGAGGCAAAATAAAATACATTTTTGAAACCCATTTTCATGCTGATTTTGTTAGCGGACACGTTACGTTAGCTGAAAAAACCGGTGCTCCAATTGTTTTTGGACCCAATGCCAATCCAACTTTTGAGGCTCATATTGCTAAAGATGGTGAAGTTTTTCAACTAGGTGAAATAACAATTACATGTCTTCACACACCTGGACATACCATGGAAAGTTCTTGTTATTTATTAAAAGATAAAGACGGAAAAGACTACGCGCTTTTTAGTGGCGACACCTTATTTTTAGGTGACGTTGGTCGTCCTGATTTGGCTCAAAAAGCAGCCGATATGACGCAAGAACAATTGGCTGGAATTCTTTTTGATAGTTTACGCACTAAAGTGATGACTTTAGCAGATGACGTAATTGTTTATCCAGCGCATGGTGCCGGAAGTGCTTGCGGAAAAAATTTAAGTAAAGAAACTGTAGGAAGCATTGGTGACCAAAAGGTAACTAATTATGCACTTCGTGCCGATATGACACGTGTGGAATTTATAAAAGAAGTTACCGATGGTTTATTGCCACCTCCAGCTTATTTTCCTATGAATGTGAAGTTGAATAAGGAAGGTTATGGCAATGTAGAAGATATTGTAAGAGAAGCAAAAGCTTTTGACGCAAAAAAATTTGAATTAGTAGCTAACGAAACAGAAGCTTTGATTTTGGATGTTCGACACCAAGATGATTTTGAAAAAGGACATATTCCGAAATCAATATTTATTGGTATTGACGGACAATTTGCTCCTTGGGTTGGTGCTTTGATTTTAGACATCAAACAAGAAATTCTTTTGGTAACTCCAGAAGGTAGAGAAGAAGAAACTATCAAAAGATTAGCTAGAGTTGGGTATGACAACACTTTAGGTTATTTAAAGGGTGGATTTGAAGAATGGAAAAAAGCTGGTTTAGAATATGATACAATTACTTCTGTTACAGCACAAGTTCTGGAAGAGAAAATGGAAGAAAAGGTTCCAGTTTTTGACGTAAGAAAGCCAGGAGAATATGCTTCTGAACACATTTTAGACGTTCCTTCAACTCCTTTAGATTTTTTAAACGAACATTTAGCTGAGTTTCCTAAAGAAGAAGATTTTTATTTGCATTGCGCCGGAGGTTATCGTTCTATGATTGCTGCATCAATATTAAAAGCTCGTGGTTATCATAACGTAATCAACGTATTAGGTGGTTTTGCTGCCATAAGAAATACTGGAATTAAAACAACAAATTACGTTTGTCCATCTACATTGAAATAAATAAATAATGAAACAATTACTTTTTACCAATTGGCATTTTATGCGATTCCTTAGAGTAGCATTGGCTTTATTTTTATTTTATAATGCTTATCAAACGCACGAATGGTTTTTTATAGTTTTTGGAATCTTCTTTTTGTTTCAAGCCATTTTTAATATGGGTTGCGGACCAAATGGATGTAATGTAAATTACGATAAAAATAAATAATTATGAACGATTCATTTAAAGATATTATCAATTCTGACAAACCTGTTTTAATAGACTTTTTTGCCACTTGGTGCGGACCATGTCAAATGCTTGGACCAGTTTTAAAACAAGTTAAAGACAGTTTAGGTGATAGAGTTTCTATCATTAAAGTAGATGTAGATAAAAACCAAGAATTAGCTGCAATGCAACAAGTTCGTGGTGTTCCAACAATGATGTTGTATCAAAGAGGACAACAACTGTGGCGTCAATCAGGAGTTTTATCTAAAGAAGAAATTATTCAAATCATTCTAGAGAAAACAAATTAATAAATAAAAAATGGAAACAATTTTTGAAGTTGAGAATATAAAATGTGGTGGTTGTATGAACAGTATTAAAACAGCTTTATTAAAAATTGATAACGTAGAAGAAGTTACCATTGATAAAGAAATTGATACCATAGTTGTAAAAGGAACCGCGAATAGAGCAACAATTATTGCTAAACTAAATGAGTTAGGTTATCCAGAAAAAGGAGACAATACATTACTTCGTCAAGCCAAATCCTATGTGAATTGTGCTATTGGAAGAATGAGTGAGACTAAATAATATGACTAAAAAAGCAATTATTATAACAGCAGTTGGAGTTATCGTTGGAGCAATTGCAGGATATGTCTACTATCATTATGTAGGTTGCGCTAGCGGAACTTGTGCCATAACCTCTAAACCATTGAATAGCACATTATATGGTGCCTTGATGGGCGGATTGTTATTCAATTTATTTGTAAAGGAGAACAAGAATAAATAAAAGTTAATTTATTTTTGTTTAAGGAATAAAATAGTATATTTGGAACACTATTTGAAATAAATAAGTAAAGAAACATTAATTTTAAAAATATAAAAAAATGAAAAAAGTAGCATCAATGTTAGCTGTAGTAGCGTTTTTATTTTCAATGAATGTAAACGCTCAAGAGCCAAAACAAAAAAAGAAAAAAGCTAAAACTGAAAAAACAGCTTCAACAACAGAAGAAAAAAAATCTTGTAGTGAAGGTGAGAAAAAAGGTGGATGTTGTGCATCTAAAAAAGCAGCATAATTAGCTAAAATATTTTAAAAAAGCGTTCAAGAAATTGGACGCTTTTTTTTATGTAACATTTGTCACATTTTAAGTGAATTTTATTAGATAAATTTGTTCTATGAAATATTTTGCAATTTTATTATGCTTCTATTTTAATGCTTTAACGATACTTCCATCGGTTAAAGCTATAAAAATGCAATTTGCTCAAAAAGATCAAGTTTCATGCAATAAATCCAATTCTGATTGTGAACCAACTAAAGGTTGCGAAAAAGAAAAATGTCTTCTAAATTTCAACTTTAGTAGTTCGAGCTTTATTGTATTTGCTACAGCTTACAATTTTACAAATAATACTATTTTCATTCCTAAAAAAGAAAATAGTTTATACCACAAAAACTTCATTTCCAATTATAATGTAACTATCTGGCAACCTCCAGAATCGTTTTTAATGTCTTAAAATGAATGTAATTTATGAATTACAACAAATCAATTTAAAAATTTAAAACATATAAAAATGAACAAATTAGTTTCAATATTAGCAACACTAGCTTTCTTATTTTCAATGAATGTAAACGCTCAACAAGAGCCAAAACAAAAAAAGAAAAAAGCTAAAACAGAAAAGTCATGTTCTTCAGAAGAGAAAAAATCTTGTGGTGAAGGTGAGAAAAAAGGAGGCTGTTGTTCTTCTAAAAAAGCCGAAGAGAAAAAAGCGTAATTTTTTAATGTAATAGTAATGATTAGTGTCAGTTTTTAATTGGCACTAATCTTCTATTATACAATTTTAAAAATCTTAAAATGAAAACATTATATAAAATTATATTGCTTTTAATCTCAAGTTTTGCTATTTCACAAACTACTTTTGATTATCAGGTGCAATTAAATCCGATAACCATTCCGAATTTTCCCGGAATTCATTCGTATGCCTTTGCACAACATAACGGAAAATGGTTAATAATAGGAGGGAGAATCGACGGAATTCATGCACGCCAACCTTTCAATGCTTTTCCAGCGGCAAGTAATAATACCAATATTTATGTGGTTGATATTGCTACCAATCAGTTTTGGTCGGCTTCAGTAAATTCTTTGGCAACTGCTTTAAAAGAGCAACTTCAAGCGACAAATTTCAACTTTTACCAAGATGACACAACTCTTTATTTAGTTGGTGGTTACGCGTTTTCGGCTACAGCCAATGATCATATCACGTTCAATAAAATGACATCAGTTGATGTGCCAAATTTAATAAATGCTGTCATCAACGGAACTTCAATTGCTAGTAATTTCAAGCAAATGACCGATGAAAATCTGGCGGTCAATGGTGGACATTTAGCCAAAATTAATAATACATTTTACTTAGTTGGTGGGCATCGTTTTGACGGACGCTACAATCCAATAAACAATCCCACTTTTACGCAAACCTACACCAACAGTATCAAGAAATTTCAAATTGACAATTCAGGTTCGCAATTGAGTATTTCAAATTACCAAGTCGTTACGGATGCGGTTCATTTACACCGACGTGATTATAATTTGTTGCCTCAAGTTTTTCCTAATGGAGAATTGGGTTACACGATTTCATCAGGGGTTTTTCAAATCAATGTAGATTTACCTTTTTTGTATCCTGTGGATATTAAAGCGTCAGGACATGTTCCTCAAACGACTTTCAATCAATATTTAAGTAATTATCATAGTGCACATTCAAGTATGTATGATGCAACAACCAACAGAATGCACAATTTGTTTTTTGGCGGGATAAGTCAGTATTATTATAACGGAACCACTTTGGTACAAGATAATAATGTACCTTTTGTAAACACAATTAGTCGCACAACACGCTTTGCAGATGGTTCTTTGCAAGAATATCAATTGCCAGAAACAATGCCTTCTTTAAAAGGTGCAAGTGCCGAATTTATTCAAAACAAAGCATTACCACATTTTTCAAATGAAGTAATAAAGTTAGATGAAATTACAGCAAATGAATTTGTAATTGGTCATATCGTAGGTGGTTTGAGCAGTCCGACGCAAAATCCTTTTAGCGTGAATCAAACTAGTACAACTTCGGCAAGTGCAACAATTTATGAAGTAAAATTGATTAGAAATCAACCTTTGGGAGTTCAAGAAATCAACGGAAAAAATCCATTTTCTATGTCGGTTTCTCCAAATCCAACTCAAAATGGTGTTGTAAAAATTAACTTTAATATGGCTTATGAAACAACAATTGATTATTTCGTAACTTCATTAGACGGAAAAATTATTACAGATGGTGAAGTTTCAGATGCCAAACAAGGAGAAAATTCAATGAATTTTGAAATCGATGGCGTTGCAAATCAAACTGTTATCATAACTTTTATCTTTAATGATAAATTCTATGTTTCTCAAAAGGTAATAGTTAACTAAATAAATCACACTATTTATTCAAAAAGCGTTCAAGAAATTGGACGCTTTTTTTGTAACATTAGTTACTCTGTAACATTTGTAACTGTAAAGCCATTTTTACCGTTCTACTTTTGCTTTATAATTCAGATATAAAATTATGAAGAAAATAAGTTACATCATTTTTACAGGAACAATTTTGAGTTCGGTTTTTGGTTTTAGTCAAGATACTTTGTCTATTTCTAAAGGAGAATTATCTCAGAAACTATCCGAAAAGAATTTACAAATAAAAATTGCTGAAAAAACCTATCAATCAGCAAAGGCAGATTACAATCAATCCAACGCGCTATTTTTGCCCAACATCAATGTGTCGCATACCGGAATTTCTACAACCAATCCATTGATGGCTTTTGGTTCTAAATTGAATCAAGAAATTTTGACTATGGCAGATTTCAATCCAGCGTTGTTAAATGATCCAGCTAAAACGCAAAACTTTGCTACCAAATTTGAAATCCAACAACCTTTAATCAATATTGATGGTTTGTTTGAAAGAAAAGCTGCAAAATCTAAAATGGAAGCCTACCAATTGCAAACCGAACGTACTAAAGAATATTTAGAATTAGAAGTTTCAAAAGCGTATATGCAATTGCAATTGGCTTACAGAGCAGTAAAAGTTTTAGAAAAAGCAAATGTAACAGGAAAAGCCAATTTGAAATTAGTTGATAATTATTTCAAACAAGGAATGTTGCAAAAAACCGATTTGCTGAACGTTCAAGTTCGAGTAAATGAAATCGCAAATCAATTGCAATATGCTAAAAGTAATGTGCAAAATGCGTCCGATTATTTAGCTTTTTTATTGAATGAAGATAGTAATGGAAAAATCTACAAACCATCGGAAGAATTAGATAATGCAATTGTAATTGAAGAAATAAACACTTCATTATCAGATAATAGAAAAGATATTCAAGCGATGAGTAAATCGTCTGAAGCTTATGCTAAAATGTTGCAATCCTCTAAAATGGCTTTTTTACCAAGATTAAATGCTTTTGGAAGTTATGAATTGTACGACCAAAACTTTTTAGGAACGGCTGCTAAAGGATATTTAGTTGGAGCACAACTTTCATGGAATGTTTTTGATGGATATAAATCGATTGGAAAATTTCAAAAAGCCAAAGCTGAATCACAAAAAGCCGAGGTTGAAAAAGACCAATACAAAAAGCAAAGTCAGTTGGAATTAAACAAAACCAATCGTCAATTGAAAGATGCCGAAAATAAAGTAAATCTGTCAAAATTAGCATTGGAACAATCGCAAGAAGCTTATAGAATTCGTCAAAACAGATTCACACAAGGATTAGAAAAAACAACCGATTTATTGCAATCAGAAACCCAAATGATTCAAAAAGAAATGGAGCATTTGCAATCGGTTTTTGAATATAATTTCACTAAGCAGTATTTGCAGTTTTTAACGAAGTAAAAGAGTATTAAGATTAGAGTATTAAGTATTAAGACAATAGAAAATATTATGAAGAAAATAATAACCATCCTAACCCTTTCAACTATCTTATTCGTATCATGCGGAAAAGAAACGAAAGAAGCAACCAATAACGAACCAGCCATTGCAGTTCAAGTAAGCGGAATTTCAGCAGATTCTAATGCGCCATTTGTAACCGCAAGTGGTAAAATCGAAGCCGAAAACAGTGCCAATGTTTCAACCCGAATGATGGGTTATGTTACTAAAGTTCACGTAAAAGTGGGACAAAAAGTAGGAGCAGGACAACTTTTAGTTAGTGTAAACAACACCGATTTGCAAGCCAAAAAAGCACAAGTTGATGCTTCAATTCTACAAGCAACTGCAGGTTATAATAATGCGAAAAAAGATTATGATCGTTTTGTAGCCTTGTTTGCACAACAAAGTGCTTCTCAAAAAGAATTAGACGATATGACTTCGCGTTACGAAATGGCAAAAGCAGGTTTAGAAGGAGCAAGGCAAATGCGAAACGAAGTAATGGCGCAGTTCTCTTATTCTAATATTACCGCTCCATTTTCAGGAGAAGTGACCAATACGTTTGTAAAAGGTGGCGAAATGGCAAATCCAGGAATGCCTTTAGTAAGTATTGAAGGCGCTTCTAGAATGCAAGTAACTGCAATGGTTTCTGAAAGTGATATTTCAGAAATTAAAAGTGGAATGACAGTTAAAGTGTTAGTAAAATCAATCAACAAAGAAGTGGCAGGAAAAGTTTCTGAAGTAAGTGGTTCGGCTAAAAACACAGGTGGACAATATTTAGTGAAAGTCACCTTGAACGCAAATGACAAAGCCATTTTATCAGGAATGTTTGTGAATGTCCAATTCCCAATTGCTAACAAACCAAAAACGATTGAAAGTTTACAGTCAGATAAAGTAATGGTGCCAGAAAGTGCTTTGGTAAAACAAGGACAACTAACAGGAATTTACACCATAGCTGGCGGAAAAACAGCCATTTTAAGATGGATAAGAACCGGAAAATCATTCGGAAGTCAAGTAGAAGTTTTATCAGGATTAGCTGCTAACGAGCAATACATCGTTTCAGCAGAAGGTAAATTGTATAACGGAGCAAAAGTTAGTATTCAGTAATCAGTCACAGTATTCAGTCGCAGTGTTCAGTCAAGTGTCACACTGAGCTTGTCGAAGTGCTTTTAAATATAAGTTTTCAGTTTTTAAGCATTGCCTTTTAAACTCATAAACTTCTAAACTCATAAACTAAAAAAAATATGCAAGAAGGTATATCAGGTAAAATAGCCCATTTTTTCATCAACTCTAAATTAACCATTCTTTTGATGGTTGGATTGATGATTATTGGTGTATATAGTTCGTTCTTAATTCCGCGTGAAGAAGAACCGCAAATCAATGTTCCAATGGCCGATGTTATGATTGGTTATCCAGGAGCAAGTCCGGCAGAAGTAGAAAGCCGTGTTATAAAACCATTGGAGAAAGTATTGTCCAACATCAAAGGCGTAGAGCATTTACATAGTATGGCTATGAATGGTCAAGCCATGATTATTGTGCAATTTTATGTAGGTGAAGATTCAGAACGCTCGTACGTTAAATTGTACGACGAGTTGATGAAAAACGAAAACATGTTCCCAAAAGGAGTTTTCAAACCTATGGTTAAAACACGTTCGATTGACGATGTTCCCATGATGGGATTGACACTTTGGAGCGAATCATTAAACGATTTTGAAATTCGTCAAATTGCCGAAGAAGTAACTTCTGAAATAGAAAAAGTAAAAGATGTTGCCATCACCAAAGAAATTGGCGGAAGAACTCGTGAGCTAAAAGTAGTTTTAGACAAAGATAAAATGGCCGAAAATGGTGTGGATGCTTTGGGTGTTATGCAAATGATTCAAGCCAATAATGGAAGTTCTCAATCAGGTAGTTTTGTTTCAAATGATAAAGAATATTTACTTACTACAGGGCAATTTTTATCCACTTCAGAAGATGTTGAGAATTTGGTTGTGGGTGTAAATGCCAATATGCCAGTGTATTTAAAACAAGTCGCTGCTGTTCAAGACGGACCTTCAACACCAAGAAGTTATGTGTCTTTTGGTTACGGAAAAGCCAATGAAAAATTTACTAAAAACAAATCAGAATATCCAGCTGTTACTATTTCTATCGGAAAAGTAAAAGGTGCTGATGCGATGAAAATTGCCGATAAAATACTTGAGAAAGTTGATGGTTTGAAGAAAACTTTAATTACCGATGATGTACATGTGGAGGTTTCTCGTAATTATGGTGAAACTGCTTCTCACAAAGTAGGAGAATTGTTGATGCACTTAGGAATTGCGATTATTGCAGTAACACTTTTAGTTATGTTAGCTATGGGTTGGCGTGGTGGATTAGTGGTATTCTTTTCTGTGCCACTAACGTTTGCTTTGACCTTGTTTGCTTATTATATGTTGGGTTATACGCTTAACAGAATCACGCTTTTCGCATTAGTTTTCGTGGTCGGAATTGTAGTGGATGATAGTATTATCATTGCCGAAAACATGCACCGCCATTTCAAGATGAAGCGATTACCATTCAAACAAGCCGCTATTTTTGCGATTAATGAAGTTGGAAATCCTACCATTTTAGCAACGTTTACCGTTATTGCAGCAATTCTTCCAATGGCGTTTGTGTCAGGAATGATGGGACCTTATATGAGTCCGATGCCAATTGGAGCTTCTATTGCGATGTTGCTTTCATTGTTTGTGGCTTTAACTGTTACGCCTTATTTGGGGTATCATTTATTACACGAAAAGGACGAACAAGAACACAAAGCTGAACAAGGATTAGAAACGTCTTGGATTTATAGAGTTTACAACAAATTGGAACGTCCGTTTTTAGAAAATTCTACCAAACGTAGAGTGATGTTGGGAATTACCGTTGTTTTGTTGGCAGGTTCAGTTTTGATGTTTTTCACCAAATCTGTTTTGGTAAAAATGTTACCTTTTGACAACAAAAACGAATTCCAAGTGGTAGTTGATATGCCAGAAGGAACTACGTTAGAAAGAACGGCAGCCGTTACTCAAGAAATCGCTCAATATCTAACAACCATTCCAGAAGTAGTGGATTATCAAAATTACATCGGAACTTCTGCACCTATTACGTTCAACGGATTAGTTCGTCATTACGATTTGCGTGGAGGAAGCAATATGGCTGATATCCAAGTGAATCTGTTGCACAAAGAAGATAGAGATTTACAAAGTCATGATATTGCCAAATTGGTTCGTCCAGAAGTGCAAAAGATTGCTAAAAGATATGGAGCGAATGTCAAAATTATCGAAGTGCCACCAGGACCACCAGTTTTATCAACATTGGTTGCCGAAATTTACGGTCCAAATTATAAAGATCAAATTGCAGTTGCCAATCAAGTAAAAGGTATTTTAGAAAAAACATCTGATATTGTTGATGTCGATTGGATGACCGAAGATAATCAAACCGAATATCGATTGGAAGTTGACAAAGAAAAAGCAATGCTTAACGGAATTGCACCACAACAAGTAGTTGGAAATCTGACTTATTTGTTGAAAGAATATCCAGTTTCAAATTTATATGACGAAAATTCTAATAACAGTGTTGGAATTGTATTGTCTCTTGATGACAAAGACAAAACATCGTTGCAAGATATTCAGAATTTAAAAATTAAAGGAAGTCAGGGTAATGTAGTTCCAGTTTCTGATTTGGTAAAAGTCGTTGCTGATACTTTGCAGAAAACGATTTACAGAAAAGACCAAAAACGTGTAGTGTATGTAACAGCAGATATGGCAGGAACATTAGAAAGTCCGGTATATGCTATTTTGGGAATGAACGAAGAATTGCAAAAAATGAAGTTGCCAAAAGGTTACAAAGTCAACGAATTGTATATGGATCAACCATCAGACGAAAGTGATTTCACGGTAAAATGGGATGGAGAATGGCAAATTACATTAGAAGTGTTCCGTGATTTAGGTGTAGCATTTGCGGTTGTAATCGTGATTATTTATATGCTGATTGTAGGTTGGTTTCAAAATTTTAAAACACCTATGGTTATGATGATGGCGATTCCACTTTCGTTAGTCGGAATTGTATTTGGACACTGGTTACTAGGAGCTTTTTTCACAGCAACATCTTTTATTGGGATGATTGCTTTGGCAGGAGTAATGGTTAGGAACTCGGTCTTGCTAATCGACTTTATCGAAATCCGACTGAATGATGGAGTTCCATTAAAACAAGCTATTATCGAAGCAGGAGCAGTGCGAACCACACCAATCTTACTAACAACAGGAGCCGTTGTAATTGGAGCCGTAATCATCCTATTCGATCCAATTTTCCAAGGATTAGCGATTTCATTAGTTTTTGGAGCTATCGTTTCAACAATTCTTACTTTGATTGTAGTACCATTAATCTACTACATCACAGAAAGAAAAAAATGGGAGAATAATTAGTGGTCAATGGTCAGTGTTCAGTATTCAGTCAATTGTCACACTGAGCTTGTCGAAATGCATTTTAAATATAAGTTTTAGTTTTTAAGCTATGCCTTTAAACTCTTAAACTTTTAAACTCTTAAACTTTTAAACATGAAACTATTATTAATAACAGCAGTAGCTGAATTTGAAAAAGAAGTAAAACAAATTCTAAAAAAAGCGCAAGTCAAAACGTTCTCTTATCGAGAAGTTACAGGCTACAGAAATACGTCAGAAGATGCTATTGAAAGCAATTGGTTTGGAACAGAAATGAACGAAAATGAATCCATAATGTTTTACGCCTTTGTAGAAAAGGAAAATGTTGATATAGTTTGTAGTGCTATAACTGAATTCAATGCAAAACAAGAAACCTTATCCCACATCCATTCCGCCATTCTAAACATCGAAAAATCTAATTAGAAAAATATCTAAAATCTAATATTTAATATCTAAAATCTAATATTAAAATGAAAACAAGAATTATTCATGCCGTTGCAGGAACTTTTATCCTTATCAGCATACTTTTATCTTTATATGTAAATCAAAATTGGTTGTGGTTTACTGCCTTTGTCGGTGCTAATCTTTTACAATCATCCATTACAAAATGGTGTTTGATGGCCGATATTTTGACTAAATTAGGAGTGAAAGATTAAATCAATTAATTGCTTTGAATAAAAAATGGTTCTCTTAGTGGGAACCATTTTTATTATTTATTCATTACTTCTTTTATTTGCTTTAAGTAGTATTTCTTTACCACAGCGGTATCACCACTTAAATCAGAAATACTTCTTTTTCTTTCGTTGGAAATAAAGATGAAAAAACTTGTAAATAACAAAGCGTTAATGCAAATCATTTGGATATAAAACATACTTGAATTCATGCTTTGCAAGTATTCCGATTGCTTCATCCAACTCAAATCATTGTATACTTTTGCATCGGCTTTGCTTACTGCAAATAGGGTATTAATTATCGCAATAAGTCCAAGTAGTAAATTGGGTAAGTATCTTCTAAAGGCGTCACTATAGGTTATAGCATCACCATTCATTTTTAATATATGCAATCCTAAAGCAAGTTTGCCTGGCGTAGCGCCAAATCGGGCAGGGAAGTAGATGTGGTAGAAAATAGTAATAGCATTACTAACCAAAATACCTGCATAGACATTATTTAGATCCATACTATTAAAAACAAAAAATCCGACAGATATTGGAGCAAGGATTATTCCATCAAGGAGTAAAGCCGCAAATCTATAGCCAAAGTTACCATAAATACTGTCGTAACTTCCTTCTAAATGAACAGGTAATTGCTTGTCTTCCATGAGATTGTTGATGTAAATGAAATAGTTTTTTTAGTACTATTGTGTACTTCAAACCTATTTATTTTTTTTGAATAATACAACATTTGTTTTTTGTATCTTTAGTTTTTAAAAATCTGCAAATGAGTAATTTTATTTCTATCATGAACTTAAGAGCCAATAGAGCCATGCCTTTGAAAAGCGTGCTCCATGATACAAAAAAATTTACTCTATTGTATTTCGAACCGATGGAAGCCAAACCGCATCCAGAATGTATTAAAATTAGCATCACAGAAGAAGAGTATAGCGAAGAATTTACTATTAATCTCAATTACAATGCAACTTTAAAAGCTTATGATTTTCATCAAGTCAATAGAACGTTTTATCCTAAATGTCAATCCATAAAGGTTGAGGTTGTAGTAAATGAGGAAGATATAGATAAAGACCTTAAATACAGTTTTACGCTAATTATAAAAGAAGATAGTGACGACGACGGTGATGGTTATTTTATCAAAAGACCAAAATCTTCACCAGGAAAAACAGTAAGTTCTAAACACCTTGAAAAAGTAGAATAAAAAAAGCCCCAAAAAAAGATATTTGGGACTTTTCAACAAAAAACTAACCTGAAAAAATATTTTTTATAAGGAATGTTAACCCTTACTTACATTGTTTTAGCTTAAAAATGATTTTTTTTTAACTAAAAATATATTATCTTAATACATATTTATAAACATAGCTACATTCACTTTCTGTATCAGAATCAGACATCAAATGATACTTTCTTTCCCAAATTGGGATTCTAACATGAAACATTGGTCCCCACCACATTCTAAATCTGGGTCTAGGACAACATTTAAAACTAAATTGTGGGCCATAAACATCAAAGTCAATATATTCACCTTTTGTAATTTCTTCTGGTAAATTAAGTACTGCAGGATTTATGAATCCTTTTGAGAAAACTCTATTGTCTGTTATTACCAAACTTTCCTCCCAATGCCTCCCATTTGCATTATGATAGTCATAATTTAATGATTTAAATCCAGAAGTGCTATTATGAAATGAAGGGTTATATCCTTCAGAAATACTTTTACCCCTTGGGCCTCTATAATGATCAGAAGTAGATTGTAAAAAAGAAAAGTGATTTGGTAATCTATTTTCTGGATTTGATATGAAAGGTATTGATAAAACAGGCTGAACCATTCCTGTTGGAGATAGATATGCAGTACTTGTTCCACCAACAAACAAAGGAGAACAAAACAAAGTCTGATTTAGAAAGTATTGATTTGCTCTAGTGCCTATTCCATGGTTAATACCAAGGTCATATAATTTGTAAATTCCCGGTTGTCTTATATAACCTACAGGATTTCCACCTGTTTCAAACCAAGGATTTGCAGATTGGCTACCCATTGTTAAAACACCATCATCCAACCCTGGATGTATAGCAACATTCATTAGAGGAACTAATTCTGGTACTCCAAAGGAGTGTCCTCCTGCAATGGTTATTGTTGAAATTGGTGAAGTACTTATAATTGGCATCCATACTGCAGTAGCAACTGATGGTTGAAGATCAATCAAAATGCTGCTTAAAGTTACTTTACTCATTTCGAGTCCATCAATAGAAAAATCCTTGCAAGCTGTATTTGAAGCAAATAATGTATTTACTACTGGTATAGTTTGTGAGGCTACATAAATTGAAGCCATTTTACTTCCTCTAAATGCAGCATGAAGTCCAATATGTAATTTTATATTGTTTGGTATAAACCCAATATTTCCAAATCTTTTTTTAATAATAGGGTCATATTTAGATTTTTCAGCTAACGACATTGCAATATCTGTAACTAAACCTCCTGTAGAATGAGAAATAATTACTGCATCTCTGCCAAAACATTTATTTTCTCTTATATCTCCTTTTACAAAATCAACATCTGCTCCATCATTCATAGCATCCTTAATTTGTGTTAAAATTGAGTGTGCTGCTACATCTGCTCTTTGAGAGCAATTATAAGCAACAACTAGTACTCTATTATTATATCCTTTATTTCGTAGCCATTCTTGAATATGATCTTTCCATGTATTCGTTGCTAATGTTTTATAATAACCTTTCCCATAAAATGCTGACTTATCTTTTGGCCAGTCTTGTTGCGCATCTTTCATTTCTGAAGCACGCTCACACAGATGGGTAAGATTTAATCCATGTACAAAAATAATATCTCTACCACTGAAAGGTAAATTTGCATTAGGAGTATAAGATCTTTCACATGTTTGATTTTTTAATCCTCCTATTGGTTTTAATTTAGTTTCTGAAGAATTGTCTTTATATTCCGTTTTCAATATTTCTTCTAGCTCTTCAACACTAATATTAATGCCTAATTCTTTTAAGGCATCATTAGCATTATATTTTAATATTGATTCAGGAATTTCACCTCCTATTGAAGCACATTCATCATTTGGTTTATAAAAAGAAGTTGTCCCATCATATCCTTCGTATAAATCAATTAGTTTACCATTTTTTGTTTCATAATATGTTGTATCAATTTTTCCAGCATTTAGGGTTAAATCGTCAGGTATAATTACTTTACCTTCTTCATTATAACTATAATCATCACATGATGCCTTATCGTTTGTTTCTTGTAAACATATTTTATCTATTTCAAAGCAAGCTGATAATTCTTCTGATTCCGTGCTACAATAAATTGCGATATTTTGAAAATCTTTAATAGGAGTCCATACTGGCAAAGAGATTGTTATCCATTCTTTTGATTTTATTTTACCAGACCATCCAATTTTAGAAACCGTTGAGCTTGGAGAAGGATGAATACCTGATGAAGGTAAAGTTCCGTTAAACGCAACTGCATTTACATAAACATAATCGATGTTTTTCATTTCGTTACAAATTTTAACACATGCAGTTAATCTGTAGTGTTTTCCTTTTAAAATATTTACATTTTGTGCAATAGCATCACCGTTTTTATTACTTCCAGTTATCATCATATAATTAGGTGTCCCACATCCATCTTCTGAGTTAACAACATAAGGACTTCCATATGCATTTAGCCAATTACTTGACTTTCCTCCATTTCCAAGTTTTCCTTTAATCGTATTCTCCATAAAATCTCCGTTTTTGATAATGCTATTTTGACAACAAAGTACTTCACTAGTATCAAACGGCAATTTGTAGTCAATTATATAAAATGGAAGAGGCATTGAAATATATGTCAATATATTATTTTCATATTGTTTCACCTGCCAACCATAAAGTTTTCGCATCTCTAACTTTTGAAAGTTTTGAGGAAATGTTAGGATGTTATTTTTCAAACCTTTAATATTTACGATTATTCTTCTTTTGTCAAAATCATCCATTGTAGTATCTGTTAAATTCATTTCGACCAAAGTAAATTCGTATGTAATAATAGCCTTAGGTTTCAATGATTTTAGAGACTCCCATTGAAAAGTTGGTGTTGATGTTTTACTGGGACAGTAGGGTGTTGGAGAAATCAATTGGATTGCTGTTGTATCAACACTAATTTTACTAGAAATGTTTTTTGCATCAAGTTTCTTTATATCCTTGTATATTTTTTTAGGATTAGTTTGTCCTATTCCGTTAGTTGCCATTAGTATTAATGGAATTAAAAAAAGCATCTGATAAATTATTTTTTTCATGTTTAAATTATTTAAGTTTAAATGATACACATTTATTATTACTTATTAGTAATAATATTATTTGATGAATTTGTAATTTTTAATAATTTAGTTAGCTTTTGGTGGAGTAGGCATATCACCAGTACATCCAGCACCTTGACATCTATAGCAAGGTGCTCCATGGCAATCCTGATCTGCAATATTTATCGCTAAACCAATTGTGGCTCCATTACTTCCGTATCCACCAATAATACGTAACCATTTACCTGTTTTAGATAGTAATGCTAATTTATAGCTCGCATTCACCTGCCACATTCCCACAACACTTTTATCTTTAGCTTCATATACTGTTTCTAGAAATAAATCTTGTTCATAAGCATCTACTCTGATGTAGTTGGGTGATGGGTTAATCCCTATACCTGCCATAGCATTGAATTCAAATTGATGTTTTTTTCCTAATCTTATGCTTGGTCCAGTCATTACTGAAATTTGTGACCATGATATAGAACCCGGTGGATCTGGAATAGGAATGTATCTTGGTGGTGTTTTTCGTTTTC
>LNFM01003887.1_pt1 | contig 38075 bp, 33 predicted proteins | sample 596031 | NCBI WGS metagenome assembly LNFM01 (sample SAMN04254537, study PRJNA301005) | activated carbon metagenome | isolation source: dual media filters at the Ann Arbor, Michigan drinking water treatment plant | place: USA: Ann Arbor | reverse complement strand
AGTTCCTTGGTGTCGTCGTAGTCCTTGTAGGCGCGCTGGTCCCACACCTTCACGGCGCTCTTGTTGCGGCCCTTGTCCTGCCCGATGCGGATGCCCTGCGGGTTGTAGCCGTAGGCACCGAAGGGGCTGGTGCCGCCGGTGCCGATCATCTTGTTGCCGCCCTCGTGGCGTTCCTTCTGCTCCTCGAAGCGCTTCTTCAGCGTCTCCATCAGCTCGTCCCAGCCCATCTTCTCGATCGCGGCTTTTTCTTCGGCGCTGAGCTCCAGCTCCAGCGTCTTGCGCAGCCACTCCAGCGGCACGTCCTGCGTGAAGTCGGTGAGCAGCTCCACGCCCTTGAAGTAGGCGGCGAAGGCGCGGTCGAACTTGTCGAACTGGGTTTCGTCCTTGACCAGGCTGGTGCGGGCGAGGTAGTAGAACTTGTCGACCGAGGGCCCGCCGTCGTCGTCGATGACGCCGGCCTGCAGCGCCTCGAGCAGCGTCAGGTATTCCTTCACGGACACCTTCAGTTTGGCGGCGCGCAAGGTGTAGAAGAAGTTGATCAGCATGGCGGACGGCCGATGACCTGGAGGTCTCTATTCTCGCTGCGGATGGGCTTCGGGCCCGCTGCCTCCTCCCTTGACCCCCTCCAGCGCCGCGCTGACCGCACTCCTGATCCAACAGAGCCTGTTCGCGCTGATGTGGCTGGTGCTGGGCGGCCTGCGCCTGTCGCGTCGGGCGGCCTGGCACTGGTCGGGGGTGTGTCGGTGGCGGCGCTCGGGCTGGGCCTGCTGCTGATGCGCGAGGACGTGCCGCGATGGCTCGGCTTCTGGGGCGCGATCGTGGTGCTGGCGGGCGGCTTCCTGATCATGCTGCGCGGCCTGCAGCTGTTCTGCCGGACGCAGCCCGACCGCTGGTTCCTGCCGGCCTGGATCGCCTTTGCGCTGGCCATGGGGGCTGCGCAGTGGCACGGCTCGGTGCCGCTGTTCGTGACCGTGTCGTCGGTGCCGCTGGGGCTGGTGGTGTGGCGTGCGGCCTGGGTCGTGCGCCATGAGCTGGCCGCCGAGTTCGGTACCCGTGCGGCGGCGGCCTGCGCCTGGCCGTTCTGGACGATCGGCGGCGTGCTGGTGCTGCGCGGCCTGCTCGCACCGCTGGCACCCGGCTGGGTCGGCGGCTCGTTGCACGAGGCCGGTGCCAGCAACCTGGCAGCCTCGCTGGCCTTCGTGGCCTCGGGGCTGGTGCTCAACCTGGGGCTGGTGGGGCTGGTCTGCAGCCGCCTGGTGCGCCGCCTGCAGCAGGCCAGCGAACACGACGTGCTGACCGGGCTGCTCAACCGCCGCGGCATCGAGAGCCGGCTGCACCAGCACGCCCGCCTGGCGGCGCGTCGCGGCCAGCGCCTGAGCCTGCTGTCGATCGACGCCGACCACTTCAAGCGCATCAACGACGAACACGGCCACCCGGCGGGCGACGAGGTGCTGCAGGCGCTGGGCCAGGTGCTGCACACCGTCATCCGCGACAGCGACCTGGCCGCGCGCGCCGGTGGCGAGGAGTTCTGGGTGTTGCTGCCCGACACCGACGCCGACGGTGCGGCCGAGCTGGCCGAGCGTGTGCTGCGCGCCGTGCGGGCGCTGCAGGTGCCGCTGGCCGATCGGCAGCTGGCGCTGACGGTGAGCATCGGCGTGGTCACGGCCGACCACCCGCTGGAGCCGGTGGACAGCATGATGCGCCGCCTGGACGCCGCGCTGTACCAGGCCAAGGCCGCAGGCCGCGACCGCGTGGCGTTCGGCACGTCGGAGATCCGGCGCGGCCGGCCCGCCGCCGCGCTGGCCTGAGCGGCGGCCTGCCGCCTGGGGGGCCGGCTCAGCGCGGCTTGCGTCCCGTTGTAGCGGTGGCCCCGGCCGGGTCGTGCTGCTTCAGCCAGCCGAAGAACTCGCGGTACCAGAGCCGGCTGTTCTGCGGCTTCAGGATCCAGTGGTTCTCGTCCGGGAACCACAGCAGCCGCGCGTCGACGTTCATCGCCTTCAGCGTGTTGTAGTAGGCCAGGCCCTGCGCGTCGGGCACGCGGTAGTCGAGCGCGCCGTGGATCACGAGCGTGGGCGTGCGGAAGTTCCTGGCAAAGGCGTGCGGGCTCTGCGCCTGCACCTTCGCCATGTCGTCCCAGTACCAGGCGCCCAGTTCCTTGGCGTGCCAGCTCCAGGCGTCGTCGGCGAACATGCTCACCCAGTCGTAGCAGCCGGCGTGGCACACGTAGGCCTGGTAGCGGCCGGGTGTCACGTGGCCGTTCATCCAGGCCACCATGAAGCCGCCGTAGCTGCCGCCGGTGGCGAAGATGCGCTTGCGGTCGACCCAGGGCTTCTTCAGCAGCCAGTCGGTGCCGGCCTCCACGTCCTGCAGCTCCAGTTCGCCCCAGCGGTGCGTGATGCTGTCCAGGAAGGCATAGCCGAAGCCCGAGCTGCCGTGGTAGTTGACGCTGGCCACCACGTAGCCCTGCGCCGCGAAGAGCTGCGTGTTCCAGCGGTAGTGCCAGTTGTCGCCCGGGCCGGTGTGCGGACCGCCGTGGATGTTGTGCATCACCGGGTGCTTCTTCTTGGGGTCGAAGCCTGGCGGGTAGACGAGCCACATCTGCACCGGGTCTCCGGAGGCGCCGCGCGCTCCGGTCAACGGGTCCGCGCCCTTCACCCACACCTCTTCGACCTTGCCCAGCGCCAGCGTGTCCATCAGCGCATCGTTGAAGTTCTCGATGCGCACCGGCTCGGCCGCGGGCAGGTGGGCGTGCATCCTCGACGGGTGCAGCGCGCTGTCGGCCAGCGTCACCAGCGTGCCGGCGGCCTTGTCGAAGCCGCTGACCCAGCCGCCGGCCACCAGCACCTCGGCGCGGCGGTCGGGCACGTCGAAGCGCCACAGGTGCGTGCGGCCCTTGTCTTCGGCGCAGAAGAGCACGGCGTCGCCGGCTTCCTCCCACAGCAGCGGCGCGTGCACCGCGTGGTCCCACTCGGCGCTGATGGGCTCCCAGCGGCCGGTGTCGCGTGTCCACATCGCCAGGTGCGCCGGCATCGTGTGCTTGCGGCCCGCGTGGCTGGCGGTGAAGGCGATGCGCTGGCCATCGGGGCTGTAGCGCGGGGTGCCCAGGTCCCACTCCGCGTCGCGGGCGATCACGGTGGTCTTGCCGGTGCGGATCTCCATCTCGGCCAGCGCGAGGCGGCCGTCGGGGCGCTTTACCGGGGCGGGGTCGAAGGCGAAGACGAGCCGTTTGCCGTCGGGCGAGATGTCGAACTGTTCGGCGCCGGGGTCGGCGCGGTTGAGCTCGTAGCCGGTGCCCTCGAACAGGTCGCGCACCTTGCCCAGGCCGCCGTCCCTGGACAGTTCCAGCAGGTGCAGGTGCGCCACGCGGCCCATCGGCAGGTTGTGGTCCCAGTGGCGGTACTGCGACTCGCTGGTGGCGTAGCCGGTTTCCTTGCGCTCGGTGAAGGCCTTGTGGCGTGCGGCCTGCGCCTTGCTGCCTTTTTCATCGGGGTAGACCCACGAGATGAAGACCAGGCGCCTGCCGTCGGGTGCCCAGCGGAAGCCGTCCACGCCGGTGGCCACCTCGGCCGCGCGCCGCGCCTCGCCGCCGTCGGGCGCGATGACGTAAAGCTGGCTTTCCTTGTCCTTGCTGCCTTCTTGATCGCGCTTGGCGGTGAAGGCGATGAGGTCGCCGTGCGGGCTCCAGCGTGGGTGGCCGTCCTTGTCGCCGCCGGTGGTCAGCGGGCGCGGCGCGCCGCCCAGCGTGGACAGCAGCCACAGCGTGGTGGCCGACTTGTTGTCGTCCATCGAATAGCGGCTCAGCGAGGCCACGGCCTGCGCGCCGTCGGGGCTCAGGCTGGGCGCGCCCAGGCGCTCCAGCTTCCACAGGTCTTCGACCGTGATGTTCTTTTTCTTGGTGGCCATGTCGGGTGCTTTCGGGTTCAGCGCGGCTTGGTGAGCTGCCAGTCGAGGTGGGACTTCACTGCCGGCCACTCGGCCGCGGTGATGCTGTAGACGGCGGTGTCGCGCACGGTGCCGTCGGCGGCGACCGAGTGCGCACGCAGCATGCCGTCGAGCTGCGCGCCCAGCCGCTCGATGGCGCGGCGGCTCTGCGTGTTGAGGCGGTGGGTGCGGAACTCGACCGCGATGCAGTCCAGCGTGTCGAAGGCATGGCCCAGCAGCAGGCGCTTGCACTGCGTGTTGAGCGGCCCGCGCTGCGTGGACTGCGCGGTCCAGGTGCTGCCGATCTCGACGCGGCGGTGCTTCGCGTCGATGTTCATGTAGGTCGTCATGCCGACGATGCGGTCCCGCGCGTCGAACACCGTGAACGGCAGCATCGCGCCGGTGGCCTGCAGCCCGAGGCGGCGCACGATCTCGGCGGTCATGCCGTCGGGCGAGGGCACGGCGGTGTACCAGAGGCGCCAGAGCTCGCCGTCGCGCGTGGCGTCGCACAGCCCGTCGTGGTGCGCGGCCGACAGCGGCTCCAGCCGCGCGTGCGGGCCGGCCAGCGTCACGGGTACAGGCCAGCTCATCGGATCACTCAGACCCCGATAACGGTGGCGAGCCATACGGCACGATCAAGCTCCAAGCCGCGGAACCGGCTTTGCCGGGCCGCTGGCGGGCGGCCCCCCTCGGGGGTAGCGATCGCCAGCGAGCTTGGGGGCTTCATTTCAGCGGTTGTGGCGCTGCATGAACACCAGTTTTTCGAACAGGGTCACGTCCTGCTCGTTCTTCAGCAGCGCGCCCACCAGCGGCGGGATCGCAACCTTGTCGTCCTTGCTCTGCAGCGCGTCGAGCGGGATGTCCTCGGCCACCAGCAGCTTGAGCCAGTCGAGCAGCTCGCTGGTGCTGGGCTTCTTCTTCAGGCCCGGCAGGTTGCGGATGTCGTAGAAGGTCTTCAGCGCACTGGCCAGCAGCTCTTTCTTCAGCGTGGGGAAGTGCACGTCGACGATGGACTGCATCGTGTCGGCGTCGGGGAACTTGATGTAGTGGAAGAAGCAGCGGCGCAGGAAGGCGTCCGGCAGCTCCTTCTCGTTGTTGCTGGTGATGAAGACGATGGGCCGGTTCTTCGCGCGCACCAGTTCCCGCGTCTCGTAGACGTAGAACTCCATGCGGTCGATCTCGCGCAGCAGGTCGTTCGGGAATTCGATGTCGGCCTTGTCGATCTCGTCGATCAGCAGCGCCACCGGCTCCTCGGCCGTGAAGGCCTGCCACAGCACGCCCTTGACGATGTAGTTGTGGATGTCCTTGACCTTGGCGTCACCGAGCTGGCTGTCGCGCAGGCGGCTCACCGCGTCGTATTCGTACAGGCCCTGCTGCGCCTTGGTGGTGCTCTTGATGTGCCACTGCAGCAGCGGCATGCCGAGCGCGCGCGAGACTTCCTCGGCCAGCATCGTCTTGCCGGTGCCGGGCTCGCCCTTGACGAGCAGCGGGCGCTTCAGCGTCACGGCGGCGTTGACCGCCAGCATCAGGTCTTGCGTGGCGACGTACTGGTCGGAACCTTGGAATTTCATGCGGCTGCAGGCAGCAAAAGTGCCCGTCAAAGAGGGTCTCGGGCCAGTATAAGGGCCGCCTATAATCGAGCGTTGTCCCTCCCGGGACCTCCTTTTTTGCGTCTCCTACCTACCCCGCAGCGATGATCAAAGCGACCCCCCTCTTGCTGGCCCTGGCCGGTGCCCTTACCAGCCTGGTCAGCGTCCAGGCCCAGGCCCAGGACGTGGCCGCAGGCGAGAAGCGGGCCGCCATGTGCATCGGCTGCCACGGCATCCCGGGCTACCAGGCCAGCTTCCCCGAGGTGCACAGGGTGCCGATGATCTCGGGCCAGGGCGCCAAGTACATCGTCGCCTCGCTCAATGCCTACAAGAAGGGCGAGCGCAAGCACCCCACGATGCGTGGCATCGCAGCGGGCCTGACCGACACCGAGATGGCCGACCTCGCCGCCTACTACGAGCAGCACGGCGCCTCGTCGGTGAAGCCCGTGGCCGAGACGCCCGCCGTCGCGCCGACGCCGGCCGTGGCCGCGCTGCTGAGCAAGGGCGCCTGCGTGTCCTGCCACGGCGCCAACTTCAACAAGCCCATCGACGGCGGCTACCCCAAGCTCGCCGGCCAGCACGCCGACTACCTGTACGTGGCGCTGCGCGCCTACACCGTGCAGAACAACCCGCAGCTGGGGCGCAACAACGCCATCATGGTGGGCCAGGTCAAGCAGTTCAAGCGCGAAGAGCTCAAGGCCATGGCGGACTACATCGCCTCGCTGCCGGGCGACCTGCGCACCAAGCCGCAAAGCCGGTTCCGCTGACACCCCACGCGGCGCGCTGCGCCGCAAGCCGACGGCCGCCGTGCACTGCACCGCGGCCGTTTTTCATGGCGGGTTGTCATGGCGCGACGTCATGGCGCGGCCCGGCCCGGCCTCAGTCGCCCGGCAGCTTCAGCCGCCCGGTGGCCAGCGCGGTGCCCAGCAGGATGACAGCGCAGCCGGCCAGCATGGTGGCGGTGGGCTGCTCGCCCAGCAGCAGCCAGCCCCACAGCAGCGCGAAGGCCGGGATCAGGAAGGTCACCGACATCGCGTTGGCCGCGCCCGCATTGGCGATGAGCCGGAAATACAGCACGTAGGCCAGGCCGGTGCAGGCCAGCGACAGCGCCGCGGCAGCCCCCCACGCGGCGGGCCCGGGCGTCACCTCGGGCCACCACCACCAGGCCGGCACGGCCAGCGCCACGGCCGCCGCCAGCTGGCTGCCGGCGGCCACGGCCAACGGCGGCACACCGGCCAGGTGCCGGCGCGACAGGTTTGCGGCCACACCGTAGAGCACGGCGGCCAGCAGGCAGGCCGCCACGCCCGCTGCGGCGCTGATGCCGTGGTCGCCGGGCTTGAAGTCGGCCTTGCCCCAGCTCAAGCCCACCACGCCGGCCACGCCGATGGCCAGCCCCAGCCAGCGCGAGCGGCCGAGCTTGTCGCCCAGCCACAGCCAGGCCACCAGCGCGCCCCAGATCGAGGCCGTGGCGTTGAAGACCGACATCAGCGCGGTGCTCAGCACCAGCGCCGCGGCTGCAAACAGCAGGAAGGGCAGGGCCGAGTTCACCAGCCCCACCGCGGCGATGGCGCGCCAGTGCCGGCGCATCGCGCCGGCCTCGGCGCGCCACAGCAGCAGCGGCACCAGCAGCAGCACCGCGCCGGCCACGCGCAGGAACACCAGCGCCACCGGCCCGAACTCCGCCGCGCCCAGGCGCATGAACAGGAACGACGCGCCCCACAGCGCGGCCAGCATCAGCAGGTCGATCGTGTCGCGCCGCGTCATGCGCGGGCCGTGACGAACGAGGCACCAGCGCCGGCGCCGGTACCGTCCGACACCAGTTCCAGCACGCCGCCCAGCGCGCCTTCCTGGACCAGCAGCGCCTGCTTGCGCGGCAGGCCACCGGCATAACCGGTGAGCGTGCCGTTGCGGCCCACCACGCGGTGGCAGGGCACGATGACCGAGATCGGGTTGCGCCCCACCGCAGCGCCCACCGCGCGCGACGCGGCCGGCTGGCCCAGCTCGGCGGCGATGGCGCCGTAGCTGTGCAGCCGGCCGCAGCCGATGCGCTGCAGCGACAGCCACACGCTGCGCTGGAACGCCGTGCCCTGCGGATCCAGCGGCACGTCGAAGACCTGGCGCGTGCCCGCGAAGTATTCCGCCAGCTCGCGCGTGGCCTGCGCCAGCCAGGGCTGCGCGGCGTCGACCGGCGCGCTGAGTGCGCCCGGGTGGTGCGCCTGGGCGTCGAACCAGGCACCGGCCAGGCCGTGGGCGGTGGCCGCCAGGGTCATCGGGCCCAGCGGCGTGTCGATGCGGCATTGCGCCGCGAAGGTCTTGTTCATTCGGAGGTCTCCAGTTCCTGCCACAGCCGCATCACGGCATAGGCGCGCCAGGGCCGCCAGGGCTCGGCGAGTGTGGTGATGTGGCGCGCGTCGCGGCTGCGCTCGCGGCCCAGTTCGGGCAGCGCGCCGTGCAGCGCGTTCATGAGGCCGATGTCGGTGGCCGGCCAGGCGTCGGGCCAGGCCAGCGCGCGCATCGCGATGACCTGCGCCGTCCATTCGCCGACGCCGGGCAGTGCGCGCAAGGTGTCGAGCGTGGCTTCCAGCGGCGCGCCTCGGTGCAGCTGCAGCGCGCCGTCGGCCACCGCGGCCGCCAGCGCCTGCAGCGCCTTGACACGCTGGCGCACGATGCCGAGCTGGCCGATGGCTGCAGGGTCGGCCGCGGCCACGGCTGCCGCATGCGGGAACACGTGCGTCAGTGCCGGGAAGGGTGTGTCGATGCGCTCGCCCAGGCGGTCCACCAGCCGCTGCACCAGCGTGCGTGCGGCCTTGATGGTGACCTGCTGGCCGAGGATGACGCGCACCGCGGCCTCGAAGCCGTCCATCACGCCCGGCAGCCGCGTGCCTGGCCGCAGCGGCACCGGCAGCAGCGCCAGCACGGGGTCGATCAGCGCCGGGTCGGCGTCCAGGTCCAGGCCCTGGCGCACGCGCTGCATCACGGCGCCGAGCAGCGGCGTCAGGCTGTCGGAGGTGCCCACATGCACCTCGTGCCGCTCGGGCACGAAGCGCGCGCTGATCCAGCCGGTGACGCGCACGCCGCGGTGCGACCAGCCGACGGTGCGGCGCAGCGTCAGGCCGTCCACCCACTCCACGCCCAGCACCTGCCGCCGCGCGAAGAAGCCGAGCACGGCCGGCACGTCGTAGGGCGGCCGGTAGGCCAGCCGCAGCGCCAGGCCGGCCGCGGGCGCCGCGCCGTCACGGCGCAGCTGGGTCGGGTTGAAGCGGTAGCGCTCGGCAAAGGCGGCGTTGAAGCGGCGCAGGCTCTCGAAGCCGCTGGCCAGCGCCACCTGCGTCACCGGCTGCGTGGTGTCGGTCAGCAGCTGCTTGGCCAGCAGCAGGCGCTGCGTGGTGAGGTACGCGTGCGGCGACACGCCGTGCGTGGCCTGGAAGATGCGGCGCAGGTGGCGGTCGGTGACGCCCAGGCGCTCGGCCAGCGCGGGCAGCGCGAGCGCCTCCCCGGCGTGCACGGCGTGCTCGATGGCCTGCGCGGCGGTGTCGGCCAGCGTGCGCGAGGAGTCCATCGTCGACAGGCCCGGCGCGATCTCGGGCCTGCACTTCATGCAGGGCCGAAAGGCCGCTGCCTCGGCCTGCGCGCGGGTGTCGAAGAAGTGGCAGTTCTCGCGTTTGGGCGTGCGCACGCGGCACACCGGGCGGCAGTACACGCCGGTGGAGCTGACGCCCACGAACAGCCGCCCGTCGAAGCGTGCATCGCGCGCCTTGAGCGCGAGGTAGGCAGAGTCGGCGTCGAGGACCATGGCGGGATCATAGGTGGCGCCCCGGGAGCCGACTCGCCGTTTTCGGACCTGTTCCTGCGCGGGGGTCCGCCAGCAGGGTGTTGGCGTACGGGCCGAGGCCACGCGGCCCGCGGCGCCGTTTGATCAGGCCCCGGACCGCATCGCCGTACAGGCTGCCACCCAGCCCTCGAAGGCCTGCAGCAGCGGCGCGTAGTGCTCGGCCCGGCCCTCCAACCCGCCCAGTGCCAGCGCCGCGGCCTCCAGCGTGCTGCGGTGCTCGGGACGCTGCGCCTGGCGGATGAGGTAGCGCGACGGCGGCAGCGCCGGCATCGGGCAGCGGGGCAGGGCCTGCAACAGCGGGTTCAGCGCCAGCAGCCGGCGGGTCTGGCGCCAGGTGCCGTCCAGCAGCACCAACGGCCCGGGGTGCGCGGGCAGGGGCGGTGCGCCGGCATCGGCCGCGCCCGGATACAGCAGCACGGCGCCCGCGCCCAGCCATGCGGCGAGCGTGGGCGCGTCCACCTGCTCGCCCACCAGGCACTGGCAGTCCGCCAGGCACAGCCGCAGCAGGCGCAGGCTGTTCTTGGCCTGCGCGGCCTCGTCCGGATGCTGCAGCACGCGCAGCGGCACGCGGTTGTGCACCGGGCGCACCCAGGCACAGAGGCAGCTGCGCAGCGGCAGCTGGCAGCGGGGGCAGGTCGGTCGCCGGGCGGGGGTGTCGGTCATCGGGCTGGCTGCATCGTGCGCCGGTCGGGGGCGGACCGCAGGCTATCCTGTTGCCCATGCCTGAACCGCTTTCCGCCTCCGGGCACCCCCAGCCGGGCGACGCGCCCGCAGCGCCCGCCGCCGATTTCAAGGCCCTCGGCCTCGTCGAACCGCTCTGCCTGGCCGCGGCCGCCGCGGGCTGGCGCGCGCCCACCCCCGTGCAGGCCGCCGTGATCCCGGCCGTGCTGCAGGGCCGTGACCTGCTCGTGCAGGCCCCCACCGGCGCCGGCAAGACCGCCAGCTTCCTGCTGCCGCTGCTGCAGCGGGTGCTGGCGATACCCGACGTGGTGGCGCTGCGGCCGCGGCCGCTGACGGCGCTGGTGCTGGCGCCCACGCGCGAGCTGGCTGCGCAGATCGGCGCGGCCGCGCAGGCGCTGGCACCGTCGCTGAAGACCGAGGTGCTGGTGGGTGGCCTGTCGGTCAACCCGCAGATGATGGCGCTGCGCGGCGGCGCCCATCTGGTGGTGGCCACGCCGGGCCGGCTGCTGGACCTGACGCGCCAGAACGCACTGCGCCTGAACGAGCTGACGGTGGTGGTGCTGGACGAGGCCGACCGCCTGCTCGACGCCGGCTTCGCCGACGAGACGCGCCGCGTGCTGGCGCTGTTGCCGCGCCCCCGGCAGACGCTGATGTTCAGCGCCACGATGCCCGACGCGGTGGTGGCGCTGGCCGCCGCCCACCAAAGCCGTGCGCTGCGGCTCGAGGTCGCCGGGCAGGTCGCCGAGCAGGAGGCGCCGGAAGCGCCGGCGGCTCAAGCGTCCGGGCCGGCAGGCGAATCCGACGCCACCGCCGCACCCGACGCCGATTCGGCACCGCCGGCCATCGTCCAGCGTGCGATCGTCGTCGACACGCCGCTGCGCACGCCGCTGCTGCGCCAGCTGATCGCCACGCAGGGCTGGCGCCGTGTGCTGGTGTTCGTGGCCACGCAGCACGCCAGCGAACACGTGGCCGACAAGCTGCGCCAGGGCGGCGTCACCGCCGCGGCGCTGCACGGCGACCTGAGCCAGGGACGCCGCGCGCAGGTGCTGGCCGACCTGCAGGCCGGCCACCTGCAGGTGCTGGTGGCCACCGACCTGGCAGCGCGCGGGCTCGACGTGACGGGGCTCGACGCGGTCGTCAACCACGACCTGCCGCGTTCGCCGGCCGACCACACGCACCGCATCGGCCGCACCGGCCGCGCGGGTGCCGCGGGCACCGCGGTGAGCTTCGTGCTGGCCGATGCGCCGGGCAGCGAGGCGCATTTCCGGCTCATCGAGAAGCGCCAGCAGCGGCGCGTGCCGCGCGAGCAGTGGCCGGGCTTCGAGCCCGTGGCCGGCGTGCTGCCGCCAGTGGCGGCCGACCCGCACGGCGGCGTCAAGGGACGCCGCATGAGCAAGAAGGACAAGCTGCGCGCAGCCGCAGCCTCGGGCGGCGGCACGGGCTGAAGCCGCGTGGCGCAGCGCGCGCCACGCCGCCGGTTCACTCCACCTTGCCGATCCTGCGCACGGCGTCGGTCATCAGCTTCGCGTCGGCGTCCCAGTAGCTCTGGAACTCGGGCGCGTCCTGGTACTCGATCGGGCTGCCGGCGCGGTTGATGGTCTCCACCACCTTGGGGTCGCGCGCCACCCGGGCCGCGGCCGCGCGCAGCTTCTGCACGATGTCGTCCGGCGTGGCCGCCGGCACGAACAGCGCCGACCACTGCGCGAAGGTGGCGCCGAAGCCGGCTTCCTTCAGGCTCGGCACGCCGGGCAGCGCGGCCAGCGGCTTGTCGCCCCAGTGCGCCAGCGCGCGCAGCCTGCCGGCCTTGATCTGCTGCACCACGGTGCTGGGGCCGCTGGCCACGGCGTCCACCTGCCCGCCCAGCAGCGCCAGGATCGCCGGGCCGGCGCCGGTGTAGGGGATGTGCGTCATGCGAAAGCCCGCGCTGGCCTTCAGCATCTCCATCGGCACGTGCATGGTGCCGTAGTTGCCGCTGCTGCCGTAGTTGTAGGTGGTGGGCTTCTTCCTGGCGTCGGCCAGGAACTCGGCGAGCGTCTTCCACGGTGCATCGGCGCGCACCACCAGCACCGTGGGGTCGGCCGTGAAGCGGGCGATGGGCTTGAACTGGCTCAGCGTGAAGGCCGGCTTGCGGCCGAGCAGCGTGTCGGCCTCGGGCAGGATCGAGATCGACGACAGGCTCAGCAGCACGGTGTAGCCGTCGGCCGGTGCACGGGCCGCGGCGCCGATGCCGGTGGCGCCGCCCGCGCCGGCGCGGTTCTCCACCACCACGGTCTGCTTCAGCTCCTTGCCCAGCGCCTCGGCCACCGGGCGGGCCACGGTGTCGGCCACGCCGCCGGGCGGGAACGGCACGATCATCGTGATGGGCTTGTCGGCAGGCCAGGTGCCCTGGGCGAGTGCCGGGCCGGCGGCCAGCGCGAAGGCGGCGCCGACCGCAAAGATCGTCTTGTGCAGGCTGTTCATCAACGGGTCTCCTCGACAAAACTGTTCTCGAGCACACCGAGACCGTCGATCTCGATGCGCACCACATCGCCGTGCTGCAGCCAGCGCGGCGGGTTCAGGCCCATGCCCACGCCGGCGGGCGTGCCGGTGGCGATGATGTCGCCCGGGTGCAGCGTGATGCCGCGCGAGCAGGTCTCGATCAGCGTGGGGATGTCGAAGATCAGGTCGGTGGTGCGGCCGTCCTGGCGCAGCTCGCCGTTGACCCAGCAGCGCACGCGGGTGTTGGTGCCGTCCAGTTCGTCGGCGGTCACCAGCCACGGGCCCATCGGGCAGAAGGTGTCGAAGCTCTTGCCCAGGTCCCACTGCGCATGGCGCATCTGCACGTCGCGCGCGGTGACGTCGTTGACGATGGTGTAGCCGTAGACGTGCTTCAGCGCGTCGGCGCGCGCGATGTTGCGCCCGCCGGTGCCGATGACCACCGCGAGCTCGGCCTCGTAGTCGATCTGCGACGAGATGGCCGCGCCGGGCAGCCGCACCGCCGTGCCGGTGGCCACCACGCACTCGGGCACCTTGGTGAAGACGATGGGCCAGGCGTCCACGGCCTTGGCGTTGTCCTTGAAGACGGTGGTCTGCAGCTCCTTGGCATGGGCGTGGTAGTTGCGGCCGACGCAGAACAGGTTGCGCCGCGGCCTGGGCAGCGGCGCCAGCAACTCGGCGCTGGCCAGCGGCACCGATTCGGTCGCATGCGGCAACGGCGCGCCGGCGGCGGCCAGTTCCACCAGCGTCAGCGCGCCGAGTTCGCCGGGGATGTTGAACAGCTCGACGTGCTGCCCGTCGGCAGACAGCCGGCCCACGCGGGGGCGGCTCTGGTGCATGAGGGTGGCAAGACGCACATCGATCTCCTGGAGGTTTGGCCCAAATGCTACCATTGAGGCCCATATTGACACCCACGTCACGCCCATGGACACCGCGGCCCTGCTGCGCGACACCATCCTCGACAAGCTGCGCTCGCGCACCTGGCGGGCCGGTCACCGCATCCCCACCGAGCGCGCGCTGAGCGAGGAGTTCAGCCTCAGCCGCTCCACCGTGCGGCGCGTGCTGGCCGAGCTGAAGCGCAAGCGCCTGATCACGCAGACCGTGGGCAGCGGCACCTACGTCACCGAGCAGGTGCACGAGGCGCTGTCCGACATGAGCCCGGCCGTCTCCGCCCACGCCGTGAGCCCGGCCGAGCTGATGCACGCGCGGCTGGCGCTGGAGCCGTCGATCATCGAGATGGCGGTCGGCAACGCCACCGCGGCCGACTTCCTGCGCATGGACGACTGCAACCACCGCGCCGAGCAAGCCACCTCGCTGGAGGAGTTCGAGCGCTGGGACGCCGCACTGCACGAGGCCGTTGCCGACGCCGCTCACAACGGCTTCATCACCGGCGTGTTCAGGCTCATGGGCGAGGCGCGTGCGCAGGCCGAGTGGGGCGCGCTGAAGCGACGCAGTGCGACGCTGGAGCGGCGGCGCGAATACCAGGCCGAGCACCGCGCGCTGGTCGCGGCGCTGAAGGACCGCGACGTGGAGCGAGCGCGCGCGCTGTGCGTGGCGCACCTGGTGCACGTGCGCACCAACATGCTGGGGTACTGAGGCGCCCGCCACGTGGCCGCCTGGCCACGACGCTGCGGCAACGGCGCCACGCCGCAGCGCATCGCAGGTCGGGCGCATTGACCCCGGCCCGAGGGCGCCGCTACAGTGGCAGAGTTTTGAGCCAATTCAACCAATTGAGCCCAAGTCGGGCTGGACAAGGACGTTCCATGAAGAACCTGATCGTCGCCGGCCTGGCCGTGCTGCTGGGCGCCTGCGCGTCCGGCCCCATGACCGGTGCAGCACCGATGGCGCCCGCCGCTGCCGCGGCCCCGGCCAAGAAGGTGCAGGTGCAGTGGCTCGGCCAGGCCGCGTTCAAGATCACCACGGTCGAAGGCAAGGTCATCGTCATCGACCCCTGGCTGCAGACCAACCCGAAGACACCCGAGGCCTACCGCAAGCTCGAGGCGCTGGGCAAGGTGGACCTGGTGCTGGTCACGCACGGCCACTTCGACCATATGGCCGACGCGCCGGCGCTGGCCAACATGCACAAGGCGCCGCTGTGGGCGCCGGCCGGCCTGAGCCAGAGCCTGGCGATGCTGGGCGTGCTGCCGGCCAGCCAGGCGCTGCGCATGAACAAGAGCGGCACCGTCACGCCGGTGGGCCCCAACGTCAAGGTCACGATGGTCAAGGCCGAGCACAGCAGCGAGCTGGTGTGGCGGAACCCGGTCACCGGCAAGGACGAGGTGCACGTGGGCGGCGAGCCCGGCGGCTTCATCATCGAGTTCGAGAACGGCTTCAAGCTCTGGCACATGGGCGACACCGGTGTCTTCGGCGACATGAAGCTCATCGCCGACATGTACAAGCCCGACCTGGTGCTGATGCCCATCGGCGGCGGCCAGTTCGTGATGAACCCGCAGCACGCGGCGATGGTCACGCGCGACATGATCAGGCCCAAGGCCGTGATCCCGATGCACTACCTCACCAACCCGGGGCTGCCGGGCACGCCGGCCGACTTCATCAAGGCGCTGGGCGAGACCGGCGTCAAGGTGATGGCCATCAACCCGGGCGACACGGTCGAGTTCTGACCGTCTGAGCCGCAGGGCCGCCCGCCGTGGCGGGCACCGCGCCTACATCGCCTTGAACAGGTGCACGTAGGCGCGGCTCACCGGCAGTTCGTGCGCGTGGCCCTTCATGCGCAGGAAGAGCCGGCTGGCCTCGTCGCGCCGCGTGCCGGCGAGGTGCTGCAGATTCACAAGCGTGCTGCGGTGCACCTGCACGAAGCGCGCGGGGTCGAGTTGCGTCGCCAGTTCGGCGATGGGCGTGCGGATCAGGTGCTCGGCCTGCGCCGTCTGCACGCAGGTGTACTTCTCGTCGGCACGGAAGAACAGCACGTCCTCCACCGCGATCTGGTGCGTGATGTCGCCGCTGCTGGCGCGCACCCAGCGCAGGCGCTCCGGGGCTGCCGCGACGGGCGACGCCGGCAGCAGGCGGCGCATCGCGGCCAGCAGCGCGCCGTCGTCGGCCGCGGGTGCCGCGGCACGGCGGATGCGATCGATCGTGCGTTGCAGCCGCTCGGCCTTCACCGGTTTGAGCACGTAGTCCAGCGCCTCGTGTTCGAAGGCCTGCACCGCAAATTCGTCGTAGGCGGTGACGAAGACCACGCGGGTGCTGCCTTCGATGCCTTGTGCCACTTCCAGTCCGGTCAGGCCGGGCATCTGGATGTCGAGGAACGCGAGGTCGGGCCGCAGCACGGCAATGCGCTCGGCCGCCTCCAGACCGTGGCGGGCCACGTGCACGATCTGCAGCTCCGGCCACAGCCGTGCCAGCTCGGTGGCCAGCGCACGCGCCAGGTGGGGTTCGTCGTCGGCGATCAGCGCGGTGGTCATGGCACAGGGATGCTCAGCGGGACGGTGATGCGGGCCAGCGTGCCGGGTGCAGGGCCGAGCGTCGTGGCCGGCGCCGGCAGCAGCTCGAGGTGGGCTTCGGGGCCGAAGCGGGCTTGCAGGCGGTCGCGGATGTTGTCCAGTGCCACGCCGTTGCCGCGGCGTGCGCCCGGGCGGGGCGGGGCGTCGAGACCGCAGCCGTCGTCCTGCACTTCCAGCTGCAGCATCCGCCCCTGCACAGAAGCCCGCACCCAGACCGTGCCGCCCTCGATGCTGGGTTCCAGCCCGTGCATGACGGCGTTCTCCACCAGCGGCTGCAGCAGCAGCGGCGGCAGCGGCTGGCGGCGGGCGGCTTCGTCGGCCTCGATCTGGAAGCGCAACCGGTCGTCCATGCGCCCCTGCAGCAGCTGCAGGTAGTTCTGCGCCAGTTCGAGCTCGTGCGCCACGGTGCTGGTTTCGCTGCGCAGGCTGGAGAGGCTCACGCGCAGGTAGTCGGTGAAGCTGGCCAGCATCTGTCGGGCCTTGGGCGGGTCGTGGTCCATCAGGCTGTGCACGGTGGCCAGCGTGTTGAAGAGAAAGTGCGGCTCGATCTGCGCCTGCAGCAGCCGCAGCTGCGCCTCCTGCGCCTGGCGCTTGAGCTGTTCCTCGTGCCAGTGCTGCCAGGCCCAGAGGCCCCAGATCACGCTGGCAAACACGGCGACGACGGCCACCGAGATCCAGCTGCGCTGCGGCGTCCAGTTCACGCGCGTCCCGCCCGGCAATTCGCCCAGCAGCCAAGAGGCCAGAGCCAGCCCTGCGGCCACGCAGACCATGGAGGTGAAGGCGTAGAAGAGGCTGACGCCGAAGCCGGGCTCACTGTCCACCCAGGCCATGAAACGATCGGACGCGTGGCGCTCGATGAGGGAGTAGACGATGTGCATGACCAGCCCGATGAGGATCGCCGTCATCAGGAAAGGCAGCCCGATCTGCGCCAGCATCGGCAGCGTGGGCCAGCGCCCACCCAGCCCCAGGATCAGCGCGAACAGGCCCGTGCCCCAGGCCAGCGAGACGCCCAGGGTCATCACCCACATCGCCCAGGCCGGTGCGGCGCGGTGGCGGCGCAGCTTGAAGAAGTCGTGACGCGCCAGGCGCAGGTCACGCCAGAGTGTGTGCAGCAGGGCGGGCTGGGACGCTTGCATGGGGTGGGAGTCTAGGCAGTCGGGTGCGGGTTGCCGCTGCGGCGCGACGGATCGACAGCCAGGCCGCCAGATCGCCAGATCGTCACACCGGGAGCGTGCCACGCCGCACGGCGGCTTCGGGCCCCGCCTTCCTACAATCGCCCGATTCCAGGCATTCACCCCCCACCCCATTCCCAACCCCACCGCCACGCCCATGCACATCGATCCCACCGTCTTCAAGGCCTACGACATCCGCGGCATCGTCGGCAAGAACATCGACGAGACCTTCGCAGAGCACCTGGGCCGCGCCTTCGGCTCGGAGGCGGTGGCCGCCGGCGAAAAGGCCGTGGCGGTGGGGCGCGACGGGCGCGTGTCGGGCCCGGGCCTGGCGGCGGCGCTGATCCGCGGCCTGAAGAGCACGGGGCTGGACGTGGTGGACATCGGTGCGGTGACGACGCCGATGCTGTATTACGTGGCTGCCACGCGCAGCAAGCACGGCTGCAGCAGCGGCATCCAGGTCACGGGCAGCCACAACCCGAAGGACTACAACGGCTTCAAGATGGTGCTGGCCGGCCGCGCGATCTACGGCGACGACATCCAGAAGCTGAAACACCGCATCGAGAGCGAGACCTACACCGTCAAGCGCGGCCGCAGCGCGAAGATGGACATCGTGGCCGAGTACACGAAGCGCATCGTCGGCGACTGCAAGCTGTCGCGGCCGATGAAGATCGTGGTCGACAGCGGCAACGGCATCCCGGGTGCCACCGCGCCGGCCATCCTGCGCGCGCTGGGCTGCGAGGTCATCGACCTGTACTCCAAGGTCGACGGCGATTTCCCCAACCACCATCCCGACCCCAGCAAGCCCGAGAACCTGCAGGACCTGATCAAGGTCGTGCACGCCACCGGCGCCGAAGTCGGCCTGGCCTTCGACGGCGATGGCGACCGCCTGGGCGTGGTCACCGCGCAGGGCAACATCATCTACCCCGATCGGCAGATCATGCTGTTCGCGCGCGACATCCTGAAGCGCAACAAGGGCGCGACGATCATCTACGACGTCAAGTGCAGCCAGCGCCTGCCGGTGGCCATCAAAAAGGCGGGCGGCAAGCCGCTGTTGTGGAAGACCGGCCACTCGCTGGTGAAGGCCAAGCTCAAGGAGACCGGCGCGCCCTTCGCTGGCGAGATGAGCGGCCACCTGTTCTTCGGCGAGCGCTGGTACGGCTTCGACGACGCGATGTACACCGCCGGCCGCCTGCTGGAGATCCTGAGCCGCGAAAAGAACCCGAGCGCCTTCCTCGACGCGCTGCCCACCAGCTTCAGCACGCCCGAGCTCAACGTGCCCTGCGCCGAGGGCGAGCACCACGCCGTGGTGGCCGAACTGCTGGCGCGTGTGGCCGACGGTCGCATCACGTTCGACGGCGGCGAGATCGGCACCATCGACGGCCTGCGCGTGGACTTTGCCGACGGTTTCGGCCTCATCCGCGGCAGCAACACCACGCCGGTGCTGGTGCTGCGCTTCGAGGGCCACACCGAAGACGCGCTGCACCGCATCCAGGACCAGTTCATGGCCGTGCTGAAGACCATCAAGCCCGACGCGCAGGTGGGGGCCTCTGCCCACTGACCGGCCCGTGCGGGCCGGGCTGGCGCGCAGCGCCTACACGCTGCTGCTGCGGCTGGCCACGCCGGCCTATCTGGCGCGCCTGTGGTGGCGCGGGCGTGCCGAGCCCGATTACCGGCGCTGGTGGGCCGAGCGGCTGGGCGCCGGGGCCGGGGCGCCGGTGGCCGGCCGGCTCTGGATCCACGCGGTGTCGCTGGGTGAAACCCGTGCCGCCGAGCCGCTGATCCAGGCCCTGCGCGCCCAGCGGCCCGGCCTGCGCCTGCTGCTGACGCACGGCACCGCCACCGGCCGTGAAGCCGGCCGCGCGCTGCTGCACGAAGGGGATGCGCAGGCCTGGCTGCCCTACGACACACCGGGCGCGGTGCGCCGCTTCCTGCGCCACCACCGGCCGGCCGCCGGCGTGATCCTGGAGACCGAGATCTGGCCCAACCTGCTGCATGAGGCGCAGTTGTTGCGGCTGCCGATGACGCTGGCCAACGCGCGCCTGTCCGAGCGCAGTGCGGCCAAGGGCCGGCGGCTGGCCGCGCTGATGCGGCCTGCGGTGGCCGCCTTCACGCAGGTGCTGGCGCAGACCGAGGCCGATGCGCAGCGCCTGCGCGCTGCCGGCGCCACTGGCGTGCTGGTGACGGGCAACCTGAAGTTCGACATGACGCCATCGCCGGCGCTGCTGGCGCGCGGCCGGGCCTGGCGGCAGGCGGCGCCGGTGGTGCTGGCAGCCGTCACGCGCGAAGGTGAAGAGGCCGCGCTGCTGCAGGCCTGGCGGCAGCTGGCTGCGCCGCGCCCGCAGCTGCTGCTGGTGCCTCGCCACCCGCAGCGCTTCGACGAGGTGGCGGCCCTCGTGCAGCAGGCCGGCTTCACGCTGCTGCGCCGCAGCGCCTGGGGCGACGGCGCGCCCGCGCCGGCCGACGTGTGGCTGGGCGACACGCTCGGTGAGATGCCGGCCTACTACGCGGCGGCCGACGTGGCGCTGCTGGGCGGCAGCTTTGCGCCGCTGGGCGGCCAGAACCTGATCGAGGCCGCGGCCTGCGGCTGCCCGCTGCTGATGGGCCCGCACACCTTCAACTTTGCGCAGGCGGCCGAGCTGGCGCTGGCCGCCGGTGCAGCGCAGCGCCTGCCCGACGTGCCCGCGGCCGTGGCCCGCGCGGTGCAGATCGCGCAGGCCGGTGGTGCGCCGGAGATGGCGGCGCAAGCGCTGGCGTTTGCGGCCGAACACCGCGGCGCCGCTGAGCGCATGGCGGCGCAGATCCTGGCGCGCCTGCATCACTGAGGTCTTCGCGCCGCGCCGTGCCGGCGTGCAGCGCGGGCCGCGCCGGCCCGTGTCGTGCCTGCGTGTTTCCCTGCTGTCGCGCAGACCGCGGCCGCGCGACACTGCGGGCATGAAGACACTCCTCACCTTGTGCCTCGTGGCCGCCGGCTGCGTGCTCTCGTCGCCCGCCTTCGCCCAGGCCTGGCCCGCCAGGCAGCCGATCAAGCTGGTGGCGGTGTTCCCGCCCGGCGGCTCGGTCGACCAGGTGGCGCGCATCCTGGCGCCGGCGCTGCAGCAGCAGCTGGGGCAGAGCGTGATCGTCGACAACAAGGGCGGCGCCTCGGGCTCCATCGGCGCCGGCACGGTGGCCGCGTCGCCGCCCGATGGCTACACCTTCGCGGTGGTGTTCGACACCCACGGCGTCAACCCGAGCCTGATCCCCAGCCTGCCCTTCGACACGCGCAAGGACCTGCCCGCGGTGGCCATGATCGGCACCAGCGCCATGGTGCTGGCCACGCATGCCGACACGCCCTACAAGACGTTTGCCGACGTGGTGGCCGCCATCAAGGCGGGCAAGAACGTCAGCTACGGCAGCATCGGCAACGGCAGCCTCGGCCACCTGGCCATGACGCTGCTGGCCAAGGGCAACAACTTCGAGCTCACGCACGTGCCCTACCGCGGCGGCGGCCCGCTGATGAACGACGCCATCGCCGGCCACGTGCCGCTGAGCATCGGCTCGGTGTTCGTGACCAAGCCCCACCTCGACAGCAAGCGGCTGCGCCCGCTGGTGGTGACGACCGACAAGCGCAGCGCGCAGCTGCCCGACGTGCCCACGCTGGCCGAAAGTGGTTATGCGGGTTTCAACGCCCCGGCCTGGTGGGCCGTGCTGGCCCCGGCCAAGACGCCGCCCGAGGTGATGGCGCGCATGAACGCCGAGATCAACAAGGCGCTGCAGCAGCCCGACGTGGCCGGCAAGCTGGCGGCGCAGGGCATCGTGGTGAACATCGGCACACCGGCTGCGGCGCAGGCCTTCATCGAAGGCCAGATCGACACCTGGGCCAAGGTCGTCAAGGCCAACGGCATCAAGGCCGACTGAGGACGGACGAGCCCGCCTGCGCGGGCTCGGTCGCCTCAGGAGGGGCGCGAGCTCTGCGAGCGCGCGGCCTGCAAGGCCGACTGAGGACGGACGCGCCCGGCTGCGCGGGCATGGTCGCCTCAGGCGCCCGCGCCCTTCAGCAGATCCAGCCGCGGCAGCGCGCCGCTGCCCGGCAGCACCAGCCCGTCCAGCGCCGCGCGCGGCACCTGCAGGTGGTCGGCCAGCAGCGCGCGTGCGGCGGCGCGCAGGTCGGTGGTGACACGCAGGTCGCGGCCCTCGAAGCGGTGCTGCTTCGCCAGTCCCGGCCAGTCGGCCAGCACGCGGCCGCCGCGCACCGCGCCTCCCAGCACGAAGGCCGCGCCGCCGCTGCCGTGGTCGGTGCCCTGGTTGCCGTTGACCGCCACCTCACGGCCGAATTCGGTGGCCACCAGGATGGCGGTGCGCCCCCAGGTGCCGCCGGGCAGCAGCCCTTCGCGCAGCGCCTCCAGCGTGGCGTCCAGCGTGCGCAGGCTGTTGGACATGGCGCCGCCCGGTGCGGCCTGGTTGGTGTGCGAATCCCAGCCGCCCAGCTCCATCACCGCGACCTGCGAGCCACGCTGCAGGAACTCGGCCGCCTTGCGCGCCAGCGTCACCGCAGCGCCACGGCCGCCGCCCGTGCCACCGGCCATGGCCGGCGGGTTGGCGGCCATGCCGGTTTCGTCGCGCAGGCCGCGGGCGCGCGCCAGGGCCTGGGCCAGCGCCGGGTCCTGCCGGTACATCGCTTCCAGCCGCGCCACCAGGTCGGCCCCCGGCTCGGGCAGCGTGGACGGCGCCCAGGTGTCCACCTCGGTGGGCCCGCGCAGCACCAGCGGCACGGCGGTTTCCAGCGCCACGGCCTGGATCGGCACGGGGCTGCCGGCCGCCGCAGCCAGCGCACGGCCGAGCCAGCCGGTGTTGAGCTCGTGGGGGCGCGTGCCGCCGCTTTCCAGCACCTGCTGCGCATCGAAGTGCGATCGCTCGCGGTAGGGCAGGCCCGCGGCGTGCAGCACCGCCAGCTCGCCGCGGCCGTACATCGTGTGCAGCTGCGGCAGCAGCGGGTGCAGCGCGAAGGTGGCGTCCAGCCGCAGCGGCTCGCTTGCCAACTGGCCCAGCACGCCGCGCGCCTCGGCAAAGGCCGGGTCGCCCACGGCAGGCACGGCGGTGAGGCCGTCCATGCCGCCGCGCAGGATCACGAAGACGAAGCGGTTGGCGGCCGGGTCGGCGGCGCGCGCCGCGACGCTGAGTGTGGCCCAGGGCGCGAGCGCGGCGCCGGTGGCGCCGGCCAACGTGGCGCGCAGCAGCTGGCGTCGGGTGCTCATCGGATGGTCCTCTTCATCGTCTTTGAAACTCGGGCGACAGCAGCCACAGCGCCAGCGCCTGCGGGCCGTCGGCGGCACGCTCGATCTGGCGCGCCGTGCCCTCGCTCAAGAGCGGGCCCAGGCTGGCCGCCGCCAGTGCGCGCGCGTCCACGTTGCGGCCCACGCGGTCGGCCACGCGGGTGGCCCATTCGACGCGCTTCCACACGGCGTCGGGCCCCAGCCATTCTTCGGCGCGGTCGGGCCAGCCGGCGGGCGAGGGCGCGGCCTGCACGCGCTGCCCGAGCTGGCCGGTGCCGCCGTCGGGCTGGCGGGCAAAGGCCGCTTCGCCCAGGCGCAGCACACGCGCGGTGCTGATCACAAACTCTTCCGGCGTCTTCAGCTTCACCGGCTGCGGCGCCCAGGCTTCGGGTGCCTCGATCAGCGTGCGGTACAGCGCCGGCAGGTCCCCTCCGGTCTGGCGGTAGCGCGCGGTCAGCCGGGCCACCAGTGCGGGCGGCGGCTCGTCGGCAACAAAATGACGCGCCAGTTTGGTGGACACGAAGCGGGCCGTGGACGGGTGCAGCGCCAGGTCGTGCAGCACGGCGTCCAGCGCCTCGGGGCCTTCGGCGTACGACTGGCCGAGCACGGTCTTGGCGCCAGGCTCGTGCCAGGCGGGATCGAAGCGCGTGGGATTGCTGCCCGGCGCGGCCTGCGCCAGGTCGCGCAGCGGCACGCGCCAGCCGGTCAGCACACGCGCAAACGCCGTCACGTCGGCCTGCGTGTAGCCGCCCCAGCCGCCGTAGGCCGCGCCGCCGCCGGCCACGCCCAGCGTGTGCAGCTCCAGCACCTCGCGCGCCAGGTTCTCGTTCAGGCCGGTGTTGCGCGGCGGCGTGTCGCCAGGGCTGCGCGGGCGGCGGGCCTGGCGGCGCACCATCGGCGAGTCGGGCCCGGCGGAGTTGTCGTTGTCCAGGTAGCGCAGCATGCCGGCATGCTGGACGGCGGCCTTGAGCAGGTCTTCGAAGCGGCCGCCGACGTGCGGGCGGATGGCCTCGCGCTCGAACGCGCCCACCACGCCGCGTGCGCTGGCCTTGGCCATGCTGACGGTGAAGTGGTTGGCCCAGAACAGCGCCAGCCGTTCGTTGAAGGGCCGCGCGCTGAGCGTGGCGGTGTGCAGGCGTGCGCGCACGTCGGCCTGCACGATCTGGCGGAAATGCTCGGCGAACTGCTGCTCGGCCGGGCGCTGGTCGGCGGGCTGCACGGCGGCCATCGGGGGCGCGGCGTCGCTGCCTTCCGCGGCCATCGCGGCACCCAGGCCGCCCGCCAGCGCGGTGGCAGGCGCGGCCGCGGCCGCGGGCCGGCGCTGTGTGGCCAGGAATTCCGCGAAGCGCCGCACGCCCTCCACCCCGCTGGCCAGCCCTTCGCCGCGCTGCGGCTCGGCGGGGCCGATCTGGGCCAGCAGCCAGCCGGGTGCGTCGGTGCCGATGGCCGCCAGCGCGGGCTCGCCCAGGCCGAAACGGTGGGCGGCCAGCGCGGCCTGCAGTTCAGATCGGTTCATCGCGCGTCTCCATCGCGCGCAGTGTCGCCCGGCGTTCGTCAAGCGGCATGGCTGCCGCGTGAAGAAACGTTTAGCGGGCCAGCAGCTGGTTGACGCGGTCCAGGTCGGTCGGCGCCAGCTGGCCCGACGCCTGGCGCAGGCGCAGGCTGCCCACCAGCACGTCGTAGCGGGCACGCGCCAGGTCGCGCTGCGTGGTGAAGAGCTGCGTCTGCGCGTTCAGCACGTCCAGGTTGACCCGCACCCCGACGCGGTAGCCCAGCTGCGTGGCTTCCAGGGCCAGCTTGCTGGAGGCCTCGGCGGCTTCCAGCGCCTTGACCTGCGCCAGCCCCGACTGCACGCCGAAGTACGCCACCCGCGTGCCCTGCGCCACGCCGCGGCGCGCGGCCTCCAGGTTGCTGCGCGCCGCGTCTTCCAGCGCCAGCGTTTCCCTGATGCGGTTCTGCGTGGCGCCGCCGGTGTACAGCGGCCAGTTCAGCTGCAGGCCGATGCTGCCCACCGTGCTGGTGCCGGCATTGCGCTGCAGGTTGGGCAGCGAGCCGCGGGCGTCCTGGCCGGTGACCGAGGCCACGGCGTCCACCGTGGGGGATTCGGCGGCGCGGGCCTTGCTGATCTCGAGCGTGGCCACGTCCAGCCCCACGCGGGCGCGGCGCACCGTGGGGTGCTGCTGATCGGCGACCGTCACCCACTCCTCGGCGTTGGCCGGCATCGGCGACGGCAGCACCACGGGCACCAGCAGCGGCTTGGGCGTGCTGCCGGCCTTGCCCACCAGCGTGTCGAGCGCGATGCGGCGCGTGCGCAGGTCGTTGTCGGCGGCGATCTCCTGCGCCGAGACGAGGTCGAAGCGCGCCTGCGCCTCGCGGGTGTCGGTGATGGTGGCGGTGCCGACCTCGAAGTTGCGCTTGGCCGAGGCCAGCTGTTCGGTGATGGCGGCCTTGCTGGCTTGCGTGGTGGCCAGCGTGTCCTGCGCCGCCAGCACGTCGAAGTAGGCCTGCGACAGGCGCACGATGAGGTCTTGCTCCGCGGCGTCCAGGTCGGCCTGCGCGGTGATGAGCGACTTGCGCGCCTGCTCGATGGTCACGCCGTTGGCGCGGTTGAACAGCGGGTAGCGGCCGTTCAGCCCGCCGGACACCGAGCTGCTGTTCTTCGCCCCGCCGGTGACCGGCGTGTCGGTGATCGAGCCGGTGACACCGGCGGTGGCGGCCAGCGACGGCCGGTTCAGCGCCTCGCTCTGCGCGGCGCGGAACTCGGCGCTGGCGGCGTTGGCGCGCGCCGCCAGGTAGGTGGCGTCGAAGGCGCGTGCCGCCTCGTACAGCTGCTGCAGGCTTTGCGCCGACGCCAGGCCGGGAAGCCCCGTCAGCAAGAGCGCGGCCAGCGCGCTCAGGACGATTCGGGGCCGGCGGGTGGGGTTGAGGCGCATGCGAAGGATTCCTTGGGGAGGGTGTGGTCGGTGGGCGTGGATCTGCCGCGGTTCCGGAGGGGGCGTCGGTCAGGGCTTCAGTAGCGCGGCACGGCGGCGTCGACCTGCGTCGACCAGGCGTCCAGGCCGCCGGCGAGGTTATAGACCTGCTGCACACCTTGGCGCTGCAGGAATGCGACGACCTGCGCGCTGCGTGCGCCGTGATGGCAGATGCAGACGACAGGCTGCGTGCCGTCGATCCGGGCCAGCTGCGCCGGGATCTGCTGCATCGGGATGTTCAGCGCCGTGGTGCCGGGGATCTGGATGCGTGCCAGCGCCACCTCCCAGGGCTCGCGCACGTCCAGCAGCACGGTGCCGGGGTGGGCGGCGGCAAAGGCCTGCAGCTCGTCGACCGAGAGCGACTCCATGCCGCTTCAGAACGCGAAGCGCGTGGGCTCGCCGAAGCCTTCGAGCCGGGGCGCGACGGTGTCGAAGAGATCGGCCTGCGACCACGCGGCCTCGCCGACGCGGGTGATCAGGCGCGCGCGCATCACCGGCTCTTCGCCGACCACGGCGGCCAGCCTGCCGCCGATCTTGAGCTGCTGCAGCAGCGCGGCGGGCACCTCGGCCACCGAGCCCGACAGCAGGATCACGTCGAAAGGCGCCTCCGCCGGGCGGCCCTGCGCGCCTTCGGCCGCGGTGACGTCGATCACGCTGACGTTGGCCAGGCCGTTGCGCGCCAGGCTGTCGCGCGCCATCTGCGCCAGCGCGGGCCGGCACTCCAGCGTCGTGACGTGCATGGCCCGGTGCGCCAGCAGCGCCGCCATGAAGCCCGAGCCGGTGCCGATCTCCAGCACCGATTCATGACGCTGCACCTGCAGGGCCTGCAGCAGCCGGGCCTCGACCTTGGGCTCCAGCATGCAGGGCCCTGCGGCGTCCCCTTCCAGCAGCGGCACCTGCGTGTCGACGAAGGCCAGCGCGCGGTGGTGCGGGGGCACGAAGTCCTCGCGCCGCACGGTGGCCAGCAGCGAGAGCACGGCGGCGTCGAGCACATCCCAAGGGCGGATCTGCTGCTCGATCATGTTGAAGCGGGCGATTTCGGTGTTCATGGTGTGCGGTGCAAGGGGAGGGCGGGCGGCAAAATTCTAGGGGTTCACCTTGACGGCAGGCTGAGCGGGCAGCGCGCCGGGCGCAGCGCCCACGGGCTGGCCGGCCCAGCGGCGCCGGGCCCAGGCGGCCAGGTCGTCCAGCCAGCAGTACACCACCGGCACCACCACCAGCGTCAGCAGCGACGAGGTGATGACGCCGCCGATCACGGCCTGCCCCATCGGCGCGCGCTGCTCCGAGCCCTCGGTCAGCGCAAAGGCCAGCGGCACCATGCCGAAGACCATCGCCAGCGTGGTCATCAGGATCGGGCGCAGCCGCACCTTGGCGGCCTCCAGCAGCGCGGCGTTGCGCGCCAGGCCGGGCTGCACGCTGCCGTCGGGCAGCACGCGGTCTTCACGCGCGCGGATCGCAAAGTCCACCAGCAGGATGGCATTCTTGGTCACCAGCCCCATCAGCATCACGATGCCGATGACCGAGAACATGTTCAGCGTGGACTTGAAGGCCAGCAGCGCGCCCACCACGCCGATCAGTGTCAGCGGCAGGCTGCTCATCAGCGCCAGCGGCTGCAGGAAGCTCTTGAACTGGCTGGCCAGGATCATGTAGATGAACACCACCGCCAGCGCCAGCGCACCCACCGCGTAGCTGAACGACTCCTGCATGTTCTTGGTGCTGCCGCCGAAGCTGTAGCGGTAGCCCGGCGGCCAGGCCACGCTGTCGAGCACGGTGCGGATGTCGGCCGAGACCTCGCCGCTGCTGCGGCCCAGCGCGTTGGCGTCGATGTTGACCTCGCGGTTCAGGTCGCGCCGGTTGATCTGGTTGGGGCCGGTGGACGCGGTGACGTCGGCCACCTGGCTCAGGCGCACGACACGGGCCGTGCCGTCGGCGTTGCTGCCCACCACCAGCGGCAGGCTGCCGAGGTCACCCATGGTGTCGCGTGCGTCGGCGGCCAGGCGCAGGCGCACGTCGTAGTTCTCACCGTCGGCGGCGCGCCAGCTGCCCACGCTGGTGCCGGCCAGCAGCGTGCGCAGCGTGGTGGCCAGGGTGTTGACGTTCAGGCCCAGGTCGGCCGCGGCGTCGCGCTTCACGTCCACGGCCACCGTGGGCTTGTCGGGCTTGAGCGTGCTGTCCAGGTCGGTCAGGCCGGGGATCTGCTGCAGCCGCGGCATCAGCTGGCGGCTGATGCGCTCGAGCTCGCCCAGGTCGGGGCCCTGCACGCTGAAGACGATGCTCTTGCTGCCGCCCAGGTCGGTGACGCCGATGTTGGTGACGGTGATGCCGGGAATGCGTTCGAGCTTCTGGCGGAAGGGCACGGCCAGGTCGGCCACGCTGCGCTGGCGGTCCTTGCGGTCCACCAGCCGCAGGTACACGGTGCCGTAGATCTTGCCCGCGGCGAAGCCGCTGTTGATGGTGGTGACGGTGTAGCGCACCTCGGGCAGCTCGCGCAGCGCGGCGTCGATCTGCTTCGCGCGCATCTCGGTCACTTCCAGCGAGCTGCCCACCGGCGTGTAGAAGTTGATCTGCGTCTCGGAGAAGTCGGCCTTGGGCACGAACTCCTTGCCCACCGCACCCAGCAGCACGATGGCCAGCACGAAGGTGGCCAGCGCGATCAGCACCGTCTTGACCTTGTGCACCAGCGACCAGGCCAGGATGGCCTGGTAGCCGGCCGAGAGCTTGTGCGTCAGCGTGTCGAACCAGCCGGTCACACGCCCCAGCGTCTTGTCGTACAACGTCACCGGCGGCCCGGTGTGGCGGCCGTGGGCCTGCGGGTCGTGCCACACGCTGGACAGCATCGGGTCGAGCGTGAAGCTCACGAACATGCTGATCAGCACCGCGGCCACGATCGTGATGCCGAACTCGTGGAAGAACTTGCCCACGATGCCGCCCATGAAGCCGATGGGCAGGAACACCGCCACGATGCTCAGCGTGGTGGCCAGCACCGCCAGGCCGATCTCGTTGGTGCCTTCCAGCGCCGCGTCGTGCGCGCTCTTGCCCATCTGCACGTGGCGCACGATGTTCTCGATCAGCAGGCCCACGCACAGGCTCAGCGCCATCAGCGTGATGGTGTTGATCGTGAAGCCGAAGACGTACATGAACAGGAAGGTGCCGATCAGCGAGATCGGCAGCGTCAGGCCGGTGATGACCGTGCTGCGCCAGCTGTTCAGGAACAGGAAGACGATCAGCACCGTCAGCGCCGCGCCCTCGATCAGCGTGCGCTGCACGTTGGCCACGCTGACACGGATGCTGCGCGAGTTGTCGCGGTTGATCTCGGTGCGCATGGTGGGCGGCACCAGGGCCTGCGCCTCCTTCAGCGCATTGACCAGTCCGTCGACGACCGCGATGGTGTTTTCGCCCTGGCTCTTCTGCACGCTGAGCAGCACCGTGCGCTGGCCGTTGTAGAGCGCCAGGCTTTCCAGCTCCTGCGGGCCGTCGACCACGTCGGCCACCTGCCAGAGCTTGACCACCGCCCCCGTGGCCTTGCGCGCCACGACGATGTCGCGAAAGTCGCGCGGGGTCTTCAGCCGCGCATTGATCTGCACCACGCGGTCCTGTTCGGCCGAGCGGATGTTGCCCAGCGGCAGCTCCTGGTTCTCGCTGCGCAGCGCGGCAGCCACCTGCTCGGTGCTGACGCCCAGCGCCTCCATCGCGGCCGGCCGGAGGTTGATGCTGACCTGCCGGTCGACGCCGCCGACCACCGTCACCGCGCCCACGCCGCGCACGTTCTCCAGCTTCTTCTGCAGCACCTGGCGCGCCCAGGTCGTCAGCTCCTGCGGCGTGGCCTTGCCGTCCACCGCCAGCACGGCGACGTTGAAGACGGGTTGCGCGGCGGGGTCGAAGCGCGAGATGCGGGCGTCTTTCACCTCGTCGCGCAGCAGCGGGCGGATCAGCGCGACCTTCTCGCGCACGTCCTCGGCGGCCTTGCGGCCGTCGACGTCGAGGTTGAATTCGACGATGACGACCGAGCTGCCTTCATAGCTGCGCGACGACAGCGAGCTGATGCCGGCGACGGTGTTGACCGCCTCCTCGATCTTCTTCGTGACCTCGGCCTCCACGATCTCGGGGCTGGCGCCGGGATAGTCCATCGACACCACGACGGTGGGGAAGTCGATGTTCGGGAACTGGTCCAGGCTCAGCCGCTGGTAACTGAAGAGGCCCAGCACCACGAAGGCCAGCATGACCATCACGGCCATCACCGGGTTGGCGATCGAGACGCGGGTGAACCACATCGCGCGGCCCTTCAGCGCGACGCGGCGGCCGCCGGCGCCGTGCGCAGCGCGGCCGGCAGCGCCACCGGCACCGAACCCGGCGCGGCGGGCGCCGCCGCGCCAGCCGCCGGCAGCCGCACCCGCGTGCCGTCGCGCAGCGCGCCCACGGTGCCGCGCAGAACCGGCGTGCCGGGCTCCAGGCCGTCGGTAATCTCCACCGCGGGCTCGGGGCGGCCGTCCACCGGCACGTCGCCGCGTGCACCCGGCGTCACCGGCCGCGCCAGGGTGATGCCGTCCTGCACGGCCAGCACGTAAGGCCGGGCCTGGTCCGAGCGCAGCGCCGAGGCCGGCACCACCAGTGCCTGCCGCCGCTCGAGCTCCACCGTGCCGCGCGCAAACAGCCCCTGGCGCAGCGCGGCGGTGTGGACGCCGGGCGCCAGTTCCAGGTAGGCCATCACCGACCGGGTGCCGGTCTGCGCGCTGGGGTTGATGCGCACCACACGCGCGGCCACCGGCTCGGGCAGGCCGTCGATCTGCACCCGGGCCGGCTGGCCCACGCGCAGCTGCACCACGTCTTCAGGGGCCACCGCGGCTTCCAGCTCCAGGCGCGAGAGGTCGACGATCTCGACGATGCGGGCGTCGAGCCCGACACGCTCGCCCGGCTGCACGAAGCGCTGTGCCACCAGCCCCGCGATCGGCGCCCGGATCTCGCTGTCGCGCACCGCCTTGCGCGCGATGTCGGCGGCGGCGCGCGCGGCCTGCATCGAGGCCCGCGCGGCGGCGGCGTTGCTGACCGACGTGTCCAGCGCGTTGCGCGAGATGAAGCCCTGGTCGACCAGCGCCTTGTTGTTGTCGAGCGTGCGCTGCGCGATGTCGAGCTGGGCCTGCGCCGACTGCGCCTGGTCTTCGGCCTGGCGCAGGCGCAGCTGGTATTCGGTGGCGTCGAGCTGGCCGATCAGCTGGCCGGCGGTGACGCGGTCGCCCTCGCGCACGGTGAGGGTCTTCACCTCGGCCACCACCCGGGCCTTGACGAGCGCGCTCTGCACCGCGCGCAGGCCGCCGCTGACGGCCAGCGTGCGACTGAGTTCGGTGCGCGTGGCCAGCGCCAGGTCGGCGCGGCTCAGCTCGATGACCTGCGCCGCTGCAGGGGCCGCCGCGGGCACGGCCGGCGCCCGTGGGCCGGCCTGCAGGCGCCAGGCCACGAGGGCCGCCACCAGCGCGAGCCCGATCGCCAGTGCCAGGCCCCAGCGCAGGCGCCGGCTCACGCGGCGGGCCCGCTGCGCACTTCAAGCCCGCGCAGGATGAGGTCCAGGTGGGTGTCGAGCATCTGCGTCGGGTCGACGTCGACGCCGCCCTGCACCGGGCAGCAGCCGAAGGAGTGGCGGTGGATGGCCATGAAGATGATCGGCGCGATCAGCGCGTGCGCCACCTCGTGCAGCGGCATCGCGCGGAACTCGCCGCGGTCGATGCCGCGCTGCACGCAGCGCGAGAACAGCCGGTCGGCCGGGATGATGACCTCGTCGGTATAGAACTGCGCCAGCTCGGGGAAGTTGCGCACCTCGGACAGCACGATCTTGTGGATGCCGGCGGCGGGTGTGCTGCCCACGCGCTCCCACCAGGTGTGCAGCAGGAAGGACAGCAGGTCGGAGCTGCTGCCCTCGAAGCTGTCGGCCGCTTCTTCGCCTTCGGCGATCAGGGTCGACAGGTTGTGGCGCACCACGGCCTTGAACAGGTCTTCCTTGCTCGGGTAGTACAGGTACAGCGTGCCCTTGGAGACACCGGCCTGCCGGGCCACCTCTTCGGTGCGCGAGGCGGCAAAGCCCTTTTCCACGAACACCGCCAGCGCCGCCTCCAGCAGTTCCTGCGGGCGGGCTTCCTTGCGGCGCTGGCGGCTGCCGGCGTCGACGGGTGGGGGGAGTTTGTTCATGTTAATGACTGACCGGTCAGTAATCTTAGTCCTCGGCCTGCGGACGGTCAAGCCGGGCCGCGGCATTCTGGGTCACAGTGGCTGGCTCTGTTCTTGAGGTCCCGATGGCTACGAGATCCCCGCTGAAACCAACGTGGCACGCCGCTCCAGCCCTGCAGCGCCGGCCGCTGGGCCTGGGCCTGCTGGCTTTGGCGGCCGCCGTGGCCCTGCCAGGCTGCGCCGGCCTGCTGCAGCCGCGCTCGCTGACGCTGGACGCGGCCGAGATCCAGCACCTGCTGGACCGCCGCTTCCCGCAAGACCGCCGCCTGCTGGAGGTGCTGGACGTGCGGGTGAGCGCACCCCGCGCCCGGCTGCTGCCCGAGACCAACCGCGTGGGCGCGGTGCTCGACATCCAGGCCGAGGACCGTGTCTTCGGCGGCCGCTGGCAGGGCCGGCTCGATGTCGACGCCACGCTGCGCTGGCAGGGCACCGACCAGACGCTGCGACTGGACCAAGTGCGTGTGCAGGACCTGGCACTCGACCCCGGCGGCGGCGCTGCCCGCAGCGCCGCCGAAAGGCTGGGCGCCGTGGTGGCCGAACGGCTGCTGGAGGGTTTGCCGCTGTACCAGCTGGCCGGCGAACCCGCGGCCCGGTTGCAGCGCGCCGGGCTGCAGCCCGCGGGTGTCACGGTGCTGCGACAGGGGGTCGAGATCACGCTGCAGCCGGTGCCACGCTGAACGGCGCGCGGCGGCCGCGATCGGCCTGTGTCGTGTAGGGGCGGGTCGGCGCGGCTGGCTATCATCCGCCGCCCGTTCTGCCCGTCATGTCCCGTTGCCCACCGGAGCCTGCTTCCTTGGATCCCATCCTGCTCATCAAGGCCGCCATCATGGGCGTGGTGGAGGGACTCACCGAGTTCCTGCCGATCTCGTCCACCGGCCACCTGATCCTGGCCGGCTCGCTGCTGAACTTCACCGGCGCGGCGGCCAAGGTCTTCGAGGTGGCGATCCAGAGCGGCGCGATGCTGGCGGTGATCTGGGAGTACCGGGTGCGGCTGGCCAGCACGGTGCGCGGCATCGGGCACGACCCCGTGGCGCAGCGTTTTGCACGCAACGTGGTGGTGGCCTTCATCCCGGCGGCCATCCTCGGGCTGCTGTTCGGCAAGATGGTCAAGGAGCACCTGTTCCACCCGGTGCCGGTGGCCATGGCCTTCATCGTGGGCGGCGTGCTGATCCTGTGGGTGGAGGCCTGGCACCGCCGCCGCTTCGGCGAGCGTGACCTGGAAGGCACACGCCGCGCCCGCGTGGAGAGCGTCGACGAGATGAGCACGCTCGACGCGCTGAAGGTCGGCCTGATGCAGTGCCTGGCGCTGATCCCCGGCACCAGCCGCTCGGGCGCCACCATCATCGGCGGCATGGTGTTCGGCTTCTCGCGCAAGTGCGCCACCGAATTCAGCTTCTACCTCGGCATTCCCACGCTGATGGCGGCGGGTGCGTACTCGGTGTGGAAGGAGCGGCATGCGCTCAACCTGAGCGATCTGCCGATGTTCGCGGTGGGCACCGTGGTGGCGTTCTTCAGCGCGCTGCTGTGCATCCGCTGGTTGATCCGCTATGTGTCCACGCACGACTTCACGGTGTTCGCCTGGTACCGCATCGTCTTCGGCTGCATCGTGCTGCTGACGGCCAGCACCGGCTGGGTGACCTGGGCGGCGTAACGGCGAGGGCCGGGCGCCGCGCGTCGATCAGCGCCGCGTGAACAGCAGGTCCCACACGCCGTGGCCGAGCTTGAGGCCGCGGTTCTCGAACTTCGTCAGCGGCCGCCAGGCGGGCTTGGGCGCATAGCCTTCGGCGGTGTTGGCCAGTGACGGCTCGGCCGCCAGCACGTCCAGCATCTGCTCGGCATAGTGGCCCCAGTCGGTGGCGCAGTGCAGGTAGCCGCCGGGGACGAGCCGGCTGGCCAGCAGCGCCACCAGCGGCGGCTGGATCAGCCGGCGCTTGTGGTGCCGCGTCTTGTGCCAGGGGTCCGGAAACCAGACGTGCACGCCCGCCAGCGAGGCCGGCTCGATCATCTGCTGCAGCACCTCGACCGCATCGCATTGCAGGATGCGCACGTTGTGCAGCGGCATCTCGCCGATGCGCTTGAGCAGCGCGCCCACGCCGGGCGGGTGCACCTCGACGCCGATGAAGTCGGTGCCCGGCTGCGCCTGCGCCACCTGCGCGGTGGCGTCGCCCATGCCGAAGCCGATCTCCAGCACCCGCGGCGCGGTGCGGCCGAAGTGGGCGGACCAGTCGGGGGGCTGCGGCGCCAGCGGCAGCACGAAGCGCGGGCCCAGGTCGGCCAGCGCACGCTGCTGGCCGGTGCCCATGCGCCCCGGGCGCACGACGTAGCTGCGGATCGCCGGGCGGGGGGCGGTGGTGTCGGGCGCGTCGGCTTCGTCCTGGGGGGCTGTGTCCTGGACGGAAGGCGCCGGGGGCGGGGAGGGCGGGGCAGGGCTGTCGCGCATGGGGCGCCGATTGTGCCTGCCGGGGCCGCCCGCCCACCGCTGCGGCGCCGCACTTGAGCATGCGCAACCGCGGCGGCAGGTCGGCCGCGATAGTCGCTGCAGGTCGGCCGCCAGGCAGTTGCAGACGCAGCGCCAGCGCAGGCCGCCGCAGGCCCCTTCACGGAGAACCACCGGATGACTGACCGCAGCGTTGTGTGCATCGCCGACGATGCCCCGGCCCACCAGCCGCTTTTCGACGAGATGCGGCGCGCGGGCTGGCAGCCCTACGTCGTGCCCACCTTCGGCGCTGCCGGCCGCCTGCTGATGACGCACCGCTTCCGCGTCGGGCTGCTGCTGCCCGGCGAGGGCACGCAGCCGGCTTCGTGGGACCTGTTCCTGCGCCACCACGCCGGCATCGAATGGACCGGCGTGTTCGACAGCCGCGCGCTGCAGACGCCGGGCTGGCGCAGCCTGATCCTGGACCACCTCTTCGACCACCACACACTGCCCGCCGACAGCCAGCGCCTGCTGCTCACGCTGGGCCACGCGCTCGGCCGCGCCGCGCTGCGCCCGCCCACCGGCCTGCCCGACACGCTGGGCACCGACGCCGGCATCGTGGGCGCGAGCCCGCCCATCCAGACGCTGCTGCAGCAGATCAAGCGCATGGCGCTGACCAGCGCGCCGGTGCTGATCGACGGCGAAAGCGGCAGCGGCAAGGAACTGGCGGCGCTGGCGCTGCAGCGCGCATCGGCGCGGGCGCAACAGCCCTTCCTCACGGTGCACTGCGGCGCCATTCCGGCGGCGCTGATGGCGTCGGAGCTGTTCGGCCACGTGCGCGGCGCCTTCCCCGGCGCCGACCGCGACAAGACCGGCGTGCTGGAGGCCGCGCACCAGGGCACGGTGTTCCTGGACGAGGTGGGTAGCCTGCCGATGGACGTGCAGACAAGCCTGCTGCGCTTTCTGCAGAACCGCGTCATCGTGCGGCAGGGGTCGACCAGCGCCATCCCGCTGGACGTGCGCGTGATCGCGGCCAGCCCGGTGAGCCTGGAGCCGGCCCTCGGCGCCGGCATCTTCCGTCCGGACCTGTACTACCGCCTGAAGGTGCTGAGCCTGCAGGTGCCGGCGCTGCGCGAGCGGCGCGGCGACATCGTGCTGCTGGCGCAGCACTTCTTCGAGCAGCAGACGCGGGAGCATGGCTCGCGCCTGAAAGGCTTCAGCCACCATGCGCTGGGCGTGATGACGGCGCACGACTGGCCGGGCAACGTGCGCGAGCTGATGAACCGCGTGCGCTGCGCCGCGCTGATGGCCGAGGGCCGCTACATCACCGCTGCCGACCTGGGGCTGGCCGAGCCCGGCAACACGCCGGCCGCCGGCGAGGCGCTGGGCGCGGCACGCATTGCCGCGGAGCGCACCGCCATCTCGGCCAGCCTGGACCTGTCGCGCAAGAACGTCTCGCAGGCGGCGCGGCGGCTGGGCGTGTCGCGCATGACGCTGTACCGGTTGATGGCCAAGCACGGCATCAGTCCCGGGTGAATCGGACCACCCCCTACGCGCTGCGCGCGCCCCCTCGAGGGGGCAACGCCAGCGGCCCGGCGGAGCCGGTTCCGCGGCGTTTGCTGGGCTTGGCCGGGCACTGACACTGGTGCGCTCGTGCGCGCAGCCGCCTGACTCAGGGAATCTCCGGAGCCTGCCGGCAACGTCTTGTCGCGCCTGGGCGTGATGGCCGTGGCTAGACTGGGGTTTCTGGTGGGGCCGTGTGCGCGGCAGACCGCCGGTGTGTTTCCCCTTCCACTCCAAGGACACCCCTGCATGAAGAAAACTGCCTGCTCCGCTCCGCGCCGCCACCTGGCCCTCGCCGCCGCTGTCATGACCGTGCTGGCCGCCCCCGTGGCGCAGGCCGCCGGCGACACCACGCGCGTCATCGTGGCCTTCAAGCCCGGGGCACAGGCGTCGATGAAGTCTGCGCTGGCGGCGATGCGCGGCAGCGTCAAGGTGGAGATCGAGGGCCAGAACGCGATGGCGGTGGAGGTGCCGGTGCAGGCGCTGGCCGGGCTGGCGCGCAACCCGAACGTCGAATACGTGGAGGCCGACGAAAAGCGCTACCCGCTGGCCGGCACCACGCCGTCCACCGGCACGCCTTACGCCACCGGGCAGCGTGTGCCCTACGGCATCCCGATGGTGCAGGCCGACCAGCTGTCGGACGCGGCTGCCGGCAACCGCAAGATCTGCATCATCGACTCGGGCTACGACCGTGCGCATGAAGACCTGTCGGCCGGCACCAACGTGACCGGCGAATACGACAGCGGCACCGGCTGGTGGTACACCGACGAGAACCACCACGGCACGCACGTGGCCGGCACCATCGCCGCGCTCAACAACGCCGGCAAGGGCGTGGTGGGCGTGCTGGCCAACAACACGATCAAGCTGCACATCGTCAAGGTCTTCGGCGCCACCGCCTGGGCTTATTCGTCGTCGCTGGCCACGGCAGCCAACAAGTGCAGGGCCGCGGGCGCCAACATCGTCAGCATGAGCCTGGGCGGCGCGCGCGCCAACCGCACCGAACAAGCCACGTTCGACCAGCTGGCCGCGGCCGGCATCCTGTCGATCGCCGCCGCCGGCAACGACGGCAACACCAAGCTGTCCTACCCCGCGGGCTACGCGAGCGTGGTGTCGGTGGCGGCGCTGGACGAAGCGCGCCAGTGGGCCAGCTTCTCGCAATACAACAGCAAGGTCGAGATCGCCGCGCCCGGCGTCAACGTGCTGTCGACGGTGCCGATGAACAGCGGCACAGCTGCCAGCCTCACGGTGGGCAGCGTCGCCTACGCGCCGGGCGGCATGGACGGCTCGCCGGTGAAGACGGCCACCGGCGCGCTCTTCGATCTGGGCATCGGCAACGCGGTCAACACCGGCGCCGCCGGCAAGGTGTGCCTGATCGCGCGTGGCACGGTCGACTTCGCCACCAAGGTGAGCAACTGCCAGGCCAGCGGCGGTGTGGGCGCGGTGATCTACAACAACGTGGCCGGCGGCTTCGGCGCCACGCTGGGCACGACGGTGACCACGATCCCGTCGGTCACCGCGTCCGACACCGAAGGCGCTGCGCTGCGCACGCAGCTGGGGCAGAGCGCCACGGTGGCCGTCACACCGGCCAGCTACGCCTTTTTCGACGGCACCTCCATGGCCACGCCGCACGTGGCCGCGGTGGCCGCGCTGGTGTGGAGCCGCAACCTCAACTGCACCGCGGCGCAGCTGCGCAGCTCGCTGAACAAGAGCGCGCAGGACCTGGGCCCGGTCGGCCGCGACACCAAGTTCGGCTTCGGCCTGGTGCAGGCCAAGGCGGCGGACGACCGCATCAAGGCGCAAGGCTGCGGCAACTGAGGACCACCGGCCCCGTCCCCCGGGGCCGGCTTCGGCCTGTCACGCGAACCGGAACCACGCGATCACGACGCTCGTCAGCAGGCACATCGTGGCGTTGCACAGGTTGACGACCACGGCGCGGTCCATGCGGTGCCCGTTCTGTTCATACAGCCAGCCCGCCATGGTGGCATTGGCGCCCAGCCAGGTGAGCCAGGTCAGCAGCGAGTGCTGGCCTGAATCGCCGGCGTGCACGATGGCCATCACCGTCGGCAGGTAGGCCAGCACGCGCACCGTGTTGAAGAACGTGAAGCTCAGCATCAGCCAGCGAAGGTAGGTGCTGCGCGCTGGCGTGCGGGCGCCGGGTGCCGGCGCGGCAGGCGGGGTGGCTGCGGGGGGCCGGGCGACAGGGGCTTGGTTGGGGTTCATGCTGGCAATACGCCAAACCCGGGTCCAAGCGGACATGCAGGCATGCCAGACCGGCGGTGCCTCTGCGTGGGCAGCGCGGGCAGCGCAGGCCGGCGCGCCCAGGCGCTGCGCGCTGACGCTTCAATCCCTGCAGGCCACGCGTGCTGCTGCTGCCCAGCCCGGAGGCCTTCGCGTAAACTCCGCAGCCTCGCGGGTGTAGTTCAATGGCAGAACGGCAGCTTCCCAAGCTTCATACGAGGGTTCGATTCCCTTCACCCGCTCCACTTCGACTTTCCACGGACTTCCAGAAAAGACCATGGAGT
>LNFM01005042.1_pt1 | contig 38087 bp, 44 predicted proteins | sample 596031 | NCBI WGS metagenome assembly LNFM01 (sample SAMN04254537, study PRJNA301005) | activated carbon metagenome | isolation source: dual media filters at the Ann Arbor, Michigan drinking water treatment plant | place: USA: Ann Arbor | reverse complement strand
GCATTGGTCTTCACGTCGGGATATGTGGCGAACGAAGCGGCGTTAGGTACGATCGGCCGCGAAATCCCCAACTGCATGATCTTCTCGGACGCGCAGAACCATGCGTCCATGATTGCTGGAATCCGGCACAGTGGGGCTGAGAAACATATCTTTCGGCATAACGATCCGGAGGACCTGGACCGATTGCTGAGAAAGGCCGGTCCGGGCCGGCCGAAGCTAGTCGCTTTCGAGTCGGTTTATTCAATGGACGGGGATATTGCTCCGATCGGAGCGCTCTGCGACGTGGCCGAGCGTCACGGCGCGATGACATACCTCGACGAAGTGCATGCGGTGGGGCTCTATGGCGCACGCGGCGGCGGCATCTCGGAACGGGACAATTTGGCTCACCGCTTGACGGCAATTCAAGGGACGTTGGGTAAGGCCTTTGGATTAATGGGCGGCTATGTGGCCGGTTCCCACAAGCTGGTCGACTTCCTCCGAAGCTTCGCGCCAGGTTTTATCTTCACCACAGCTCTTCCGCCCGCCATTGCGGCCGGAGCACGAGCCAGCATCGAGATTGTTAAAAATTCTCCGGCGATCCGATCGCGTCACCAGGATCGCGTGACCCGCTTGAAGGGGCTGCTCGCAGACGTGGGTCTCCCGATCTTGCCATCGCCCAGCCATATCATTCCGCTCATGGTCGGTGATGCCGTCGCGTGTCAGAATATCAGTGAAAACCTGCTGCGCCGCCATGCCATCTATGTCCAACCGATCAATTATCCCACGGTGCCACGTGGAACGGAGCGGCTGCGCCTAACGCCAAGCCCTGCCCATTCGGATGAAGACATGTTCCATCTTGTGAAGGCTTTGAAGGAGAGTTGGATTCGATGCGTCGATCCCCGCTTCGGCGAAAGGGTATCTCCCATACGCGGAAAGGACAAATTCGTGTCCCGGTCGCCCAACTCGGCCGCGTGGTGAGTTAACTCCGACGAGATCGCGGCGTGCGCACCAGCACGGTGTCGCCACGCCCGACCCTGCAGAGAATAAGGTCTTTAACATAGGTGTTCACACATTGAGAATGCGCAAATCCGTAAATCCGGCGCACACGCCATGGCATTGATCGATCTCGCCAATCCAACACGGTTTCTTGCGTTTGTGACGCGTGCGTTGCCATGGCTGGTGGCTACGACCGTCTTGCTGCTGACCACCGGGCTCTATCTCGCCGCACTGGCGCCTGACGATTATCAACAGGGCGCGACGGTTAAGATTATGTTCATCCACGTCCCCAACGCTTGGCTGTCGATGTTCGTCTGGGGCGTAATGACTGCGGCCTCGTTGGGCACGCTGGTATGGCGGCATCCGCTGGCCGATGTTGCGGCAAAGGCCGCTGCGCCTCTCGGCGCCTCCTTCACATTCTTGGCGCTGATAACTGGTTCGCTGTGGGGACGGCCGATGTGGGGCACCTATTGGCAATGGGATGCGCGGCTTACATCCGTCCTACTGCTGTTCCTGATGTACCTCGGCTTGATCGCGCTATGGCGCGCCGTCGAAGATCCATCGCGGGCGGGTCGTGCAGCCGCGATGCTTACGTTGGTCGGAGCCATCAACATCCCGATCATCAAATTCTCGGTCAACTGGTGGAACACGATACATCAGGGCGCATCAGTGGTACGGGCCGGCGGCCCTTCCATGGATCCTGCGTTCCTGATTCCCCTGCTAATCATGGCTGCGGGCTTTTCGGCGCTGTTCTTGACCCTGCATTTGGCGGCCATGCGCAACGAGATCTTGCGGCGTCGGGTGCGCAGCCTTCAAATGATGCAGGCCAGCCGCCTAAAATACACCAATGACACGGATGCCTTTCCGCGCAAGCAGATGGCTTCCGGAACCGGCGCAATGTGACGTCATGATGCTTGGCCCCTACGCTTATTTCATCGTGGTGTCCTACGCGGTTGCCGCCGCAATAGTTTTGAGCTTGATCGGTTGGATTGCATACGACTACCGGAGCCAGAAGGCCCGATTGCGCGCTCTTGAAGCCAACGGCATCGTCCGGCGCTCGAACGGTGTGACAGAGCCCCGATGGTCGTAGCAGCTGAAACCCCACCCGCTCGGCGCTGGCTCTTTGCACTGCCGCTAATCATGTTTGCGGTGATAGCTCTGCTGTTCTTGGTCCGACTTCATGACGGCGATTCCTCGCGATTACCCTCCGCGCTGATCGGACGACCGGTCCCACAAACTGCGTTGCCTGCGCTTCCAAACCTGCAGCGAGATGGCGCGCAGGTGCCCGGGCTTCATCCGTCCGACTTCAAAGGGAATGTCAGCGTCGTCAACGTCTGGGCTTCATGGTGCGTGCCGTGTCGCGAAGAAGCGCCGCTGCTGAACGAACTTGGCAAAGACAAGCGCCTGCAGCTCATCGGCATCAATTACAAGGACTCGTCTGATAGCGCTCTGCGCTTCCTAGGCGGTCATGGCAATCCGTTTCATATTGTCGGCGCCGACGGCAACGGCCGCGCTGCCATCGAGTGGGGTGTTTACGGCGTGCCGGAAACGTTCATTGTCGGGCGCGACGGCAACATTGCCTATAAGCTCGTGGGTCCCGTGACGCCCGAAAATTTCGAGCGGGTGCTGAAGGTCCAGATCGAACAAGCACTGAATTAATTCTACGCACTTCGCCCCAGCCGGCTGAAGGGCAACCGAGCACTGATGTTCGAGATGAACGAGCCTAGGAGGTATCATGGTGCTTTTACTAAATATGCATCGCGCATATAGACACAGGTCGATTCACCAATTATATGCGCCACGCATACATCGCGGTCAGCGCAGCAGCGCTTCCCCGGTGGTGGCGGGAACATCGTGATTCGATCGGGCCGAAGTTATGGAACTCAATCAAGTGGAGTACTTCATTAATTTGGCGGAGACGCTAAATTTCACCACTGCAGCGCGCTTGAGCGGCGTCTCGCAGCCCAGCCTGACCAGAGCCATTCGTCGTTTGGAAGAAGAGCTTGGCGGGCCATTGATCTATCGCGACGGCAAAAACAGCCGACTGACCGCGCTGGGGCAGGAGGTCGAGAAAGATTTCAAGCAGGTGCAGCTTGCATTAAGGAGCGTGCGCCAGCGCTCGCATGATTGGGCCCTTGGTAGTCAATGCGTTCTCGACATTGCGGTGGCGCCCTCGGTGAGCCCAAATGCATTCACATCGTTCTTCCAGCGCGCATTGGAGGAGAACCCGACGGTCTGGATCAAGATCCATGCTCTTCAATCCAACGAATACACGGCAGAAATCCTTTCGGGCAAGTACCACGCATGCATCTTGCCGCGTGAACCAAAACCTGACGCCAAGCTTGACGTGCGTCCGCTCTTCCGGGAACGCTTCGTGCTTGGCTGCGCTGCGGAGCATCCGCTCGCCAGCGTCGATGTCGTGCGGGCCGCTGACCTGGCTTCGTTTCCTTATGTCGACCGTCTCCGCTGCGAGTTCCGGGACCGGCACGCTTTCGGGCAGAGAGGGAAGACTGGGTGCAGCGCGTCGTCGCCGATGGACATGCGATATGCATCTTGCCAGAGCACTCGGGCGCGGTACCAGGGCTTGTCACACGGCCTATCGAAGGCCTGTCCCTGGAACGCGAGCTGGTGATTGTGACGGTCTCGGGATCGACTACTCCAATCGAGATGCGGAAGATCGCGCAACTTGCCTCACGTTACGCGTGGCAGTGAAGAAAACAGCGGCGGCGTTTCCGTTGCTTCTGAAACGATACCTGGGACGCATGGAAAAGAGATGTCTGCGTTGCGATAAGCAAAGATCTCGCTTACCCCCGGATCCGACAACGACGTCAACAGTTCATGACGGCGCCGTCCCCGGCGGCAACACGGCTTCGACGTGGATGCGGGGGGTCGGGGAAGCGTGCGGGCAAACCGGCCGTATCAGCTGGTGCGGCAAGCGGCCCCGACGCCCGAGCATAGGTTCGAGATCGAATCTCTGATCCCGGCGTCCCCGCCTACGCCTTCAGGTTCGGATAGGCTGGTGCCCTTGATTTCGCAGACGGAGAAGTCCTCTATGCAAGGGGTCGCACCCTATCCAGGTGCCCGGCACTTTCTTGAGGGAGACAGGAGATGATGACGTCCGCTGTATCGTGGCGACGCCGGGGGCGGGCACTCGACTATGCGATTGCGGTCGTGGCAGTTGGAACCGCAGCTGCCGGCGGCCAGCTCTATCATGGCATGACCGGCTTTGAGCCAACGGCCCCGCTCTTTTTCTGCGTAATTATTTTTGTGGCGTGGTTCAGCGGCACCGCTCCGGGCATCGTTGCCACTTTGCTCACCATTCTGGCTTTCGATTACTTCTTTGTGCCGCCGTTCTATACCTTTGCGCTGCCGCTTAAGGATATTCCGCAACTGGTCGTGTTCGCCGTTGGTGCAATTCTTGTGGTGTCGCTTTGCGCGGCGCAGCGCCGGTCGACCGATGCGCTGAAGCGGGAGCGCGACGAGCAAGGGGCGGCTTTGCTGCAACTCGAACATGCCAATGAAACGTTGCGCGGCGAGAATGCCGAGCGAAAGCTCGCCGAGGACCGGGCGCGCCGGTCGGAAGAAACACTGCGGGCGATGATCGATACGATCCCGGCGCTGGCGGCGCGCCACGGCCCCAACGGCGAGATCGAATTCGTCAATCAGACGTGGCGCACCTATACCGGGCTCTCGCAGGAAATATGGAAGGATCGCAGCCTCATCGTTCACCCCGATGATCGGGTACGAATCGATCGGGCGTGGGAGCATCATGTGGAGACGGGCGAAGCGTTCGAAACCGAGCAACGCCTATTGCGGTCTGACGGCGAATATTGCTGGCACTTGCTGCGCCGCGTTCCAGTGCGCAACGAGAGTGGCGACGTGGTCGCTTGGTATGGCGTTGGTTACGACATCGAAGATAGCAAGCGCGCCGAAGACGCCCTGCGTAGCAGCAAGGCGCAACTTGCGGAAGCGCAGCGGGAACTCCAGCTCACGATCGATAGCATTCCCGCCATGGTCTCCACGTATCGGCCGGATGGCGTGCATAGCTACGTCAACAAGACCTGGATCGACTATGTCGGTCTGACCTTGGAGGAGGCCGTGAGCGACCGCGGCAATGCCCTGTTTCGTTCCGACGATCCCGAGCGCGCTTTGTGGCGCGCCTGCCTAAAGAGCGGCGAGCCGCTATCGACGGAGGCGCCGATCCGCGGCGCCGATGGAGTATTTCGATGGTTTTCCATCCGCCGCGTGCCGCTGCGCAATGCGGCGGAAGCGTGCGGAAAATGCCCTGCAGCGAAGCGAGGCCTATCTGGCCGAAGCTCAGAAGCTCAGCCTGACCGGCAGCTTTGCCTGGGACACGGTCGGGGAGGATCATTTCTGGTCCGATGAGACCTTTCTGATCCTCGGCGTCGACCGGGCCGTGAGGCCCTCCATTGACCTCATCTTGCAGCGTGTCCACCCTGACGACCGCAATCTGATGCAGCAGGGACTGAGTAGCGCGGCCACCGGATTGCGAGATCACGTTTCCGAAGTGCGGCTGTTGCTGCCCAATGAACAGATCAAGCATGTCCGTGTGGTTGCTCGCCGCCTTGCCTACGGGTCGGATAAGGCAAGAGTAATCGGCGCGCTCATGGATATCACCAGCGCGCGAAACTCCCAGCAAGCCCTGCACGCCGCCCAGTCTGCATTGGCCCATGCCAGCCGGGTGGCGACGTTGGGCGAAATCAGCGCCACCATCGCCCATGAGGTCAATCAGCCGCTTGCGGCCATCGTCGCGAACGGGCAGGCGTGCCTGCGCTTCCTTCGTCACGACGATCCCGATCTGGATGACGTGCGCGGCGCCGTAGAATGGATCGTCAAAGACGGAAATCGTGCGGCTGATGTCATTCAGCGGGTCCGGAGCCTGATGAAAAAGGCGGATACGCGAATGCTGCCGCTCGACATCAACGTGGCCATCCAAGAGGTGGCGGCATTGCTGCAGCGTGAGTTGACCGCGCAAAATGTCGAGCTGCGGCTGGAGTTACAGCCGGGAACGCCGCCGGTCGTGGCGGATCGCGTTCAGATCCAGCAGGTCATCATCAATCTGGTCATGAATGGCATCGAAGCGATGCAGGCCACCGACCGATCCCGTATCCTGGTGATTCAATCCCGACCCGATGAGGCAAGCCGGATTCTCGTGGCCGTGAAAGACAGCGGGTCCGGCCTGGATGAAGCCGCGGCGGATCGAGTCTTCGAGGCGTTCTTCAGCACCAAGTCTGGCGGTCTTGGCATGGGGCTGTCGATCTGCCGTTCCATTGTCGAAGTCCATGGTGGCCGCCTATGGGCAACGGGCAACGGCCGGGAGCCGGGCGCGACGTTTCAGTTCGCCTTGCCTACCGTTTAGGCATGCATGGACCATTAAATTTCCCATATGGTTCGTTTTGGCCGTAAACACCCACCCGGCAAGGGCTCGTGGTAGAGGTGGTGGCGCGTCGGTCGGGCTGGTAATCGATCATGAACAAAACCGATCCGCAGCAAGTCGTCCTCGTGGTGGACGATGACGAGTCCATGCGTGTGGCGCTGACCTATCTGTTCCGTTCGATGAAGCTGGCGGTGAAGGTTTTTAGTTCGGCATCCGAGCTGCTGGACAGCAAGCTGCCGGACGTGGCCAGTTGCCTGGTACTGGACATTCGCCTTCCGGGCGTCAGCGGCCTGGAATTTCAGGACGTACTGGCCAAGGCCGGCATCCATATTCCCATCGTCTTCATGACCGGGCACGGCGATATTCCCATGACCGTGCGGGCTATGAAGGCGGGAGCCGTCGATTTCCTGACGAAGCCGTTCCGCGACCAGGACATGCTGGACGCTGTGACCCGGGCGCTTGCGCAGGACGGCACCAGGCGAGCCGGCGTGCATGCAGCCTCCGAACTGCGGCAGCGTCATCAAGCGCTGACGCCGCGGCAGAAAGAGTTGTTCTCCTTAGTCACGTCCGGGCTGATGAACAAGCAAATTGCAGCCAGGCTGGATGTCAGCGAAATCACGGTGAAAATCCATCGCGGACACATGGTGAGGAGGATGGAGGCGCGATCAGTGGCGGACTTGGTCAGGATGGCGGAGGCGCTCGGAATCGACGGGACGAAGTCCTAAACCAAAACGTTAGTATGAGTGCGTTCTGGCACACCGTGGCGCAATCTTTGCGCGAAGTATCTTGCTTCGCATAATATCCAGGATTGATCGATTTGGTAGAAATTCCCGTGATCTCGGTCGTTGACGACGATGCTTCTGTCCGCATTGCCATCGGCAATCTTGTGCGCTCCCTCGGATACGAGGTTCATGCGTTTCCCTCTGCAGAAGCTTTTCTGCAGTCGGTGCAACTGACGCAGTCCTGGTGCGTGATCGCCGATGTGCGGATGCCGGGAACCAGCGGGATCGAACTCCAATCTTGGCTTCGGGCCCAGTACAACCGGGTCCCGTTCATCTTCATCACGGCCGTTGTCGAGGACGGGGTCCGCGCCCGAGCGCTAAAGGACGGAGCACTATGTCTTCTTACAAAACCCGTGGATCAGGATAATCTGATCGGTTATCTCGCAAGGGCGATCGCGCAGCACCACGATCGGACAGGGAACTAGATTCGTGGCTTTCGCTGCACGGCGATCGGTGCACCCGAACGGCCGCGCAGCCGAGTGGTTGCTGTTGGCGGCGAGTTCAAGCGGTCGTTCAAGCCCGGTCGACTTTTGATTCTGTAGATCGCGGGCAACGGATGGATTGTCGCATGCCCCGCTGCACGCTGAGGTTTGGGGATCCCGAAGAGAGCCAAAATCAGCCTAAGTGAGCAATATCGACCACGCGATCCGCAGGTCCAATGCCGCCGGCGGCGACCGCGAAGCGGTCGGAGCATGGCGCTGGCGGATAATCAGGCGAAGAGGTGATCCGGGACATTATGCGCAGTCTCAGAGATTCGCGACGCGGGATCATATCCCAGCCAATCATACCTAGGTTTACGTATACGAGCCGCATAGACGATTGGTCAAGGGCACGGAGGCGCGCACCTTCGCTCGCAGACATGGTCACTGGGCCGTCTAAGAAGGGCGGCCACTTCGCGGGGTGGAGAACCGGAGCTATTCAGCAATGAAGTCGCAAAGGTAATATGCTCTTTATAAATATATGCGCGGTGCATATAGACAGCGACCCATTTATCACCTATATGCGCCGTGCACACATAATTCCGAGCCCGCGTGAGTGCGCGTTCCAAGTGGTAGCGGGATGAAACATTGTGATTTGATCGGGCTGCAAAGCTATGGAACTCAATCAGGTGGAGTACTTCGTTAATTTGGCGGAGACGCTGAATTTCACCACTGCAGCGCGATTGAGCGGCGTCTCGCAGCCCAGCTTGACCAGAGCCATTCGTCGTTTGGAAGAAGAGCTTGGCGGGCCGTTGATCTATCGCGATGGCAAAAACAGCCGATTGACGGCGCTGGGGCAGGCGATCGAGCTGGATTTCAAGCAGGTGCAGCTTTCCTTAAGGATCGTGCGCCAGCACTCGGATAGTTGGTCCCTCGGTAGTCAATGCGTTCTCGACATCGCGGTGGCGCCCTCTGTAAGCCCAAATGCATTCACATCGTTCTTCCTGCGGGCAATGGAGGAAAACCCAACAGTCTGGATCAAGATCCATGCTCTTCAACCCAACGAAGACACGGCAGAAATCCTTTCGGGCAAGTACCACGCCTGCATCTTGCCGCGTGAACCGAAACCTGATGCCAAGCTTGACGTGCGTCCACTCTTCCGGGAACGCTTCGTGCTTGGTTGCGCTGCGGAGCATCCGCTCGCCAGCGTGGACGTCGTGCGTGCCGCTGACCTGGCCTCGTTTCCTTATGTCGACCGCCTCCGGTGCGAGTTCCGGGACCGGATCACGCTTTCGGGCAGAGAGGGAAGACTGGGTGCAGCGCGTCGTCGCCGATGGACATGCGATATGCATCTTGCCAGAGCACTCGGGCGCGGTACCGGGGCTTGTCACACGGCCTATCGAAGGCCTGTCCTTGGAACGCGAACTGGTGATTGTGACGGTCTCGGGGTCGACTACTCCAATCGAGATGCGGAAAATTGCAAAATTTGCCTCAAGTTACGCATGGTAGCGAGAAGATCGGCAGGCTGCCGCAGCTATTAAAACTATACCTGCGGCGCATTGGAAAAGAAATCGCTGCGCTGCGATAATGAAAGATAACGCGCGTACCTTCGGAGCAGACAACTACGCTGACGGTTCCGAATCGAGCAAATGGACGTTCAACATGCAGTTCGGAAAATCTCAGAAAGCGATCGACCAGCTCACGGCCGAGCAGCGGCGTGTCACCCAGGAAGCGGGCACTGAACGTCCATTCACAGGCGAGTACAACGACCACAAAGATGCGGGCATCTACGTGGACATTGTCTCGGGCGAGCCTCTCTTCGCATCAACCGACAAATATGAGTCGGGCTGCGGGTGGCCGAGTTTCACGAAACCTATCGCTTCCGAATACATCAACGAGTTGCGAGACGATTCGATGGGGATGGTCAGGACCGAGGTGCGATCGACTTATGGCGATAGCCACCTTGGCCATGTTTTCCCGCGCGGGCCGGCCGCTGACGGCGGCTTGCGGTATTGCATCAACTCCGCTTCGCTCCGTTTCGTCCATCGCGACGACATGAACAGCGAGGGCTACGGCAAATATCTGGACCAGGTCGAGGAGGGCTAATATGCATCAGCGCGCTGTACTTGCCGGTGGATGCTTTTGGGGCATGCAGGACTTGATCCGAAAGCTTCCTGGGGTTGTCTCGACCCGCGTCGGTTATACCGGTGGTAAGACTGCGAACGCGACCTATCGCAACCATGGTGCTCACGCAGAAGGTATCGAAATCGTCTTCGATCCAGAAAAAACGAGCTATCGGCGGATACTCGAGTACTTCTTTCAGATCCACGACCCGACGACGCCCAATCGTCAGGGTGGTGACATTGGCAGCTCGTATCGTTCGGCAATCTACTACGTCGACAACGATCAGAAAAAAATTGCGGATGAAACCATAGCCGACGTGGACGCGTCCGGCCTTTGGAAGTCCAAGGTCGTGACGGAGGTAGAGCCCGTCGGAGCATTCTGGGAAGCCGAGCCGGAGCATCAAGACTATCTCGAAAAGCGACCAGAGGGGTACACCTGTCACTTTCCGCGTCCCAACTGGGTGCTCCCAAATAGGGAGAAGGTTGCCGCGACCCCGGCAACTTCTATTCCCGCGGCATGACGGCGGACACGGCGCTTACTTTCCTGAACCAGGCGGTGCACGGCAGCCTTGGTTGTCGATGCCACCGCTCGACATGAAACCGCGCTCTCCGCAAGAGGACGTACGGCCCATTTGCACATCGCTGCTGTACCCATCATCCGATGGAGACGGTCGGCCGCCTTCCATCAGTTGAACACGACAGAGCCGAGAAGCTCTGTCGGTGAGAACTTGTACGTCAGAAAAAGGCTTGAAATGACGAACTTTACAAAGGATCTCCATTTTCAGGTCGCTGAAAATGGCGCCGGATCGTTCAACTCCCTGGCTCTGCTCAGATGGGCTTTGGTTGCCGTCTTCATCTGGTTCGGGGGAATGAAGTTCACCGCTTACGAGGCAGCCGGTATCGCACCGTTCATCGAACACAGTCCGATCATGAGCTGGCTGCATGCTCTTTTCGGAGTTCGAGGCGCGAGTTCCTTGCTAGGTGTGATTGAGTTATCAACCGCAGCAGTCCTCATTCTAGGCGCCTTCCATCCAATCTGTTCAGCGTTGGGCGCAGCGATGTCCGCAGGGACCTACCTTATCACGTTGACGTTCTTCTTGAGTACGCCTGGCGTAGCAGAAGCAACCGCAGGCGGATTTCCCGCCATTTCTGCGGTTCCTGGGCAATTTCTTCTCAAGGACATCGTCCTGCTGGCTGCATCGCTTTCTCTACTCTCGGCGTCCGTCCAGGACTCACGGCTCACTACTCAAAGGTCTTGAGATAGCTCTATAGGCGCGGGGCATGCGCGCGCATCCCGAGGATCTGTCTGATGGTTTTGTGGTCTCTGTTCGCAATCATGACGCTCGCAGCGAGCGTTGCCGTGCTCTGGCCGCTGATATGGACTTTTGCATCGCAGGTCGGGAGTAGCGAGGCCGCAGTGTACAAAGATCAACTGTCGGAAATCGATCGCGATGTCGCCTCCGGTCTGATGGGATTGCCCGAAGTCGAAGCCACGCGGGTGGAGATCGGGCGGCGCCTGTTGGCCGCCGCGGATGGAGGCAGCGATCTGCTGTCCCAAGCGGATTCCAACCAACGTCGAGTCTCGGTCGTCTTGGCGACGGTGTTGGTGGCGATGCCGCTCGCTGCGGCCGCCTTATACTCATCGCTCGGATCGCCGTGGCTTGGCGACTTCCCAATGGCTTCACGCTCCCGCGCTGTGGGTGCCACACAGACACGCGACAACTTGTCAGCACAGGTTCAGGAATATCTGGCGGCAAACCCGACTGTTGGGGACGGCTCGACGGTGTCAGCACCGGAATTGATGATGCGTGGACGCTACAGTGAAGCTGTCCGAGCTTACCGTGCATCAATCGACGTCTCAGGTGATAGCGCTGACCGGCGGTCGGGTCTAGGCGAGGCGCTCGCGCGCGCAGCGGGCGGGGCAGTGACAGCGGAGGCCAGAGCGGAATTCGAACGCGCGGTTGCGCAGAATAACGACGAACCCAAAGCAGGCTATTTCCTCGGCCTTGCCGCCGAACAGGATGGAAGAACAACCGACGCGGCTTCAATTTGGCGCGGCATGCTTGCCAAGGCCGCTGCGGATGCGCCATGGCGACCTCTACTACAGTCGTCACTAGCACGGGTCAGCGGAACCGTCGCACCCGCCCTTTCGAGCGATCAGATGGCCGGCGCCAGGGACATGAGCGAGGACCAGCGCAGCACGATGGTTCGCGGCATGGTTGACCGTTTGGCCACGCGATTGAAGCAAAACGGAGACGACGTAGAGGGATGGGTTCGGCTGGTGCAAGCGTATTTGGTGTTAGGTGAGCGCGACAGGGCGGCGAACGCGCGCAGTGAAGCGCGTCAGGCGGTGGCAGGCGATGCCAAACGCCTACATCAGCTCAATGACGGTCTGCGGCCATTGGGATTCGACGGATGATAGCCGGATCAAGGTTCCATGACGGAGGATTCACATGACCCGTAAGCAACGGCGTTTGACCATGATTGGCGGGTCGTTTGCAGTGCTCGCAGTAGCGGCGGGATTGGTGCTGAACGCGATGCAGGATTCAATTGTATTCTTCTTCACACCAACGATGGCTGCCGAGAAAAAGATTCCCGCCGGCCAGCGGTTTCGTCTCGGGGGGCTAGTGCAGCCGGGATCGTTGGTCCGGGGCGACAATCTCCTCGTGAACTTTAGCGTCGCCGACGGCGGTGCCATGCTCCCCGTGGGCTACAAGGGAATACTACCGGATCTGTTCCGTGAAGGGCAGGGCGTCGTTGCCGAAGGCGCGCTCGATGCAACGGGTGTTTTCAAGGCCGATACGGTGCTCGCCAAGCATGACGAGAACTATATGCCGAAGGAAGTTGCCGACGCGTTGAAAAAGCAGGGCAGGTGGCAGGAGGGTTCCGGAGGCAACCCGGTGGCCACGCAGGGAAACGCGCGATGATCGCCGAAGCGGGCCACTATGCATTAGTGCTGGCGCTGGCGCTGGCGCTGGTTCAGTCGACAGTGCCGATTTTGGGCGGGCGGTTGCGCGATGCCGCGCTGATGAATGTCGCGCGCTCGACCGCGCTTGCGCAGCTGCTGTTCGTCGGACTCTCCTTCGTGGCGCTAACCACGCTGTACGTCACCTCGGATTTCTCCGTCGCCAACGTGGTGGAGAATTCGCATTCCGCCAAGCCGCTGCTCTATAAGATCACGGGCGTTTGGGGAAACCACGAAGGCTCCATGCTGTTGTGGGTCTCGATCCTGGCGCTGTTCGGCGGCCTGGTCGCCGCGTTCGGCAACAATCTGCCGCTGTCGCTGCGCGCCAATGTGCTGGCGGTGCAGGGTTGGATCGCCGCAGCGTTCTATCTGTTCATCCTGCTCACCTCGAATCCGTTTCTGCGGCTGGCGTCGCCGCCCATCGAGGGCCGCGATCTCAACCCGGTGCTGCAGGACATCGGCCTCGCGGTGCATCCGCCGATGCTCTATCTCGGCTACGTCGGCTTCTCGATTTCGTTTTCGTTCGCCGTCGCCGCTTTGATCGAGGGCCGCATCGATGCGGCGTGGGCGCGCTGGGTACGGCCATGGACGCTGGTGGCGTGGATATTCCTCACGCTGGGCATCGCGATGGGCTCGTACTGGGCGTATTACGAACTCGGCTGGGGCGGCTGGTGGTTCTGGGACCCGGTGGAGAACGCGTCACTGATGCCGTGGCTGGCCGGCACCGCGCTGCTGCATTCCGCGGTCGTGATGGAGAAGCGCAACGCGCTCAAGGTCTGGACCATTCTTCTGGCGATCCTGACGTTCTCGCTTTCGCTGCTCGGCACGTTTCTGGTGCGCTCCGGCGTGCTGACCTCCGTGCATGCCTTCGCCACCGATCCCACGCGCGGCGTTTTTATCCTGATCATCCTGTGCTTCTTCATTGGCGGCAGCCTGACGCTGTACATGTGGCGCGCTTCTGCCTTGAAGCAAGGCGGGCTGTTCGCGCCGATCTCGCGCGAGGGCGCGCTGGTGCTGAACAACCTGTTCCTCACCACGGCGTGCGCGACCGTGTTCATCGGAACGTTGTATCCGCTGGCACTAGAAGTGATCACCGGCGACAAGATTTCGGTCGGCGCGCCGTTCTTCAACCTCACCTTCGGGCCGCTGTTCGTTCCGCTGCTGCTGGCGGTGCCGTTCGGGCCGCTGCTGGCGTGGAAGCGCGGCGACCTGACCGGCGTGGCCCAGCGGTTGATGGCGGCGGGCATCGTCGCGCTGGTTGCCACTGCGATGGTGTGGGCGTGGACCTCCGGCGGCGCGGCGCTGGCGCCGCTCGCGATCGGGCTCGCCGTGTTTGTGATCGGCGGGGCCATCATCGACGTCGTCGAGCGCGTCGGCCTGTTCCGCTCGCCCTTCGCCACCGCCATGCGCCGCGCGCGCGGCCTGCCGCGCTCGACCTGGGGCACGGCTTTCGCCCATGCCGGCGTTGGCGTGGCGCTGATCGGCATCGTCTGCGAAAGCACCTGGAACAGCGAATATATCAGCACGCTGAAGCCGAATGATGTGGCGAAGCTGGCGGGCTATGAGCTGAGCCTCGACGATGTCACGCAGCTTCAGGGCCAGAATTTTCGCGAGATGCGGGCAAAATTCACCATCAGCCGCGGCGGAGAGAAAGTCGGCGAGCTGACGCCGTCGAAACGCAACTTTACGGCGCGGCAGTCGTCGACCACCGAGGCGGCATTGTTGTCGCGCGGCTTCAGTCAGCTCTACATATCGCTCGGCGAGACCGCGGCGGATGGCGGCATCGCGGTGCGCATGTATCACAAGCCGATGGTGCTGCTGATCTGGTTTGGCCCGATACTGATGGCGTTTGGCGGCGTGCTGTCGCTGTCGGACAGGCGCCTGCGTGTCGGCGCGCCAAAGCCGGCCAGAGTGCCGCGGGCGATGCAGGCGGCGGAGCGATGTCTTTGAACCGCGTTCTTTCAAGCCTTCTGGCGATCGGGTTGATCATGGGCGCGTCGACTGCGCACGCCGTGCAGCCTGACGAATGTCGCGGGAGTTGCGCTGCATGGTGTGCCAGAACCAGTCGATCGATGATTCCGATGCGCCATTGGCGCGCGACTTGCGGCTTCTGGTGCGCGAGCGGATCGCGTCCGGAGAAAGCAACAGCCAGGTGATTGAATATTTGGTAGCGCGCTACGGAGACTTCGTGCTGCTGAGGCCGCGCCTCACCGGAGTGACCCTGTTGCTGTGGATTCTGCCGCCGCTCGTCTTATCCGGCGGAGGTCTGGCGCTTTGGCTCAACAGCCGTCGGCGGCTGCGGCAGTCTGACCATAGCAATCCTGACGCACTCGAATTGAGCGAAGAGGAGAAGGCTCGGCTCGAGCGTCTTGTAGGCGGAACCGCATAAAGGAGGTCTGACGCGCAGGCTTGTTCGCAAGTAGATAGTGCCACATCGCCGGGTTCTCTTGCGGGGCTCAAACGGAAAATAATTGGCTCGCTCATAGGCTGCGCGAGCTGTCGAAGATCTGAATCATCCTAGCGTCGCTTTGTAGAGTGCCGCGGATTGTGAAAAGGAGAACTGAATGCGAGGACTATGGGTGGTGGCTCTATTCGCTGCTTGTTCGGGCGAAGCCGGTGCGCAGGATGCCGCGGCGGGGGAGAAAATCTTCGTCGTGTGCAAAACGTGCCATCAGATAGGAGAAGGTGCGAAGAGCGGCATTGGTCCATCGCTCAACGGCGTAATCGGCCGCAAAGCCGGCACTCTCCAAGGCTATTCCTACTCGCCAGCCAACATTGGGTCCGGCCTCACCTGGGATGAGGCGACGTTCCGCGAATACATCAAGGATCCTAAAGCAAAGGTCCCCGGCACCAAGATGTTCTACGCGGGATTGAAAGACGAACAGAAGACAAACGATCTGCTCGCCTTTCTCAAACAGTTTGATGCCGACGGCAAGAAAAAGTAGGTGTCGGCGAACGGGCGCGCTTCTGTGGAGAATGCCCGTCCCCGCATGCTTCAGACGGCTCTCTGCCGGATTCGACTGTCGATCGCGCGGCGTGTTTTTAGATCGAGACTGCGCGATCAAAAATGCTGTTTAGCCAGGCAGAGCTCATCGATCGGAGACGATATCAAGATGAAACACCAACCGCAGTCGCCACTCCCGGTCGTGACGGACTGATGAGGCCGGAAGCGAACGCTCATTCACGAAATCGGTTAAAGCCGACCCCTTATAGGCCGGTCGCATTTAACGGTAGTGGGCCATTAACGTGAGCTGCGCGTGAGCAACTCGCCTGCGTCAAATCATGTCTGGCCGGACGCAACGAACGCCCGGCGAGCGGGTAGCGTGTATCGGTTCTGCAACGATCCTTGGAGGTCTCATGCGCTTTTTCTTCAACATTCAAGACAAGCTCAAGATAGAAGACGAGGTGGGACGCGAATTTAACCTGGTCTCAGAAGCGGTGATGTTCGCCAAGCAACTTGCCGCGGACATTCGCTGCCTTGAAACGACCGTCAGGCCCGCGCTTGCGATTGAAGTGGTTGCCGAAAATGCGGAGCGCATTCATCGGGAAGCGGTCTTTGCATGAGCGGTGCGGCGCCGCAGCTGTCCTTTCTCGCGTTTGGTCCAGGCCGGAAGGCGGGCTTTGCATGGATTCCGATCACCTGCGTCAAGCTTGCCGGCAACTAATCCGCTTTTGCTGATAGAATTGACGGTCAGGTGACGATGCTGATAGTCTGCATGCTCGCGTTTTGGATGGGCTACTCGGTCAATCAAGGCGGGACCTGTGCCGTCGCGACTGCGTACGAGATAATCGATCATCATCGGCCCCGTTTGTTCATAAGCCTGCTGGCGGCCTCGGCTGCCGCGGGCCTCGTCGCCGTGCCCTTGGTGTGGTTCGCCGTGGGGTCGGCCATGCTTGCCGGCACGATCGACGTGAGCGGCACCGTGCTGCTCGGGGCGGTGGTTTTCGGGATCGGCGCCACTATCAACGACGCATGCTTGCTTGGGTCGCTCGGCCGTCTGGGTGAAGGGGAGCTTCGGCTTGTCGTTCTTCCAGCCGGTCTTGCCGCCGGTTTTTTTGCGGCTGACAGCACCGGCATAGACAGGACCTGGTACGTACATGACAGTATATTGTCAGCACCGAGTACGACAGGGTACGTGGCTTTGGCGGTTTTCGCGGCAACACTCGGGCTGGCGCTTGCACTCGTCTCACGCGATCGAATTGGCCGCCAACCGGGACAATGGTCACTCGGCTTTTCCGTGCTGGTGGTCGGCGCAACCGGGGGCTCGCTATATGCGTTCGCGCCTGCCTGGACATACGCCGATCTGGTTCATCGCAGTTTGCCGCTTGCGATGAGCCTGCAAAATGATGTGGCTGCGTGGACCGTGACGGCCACAATCGCGGGCGCGGTCGCGGCCGCTCATCGCCGCAAGCGATGGCGTCCGCGGAGAGTAACGGTCTCCGACGTAGCGAAGACGACTATCGGCGGCTTTCTGATGGGTTTCGGGGCGGTGGTGATTCCCGGGGGAAATGACGGGCTCATCCTCGCCTCCATGCCTGCGCTTTCCATCGGCGGCGCAGTTGCCTATGTCGTTATGCTCGCAACCATCATGACTGCCCTAGCAGTCAAGCGCCGTTGCATGCGTGAGTGAATGAACGGGACCAAGCCCGACGAGCGGGGCGTGCTGCAAGCAGATTCAACGGACAATCCTGCTGGCGAGGAGTTCTGCAGAATGACAATCGGCGTCTTTGGCCAGCAAGTCGTTCCGGCAGAACGTGAGAAAGTGACCCACTCCGCGAGCGCGACCTGATCCTCAGGCGACGTCATCGTACCGAGCAAATAATCGAAGAGAGCGGATATGAGCGTTGAGGAAGTACTCTACAATGCCAATCCTCACACTGGCAGCTGTGACGCCGGCGCTTCCCGCGGTTTTGGCGGTCATATCGACTGTTCGCAATGGGCTGAACGTCCTGTTTCGAAGGCGCGAGGGGACTGGCGGCGTAAGCCGAAAGTAAAGCTTTCAACGATCTCGACCGATGCGGAGGTCGATCTCCATCTTGCCGCGAGCGAACACTGCCCACTTGGTCCAATATCAGCCGGGCAGGCATGGAGCATGACGCAGCCGATCCTCCGGCCGATGGGCAAAAGACCTGTCCCTTTTCGATGACGAGACTGGGCAACATTGGTGTCGCGATGAACTTGGGTGCTGGTGACGGGACTAAAGTCATTGGCATCCATGCGGCGACGCCGCGCCAACTAAACGAGGCGGCTTAGACCAATGACATTGTTCGTCCTTGCTTATGCGGCTGGTCTGCTGACGATTGCATCGCCATGCATCTTCCCGATCCTGCCGTTCGTGCTGGCGAGGGCGGAGACGCCGTTCCGACGGGGTGGCTTACCCATGTTGATCGGGCTCGCGCTCACGTTTGCGGCGGTTGCTGGCCTTGCCGCGGTGGCCGGCGGCTGGGCCGTGCAGGTCAACCAGGCCGGCCGCGTCATTGCCCTGGTGGTGATGACGCTTTTCGGGCTGACTTTGCTGTTCCCAACGCTGGCGTCGCGCTCAATGGCGCCGGTGGTGGCGATCGGCCAGTCGCTGTCGGATCTGGCGGACCGGCAGGCAAGAACGCGCGCCACATTCGGCGCATCCCTGATGTTAGGCGTCGCCACGGGCTTGTTGTGGGCGCCATGCGCCGGACCGGTCCTGGGCCTGATCCTGACTGGCGCCGCATTGCGCGGGCCCGGCGTCGAAACATCGCTATTGCTGCTGGCCTATGGACTGGGTGCGGCGACGTCACTGGCTGCGGGACTGTTGATCGGCCGCCAGCTGATCACGTCATTCAACTCGTCGATGAGGTGGAGCGAAGGTCTACGGCGTGTCGTCGGCGGCGCGGTCGTGGGCGGCGTTGCCATGATCTGGCTTGGCGCCGATACGGGGCTGTTAACCCAGCTGTCGACCGCCAACACCAACAGCCTGGAAGGGCGATTGATTTCGGTCTTGAACGTCGCTCCTGTTGCTAAAACCGAAAACGCCGGCGGCCCCGTCGAGGCCGATGAAATGCCGGCACCCCTCGACGCGCTGTTCGAAAAGCAGCGGTGGCTGAACTCCCAACCGGCGCCAGAAGACTTGCGCGGCAAGGTCGTGCTGGTGAATTTCTGGACCTATTCCTGCATAAACTGCCTGCGGACGCTGCCCTACACCCGCGCTTGGGCCGACAAATACGGCAAAGCGGGCCTTGTCGTAATCGGCGTGCACACCCCGGAATTCGCCTTCGAGAAGGATCCAGGCAACGTGCGCAAAAGCGTTTCGGCGTTGGGAGTCGGCTATCCGGTCGTCCTAGACAATGACTTCGCGATCTGGCGGGCGTTCGCAAACGAGGCGTGGCCGGCGTTCTATTTCATCGGCGCCAACGGCAGGGTGCGGCATCAGGCTTTCGGGGAAGGCAACTACGATGCCTCCGAACGCCTGATCCAGCAACTCCTCCGGGAAGCCAATGGGGCCATTATCACCGACGATAGGCTGGCGCTTGATGCCGAGGGCGCCCAGGCCGCGCCGGACGACGTCAACCTCCGATCCGGCGAAACGTATCTGGGATACCGGCAATCCCGAAATTTCCTTTCTCCCGGCGGTATCCAGCAGGATTCCCGTACTCTGTATCGCCCGGCGTCGACCTTGCCGCTCAACTACTGGAGCCTCGCCGGAAACTGGACCGTCGGCGGTGAGTTCGCCACCGTGAACCAAACGGCCGCGAAGGTCGCCTATCGCTTCCACGCTCGCGACGTGCACCTCGTCATGGGGACGTCAGACCAAACGCAGCCGGTCCGCTTTCGCGTCACCATCGATGGCGCGCCACCCGGCGCTGAACATGGCTTTGATGTCGATGCGGATGGATGGGGGAGTGTTTCCGACGAGCGGCTTTACCAACTGGTGCGGCAGGCAGGGACGGTCGGCGAGCAGACGTTTGAAATCGAGTTCTTCGGCGCAGGCGTCCGCGCCTATGCTTTTACGTTCGGATAGATCTAGGTTTGCCAGCGATGATGACGTTGCCGGTGCTCTTTCTCTTCCGGAATGCGCGAGGGGCGTCAATGCGGCACGAGAAGTGGGAGGGATCATGGGTCCAAAGGGGCCAGGATGAAATCAACCGCTGTTTCCATGTCGGCGCCGGGCGCGAATTGCTTGCCACTACGCAATCGCCCCTACGGCTTTCGGCACGGCCGTTCGGTGTTGCAGATTTCGTGCGCCATCATGTTGGTGGAGTGGTTCAATGGCACCGGCCAGCAAGCCGCGCTGTTTGCGGAGCGCGGGCCATCGGCGGGTGCTCGGCAGTGAGGACGAAGAATTGACTTGGAAATAATCGGCCGAGACCTGAACGGAACGCAGCGTGACCCGATCACGGCCTCGAGGGACTCGTGCGTGTGCCCATAGATTCAGAGGTCGGCGGTCCGCAGCGGGCCGCGCCGTCTTCGGGGGCGGGGACAAGGAAGCCGCGCAAGGTCGCAAGCGGCCAGAAGGAAATGCTGATGCCGATCGCCGGCAAGAAATCCGCGAAGGAGGCTGCGGCAAAAAAGGCGGCGGCTAAACCGCAGCGGAAGTCAGCCTAGCAGGCTCGGTCGCGCTGTCGGTAGCAAATTGAAGCAATTAAGTGGCACCCTATGGCTTCCGTCTCAGCCGGGCCTCTTGTGCGAGTAACTCGCGACTTATATGTTCAGAGTAACGGGGTCCGAGCCCACCAGGCTCTCTTACGTGACCGCCGGCGGTTGAACCGCTGCGCTGACTCGCCCGATCAACGGGCGGCCGCCGACAATCCCGCTCACTCAGAGCGGGTGAGGTCGTCGGCTATTTGGCTCCCCGATTTTACCTCTCATTGTCGAGCCTCATTGTTAGGAAAAATAGCAATGTTTTCAGGACAAACGCGCGCGCAGCATCCGATCCGTTTTCGCAAGGCTAGGGCTGACGCAAGGATCGAAACGATCCAGGCCGAGATTGAAGAAAAGTACGGGCTTCCGCCGGGTTCAGTAAAGATCGTGATGCCGAGCGGCCGGAAGCAGCGTCGCGACACTACCGTGCGGCGCCTCAAGGAGAATTGGGACGCCTGATCGGCGAGGGAGCACACTGAGACGGTGTGCTCCCTCGTTGCGACACGAACAGATGAATATAGAAGCGAGATATCGACGCCCTACAAATGGACTTGCTGCTATTAGGGAACGCCCCGCGGATCGCTGTGTGCCAGGGTTACCTCCTACGCCACTGGCGAGGCTCTCTACCGACGAGACGGCCATCATTCCGGTAAGCAGGGACCGGGATTCTGGCGGCATGTCCGCCCGTCGGCGCTGATACTCGATGACCTGAAGTTCTCAAGAACCTGAAAAGGCGGAGGCATGTACATGGGTTCGCCTTAGCGACCTATGCCCGGTCCTGTAGCCGCGCTCGCCGGCGAGCTTCCATCTGCGGATAAGCTTGCCGCCGAGCGCCATCCGAACGATGACCTCGGCTCCGCAGCAGGCCTTCTTGGCCGCCTCGGGGATGGTGGCCTGGCCGCCGGCCGCAGCGGCAACCGGCACCGCGCCGGCGAGCAGGCGCTCGAGGTGGCTGGTACCGAAGTAGAGGACGTCTTAGTAGGGGACGTTCTATACCGGCGTGCGGCACCGGGCAAAGTATGTCCCCTATCGGCTGTGCAACCTATTGAAAGCGCGACGACCGAATATTACCAACGCGAAAAAAGTCACCTTCTGCTGGGCAAAGTAGGTCCCTTGCCTAAAGGGAAGGGGGTAACGCCTTGTCCTAAAGGCTGCTCAGCCCTTTTGAGGTGCTGGGGTCCGCTGGTCTGACGGCGGCCTGCGATTGCCAGGAACGCGCATGACCACCGCATGCCGAGTATCGGTCGGGGATGAATGCATGGCACGTACCGCCATGCATTCATCCATGTGGGGCAGCCCCGCAGGACGATCGGAGAGATCTAGAACGGACAAGACCCCGAGTCTTACGTCTGTCTGATGATAGGAGGTGGTCTGTCGTAACAAAGGCTGCAGAGCCGCGTCGGACCACACCTCTTGTTGACGTTTTACCTCAATGACGAACCTGAAACCCCGCTGCGGAATATAGATATCGGTTCGTCCCGCACTTACGTCCGTTCTCTCGGCTTCGGGATAGTCCGTGCCGGTCAAGAACTGCCACAGGTCGTCCTGCAACGCGCGCTCATGAGGAGCAGCACCACCGACGATACGCTTCAAATAGGGATAACGCCCGCCCTGACCGTCGATACGCGACCTCAGAAATTTAAGAAGCAGTAGCAGCAGTCGGTCGAACCGATCTGCGACTTCGCCCGCATAGTCGGGCTTGCCGCTTAACTCTGTTCGTAGATTGAGCATCATCCTGTCTGGAATGATTCCCGGCTCATGACGTAGCCACCAATCCCCGGTCGTGGTGCGCACCACGCTGGCGGCGTTTGAGGGAAGGCCGACCGTGATATCAGAGAGGACGGCATCGGGCCGGAAGGCGCCGCCCTCGGTTATTTTCCCGGTGGACCTGCCTCAGCCATCTGGCGTATGCTTGTTCGTAGCGTTTGAGCAGCGCTCAGATCAAGTTGTTGGGCACCAGCGTAGTCGAGCCACTGGTCGAGATGAGCGAGGAGCCCTCGTTCGCGCACAAAACTGGCTTCGATCCAAGGTCTCACAAAGTTTGAAACGGCCCCCGATCCAGCGCGCACGCTACGATCTGACACATAGAGGCGCAGCACTGAGTCCAGCACTCGGGAGGTATCAAGCCAACTAGGTTGCGAAAGATCAGGGGCGATCCGAAGTATTTCATCGACGACGGGAAGCCATTCCAGTTCGGCCTCCGGAGGTGGCATCAACCATTCCTGGCCAGCAGCGGGCGCATCCCACATCTGTCGCACGACCGCGATCTCGCGGAGTTCATTAGCGAGTTCCGAGGACGGCGCCTTCTGGTCTCGGGCGAGAGGTATCAAGATGTCCACGAGCAACAGATACATCTTTGAATCGCGCCTGGCCTCGTTCGCGTCCAGCGACTTCGCCAGCCACACTCTTGCGTCATCAAACCCCTTTGCAATCTCCGCTAGGCTTCGGTACGTCAGCGCACGTCCAATGTGGACGAGACCAAGCTCATAGGCTGCCTGAGATGACGATGGTTCGCGGGCGGCGTATTCGCTCAAGAGATCGAGAGCATCGTCATCTGAGAATTGTTCGAAGGCGACAGCGGCCAACCTGCAAAGCATCTCACCCGCCGATATGTCGTCTCCCGGTTCGATCGCGACAAGCGCGGCTATTGCCGAACTCTTCCATCGCCGCGCGCGAAGAGCGAACCGCATCAATCCTGCCGCAGCCTCGATCCGCAGGATTGGATGGGTTTGAAAATCTCTTGCTCGGGCTTCCAATGCGAAGACAAAAGGCCTCAAATCTACGGCTGAATCCGTCAATACGGCCACAGTCTGCGCGAGAGCCACCCTGTCCCGATTCGACTTCAATCCGGCGGAGATAAAGGTTTCTGCTCCGCGCTGGTCGGACAGGCTGCCCCAATCGGAAATCAAGGCACCTGCTACGTCGCCGAAGAAGCCGGTCTCCGCGATGTGAGGGGCGGAAAGCACGGCTTCTTCACCGCCGAGCTCCATCAAGCTCGGCACCCGTCCTTGCTCTACCGCCTCTAGGACGGCTTGTTCAATTCCCGTCATTTTCGGGCCAGATCGGTTTCGTGTTCCATCCCGACGTCGCGCTACCATAGAAATTCGCCGGGCCCAGCACTTCTTACGCGCTCGGCCGGCAAACCCGAAAACATCTGGGGGTCTCCCCTCAAAACAATGAACATTTGTAGGCCCTCGGTCTCGTCCACCAAGCTTCTCAGTTCCTCCAGCATGTCGATGAGATTCCCCTCGGCCACCTCTTCTGTCCCGGGCGAGTCGATCATCAACAAGCCTGGATGACGTCCAACGCCGTGATCCTTCGCGATTCGGACCAGGGCGACCACCGTTGCTATCCGCACCCTTAACTGTTCGCCCGGGCTCAGCCCCTTCCACGTAGAAGGGGTACCGCCCTTCATGATGCTGACATTTGCATTGCGTTTCAACTCAACAGCTTCCACGTCGTTCATGCCGAGACGCTTCACGATCCGCTTCACTTCTTCAGATACGCGGGCGAAGACATGACCAGAAGACTCAGTGATGCGAGCTTTGGCTTCATCTTCGGCCGCTTGAAGAACGGCAAGATCGTCTGAGTCCGCCAGGTCGGCGTTCACGACGGCGTTGGCCACCTCCAGCATCCCCTCGAGACGTTCGCGGCGTCTTTCCAACACTTGGAGATCGCCGGCCGTACCGCTGCTCGCCAAGCTGTTTAGGTGGGTACCGGCGTCGTTTAATGCCGCCCGAGCAGCCTTGTGCTGGGTCTCGCGCGTGATCACAAACAGCTGCGCGTCGCTCTCCAAGCCTTTGGCTTCGGTCAATCGGCTTTTGGCTAGGGCGATCTCTGCCGCAACCGTGGCTTCATCCGGAGTTTCTACTTCCTCCAGACAGACCGAACAGGAGTGTTCCGATATTTCACGCTCCAACCGGTCCTTGGCTATGGGGGCGGAACAGCGTGGGCAGCATTTGGGAGAGAGCCGCCCAAAAAATGCAGCGGCAGCATGCTCTTCCTCCATCTCACGCAGCGATTTTTCCGCTGTCAGTCTTTCCGATTTGGCTTCTTCCACTTCCGCCCGGGCACCATTCAAGGCAGTCAGGGCATCGCGCGCGTTCTGAGCTGCGTCTTCGAAATCTTGTTGGGCATCAAGCAGGCGCTCTGCCGCACTGTTGCGGATGGATTCGTCCTCGATCTGGGCTGTTACGCTTTTGAGTTCCGCTTCGAGGTCGTCGATTGAATGTCCTCCAAGCGACGTCAGCTTGCGCTTGCGCTGCTGACTGTCCGACTCGAGAACCCTTCTTCGCGAGCGAGCCTGAAATAACGTTCTGGCCCAGGGCAGTCCAACGTAGACTTGGAGCAAGCGCTGCGTGAGATCGGTCCCTACGGTTTCGCCGATGATGGCATCGCTCTTAGAATCGGTCAGGAATGCACCAGTATAGGCTGCCCATCCATCGTCATAGGCTGCCGTCCTCTCTCCGATCTTTCTTGATGTTGGAATCGGCTCCAAAGCGAGCGACTCGAGCATCACTTCTTCCATTGCTCGCTTAAACTGTTCGCCGTCGCTAAAATGCAGGACTTTCGCTTCAGCCTCCGGAGTATTGGAAGCTCGCACGGAGACTGTTCCATTCTCCACACCGTCCAATATGGAGAACGCTACCCGCACCTCTCGCTGATCGGCCTGAAACGAGACGTCAACCAGCCGTATCCAGTTCTTCACAGTAGTCGTCAGATCCTTGATCGTACCGCGCAATGCCCAGAGAGCGACTTGGATAATCGTTGATTTACCGCGCAGATTCTCGCTCGTCACAATCGCAAAAAGCGCCGTCTCCGCCACATTCCATGAGAAATCGAAGGGGCATGGCCTGTCGTCCAAGAGCTTTTCGCCGCTGAATGAGATACTGTTGACCCGAAGCGACTTGGCCGGCGGCGGGGATGGACTTGCGACTACACCATGCATAGCGAGGGCCGAAATGACCTCCGATACTTCCCGTTTGCATCGGCTTGCGACCGCGTCAGCGAACGGAGTGTTGAGTCCTTCGGTCGGGGCGACCGTGTTCATGCTGCCTCACGCAGAGTTGCCAAGCGGACCTTTACCTGGCGGTGGATGGGCTGAATTATCCGGCCATACTTGGCATTATTATACTCTGCGACCTTATATTGCCGCTTCTTCAACTCGCCGCCTTTCCGAGCCCCAACCACGGCCGCAACAAGGTTAGCTCGTTCGGCGTACCAGCTGAGGGGCTCGATTTGGGCGAGCTTGCGCGACTGCTCCTCTCCCGAATCCGTCAAGAAAAAGTCGGTTTGCGCGATGCCTTGATTGCGGTACTTCCGGCGCATCATCGCTAGACCTGAGAGGCTGAGCGTAGCCATTGCATCATCGAGCGCTTCATAAGCGCCGAACAAGTACCGCAACATTCCTAGGCGGCGAAGTTCAGGCTCTTCCCCAGCCATAACTTTTTCTGCTTGTTGCAGCAGCGCTTCGTCGGTCTTTCCTGATTGTTCGTACTGCTCGATCAGTTCCCAGGCGAGGTAATCGGGATTTCGCACCCAGAAATCAATCGCCTGCACGCGCATTTCCGCTTTGATTACTTTAACAGCGCCATCGGGAGCGCCACGACCGGCGGGTTCACCGGCACAATCGAGGATAAACAACAGGCGTACCGCGTCGCGCTTTCGCGTTACGTAGGCATCCGCTGGTGTCGTCGTCGATATAGCCAACTGTCCCCCTCTAGTGGTCTGTCGGGCTTCACCCCGATTCGAATGTCGAGTGCCTCTGTGTACAGTAGTTCAACGGCCTTTCGCCAATCCCAAGTAGTATAGCATCGCCCGCCATCCGGTCTCGACCACGGTCCCCCATCGATTCAGCCCTAGGATTCGGTGTCAACCTCAGAGCCCAGCTTCCCTGTTAAGAAGCGGAAATAGAACGTTGCCCCCGACGTCCTTCGGGTCCATCGCCGGCCGGCGGCCTCGATCTCCTTCTTCACCGCCCGGAAATGCCGTCCTTGCTGCTTCGCCACACGAACAAGGACACGTAGGGCAGCGTGCCGCTTCGGCGTTTGCAGGGAATGACGCTAATAAACAGGCTTTGGTGGAAATGAACGCCGACGCAACTGCTACTGCACATATCAGTTTGTGGGTTAAAATTCAGCCCCGTCAACTCCGAAGCGGCTGTCTCTCTGCTTCTCTCCCGGCAAAATGATCGCCGGAGAAGGCAGTTATCTCTTCGGCGGTCGATGGTCCATAGCGGCTCAAGATTGGCGTCAGCGCCGCCACAAGGGCCGGCTCGTTTGTGCGTATCCAATAGTTTGGGGCCGCTCCCCCTGCTCGTTAGCGCTCGAATTCCTCAATCAGCGTCCAGCAGTAGTTGTCGATGGTGACGTAGTCGTGCAGCATCTGCTTGTGGAAGAGGATGGTCGGGGCGCCTTCGTAGACGGAATGCGTCATCCATGGCCGGAAGCGGCCGAGCGCACGTTGTTCGTCGCGAAGGCGGACGTATTCGGCCTGGTCGCCGGCGACCGCCGCAGCGACGGCGGCGATATCGAGAGTTTTGTGCTGTTCGGCCGAGGCCTCTTCGATCACGTAGGGCGCGATGTAGAGCGGGATCCGGTGCGCAAGGCCGTCCCGGAATGCGATCAGGTTCGCCAGCCAGTCCTTGTTGTCGTCCATGAACGCCTTGAACTCGTCGCTGAAGGTTTTCTGCACGAACGGTTTGCCCAGGCCGACGCCGAACCGCCCCAGCTCGGCGCCGCCCTTGCCACGCACATTCTTCTCCAGCACCCATATCCAGGCGAGGTTCTCGAGGCTGCCGAAGGCGTTGAAGACGAAGTTCTGGATGCAGGCCGTGGCATCCATCACGGTTACGAGCTCGGGGATGCTGTCCCGGTCGGGCGGCAGCAGCTCGAAGACGTTTTGAATCATGTGAACCATCGTCGAAAGACGGCGGCACAGGCCGTGCTGCGCGAACTCCTTGGCCTGGTCGTTTGCGTAGACACGACCGGCGTAGGCGGCCTTCAGTTTGCGCAGAGCCGGCGGCAGCTCTGCGAGACCCTTGGTCAACTCGTCGATGGCTTCCTTGCTGAGGTACCCCATCGCTCTAGCCCTTCACGTCCAAGACCTCGCCGCGCCTTCCGGCCAGGGCGAGTTCGATACCGCGCTGGCGCAGTGGGGAGCGAGTCGCTGCGCCAGCCGCAGCGTGCCTTGCGTACGCCGGACGACGGCGATCTGCCTGCCCGGCGAAGGTTTAGCCATCAGCATGCCGACCGATTCACACAGACCTTTTACAGGCGGGACACCTGGCCGGGATGGCGCGTGTTGATGATACCGCCCTTGCACTCCGCCGAAATGATCATCCCGCCGGCGCCCGCAACGACGTCGCCATTTCCTGAAGCCGGATGGACGACAATGGCCCGCCTGCAAGCACGTAGCGGCCGGCATAGGCGGTCTTCCCGGTCTGTGATGTCCTCTCGAATCCCTGCTTCGACAGCCATCCGACAAAATCGAACTGCTTCCCGTGCTCGCCGTTCGGATGCACCAGGACTTCGAGCGTCGACGTCGTCCGGAGCAGGTGCATCGCGTAGGCAAACATGACGGCGCCCGATGCGACAATCTCGATCGAGTACAACGCCGAAGGTCGTCGCACTGCATGGCGAGGACAAATTGCATGCCGTTACGATCCGCGATACCTGGAGAAAGACCCTCTTCGAGCTTCCCAGTTGCGCGGTCTTCATCATGATCGGCGCGAAGCCAAATGCCGCTTGGCTTTCTGACATGGTCGAACTCGACAAGAACGGATTTGTGCTTACGGGAGCGGAGGCGGGGCAGGGTCCCCGTGCGCGACGTTGCGGCCCGGCATCTTTGCCGTCGGCGACCTCCGGCGGGGTCGGTGAAGCTAGTACCTTCCTCAGTCGGAGAAGGCTCCGTAGTGATTTCCAAGGTGTGGGATCATCTGAAGACCTCGCCTGCAAGTCTGCTGTGAAGCTATCAAATCTATAGCCAGTGCGTATTGGGAAATCGCATTGGTCTGACGCTATAGTCCACGTCCACCAATCACAACTCAAATCAATTAAGACATTTCTAAACTGATGGATCCGGTCTCTGATTTTCAATCGGTTGACCTGTTCAGCAAAGGATCTTTCGATGCGCTCGATTTTCCATATCGCCTATCACGTTACTGACCTAGCCGAGGCCCGCCGTTTCTATGGTGGGGTCCTCGGTTGTGAGGAGGGTCGCAGCACCGACACTTGGTTGGATTTTAATTTCTTCGGCCATCAGATCTCGCTGCACTTGGGCAAGCCCTTCGAGGTCACCCGCACCGGCCGCGTCGGCGATCATACGGTGATGATGCCGCATCTCGGTGTCGTGCTGCCGCTCGAAGGCTGGATGGCCCTGGCCGCACGGCTCGAGGCCGCCGGCATCGCCTTTGACATTCCCCCCGTGATCCGCTTCGAAGGGCAACCGGGCGAGCAGCGGACAATGTTCTTGTTCGATCCGAGCGGCAATCCGATCGAAATCAAAGGTTTCAATGATTTCGACACAGTTTTTGCCCGTTGAGGATTATTGCAGCTTGGGCAGCCCCATCGCCTTCCTTACACGCGACCGCACCGCCGCATCCGCTTGGTGCGACGCCTTTTTGGCGTCGATGCCAAGCGAGACCATCGTGCCATTCTCAGATCTCACCACCGCAGACAAGGCTGCGGTTGAGATCGCCATTGTCGCTAACCCCGATCCGGTTGAGGTGGCCGAGCTCAAGGGCTTGGTCTGGATCCATAGCCTGTGGGCAGGCGTCGAGCGACTGCTAGAAGAACTAGGTCCGGCTGCGCCGCCAATCGTACGACTGGTAGACCCCGAACTCGCGCGCACTATGGCCGAGGCGGTGATTGCCTGGACGTACTATCTGCACCGCGACATGCCGGCCTACCGCCGACAGCAAGAACAAGGTGTTTGGGCACAGCGTGCCTATAAGCATCCCCGCGACGTCACGATTGGCCTGTTAGGGCTTGGTGCGCTCGGCGTTGCAGCGGCGGCTCGGCTAACCGGTGCGGGCTTCTCCGTTAAGGGGTGGAGCCGATCGCCGAAGACGTTAGAGGGAATGGAAACCTACTCAGGCGAAGCAGCGCTTGATGCGGTGCTCTCAACGAGCGACATCGTCGTCTGTTTGGTGCCTCTCACCACCGAGACGCGAGGGCTGCTCAATGCTCGGCGGATCGCAAAGATGAAGCACGACGCGAGCCTGATCAACTTCTCTCGGGGGCCGGTCGTCGTGGCGGAAGATCTAATGGCGGCGCTTGGCGCCGACCACCTCTCTCACGCCGTGCTCGACGTGTTCGATGTTGAACCCCTTCCCAATGTCTCCCTTTTCTGGTCGCATCCGAAGGTGACAGTGCTGCCACACATCTCCGCGCCAACCGATCGCGACACGGCCGCGGCGATTGTTGCCAAAAACATCCGGGCCTACCGGGCGGCCGGCACCGTGCCGGCAACGATCAGTGCGGCGCGCGGCTACTAAGCAGGCGAGCGAGCCTCCTGTCGGGGCGCGTCGCTCTCAGCTGCTTTAGGCTAACAATCAAGGTTTGGAATGGGCATGCACGTACTAACGGAACCGTGATCTCGCAGCAGTGGCGTTGGCGGGGCCGATCTACGCCACTGCAGGCGACGGTGTCCGCTCGAAATCCGCTGAAGGGAAGGCGCCAGCAATTTGATGTAAGCTATCAAAACTATAGCTATAGGGTATTGGGAAATCATGCTGGTATGACGCCATAGTCTTCATTCAACATTCAACAACTTGGTGGTTCAACGCATTTCTATTCTGATAGATAGATAGTCCGGTATTCTGATTTTTAGTCGACTGACCAGTCCGGCGGTTGTGCGTGCGAAGGTCATGTACACATATTGGAATGAGTCTGTTCGGTCTGTCGTGCCAAGCAAAGGGGGGGCGCCATGGTCACTAGAGGATTCACCGGCCGCCGCTCGGGCGGCGACCAGTCAAACCGGATTCCGCCAGGTCAGCATCTCGTGGAGGATTTCCCTGTACTGACGGCTGGGCCCACGGCGCACGTGGAGCCCTCCGATTGGAAATTTATGGTCAAGATCGGTCCGAAGCCCGTCAAAGTGTGGAATTGGAGCGAGTTTAACGCCCTGCCGAAGACCAAGGTCATCCGGGATATCCACTGCGTCACGTCCTGGTCCAAGCTGGATACGGCGTGGGAGGGCGTGCTCATAGAGGACATCCTTGCAGATGCAGGGCTCGATCGGCCCACCAAGTTCATTCTGGCGCATTCCTACGATGGTTATTCGACAAACGTACCGCTTGCCGATCTGCTCTCCGGGAAGGCGATGGTCGCCCTCAAGTATGCGGGCAAGCCGCTGCCGCGCGATCATGGAGGGCCGGCGCGCCTTCTGGTTCCGCACCTCTACCTCTGGAAGTCTGCCAAGTGGGTGAATGCGCTGCAGTTCACAACGCGTGACGAAGCGGGCTTTTGGGAGCTGCGCGGCTATCACATCTACGGCGATCCGTGGCGCGAGCAGCGATACACGAATGACTGAGAACGGCGTGCAAACCGCGTCGTGGCAGTCATGCGTGATCGACGAAATCGTCCAGCAGACACCGAGCATCAAGAGCTTCTTCCTGCGATTGAGCAAGCCTTTCGCGCACATCGCGGGTCAGCACGTCGATGTCAGGCTGACTGCGCCTGATGGCTACAGCGCGATGCGTAGCTACTCGATCGCGTCTTCGGCGATCTCGGCCCCGACCATCGAGCTCGCCATCGAGCGGCTGCCGGATGGCGAGGTCTCCTCGTTCTTTCACGATGTCGCGGCGATCGGCGACGAAATCGAGCTTCGTGGTCCGCTCGGCGGCCATTTCCTATGGCCTGAACCTGCCGTGGACGCGGTGTTGTTGATCGGGGCAGGCTCCGGCCTCGTGCCGTTGATGGCAATGATCCGACGGCGCGGCTCACTGTCCCCAGCCATGCCGACAGCGCTGCTCCTGTCCGCGCGAACCGCTGCGGACGTTCTCTTTTCAGAAGAACTTCATTCCATCGAAATCAGTGATGCGGCATTCGTCTTGGCGCTGGCAGTTACCCGCGAAGAACCGATCCGGGCATCGGACTTTGCGCGACGGATCGACCACGTGATGGTCCAAGAGATTTTGGCCCGGCTTAACCGAAAGCCGGCGCAAGTATTCGTTTGCGGTTCCAATGGTTTCGTCAACAGCGCGACCGAGGGCGCGCTGTTGGCCGGCCTGGACGCGTCGATTATCAAGACCGAGCGCTACGGTGGCTAGGAGCCTTTCGTGGACAAAAACACTTTCAACAATCGGGGCGGGCTCAAGATCGGAGATGGTTTGCGCAGCACATCCTCTCGGTACGGCGCCGCCGCCCAGACTTTCCATTGGCTTACCGCGATGCTGGTTCTCGCCGCCTACGTGTCGAGCAAGGGCGACCAGGATTCGCTCTATTCCGCCGCCGCGGACGGGCTCCGCAGGATTCACGAGGCGCTCGGGTTGCTCGTCTTCTTTGTCGTCGTGCTGCAACTGCTATGGCGGCTGATCGACAGCACGCCCGCGAAGCAGCCGATGGCGCGATGGATGGCTGCGGCCTCGAAACTCGTCCACTTCGCGCTTTATGCGCTCGTCATTGCAATTCCAGCAACGGCAGTGCTCGGCACATGGCTCGTGGGGATTCCCGTCACCCTTCCTGGATTCGACATCGCCCCCCAGATCGCGAAGGCGCATGGACTGGGGCAGCTGATCATGAAAATACACACTACCCTCGGCGACGCAATCCTCTGGGTTGCGGGCGTGCATGCCGCCGCGGCTCTCTTTCACCACTTCTATCTGCGCGACGAAGTCTTTCAGTCGATGGCTTCAGGCAGGATGAATGATTAGTCCGGGCCTATGGGGCGAGGCGTTTTCCGTCTACATCCGCGAGGCGAGGGTGAGGATGAATTGCCGACGCTGATCTGCGAAAGTGTCTCCGAAACCGTGCTGCCTTCGTCTCGATCTCGGAACTGCGCGGCAGGCCGGACGGGGGCTCGCAGGGCGCACTGAAGATGCGAATAGCGCCTTCGGCAGCGTTCCAATTCCTGTTGGCACGCCCTGGCACCGCGAACCAGAAAGGAAGCTGCTCGAGGCCGGCAGTCCACGCCCGAGCGACTTAATCCAACCCGTCATTTCGCGTCGTCGGCGGCGGCAACTCACGCAGGCCTTCCTTTGGCTCACCGTGGTGCTGGTTCTCGCCGCCTATGTGCAGCTGGCGTCCTTCACTTCACTCCGGATAGATGCCGCCTGCTTCTTTGAAGGCCTTGAGAAGAGCGTTGCTCCAGTGCTCCATCGCCTTCGTCTTTTCCGGAATGCGCTGAGCCTGGAAGTACCAGCGTTTGCTCGTGCGGCTGATCCGGTCGAGATCCGTCTTCTCGTCGCCTGGAAGAGCGTGGTTGATGATCAGCGAAGCGGTGCCGGGCGCAAGATCGGTCTCGTCGAGAAGGTAGTCTCCCATTGTCGAACGTATGATGTGCATCGAGAAGAGAGGAATCCCGCGCAGAACGTCACGATGATTTCCTTGGCGAAGGCCGCGCATGCTGCGCAGATGGTTGGCAAGGGCCGAGCCTGATACCGCGACGTCGCCGATGCTCATGACTCGCGACGCAAAAACCCATTTGCTGGTCCGCTCGGCATGGCTTCTTTCTTTGGCAGCCTTCTTCCAGTCGCGCATGCAGCTATTGATGATATGAATCCCCAGTGGCGGGATCGGCATCATAAAAGGATCCTGAGCCTTCATGACCTCGGGCTGCCACGTGGCGAGCCCCCAGCCGGGGGCGCCGCGCGGGTCTTTGAACTGGATATCTTCAAGGGCCACCCATGTCCCCGATCCACGGCGATGCCCGGTCAGGCTGTCCCACCAGAGACCCCACCGGACCGACGGCGAAATGCGCTCGTTGCCAGTGCGGGACGCGCAGAATTTTTCGTGCTCGACGAGCAGCTTGCCGAGATGCTCGACCTTGAAGTTCTCCTTTTTCTGCCGGAGTGCCTTGTCGCGAGCGATCTTCTTTTCGACTTCCGCGGGCGTTCGACGGCGCTTTTCTGCGAGCAACCACCACTTGCGCCCGATAAGGCCGCTGTCCTTTCGCTTGAAGGAGGCAGCCCAGTTGAAGGCAGCTTGTCCGTAGGCTCGGAATTTTCGGTAAGCGTCGAACCCGTACCTTTCGTGAAGCTTGGCTTGCACGCCTTCGAACCAGTCTTCGTCGAGTTCGCTCAGTTGCCTGGACGCATATCTGGCGATTTCGGCCCTTGCGAAGACGAGCCGAGCATCGTTCTGGGTCTCGGTCGAGGGATAGATCGGTCGGCCCGACGAGTCCTCCCGCATTCCGGCCAGGTATACCCTGTATTCCTCGACGAGCTTTTTCCACGTCCAGCCGACGGACGGGGCCGGCTCGGCATCCCCGCCGGAAGGATCGGCAAGCTTGGCCCATTCGGTTCGGGCCGCCTTTTGGGCGTCTCGCAGGCCGAGGAAACGGCTCTCGCCGCGCCGGCGCGATTCCGGAATCTTCGCAGCCTTGGCCGGCGGAATTGCGGATCCGATCTTCACCGTTCGGTCGCGCGTCTTCACCAGCCAGGAGGCCGCATGCCCGCGTACCCGCAGAACGAGGTAGGGCTGGAGCCTGTCGCGAAAGTCGACGATCTCGAGCGTACCCCTGATGGCCAGTTCGACGGCTTCCTCGACCGTCTCCGCGGTCATGTCGATGCGCTGCGATGCCATTCGGTACCCGAAATCGAAATTCCGGTGGTACGTACCACGCAGGTACCGTCCGAGTCCAAGAATCTCGTCGGCAGCGGAGCCTCAGGGATCATCTTGTAGGCAATTTTCCTGAAAAAACCCCGGCAGACGCATCCTGGAGGCTCCTGGACCACAAGAGGCGAGATATCATAATCCTGGGGTCGGGGGTTCGAGTCCCTCTCTCGCTACCACTTGCCCCCCACCCACAAGGGGGCGGTCAATCAGTTCATGCAGGCGGCCTTTAATCTCCACCTCGAAGCCCTTCGCGCCGGGGTTGTCATTCACGACGACGCTGTGAATCAATCGCCGTAGGGACTCGATCAACTCGGGCCGTTCGGCCGCCTTGTCGTCTTCTAATGCGGCTCGCATCAGTTCCACGTCGGCCAGATAATTCTTAATTGCTGCCGGGTGGATCGTGATGACCTTCTTGTCTGCGTCCGCAGCGGCGGGTTGCTGCGAGACTGACAGCCGTTCGGCTTCCAGCGCTTGCAGGCGAGGCGCAATGGTATCGGCCGGAACGCCCTGGACGATGGAGTCGATCAGCCGCTCGATATCGCGCTTGATCTCAGTGCCATCGGCATTACTCCTGACGAGTTCGCGCCGATCAAGCTCCGACCGATGGGTGATAGCTTCGCGTTCAGTGTTTCGGTCCAACAGCACCCTAAGCATCAGACGGCTTCCTTCGACCAGTCGACTTCAATCGAATAGGTGGTTAAGGAAACGCTTGCTGCAAATATTTTAATGGGCCGCGCGCGCTTGCTAGCCAGCGACCGAAGGCGATGCAAGCTCTCTTTTGGGAAACGCGGCCCCAAGACTATCGAAATCAATTCAGATTCAAGAAACGTCATCGTGCTTTCGTTCTGTTTGATAACGCGCTCTTCCTCTTCATAGGCCCATTCCATGGACTTCGTTAGAAACGAACGTTGTTCGAACGATAGCCATGAGCGGGCGAATTGGTCACTCCCCAACGAAGCGTTGAGTTGATCAATAATTTCGCTGACGAGAATAATCGGACGTTGGGTTGAGTATTTTACAGAACGCAAAAACCGAAACCCGCTGTCCTCGCGCGGCTGAGTGACAAAGTGATACGCTAGACCTTTATAGCCGTCCGCGTAGTGGCTCCATTGAAGTTCGGAAGAGATACGGCGCGAAAACGAACCGACGTGACAGCTTTCGTTGCGAACGACCGCAAGCGAAAGAAGTTTCTTCAGCAGTTTTTCTTGAAGTTCAGGTGTTTGGAAGCGCGGATCATCTGCTTTGGTGATCGGACTGAGTTCATCGCCAAACTTCAGGGCTGATAGGGTTCCGCCCGGTGCCCATGCACGCTGCATAAACGACTTTAGATCGGCTGGAACCGTATCATTCACGATTACGGGGTTTGCTTCGAATGGGTCATTCAGGACGGAAGCGATTGCCAGGGGCAGAACATTGCCTAACAGCGCATTTTCAAGATGTGCCCATGCGTCCTCGTTCCGCATGGCGACGTAACGATAGATCGAAGTTTTTGCTTGGGGGAATAGTCCGGTGTTAGAGGCGGCGAAGAGCGCGGCAGTGGTTGCGTCGTGAAAATCAGCGGCAGGGGAGCTTGGCATTATTTCTAGCCGTCATGGGGCTTCATGGAATCGAGTCAGCCGGAGTAAGTGTTGAACCTTCCGTGCTTCACGCCGCGCATGTAACCGTGCGACACCTGAGTCGCTAACTCGGCCTCAAGAAATTCATTCGCAACAAGCAGCGCCTTCACAGCTTCGCGCACATCACCACCGCAGGCCGCTATTGCCTCATCGGCTGCGCCATCTAACGTTGCCGCGTTCGATAGTTGATTTGATGCAGGGGTTTTACTCTCAGGAATGCTTATGTTGACCGTCGTGAATGTTCCCACTATGTTCTAAGCAAGTCAAGCGTGTGTCGCAGGGGCGTTACTCGGGCGGCTATCTATATGAAAAAGATCAGTCCATGTTCGATACACAAGAATCAGCAAATCTTTGGTTCGACATTTTCAACGGCGTGCTTTTCGCTGGCGCGGTGTTCGTCGCAGTAGGCACGCTAGGCACAATAAAGACGGCAGCCGTAAAAGAGCGCTTTTCTGACGAGCGTATTGCATCGAACGAAGCGGAAACTAAGCGCGCTGTTGCTGACTCTGATATCGCAAAACAGGGTGCTGCCGAGGCGAACGCACGTGCAGCCGAAGCCGCGTTGGCTCTGGAAAAATTCAAGGCACCTCGTGAGCTGACGGGCGAGCAACAGACGAGGATTGTAAGTGCACTTTCAAGGTTCGCAGGCCAGGAATATACGATAACGACGTTTTGGGACCTTCCCGAACCTTTGGGATTCGCGAACACGTTGCATCAAATCCTTCAGCGAGCCGGGTGGAAGTATATTCCTCCCGGTGCGGGCGGAGCTTTTCTTTTGGGCGGAATTGCTGGTGTGCAAGTGTGGAGTCACCCCGATGCAGACCAGATGGTGAAGGAGGCGGCTTCGGCTGTGATCGAGGCGCTTAAATCCGAGCAAATGGAAACGTTTGGGAAATTGCAGAACGCCCATAGTCCCAAGGACAACAAGATCGCATTCAACGTCGGGACCAAACAGTAATCGCATGCGCATACTCATATTTGCAATTGCAATCGTCTTGGCTGGGGAGACGCAATCCATGGCAGATGTCGTCGGGCTTACGGCGAACGTCCTCAAACGTGTAGTTCGCGTAGTAATTGGAAGCTGTTCTGGTACGGCATTCACGATGGATGTCGACGGCCGCCACTACCTGATAACAGCAAAGCATGTAGTAGCCACGCTCAAGGACGGTGATGCCACCATTAAGGTCTGCGGAGACGGAGGCCAATGCGAAGACACGGTCGTTACGGTCTTGCGTTGCGCTGATCCCATCGACATCGCGGTGCTCGTGCCGCGCAAGCTGCTAACCGTGACCTTTAGTCTTCCAGCGGATTCGGCCGGCATGGTTCTGGGTCAAGACGTTTATTTCGTGGGATTCCCATACGCCGATCCGGTGCTCAACACGGTTACTCCGGCGCTGGAAAATATCGGCTTTGTCCGAAAGGCGGTGTGGTCTGCGCATCAGCAAAAAGACAACGCAAAAGTAATGTATTTCGACGGTCGGAATAATGCTGGCTTCTCGGGCTCGCCAATTGTCTATCTTCAGCAGGGGAAGCCCGGCTATGACTTTAAGGTTGCAGGAGTTGTCTCGGGATTTCGAAGTGACTTTACCGAAGTCATTGTGCCGAAGCCGATAGCTGAGAAAGATGTAACTGACGAGGACCGCGCGACCAGCCGGGTGGTTAGGGCGGCCGATGGCACCCTCGTTAAAAAGACTCCGACTGGCCAGTTCGTGGAAGGTAACACGGGCATAGTCATCGGCTACGAAATTGGACATGCGGTCGAATTGATACGAAGCGGAAATGTAAAGGGTCCAGAAGTCAAATAGGTAAGGGGCCAAATGACCAGCGAACAATACGATTGGGCTGGCGTCTTCAGCGCCATCGAGGCGGCGATAACCAGTGCGGCCAAACTGCGCTCAGCGGAATTTGCTGCGTCGGAAGCCGAGCGCCATGGCTTAACCCGGCAAGGCGATGCGACCGGAACTTATCAGGATAAAGTCTGGGAAAGATCAGCCGATGGCGTGATTTTGCATCTGAAGTGGCATTGCTACGATCAATCCCACGCATACAGAGTGCTGCCAGATATGAACGTGTTGTCGTTGGAGCTTCGGCAGGGCGACAAGATTCTTCGACGAGCTGAAAGCCGCTTTGAAGATTGAGATTGCAAGAAACACCGCGCGCCTGTTTCGGGACAGCTGATTAAGCCGCGCGGTAAGTCTTTGAAACAAACGCTCTAAATGGGTGGGGCAGCGGTGTAGCGCTCTCTCGCTACCAACTAACACCTGTCCGGGCCAAATTCGCCAGATCAATCAGGCATCTCTGAGCCATCTCTCACTTGGTGGGAGCTGAGCTGCTGCCGGTTTGATGGACACCGAGATTGGGTGTTTCATGAAGCCGGAGGTAGGTCATGCAGAGACGGAAGTTCAGTCGAGAGTTC
>LNFM01008117.1_pt1 | contig 38088 bp, 45 predicted proteins | sample 596031 | NCBI WGS metagenome assembly LNFM01 (sample SAMN04254537, study PRJNA301005) | activated carbon metagenome | isolation source: dual media filters at the Ann Arbor, Michigan drinking water treatment plant | place: USA: Ann Arbor | reverse complement strand
CCTAGTAGGATTCATGGGCCAATTTGCGCGTACTCGGTCAAAATGCTTTTGAATTCAGCATCTTAGATGACCTGGGTTGTCCCACCTCTGTCACCCGCCTTATGGAGGCACTGCCTCCTTGCTATGCGGGGAAACACCAGCAGCCCGATTTCGGTGCACCCCAGAGCGTCAACCTACAATTCACACGCTTGTCTCAACCCGTTCGGCGGACCATTTGACCGCTACTGAAAGATGTCCATGAAAACCCTGATTTTGTCCCTGAGCCTGATTGGTGCCGCTGCCTTGGTGGGTTGCGGAAAAACAGAAGCGCCTGCGCCTGCAGCTGCACCAGCTCCCGTCGCAGCCCCAGCACCGGCGCCAGCAGAACTGCCCGAACTCAAGGTGGCCATCGACCCCACCTACGAGCCTTTCACCTTCAAGACCGCCGATGGCAAGCCCACCGGCTTTGACGTGGACATCGCCGAAGCGCTGTGCAACGAGATCAAGCGCAAATGCGTCTATGTGGAACAAGTCTGGGACAGCATGATCCCCGGTTTGCAGGCCAAAAAATACGACGTGATCATCAGCTCGATGTCGATCACCGAAGAGCGTCAGCAAGTGGTGGACTTCACCGACAAGTACTACTTCACACCCAGCCGCATCGTGGTGAAGGCCGACACGGCGTTCACCGATGCCGCTTCACTCAAGGGCAAGAAGCTCGGCGTGCTCAAAGGCAGCACGCAAGAGAAGTACGCCATGGGCGAACTCAAGGCCGCCGGTGTCAACGTGGTTCCTTACGAAGCGCAAGACCAGGTCTATCTGGACATCAAGTCGGGCCGTCTGGATGGCACGGTGGCTGACCAGGTTGAAGTCAACGGTGGCTTCCTGAGCAAGCCCGAAGGCGCTGGCTATGGTTTCGTGGGACCGGTTCTGGCCGATGCGAAGTACTTCGGCACGGGCGTTGGTGTGGCACTGCGCAAGGACGAAACAGCGCTCAAGGATGAGTTGAATGCAGCCATCAAGACCATCCGTACCAACGGCTACTTCGACTTCGACGTGTACGGCAACTGAGCTGTCGCGTTTTGTCCGGCTACTTCAGCTCGATCCTGCAGGGCGCCCTCCTCACGGTGGGCGTCTCACTGGCCGCCTTGATGGTGGCCATCCTCCTGGGTCTGCTGGGTGCCGTGGCCAAACTCTCGGGCCGCCCCCTGGTGGTGGGGCTGGCCACGGTCTACACAACGCTCGTAAGGGGTGTTCCCGAGCTGGTGCTCATGCTGCTCATCTATTACGGCGGCACGATCGGACTGAACAACCTCCTTGAAGCCATGGGCAGCAAGGCCTCGGTGGACATCAATCCTTTCCTGGCCGGCGTGCTCACCATCGGCTTCATCTACGGCGCCTACATGACGGAGACTTTCCGCGGCGCCATCCTGTCGATTCCCAAGGGCCAGATGGAAGCGGCCTGGGCGTTCGGCATGGGACCCGTGCGCACCTTTGTGCGTATCACCGCTCCGCAGATGGTGCGTTATGCCCTCCCCGGCTTCACCAACAACTGGCTGGTGCTGATCAAGGCCACGGCCCTCATCAGCCTGATCGGTCTGCAGGAAATGACTTACCTCGCCAAGCAGGCCAGCGCGGCCACGCGCGAGCCTTTCACGTTCTTCCTGTTTGCTGCCGCCCTGTTCCTGGTCTACACGTCGGTATCGCTGTGGGCGCTGCGCTGGCTGGAACGACGCTTCAGCCTCGGCGTGAAACGCGCCAACGCATGAGCCGCTGCGCATGAAGTGGGAAGTCATCTTTCGCCCCAGCACCTTGGCCATGTATGGCGAAGGGCTGATCACCACCTTGTGGCTGCTGCTTTCGTCGCTGGGCGTGGGCACGGTGCTCGCCGTGCTGTTTGCGCTGGCGCTCACCAGCTCGATCAAACCCCTGCGCTGGCTCGTCGGCGCCTACACCTATGTGATCCGGGGAACGCCGTTGCTGATCCAGCTCTATTTGATTTACTACGGCCTGGCGCAGCTGGACTGGATCCAGGCCCGCTGGAACGATGTGTGGCCCTGGACGCACTTCAAGGAACCGTTCTTTTGCGCCTTGCTGGCCTTCAGCCTGAACACCGCGGCCTACACCGCCGAGATGCTGGCCGGAGCGATCCGGGAAACGTCGGCCGGTGAAATCGAGGCCGCCCAGGCCATGGGCATGAGCCCGGCCACCGCCATGCGCCGCATCGCTGCCGGCCTACAGCAACGAGGTGGTGATGATGCTGCACGCCACCAGCCTGGCCAGCACCGTGCCCGCCATGCTGGATGTGACCGCTGCGGCAAGCCGCATCTATTCGGACTTTTACCTGCCCTTCGAGGCTTACATCTTTGCGGCCGCGATCTACCTGACCATCACCTTCAGTCTGGTGGGCTTGTTCAAGCTGGCCGAACGGCGTTTTCTGGCCCACCTGGCACCGCGCGGCCATTGAGGCGTCCGCCCTTTGTCGAACCATGCAACGCATCGAATACCCTCTGCTGAGCCCCAGCCTGGGCAGCCAGAAAACCCTGGTGGCTTTTCACTTTGGCACGCCCGGCGCACGTCCGAAGGTCTACATCCAGGCCAGCCTGCATGCCGAAGAATTGCCCGGCATGCTGGTCGCGCACCACCTGCGCCAGCGGTTGGAGGCGGCCGACAAAGCGGGCCAGCTGCTGGGCGAGGTGATCCTGGTACCCGCGGCCAACCCGATCGGCCTGAGCCAGCGGCTGGACCACCGCGCCATGGGCCGGTTCGAATTCGACACCGCGCAAAACTTCAACCGCCACTACCCGGACATGGCCGGAGCTGTTCTGGACGACGCCCGCTCCCGCCTGGGCCCCGATGCGCAAGCCAACCTGGCCACCGTGCGTCAGCTGGTCGGCCAGTGGCTCACCCAATGGCAGCCCGCCAGCGAACTCGACAGCATGCGCCGGCAGTTGTTGCTGCTCTCGCACGATGCCGACGTGGTGCTCGACCTCCACTGCGACAACGATGCGGTGATGCACCTCTACAGCGAAGAGGCCTGCTGGCCACCGTTCGAGCCGCTGGCTTGCCTGCTGGGCTGCCAGGCCGTGTTGCTGGCGCGGGAGTCGGGCGGTGGACCCTTTGACGAACGCCTCTCGGGCCTGTGGTGGCAGCTGACTGCCGCGCTGCGCCAGGCCGGCGTGAACGCTCCCCTGCCCCAGGGCTGCGCGAGCGCCACGGTGGAACTGCGTGGCGAGGGCGACGTGTCGCACGACCTCGCGCGCAAGGACGCCCACGCGATCGTGGCTTTCCTTGAGCACATGGGCGCACTGGCCAGCGCCTCGCCCGCTCCACTGCCGCCCATGGCCTGCAAACCAACACCGCTGGCCGGATCGCAAACGCTGCGCTCACCGGTGCCGGGTGTGCTGGTGTTTCTGGTCAGACCCGGCGCCCGCGTGGAGGTGGGCGACGTGGTGGCCGAGGTGATCGACCCCACGGCGGCCGGTCTTGCGCGTGTGCATGAGGTGCGTTCAGAGGTCACGGGTGTGCTGTACGCCACCGTGCGCGAACGCTACATCGTCTCGGGCGGCGAGGTCGGCAAGATCGCCGGCGCCACACCCTTTCGCTCCGGCGACCTGCTGGGCGCCTGAGTTTTCATCCCATCGGGCATCGACCATGACTGCAGAAACCACCCTCAAAACGCCAGGCCGCCCCTTGCTGGAAGTCCACGACATCCACAAGCGGTTTGGCGCCAACGAAGTGCTCAAGGGTGTGTCGCTGCAGGCGCGAGCGGGCGACGTGATCAGTCTCATCGGCAGTTCCGGCTCGGGCAAGAGCACGCTGCTGCGCTGCATCAACCTCCTGGAGAACCCGAACACGGGTCGCATCGTGCTGGGCGGCGAAGAGCTGCAACTCAAGGCCGACAAGCACGGCGAGCTGCGCGCCGTGAACGCTGCCCAGCTGCAGCGCCTGCGCACCAAGCTGGCCATGGTGTTCCAGCACTTCAACCTCTGGGCACACATGACGGTGCTGCAGAACATCATCGAAGCGCCGGTTAACGTGCTGGGCATCCCGAAGGACAAGGCGGTGGAGACTGCGCGCCGCTACCTGGAGCGCGTGGGTCTGCGCGGTGTGGAAGACCGCTACCCGTCGCACATGAGCGGTGGCCAGCAGCAGCGCGTGGCGATCGCCCGGGCGCTGGCCGTGGAGCCCGATGTGATGCTGTTCGACGAGCCCACGAGCGCACTCGACCCGGAACTGGTGGGCGAGGTGTTGCGCGTGATGAAGCTGCTGGCCGAAGAAGGCCGCACCATGGTGGTGGTCACGCACGAAATGGGTTTTGCACGCGAGGTCTCCTCGCACCTCATCTTCCTGCACAAGGGCTGCATCGAAGAGCAAGGCGTGCCCGCCGAGGTGCTGGCGCGCCCCAGGAGCGAGCGGCTCGCCCAGTTCCTCTCAGGCAACCTGAAGTAAGGCCCTCAGGGCACGAGTTCCAGGGTCGAGGCCCACTCGCCGGGCTTCATGCTGAGCGCCCGGTACTCCACCGCGCTCCAGGTCTTGCTCATGTCGCGGTAGCGGCCTGAGAACACATTGCCGCTCTGCCCGGTCTGGTAAATGAAGCGCGAATTGTCCATGTCGGCCAGATCGTAGATGGCGCGCAGGCTGGCCGCGTGACGGTTGGCAAATGGGGCATCGGCTTTGTCCAGGTGGTATTGGCCGACGTTGACCGTGAATGGGTCGCCGCCCGTGGGCGTGCGCACCTCGAAGAACGGCGCCAGCGCTTTCACATTGCTCAGCGGTCGGTGGATCGAGATCGCCGGGTGGGCGTCGGCCCAGCGCCAGGCGGCCACGTCGTCACCTTGCTTCTGCCGCAGTTGGTCGAGTGCCCGGTCGAGTGCGCGTGTGCTGGCCGCCTCGCAGCCGGCTGCTCCGCACCAGGCTTTGTCGTTGCGCTCCAGGATGCCCTCCACTGCATTGCGGAACAGTCGTTTGCCGTACAGCGTCTCAAAGCGCGCCTGGCCCAGGCGCTCGCCCAGCACTTGGCGCGTGAATGCGTCGACCCAGGCGGTGTAGATCAGGGGCGCGGCCAGCTCGGCCCGCATTTCGCCGTTGAAGTCCTTGAGTTGCGTTTGTGCCGCCGCCGCCAGCGGGTGGTTCGACGCAGTTTTCTGCAGAAACGGCAGCAGTCGCACCGTGGCGGCCGACTGCAGGTCGCCGTGCATGGCCTGGAACGACGCCACCGTGTGCTGCGGCGTGGCTTCCAGCAGTGCTTCAATGCGTTCCTGGCGGTACGACGGGGCCCAGTCCTGCGTGATGAAGTGCGGGTAGTCGGCGGCGTGGATACGCTGGTTGGCGGTGGCGATCCAGCCGCGCTCGCCCGCGTCCTGCGGCGTGTCTTCATAGGGCAGCCAGCCCGCCCAGTCGTAACGCGCCTCCCAGCCAGGCGCGGGCGCCACACCACGGATGTCGTTGTCGGCGGAGCGCACCGGCACCCTGCCCACCGCCTTGTAGCCAATCACCCCGCTGCGGTCGGCCATCAACACGTTCTGCATTGGCGAGTGGAAATCGGCAAAGGCCTGGGTGAGATCGGCCACCGACTGTGCGCGGTTGGACTCCAGCGTGGCCACCACGTTGCGGTTGTCGGCGTCCAGCGCCGTCCAGCGCAGGGCCAGCACAAACTTGGCCGTATCGATGACCTCGCCATGACGCGCCTGCGCGTCGCTGAGCACCGGACCGTGGCGCGTGCTGCGCACCATGTGGCTCACGTCGGGCTGGTTCTTCACACGGATGGTTTCCATGCGCAGCTTGAAGTCAGCCCAGACCGGCTCGGCGGTGCTGCCCGGCACGCGGTACTGCGCCGGGTTGGCCGGGTTGATCTGTTCGATGTAGAGGTCCTGCACGTCCGGCCCGGTGTTGGTGAAACCCCAGGCCACCTGCTCGGTGCGCCCCAGCACCACGAACGGCGTGCCCGGCAACGTGGCGCCGATCACGTCCATGCCTTTCACGCCGTCGGCATCGGGCGCCTGCAGCCGCGCAAAATACCAGATTGCCGGAGCGCTCAGGCCCAGGTGCGGGTCGTTGGCCAGCAGGGGCATGCCGGTCTTGCTGCGCGCGCCCGAAACCACCCAGTTGTTCGATCCCTTGCCTTCGATGTTGCCCAGCTCGTGGGTCCAGCGCTCCATGTCGCGGCCTATGCGTGCAGCCATGTTCTGCGGTTCGGGCGTGGCAGACGACGTGGTCGCCGGTGTTGACCGGTACACACCGAGACTGCGGTACAGCGTGGCCAGGTCGGCCGTGGCTGCCGGTTGCTCGCCAGGGTAAGGCGGGAACAGCTCCCACAGCGCCGGCGTGTCGATGCTCTGCAGCGCCGTGAGGCGCGCAAATTCGTTGCCCCAGTTCCCGCCCAGGTCCAGTGCCATCATGATCGACCAGCCCACGCTGTCCAGCGGATCCCAGTAGCGCCCGGCGCGGGCCTCGGGCCCCGGGTCCACACTCATCAACACGAACTCGGGCGACAGTGCTTGCGGGCTGGTGGCGAAAAAGGCGTTGATCCCTTCGCTGTAAGCCTCCAGCGCCAGGCGTGCATCGGGCGGCAGACCCTCCCACTGGCGCTGGGCGGCTTCCCGGATGCCCAGCGTGCGCATGAGCTTGTCTGTTTCCAGCGTGGCCGGGCCCAGCACTTCAGAGAGCGCTCCGCGCATCACGCGGCGGTTGAATTCCAGTTGCCAGCCGCGCTCCTGTGCATGCACATAACCCAGCGCTTTCCACGCATCGGTTGGCCGGCTGGCCAGGATGTGCGTCACGTCGCTGGTATCGCGGTGCACCGTGACCGACCCAACCAGGCCGGTGAGCTGCAGCCGACCGTCCATCTTGGGCAGGGTTCGTTGTGCGTAGAACGCAGCAGCGGCCACCCCCGCGACGAGCAGCACCACCAACAGTTTGAAGAAACGTTTGACCCAGCGCATGGTGTCTCCTGCGTGTATTGGAAGGCTGTTCACAGCCCGCGTTGAGCACGCTTCGCAGCGGCGCGGAGGCCGTCAGTTTCGAAGCGGCGTTCGCCCCAGCACCATGTTGCCGTTGACCAGCTTGAAGCTCACCGTGGGCGCGCTGAAATCGGTGAACGGCGCCCCGAGCGCAATCTCGCCGTCGCTGTGCAGCATGCATTCCTGGCGGCGCAGCGCAATCACATTGTCACCGCCGGTAAAGCGCACCCAGGTGCCGTAGCTGCTGATGTCTTCCAGCACGTAGTTGCCAGCGCGCATGTCGATGCGGGTGTGCATGCGGGAGACGCGCGGGTCGCTGACCACAAAGTCGGCCTCGGGCACACGGCCGATTTTCAGCGGAAGCTCGGTCAGGCCAAAGCTGCGACTGCTGTCCAGCCACGCCAGTTCGATGCCGCCCATGCCCACGTCTTTCGGTGGCGTGAGCGAATGCAAATCGGCCGGCAAAGTGAGGAACTCGGAGAGCATCTCCTGCTGCCATTCGATGCGGAACACCTCGCACGGCTCAGTGCGGCCCTTGATGCGGATGGGACCCAGGCTTCGGCTGCGAACCGGGGTGCGGGGACCCAGTTCGCGCACGACGTTGTCGGTCACCAGAATTTGTTCGCCACCCGCGAGGTCGCTAAGGCGCGAAGCCAGGTTGACGGCATCACCAAAACAGTCGCCGTCGACCACCACGACCTGGCCGCGGGCCATGCCGATCTGCATCATGAGTTTGAGCCGGTTGGGCCACTGGACCACCCGCTTGGCGTGTTCCTGCTGGATCTGCACCATGGCTTCCACCGCGAGGCGGTTGCTGGTGAACGACAGCAAAACGCCGTCGCCCAGCATCTTGACCACCGTGCCGCCGTGCTCCATGCCGGTGGCCCCGATCCATTGGGTGAGCTTGGTCACCACCATCGTGGCGCGGTCGTTACCCAGTGTTTCAAACACCGAGACACTACCGGTCAAATCCACGAAAGCAATTGTCAGTTCGGCCATAGAGCAGATGAATATCGGCTGGATTAGAGCACACGCCCTCAAGGGCACTTTGTCACCTGCCAGCACCGCTGCGATGAGACCTTTGCAAGGTGTCGCGCACGTGCCTGGCCGCCGCTCATCGGGTATTAATCCCGGCCACCTCCCGGCATCAAAATGGACTCGAAGGTATTACAAACCTCAAGCATGGGGTAAAAACACGCGCGTAAACCTTTGATTTGTTTGTTGTTTTTCCATACCCAAGCGACGTGCGGGATTGCGTTGCCGCCGTAAGAGAACGTATCCTCTGCACGGATTCATAAAAGTCGTTGAGGACACACCATGCGCTGGTTCAAACCGAGTATTCGAAACAGCATTTCCGCCCTGCTCAGTCCCGAGGTTCACAAGGACCCAGGCCTTGCGTTGGAGCCGGTGCGAAAAGCCATGCTGGATGTGCTCGGTGATGACGGTGCCCAGATCAATCCTCAACTGGTGCGTCGCCTCAAGTACCTGCACGATCCCCACGCCTTGTGGTTTGCGCGCGCCGAAATGGTGGCTGTGTTGAGCCAGTTGCACGGTGAAGCCTTGGCGGTCCACCGGGTTCAAAGCCTCTCCCCCGTGTTTGCCGGCCTGGTGCCCAAAAGCCTGATCGAATCTTCGCGCCTGCGCACCCGCTGAGCCGCGCCCGACAGCCCGGTAGCGCCCTGCCGCCTCCGCTGCCTCAACCCCAGTAAATCAGGGCATCGCGCCCTTCCACCATCAGGTCGACCTTTTGCCCCACGGGCAACAGTACCTTGGTGGGCACATGGCCAAACGGCAGGCCTGTGAACACCGGCGTTTTGGTCTTCGTGCGCAACCAGTCCACCACCGTTTGCAGTTTGAAACCGCGGTCGTAGCCCGGCACCAGCTTGAAGCGGTTGAACGATCCCATCAGCACCGCCTTTTGACGCCCGAGGATGCCCGCGTTGAGCAACTGCGTGAGCTGTCGCTCGATGCGGTAGGGGTGTTCGTGGGTGTCTTCCAGAAACAGGATGCCACCCGTGATGGCGGGCAGGTGAGGTGTGCCTACGAGTGAGCAGATCACGTTGAGGTTGCCGCCCCACAGGGTGGCCGAGCGCACCCGCAGTTCGGGCTGCGCGTCTGCCTTGGCGGGCTTCATGAAAGCCAGGTCCGAGGTGGGCAGCCGCCAGCCCGCGCCTTCGCCGTGCCCGACCAGCAGGTCGTCAAAACACGCTTCCATGATGTCGTCCGGCGCCTCGGCGCCAAAGTCTTCGCCCAAGGCCGGCCCGGCCCAGGTGCAGGCGCCGGTTTTGGCCAGCAGGGCCATCTGCAGGGCAGTGAAATCGCTCAAGCCCACGAACTGTGTGCCGCTTTCAATCGCCTTGGTGAGTTTCTTGAACGGCAGCTCGCCCAGGATGCGGGTGAGGCCGTAACCGCCGCGCGAAATGAGCGCCACGTCAGCCCCGCTGGCCGCGGCACGGCCGATGGCTGCGAGCCGGGTCTCGTCGTCGCCGGCAAAGCGCATGTGGGTGGAAAGTGCCGACTCGTCGATTTCGACCTCGTGACCCAGGGCTTTGAGCCGCGCCACGCCCCGGCGGTACGCGACCTTGTCGCGCACCGCGCTGGAGGGGGAGTAAATGTAGATGTGGCTCATGGGTTAGGGTGCGGCAAAAGAGATCGATTATCGAGGTGCTGCAACACCGAAATGGCGCACAGCCGCTTGGGCAATCGCCTCGCCATGCTCCTGCACAAAATGCCCGGCCTGCGGCAGCAGCATCGGCTCGGGACAGTGGCGGACACTGCGGTGCAGCGCCCGCATCACCGGCTCGCCCAGCACCGGGTCTTGCTGGCCGATGGCCATGAAACTGAGTCCCGTCCACTGGTTGGACCAGAAGGTCTGCGCCTGGCGGCTGACGGCCGCACCGTCGTCGTCCAGGTGCTCCGGGACCATGGCGGGAAACGCGCGCAGCGCCGCGCGGTGGCCTTTGTCGGGAAACGGCGCGTTGTAGACGGCGCACTCTTCAGCACTCATCTGAGGATTGCCACGCGCGAACAAGCGGGCCACGTCGAACGCCGGGTTCTGCGCGCACATGGTGCGCCAGGCCAGAAAACCCGGCGACAAAGGCGTCTCGCCCGTGGCCAGTGTCGTGTTCATCACCAGCAGGCCGCGGTAGCGCTCGGGTGCGTCCATGGGCAGCGTGAGGCCGAGCAGGCCGCCCCAGTCCTGCACCACCAGCACCACGTTGCGCAGGTCGAGCCGCTCGACGAATTCGAGCAGCACCCGCCGGTGCCAGCTGAATGTGTGCGCGCTGTCTTTCTTGGGTTTGTCGCTGCGGCCAAAACCGATCAGATCGGGGGCCACGACTCGCCCGCCGCTGGCCAGAAATACCGGGATCATCTTTCGGTACAGGTAGCTCCAGGCCGGGTTGCCGTGCAGGCAGAGCCAGGTGATGTTCCGATCGCCCTGAGCTTGTCGAAGGGGCGGGCCTTCGTCCAGGTAGTGCATGCGCCATCCGCCCAGCGCGGGCAGGTCGCTGATGTAGTTGGGCTGCCAGGGGTAACCGGGCAGATCGGCGAACCGTGCATCCGGGGTGCGCAGCGCGTCTTCGCGCAAGGGGTGCAGGTTCACGCGGCGTTCCTTGAAAAAGCCACGCAGCAGGTCGGCCGCCTCATCTGCAAGTACACCGCCCAACACCTGGGTCTGGTGGTTGAGTTGGTCGTGCGTGAACAGGTTGATGACCGAGCCTGCAGCACCGGTCTTGGGATCTGCGGCGCCGTACACAACGCGCGCCAGCCTCGCGTGCAGCATGGCACCGCTGCACATGGCACACGGCTCCAGCGTCACGTACAAGGTGCAACCGTCCAGGCGGTAGTTGCCCAAGGCCTGCGCCGTCGCGCGCAGGGCCACGATCTCGGCGTGTGCCGTGGGGTCGTGCCCTTCGATCGGCGCGTTGCGGCCAGTGGCGATCACGCGTCCGTCTTTCACCACCACCGCGCCCACCGGCACTTCACCATCGGCCGCCGCCGCCTGGGCCTCGGCCAGCGCCAGGCGCATGAAATCTTCGTCGGTCGGTGTGTTGTCGGGCATGCGAACGAGTGTAGGACAGCGCCCCGGCACACACAGGGACGGCCACCCCTCTGGCATGATCGCGGGTTGTTCTGGTTTTCCCTATGTCCACGCCCCTCCTCCACCCATCCAACCGCCGCTGGGAGCTCGACGCCCTGCGGGGTTTGATGCTCGTGCTGATGACGCTGACCCACATGCCGACGATGTTCTCGTTGCCATCGGGCCAGCCCTTCGGCTTCGTGTCGGCCGCCGAGGGTTTTGTGTTTCTGTCGGCCTACATGGCCGGCCGTGTGTACGGCAAGCGCGCCCGGCGCGACGGTGTGGCCGTGATGCAGAGCGCGTTCCACGAGCGTGCACTCAAGCTCTACCTGTGCCAGCTGGCCCTGCTGCTGCTCGCCTTCACGGTCATCGCCTGGCTGGGCGTGCACAACCGCCAGGGTGGGGTCACGGGCCTGCTCGAATTCTTCTTCATCGACAGGCCAGCTGCGGTGGTGGGTGCGGCGCTGCTGCTGTACAACCCGCCGCTGCTGGACATCCTGCCGCTGTACATCGCTCTGATGCTTCTGAGCCCATGGCTGCTGCGCCGCGGTCTGCGCACGGGTTGGCAGGGTGTGCTGGCGGTCAGCGCCCTGCTCTGGCTGGCCGAGCAGTGGGGCCTGGGTCTGGCTTTGTACGAACTGGCTGTGAACCTCACGGGCCTGCCCATTCCCTACAAGGACATGGGCGCTTTCCACTGGCTGGCCTGGCAGGCACTGTGGGTCGTGGGTCTGTGGCTCGGCGCCCGCGAACAGCCGCTACCGCGTTTTCCGCTGTGGCTTGTGGTCCCGGCGGCGGTGTACGCGGCGGGCATGCTGTTGTGGCGCCACATGGTGGGCCAAGACCCGATGCCCGGGGTGCCCGCCATCGCCATGCTGCTCGACAAATGGACGCTCGGTCCGCTGCGCGTGCTGAACTTCGCCAGCGTCTTCGTGCTGTTGGTGACCTTCGGCCCGTCGCTCAAGCAGGTCATGCCCAGGCCCCTGCCGCTGGAGCTGCTGGGCCGGCATTCGTTGCCGGTGTTCAGCGCCCACATCGTGATCGCCCTGTTCACGCTGGCCTTCTTCGGCTCCACCCAGGTGGTGCGCCCCTGGAGCACCGATGTGGCGTTGGTGGCGGGCGCGTTCGCGGGGCTCTTCGCCGTGGCCATGGCGCTGGAAGCGCGCGAGCGCAGCGGCTGGCGGATGACGCTGGCGCTTCGTTCAAGGCCGCAGGTGCGCTGACACGATCTGGCGCCACAGGCCGTAGCCCTCGGCGCTCAGGTGCAGCTGGTCGCGCACGAACAGCTCGGGCCGAGGTCGGCCGTCGTTGTCCAGCATGGCGGTGTGCACATCGATGTAGTCCAGGTTGTCGTGCTGCAGCACGTGGGTCTGGATCAGCAGGTTGGCTTCGCGCATGGTGGCCATGAACGCCAGGCGTGAAGGGCTGGGCTTGATGGCCATCCAGGCCACGCGCGTGGCCGGCAAGGCGCCCTGCACCTGCTGCACGAAGCGCTGGAAATGCGTCAGCAGCTCCGAAGGACTCACACCCTCGTGAATGTCGTTTTCCCCCGCATACAGCACCACCTGCCGTGGCTGGTAAGGCAGCACCAGCCGGTGCACCAGGTCGGCGTTTTCCGAGAGCCGCGAGCCACCAAAGCCGCGCTTGATCACCACGGGCTGGTCGGCAAAGGCGGTTTCCAACCCGGTCCAGAAACGGATCGACGAACTGCCGACGAACAGAACACCGCCGGGCGGCGGCATCTGCAGGCGGTCGGCTGCGGCGAAGGCCTCGAGTTCCTTTTTCCAGCGCTGCTCGGTCGACTGGGTTTGTGCCCAAAGCGTCAGCGGCAGCAGTGCCGCCGCCAGCAGCCAACTGCGACGTCTCATGCGCCCTGCCCTGTCAGCATCAGGCGGCGCATCCAGCCGGCCAGCGCGCGCTCGTTTTCGTTGCCCGCTTCGTAGGCCTCGACCATCGCAGCGTGGGACTCGGGCCGGTGCTGGTTGAGCTTGACCTTGCACTGCAGCCCCGTCACGCGCAGCTCGAACGCGTGGATACCGCCCATCATCTTGTGCTGATAGTCCTCGGGCAACGCGCGCCACTGCGCTTCGTAGGCCGGGTCGTGGTCGTGGATCAGGTGTTTGAGCAAGCGGTCCTTGTCGTCAAACGAATCGATGAAGCTCACCTGCACCCGGGCGTGAACAGCCAGGTAGCTCCAGGTCGGCACGCGGGTGAGGTCGGGATACACGCGCGGCGTCATGTAGGCCTGCGGGCCCTGGAACACCACCAGCGCGGTGTCTCGCTGGCGCAGGTGGCCGGCGTGTGGGTTGGGTCGCGCCACATGGCCCAGCAGCGTCAAGCCCCCCTCTTCTTCCACCAGGTGCAGCGGCAGCGGTGTGACAAACGGAAACCCGTCATCGTCGGTGGACACCAGACTGGCGAAGGGATGCGCACGCATGATGTCGAGGGCGATGGCGGGGTCTTTGGCGGCGAACTGCGGCGGCAGGTACATGGCGGCCTCTTTCAGGGGGTGACTGGGCAGGTTTCAGACGGAGCCGCAGTGTATTCCCGCACCGCAAAACAAGGCGGCGGTGGGATGATGCGCTCATGTCCTTTCTCCACCACCCTGTGTTCCAGAGCCTGGTTTTGCCCTTCGTGCTGGCGGTGGCCATCAGCCTGCTGTTGCGTCCCCTGGGTCTGCGGTGGTCTTCGCTGGGTGCGGCACTCGGACTGTTGCTGGCCATGGCCATGTGGCCCGGGTTCGACTGGCCGGCCGCTTCGCGCGTCCAGACACTGCCCTGGCTTGCCCTCGGCAGCACGCTGTTGGCTGCCCTGGCCATTGCCCTGAAAGCACCCGGCACGCGCGCCATGGGGCGGCGCAACGGGCTGGTCGCCACCGTGTTGCTGACACTGATCGCGTTCGGGCTGGGCGCCTGGGGTGCATTGGGGGGCTCGCTGCTGCTGGCGCAGCTGGCCTTGATGCTGGCCACGGTTGGCGGCGTGGCCGTGTTGTGGGCGTGGCGCGCCGCGTCGGTTTCGCCGGTGTCGCTGCTGCCGCTGCTGCTCACCGGCGCTGGCATCGCGCTGTGCCTGGCCTGGTTGCCCGCGGCTGGGCCCGGGGCTGCGGAAGGAGCCGATGTTGATGACCCTTACTATGCGCCCCGGTGGAAATAGGACGCTGATGGGCCCGCCGTCAAGTCGAGGGCTATTCCGGACATTGGCGCTTTATCGGGGTCGCAATGCGATGATGATTTGATGCCCTCCACCGTGCAGAGCCCGCCCTCAACAGCCACGCTTGATGCCGCCACCGATCCGGTCGGGGATGTCCCGCGCGACTGGCCCGGGCTGTGGCTTCAGATGCTGCGAGCCCGCAACGGCGCACCCTCGCCACAGTTGAGCCACAGTCCCGAGTTCGGCTGGGCGGTTGATGACGTGATCGGCGTGCGCGCCTCGGCCCTGTTCGATCTCTACAAGCCCCTGCTCGACGCACGCGCGCGCCAGCGCCGTCCCCGGGAGCACACACCCTGGGTGGTGGCCCAGCTCGGTCAGAGCCTGGACGGCTTCGTCGCCACGCTCACCGGCGACTCCTACTACGTCAATGGCGCCCACTGCCTCTTGCATCTACACCGATTACGCGCACTCTGCGACGCGGTGGTGGTGGGTGCCGGCACGGTGGCCACCGACAACCCGCAGCTGACCACCCGGCGCGTGCCCGGGCCGCAACCGGTGCGTGTGGTGATGGACCCCGAAGCGCGGCTGGACGGCCTCTCGCGCGTGTTTCGCGACGGCCAGGCGCCCACGCTGTGGGTCTGCGACAGCCGCCATGCGGCGCAGGCCCGCTTGCGCCTGGGGCCCGTTCCTGTTCATGCCGAGGTGCTGGCCGTCGACGACCTGCTCGCAAACGACGCCACTGCGGGATACCACCCGCAGCGGGCCGTGTCTGCGTTGGCCGCGCGCGGTTTGCACCTGTTGTTCGTGGAGGGTGGCGGCATCACTGTCTCGCGTTTTTTCACCGCCGGTGCGCTGGACCGGCTGCACCTGGTGGTGGCGCCCGTGCTCATCGGCAACGGGCGGCGCGGCCTGCAAGCCACGGCGCATGCGGTGATGGCCGACTGCCCAAGACCGAAGGTGCGCACGCTGGCGCTCGGCCAGGACATGCTCTGGGATCTGGACTTGCGTTCTTCCTAGCCAGGCAAGGCCAGCAGATCGATGTGGCCCACCCGCAGTTGGCTGTGCGCAGCGGTGGCCAGACGGCGGCCGCGCCAGGCCGTCACAGATGAAGTTGACGCTGGGAACCGTTCGCAGGCCGCCCTCGCCATGCCCTCGATCAAGGCGCATTGCATGGCCTGGTCCTTCGGGCCGGCGATCCCATCCACCCACCAGTCGCTGGTGGCTGTGAACACACGGTAGCCCGCTGCTTCCAGCGCCTGCCGCAAGACGGGCACGGCCTGCGGCCCCAGCGCGAACCCCAGGCCCTTGTCTTGCTGCTGGTGCTCGCCAAACAGGCGGTCCACAGTCGCGTCCGCCGGGTCCCCGGGCGTCCAGACGTGGCGGCCGTCCACATTCAGGCTCATGAGCAGGGCCACGCCCGCCCCTGCACTGGCCGCCACCAGACGGCGCAGCCAGGCGGTACCCACCAGGTCGAGCAAGGCCGATGCGGTGACGAGATCGGCCGCGTGCCAGGGCAAGGTTTCCAGTCCCGCCATGAGGTCCATCGGTTGCCGCACGATGTCGGCCTCAAACCCTGGGCCGGCAAACGACAACGCTTCATGCAGCCCCGCGTCGCGGCCGGTGTGGGAGCCCTCCACCGCCGCCAGGCGTTCGGGCCAGCAACGCAACAGATCCGCATCGTGGTCCACCACCAGCCACTGCTGCGCCCCGCCCAGCCGGGGCGCGAGCCAGCGCAGGTTTGCGCCGGTGCCGCAGGCCAGGTCGATCACGCGCAACGGCCGGGTTGGGTCCGTCCGCAGCGAGGCCAGGCGATGCGTCAACTGGAGCTCACCAGCGGCGGCATCGCGTGCCACCGCATCGAACGGTTCGCGCAATTGCAGCCAGTCGGCACTGAAGGTGGCCGTGCTCACTGGAGTACCTTCGCCCTGCGGGCTGCGGTGCGAGCTTGCTTGGGAACGGCCCGGCGCCGCGCTCATTCAACGCCCTCGAGCACGGTTGCGAACTGCGCGGCCTGCATGGGCCAGGTCGGCAAGCTTGCTGCAGCGGCGCGAGCACCCGCAGCCAGGCGCGCTCGCAGCACGGCGTCGGACAGCACCTGCGCCAGCGCGGCCTGCAGCGGTGCCACTTCTCCGGCCGGCACCTGCAAGCCCGCGCTGGCCGGCAGCGTCTGCGCGAGCGCCCCGGCGTCGCTGGCTACCACGGGCAATCCGTGGGCCAGGGCTTCGGTGATCACCATGCCGAAACCTTCATGCAAGGAGGCGAGCACGAACACGTCGGCCGCGGCAAAGTGCTCGTGCAATGCTTGCGCGTCCACCTCGCCGTGCCATTGCACGCGTTCGCCCAAGGGCGCGGCCAGGGCCTGCAGTTGCGCTGCGGTGTCGGGGTCGCGCGTGGCGCTGCCCACGTTGTGCAGCGTCCAGTCCAGGTGGGGCAATCCGGCCAGCGCCTGCAGCAGCAGCGCATGGCCTTTGCGGGCGGTGAGCGTGGCCACGCAGAGCAGTCGCAGGGAACCATCGGTTTTGACCGGCATCGGCGTCGGGTCCACAGGATCGGTGCCCGGCTCCACCACGGCAATCCTGGCTGGCGGCACGCCCATCGCAGCCAAGTCTTGCGCGGTGCGCTGGCTGGTCACCACCACACGGCTTGCATGTCGCATCGCCCGGGTTTCGTCACCCAGCAGTTGCTGACACACCGCCTCGGGCAAACCGGTTTCCAGGTGCAGCGGGTGGTGCACCAGCGCCAGCCAGCGCAGGCGCGCGGCGTGCGGCGCCACCACCGTGTCCATTGCGCCGAAGGCCAGGCCGTCGGCCACCACCAGCGTGCCATCGGCCAGCGAAGCCACCATCTCGGCGGCGGCCGCCAGCGCAGCCGCGTCGGGGTGCGGCCAGGTGCCGCTGAGCGACAACACATCGACCCACCAACCGGCCTCGCGCAGTGCCAGCACCAGCCGGCGGTCGTAGGTGTAGCCGCCGGTGGGTGTGGTCCAGTCGCCGGGAATCAGAAAGCAGCAGGCGCGCGGGCCCGGCATGGCGCTCACGCGGGTATGCGCACGGGCACAGCGCCTTCATAGGAGGCCCAGGCCACGTGCGATTCGTTCAACGTCACGCGGATGTGTTGCACGCCGGCCGACCCGGCCGACGGCAAGGCGTTGGCGCCCAGCGCACCAGCCGCCAGACGCGCGGCCACGCGGTCGAAGATCAGGCGGGCCAGGAACTCTGTGGTGGTGTTGCGCCCCTTGAACTGGGGCTCTTCGTCGAGGTTGCGGAAGTTGAGCGCGGCGAGTTCTTCGCGCAGCACTTGCGTGGCCAGGCCAATGTCGACCACGATGCCGTCCGCGTCCAGCACCTCGCGGCGCAGTTCCAGGTCGACCACGTAGGTGGCGCCGTGCATGCGCTGCGCGGGCCCGAAAACGGCGCCCTGGAAGCTGTGGGCAATCATGAAATGGTCTCTGACGTTGACGGCGTACATCGTGGTGTTCTCTTGTTCAGTTGGGGTAATCGATGCGATGGCACAGCGTGTCGGCAGCGCCGGTTGAAAGGCGCTCCAGCACCGCGGGGAGTTCATGAAACGGTGCGCTGTGCGTGATGAGTCGGTCCAGTGCCGGGTCGGTGAGCAGGGAGAGCGCCAGTTCGAGCCGGCGGCGGTGGCTCCAGAGCCCGCGCTGAGGCGTGGCCACGTGGCCGACCTGCGAACTCTTGAGCGTGAGGCGCTGCGAGTGAAAGGCTTCGCCCAGCGGCACGCTGATCGCGCGGGTGCCGTACCAGCTGAGTTCGAGCACGGTGGCTTCAAACGCCGCCAGCCGCAGCGCGGTCGCCAGGCCCGCGCCCTGGCCACTGGTGTGCACCACCAGGTCGGCATCGGCGCGCGCGCTGTCCGGCAGGGAGAAGCCGGCGCCGAGTGCCCGGGCCACATCGGCGCGGCCAGCCTCGGTGTCGACCACCTGCACTTCGCAGCCCGGCAGCAGGCCCAGCGTGCCGCCGCCCACCACCGCGATGCGGTCGCCCAGGCGCGGCGATGCGTCCCACAGCGCGTTGATGGCGGTTTCCAGGTTGGCCGCCAGCACGGCGCGCGCAGCCGGCACACCCGCGGGCAAGGGAATCACGGCGGAGGCCGGCACCTGGTACACGGTCTGGTGCGGGTACAGGCAGAACACGGTGCGCCCCAGCAGATCGCTGGGCCCGGCCTCGACCACGCCCACATTCACATAGCCGTATTTCACCGGACCGGGGAAGTCGTCTTGCTGGAACGGGGCGCGCATGCGCTGCCACTCGCTGGCCGGCACCTCGCCGCGGAACACCAGGCCTTCCGTGCCCCGGCTCACACCGGTGTGCAGGGTGCGCACACGCACCTCACCGTCGGCCAACGGCGGCAGCGATTCTTCGCGGATCTCGGCGTGGCCGGGCTCCACGGTCCAGCAGGCCTGAGCGGTGATCGGGGAGCGTGAAGGTGATGCCATGAACGAAAAGGGATATGCCGTGTCAGAAGGGTCGTGCGTGCCATGATGGCCGCGACCTGCCAACCGGCGGGGCCATCTTATGTTGCAGACGATGAAAACCGCAGGCAGCTCACCCTTTACGCCCCAGCCCCGTCAGGACATCGCGGACCGCCGGGGTCTGGCGCGCGACGCTGCGCGCGACCTCGCCGTGGTGGGCTTGCTGGTGCTGCTCACTGGCTTCGGGTTGGCCGCTTCAGCGGGTCTGGGTCTCGACCACGTCGTCAAGGCCTTGCTGGTGTACGCCGCAGGCGCCTGGCTGGTGTGGCGTGGCCTGGGTGCCCACCCACACGCCCGCTTTGGCCCTGCCAACCGGGTGACGCTTGCCCGCCTGGGGGCCATGTCGCTCATGGCGGCGCTGCTCGGTGAAGCCCTGCCCCGCCCACCGCTGGATGCAATGGCCACGGCCGCCTGGTGGCTGGTGATCGTGGCCACCGTCACGGCGCTGCTCGACGCGGTGGATGGCGCACTCGCGCGGCGCAGCGGCCTGGCCAGCGCCTTCGGCGCGCGCTTCGACATGGAGACCGACGCCGCCTTCACCCTGGTGCTGTGCGCGCTCGTGGTGCAGGCCGGCCAGGCCGGCGTCTGGATTCTGGCCAGCGGGCTCATGCGTTATGCCTTCGTGGCTGCGGCCTTCGTCTGGCCCTGGTTGAACGGACCACTGCAGCCGAGCAAACGGCGCCAGACCGTGTGTGTGGTGCAGATCACCACGCTCATCGTGTGCCTCGGCCCCATCGTGCCGCCGCTGCTGGCCAGCGCGCTGGCCGCGGTCAGCCTGGCCTTGTTGACCCTGTCCTTCGCCATCGATGTGCGAACCCTGGCGCGGCAGCGCCCCACCCCACCGGAGACCTGAACCATGCGTGCCCACCTGTTGAAAACCACCATCGTCTGGGCCGCCATCGCGGCCAGTTCCCCGCTGTTGATGAGCACGGCACATGCCCAGGCCGCGCGCTACGAACTCGACCCCGACCACACCACCGTGGCCTTCCTGGTCGACCACATAGGCTACGCCAAAGTGCTCGGCATGTTCCGCTCCGCGCGCGGCAGTTACCGCTTTGACGAAGCCACGGCCACGCTGTCCGAGGTGCGCATCGAGGTGGAAACCGCCAGCGTGTTCAGCAACCAGCGCAAGCGCGACGACCACCTCAAAGGCCCGGACTTCCTCAACAGCGGTGAATTTCCCAAGATGGTGTTCACCGCCTCCGGCGCCAAACGCACGGGCGACAAGACCTTCGACATCAGCGGCCAGCTCGAACTGCTGGGCAAGACGCAACCGCTCACCTTGCAGGCGACCTGGAACAAGAGTGCCGAGTCCCCGCTGGGCGGACCACTGGGCAAGCCTTATGTGATGGGTGTGTCGGCGCGCGGCAGTTTCAAGCGCAGCGCCTACGGCATGAACTACGCGGTGGCCAACGGCTGGGTGGGCGACGAGGTGCCACTCATCATTGAATTCGAGGCCATTCGCAAGTGATGTGGGCACAGGCGCAGGCGGCGCCGCCGTCGGCGTCGGGCTGGCTGCTGCGTTTCTTGCTGGCGTTCGGCGTGCTCAACACGCTGCTCACCTTCGAAAACCGCTGGCCCGGTTTCGGCGTGGCCTACATGCCGCGACTGTCGTTCGAGCTGTGCCTGGCTTTGGTGGCGCTGTTGGGCTGGGTGGCGTGGCGCGGCGGCCTGTCGTCCCGGGCCGCCTGGATTGGGACCGCTGCTTTCGTGGGTCTGGTGCTGGTGCGCTACGCCAACGTCACCGCGCCCGCCGTGATGGGGCGCCCGGTCAATGTGTACTGGGATGGCCGCCATGCGGGCGAATTGCTCCGGGTGGCCGCGCAGGCCATGCCAGGCTGGCAAGTGGCGGCAGCGATCGTCACGCTGCTGGCGGGTGGGCTGCTGCTCGCGCTGGTGGTGCGCTGGTCCATCGGCGTGCTGGCGAGCTGCCTGGTGTGGTCACGTCCCCGGCCATGGCTGCTGTCCGGCGTAGGCGCCTGTGCGCTGAGCTTTGCCGCGTATGTTCCAGACCAGAGCGACACGCGCTGGTTTTTCTCGTTGCCCATCACCCCGACGCTCTTGCAGCAGGGCCAACTGTTGGCACAGGTGTGGCTGCCGGGGCATTCGCGGGCGGCGCTGGGGGCAAGCCCGGCTTTCGGCGGTGATCTCTCCGGACTGGTGGGCACCAGCGGCCCGGCTGACGTCTTGCTGGTGTTCGCGGAGTCCTACGGCGCCATCACTTTTGACGACGCCACACAGGCCGCCGCGCTCGCCGAACCACGCGCGGAGCTCGCGCAGGCGATTCAGGACAGCGGTCGCTTCGTGGTGTCGGCCCGCGTCACCGCACCGACCTTTGGCGGCTCGTCCTGGCTGTCGCACGCGGCGTTGCTGGCCGGCGTGGACACCACCGACCCAGCCGACCACGACCTGTTGCTGACCAGCCAGCGGCCCACGTTGGTGAGCCACTTCGCGCGCCACGGCTACCGCACGGTGGGCTGGATGCCCGGCCTCAAAAGCCCGTGGCCCGAAGGTGCGTTTTATGGCTTCGACCGCCTGGCCGATGACGCCGGCATTGGCTACCGGGGACCGGACTTCGGCTACTGGCGCATCCCCGACCAGGCCGCCATGGCCATGCTGCAAGCGCAGGAACTGGACCGCACAAGCGCGCGCGAACCGCGCTTTGCCGTGTTCGCCACCACCAGCACGCATGCGCCCTTTCACCCGATTGCACCGTTTGTTGCCGACTCGGCCTCGTTGACAAGTCCCGAGGCCTATGCCGGAGTGGTGGCAGCGCCTGCTGCTGGATCGTTCATCCAGCCCTTGCCTCGGTACCTGGAGAGCATGCGGTACCAGCATGCGTGGATGGCCGACTACCTGCGCCGCTGGGCGCCCCGGCCCATGGTGATGATCGTGGTGGGCGACCACCAGCCACCGGCCCTGGTGAGCGGCCGGGGAGCCTCGTGGGAGGTGCCGGTGCACGTGGTCAGCGACGATGCGGCCTTGCTGCAGCGTTTGTTCGGCAACGGCTTTGTGGCGGGACTCACGCCACCGCCAGCTTCGCTGGGCCGCATGCCGACCCTGACCTCGGTGCTGTTGAACGCATTCGATGCGCCCGGCGCCCACGAGACCCGGGGCATCGACCATGTGGTGCGACCCGCCGATCCCGCCCTTTCAAAAGATCGATCGCCCTCCGGCTCCTGATCTCAGCGTGCCAGCCAGGCATGCACGTCGCCCGACGGTCCATCGGGTGGCATGTTGTGCAGCCACGCACGCATGGCGTCGGCGTCCTCGCCCTCTGGCCGCAACAGGCGAAGGCGTTCCCCCAAGGACACGGCATAGCGGTAGCGCCCGGCACCAGCCAGTGCCTCCAGCCGGTCGATGCAGCCCAGCGCCACATCACGCACCGCAGGAACGAATTCGAACGACACCGCCGGCACCGGCTGGCTCAGGCCCATGAGCACCTCCAGCTCGAAGCCTTCCACATCGATCTTCACGAAATCGGGCACCCCATGTGCAGCGATCAAGGCGTCCAGTGTGGTCACCTCCACCAGCGGCCCGGTTTCCCACTGCACGCCGCGAAACGATGACGCTGCTCCGGCGCGCGCCACAAAGTCGGTCGAAAGTGTGGCCACCGAGGGCGTGCGTGGACTGGCCATCAAACGCGCCTGGCCCGGCGCGCGGCCCAAGGCCTGTGGCAGCAGTGTCACCACGGGGTCGGTGCCGAAGCGGCGCTGCAGCAGGCGCACAAAGTCGGCCTGCGGCTCCAGCGCCACCACGCAAGGCCAGGACCCGGTTGCCGGCGTGGGCCCCCACATCAAACGCCAGCCCACCGGCTGGCACAAAGCGGCGGTAAAAGCGCCGCAGCTGCATGCGGCGCCAGGGAATGGCCCGGTAAACCAGCAGCGAACGCAGCAGGCCGAACTGGCGGTCGAGCTGCTCGCCCATCAGGCGACTACCTCATTCCCACTCAATCATTGATTGAGCGGGAAAAAACAAGGTTTTATGCGGGTTATGAGGTGGTTTAAAAGTCAGCATACCGTTCAAGATACCGTCATTTTGTGAGATGTGGAACATGCGAGATGATCCGCCTTCAAGGCTGGCGGGAGCCGTCGCGAACCCAGGTCGCCAAACGCCCGAAGGTTCTCTCATAAGCAACACTGCCCACCGCTCCGCCCATCAATGCAACCAGACCCACCCAGAAGAACGTTGTTCGCACGGGATAGTAGCTGGGCATGTCGATGCTTCGATCCACGTATCTTCCGAAGTGCCAACCGGAAAGCCAGAGGCCAATGCACCAAAGCAAAAAACCGGCCATGGCTACAAGCAAAGCGACTCGGCTCGCTTGCGTCTCAAGGTAAGGCTGACGAATCCTTTGCTCCGCCTCCGAGATGGCTCCCGACGCCTGTTCAATCGGTTTGAGTAATCTGCAACTTCCCCACCATGCGGCCCACACCAAGCCGATGTACGCGACAAACTGGAAAAGGACCATGCCCATCGAATGCGAAAGCGGCGCTTCGAGCACCCCGACCAACGTGAGCCCCCTCGCCAGAAGTTGGAGCGTCCAAACGATTGCCAAGACCCTCACCCCATACCCAAGAATACGTCTCATGATGCCCCTCCTTGTTTACAGTGTTTTGATGTCGGGAATCCCATTTTGAACTGCACGCTGGGCGATTTCGCTATCTTGACAGTGAGCCGCGCCGGTAACGCCGGGCGCGTGGTTCGATGCATCCGGTTCGCCGGCAACAAGATCTGGACGGGAAGCCCAGGAGACTCCCGGAGCATCCAGGAGACGTGGGAGATCGACCCGCCTCTGGTGGGAAGCGACGGATCCACCTGCACAGAGGTTCAAGACCGGCATCTTCGGCCGGTTTCGCCCGGTGGGCTCACATGCGCGATCGACAAACGACTGGAGCGCGTTTCCTGACCTGGCATGTGCAACCTGTACGGCTCAACCAGAGAAGACGCCATCCACAAATACTGGCGGGTGACGAATAGTGTCGGATGGCCTGGTGGCATCGTCGCACCGCGAAAGCCCGGCCCCTTCATTCGTAGGGCCACTGATGACGCCGGCTACTCTCGCGAACTTGTGATCGGACGTTGGGGGCTCATCCCGTGGTTCTCCAAGACTGCAGACATCAAGTTCGCAACGAACAACGCGAGGTCTGAAGAGCTTGCTGAGAAAGCCAGCTTCAAGCTCCCATGGGCACGCGGCCAACGCTGCATCATTCCGGCTGACTGGTTTGATGAGCCCAACTGGGAGAGCGGCAAAAACGTTTGGTGGCGGTTCAGGCGCTCGGATCAAGAACCGTGGGGGCTGGCCGGCCTCTGGAATACCTGGACCAACAAAGCCACGGGCGAGATCCACGAGAGCTACTCGATGCTCACACTGAACGCGGGCGCCCATCCCCTGATGCGCCGCATGCACAAGCCAGACCCTAAGCTGGGGCCCGACGAGCAAGACCAACGCAGCGTCATTGCCATTGAACATGTGGATGTCGATCAGTGGCTGGCAGGAACGGTTCAGGAAGCCCAATACCTGCTGCGTCTCCCGCCTGCTCAAATGATCGCAGCGGGGCCCTCTGAGCCTTCACCTGCAGGCGAAACCTGACCACTTGCAAGACACAGAAGATCAACGAAGCTCAAACTTGGGGTCTGGTGGTTCGTTCTTTTGTGCACGAATGATTTCCAGGGCCACTTCCACGGAGACGATTTGTGCCGCCTTCTCCCACGACCATTCCGGGGGCATGAACTCCGGGTCGACCTCGGACAAGGCAAGAACTACACGTTCTTCCATCACCTCTCGAACAGCAGTCGCCCGCTCCTGATCAAGTGTCAAACCCTTTGCGATCCTATGGGCGACAACAAGGTCAAGCGCGAACTTCATTGACTTCCGCAACAATGCGGGATCGAGTTCGCTAGGGTTCATCGTGTGCTCACCGTCATGCGAAAGTCTAGGCCGCTCAGGTGCGAGATCTGTTGCGGCTGTCGGGTTTGATCCAGCCCTTACCCACCGGGTGTTCGTCCGAGACGCTAGGCTTGCGATTCATCGACCTCCAGCCCTGCAGATCAAAGGGCGGCAACGGCTGGCCGTCCTTGGCACGCGGTCTGACAAGCCAAGCCTGTTCGATCTCTGCGATGCCTTGATCCGAAGTGTGCAGTTCGGTGCCCATCCAGACTTCCCCATCGAGCGGCAGATGGGTGATCTTTGGGTCGATCAGGATCATCGCAGGGCGCTGCATCAAGCCGGCTGGCTGGTAGAGAGTCGCCACGCGCGCGGTGCGAGATAAAGACGTTCGTCCAGGCCACCATGTGGCCATGGAGATCCTGCCGAACTCGGGCGCTGGCCACTCCTCAGGGCGGAGGCTTTGGGCTTGTCTGCGAAGGGCGATGACTTCATAAAACACTGGTTAAATGTACAGCCTAAACTAGCCACGCCTTGCACCGGACGACATACGGCATGGCAGGCGGCGAACTCGTCGGTAAAGCGTTGATTGCAAAGAGCAACGTGTGAAGACGCGTGCCACGTACAGGCGTAAAAAAACCCGCTCACCGCGGGCTGGTGAAATTAGGCTGACTTACTCTGATTGAAGAAGAGTAAAGAACACGGCAACAACCCTATAGAAGGCGCTCACTGACACTACAAAGACGCCGATCCATATCGGCGCAACGTATGGCTGCACTATCGCCGGGAGATTTGTAATTGATACGCCCAGCAACACTAGAGACAAAAGACAGGCAAAGAAACTCGACGATAACGCCGACCTAAAATAACCAATCAAAACGGACCATACTGCAGGCTTACTTTTTATCCACGAGTACTTGGAGGAGCGAAAGGTCAACAGCATAGCCTTCGCGGTGCCCAAAAAACCTAATAGTATGGCCGCCACGCTGATCGCAGCGGTAACCATAGAGTCGAAGCGCGTCTCACTAGGTATGGCTCCGTAGTACCAAACTGCCAAGCCTATTGACCCACCCAAGAGGTATGGGTAGACACGTTCAAAAGTAAGGCCAATTTTCATGGGGGGTCAGACGAAATCCATTCACGTAGTGACTGCTCCATCAAACCGTGCATTTGCCCAGGCTCAAACCGTCTGCCCGCCGTACGATCGATGTCGTCTGCATTGTATTTTGTAATCTTCCGCGCTTCAAGCAGATCGATCGCTTCTACCGTATCTTCCTCATTTTCTTTGGCGCTTACAACGATAGAGTCACCTTCGCCCGCTCGGCGCTTCACCGCATCTACTAGGGTTTCCACCCATCCTCGGTCCATCTTGTTCTTTTTCAACCTAGCATCAACCCCCACGCTAAGGCTAAAGCTGGTCGCCTTTCCTTGAATCGAAGCCTTTAGTGCTGCCTGAAGGCTGCTACCCTCCATAAGCGCAAGGTCGGCCTCTGATATCCCGTCGATCGTTACGTCAACGGCAGTAACTATCTTCTTTTTCTCATACTTCTCTAACGCTTCATTCGTAATAACAGGGCTGAATGCATACCCATGGTCTGCGATACCTTGAGCGCTATTTAAATACTCTCTAATTTTCGAAGCTCGAACCCCAAAGTGGCTGTACTGCACCACCATGCGTTCGCTTTCGGGGCAGTAGGCTGCGAAAGTTTCCTCGGAAAGGTGTTGATCTTCTTCAAGCTCTAGGTCCTTTGCCCCTTGTGCTGCAGCTCCAACCCCCGGCCAATTGTCATCGCGTATTCGAGTGAATTTCATTAACCAAACAGGTTTGTTTGCTGCCAGACGCTCATGTATATCCTCAAGTCGAATTTTTTGAGCGCCAATAGTCATAAGACGCTCTTCCATAGATTTTTGATTGATGACCTTTAGTAGATCAAAAATGGGAAGCGCTTTCTCTGTGCGAGACACCACGTAATAGTGCACTTTTATGAATTTCACTGCCTCTCCTGCTAAACGTTGTTCAAACCAAAAACCGCATTACCGCTTCCGCCACTCCCACGGGGGGACTTGACCTTCATCTCGCCAGAGCCCGACACGAACCTCACGAGCCTGGCCCTCCTGCTTTGCGATGCGTGGATCGGTGAGGTACTTCGTGAACGCCCATGCCATGCCAGTAGCAACCTGATGCGAACTGGCGTCCTGGCCCTGACAGCTCACACGCGCAACGCTGCGACCATACCTGTCCCGCTTCTCGACGCGGATCTCCGCCTCCTGCTCGTGGCACAGCTCGGCCAGCGACTGCCGTGAGCGAGTGCCAAAGGGCTGAGCCTTCTCAGGGGCATCGATCTCGGCAAGCCTCACTTTGACCTGCTCGTAAACCCCTGGCTGCCCACAGCGGGCCGTGAGGGTGTCTCCGTCACTGATTGCGACGACCAGACATAGAAGGAGTGCGCTCAATCGTCCTCCCTCTGAAAAACAGGAGAGTATTTGCCGGTCCCGGCCGCACTGTGAAAAGCGTCTTCAGCTCGCGTCGCATCGGTGCGATACGGCTTGGTAATTGTGAAATAGACGGGAAGCAGGGCTACTACTCCTGCGAGCCAGTGCCAAGATACGCCTGCCAAAAGAGCCGACAGACCTGCGACGGCCCAACCGAAATCTTCGGCCACGTCGAGGCGCGCATCAGCCACTTGCGACCGATGATGAAGCGCTTTGATGTCGGTGTCTTGACCCCCGCGCATCTCTGTCATGGCTTCTTCGCTCCCTCTGGCTCTGATTTCATTTCGCGGTCCAAGCGGTCTGTCAGTCCGCTCATGCAAGCGGCGAACTGATCCATTGTTTCTTCATCAATTTTGAGCGCGCCCGAGTACACCGCTACGAGTTGCTTTGAATCTCTGAACGCCACCCACAACCGGTCCTTCGCGTAGATCCCTTCAAGGGCGAGCGTACCGGGGTCTAGATCGGCCATGAAGAGCTTGTAACCCTCCGTCTCACCTTGTATGAGCGGGCTCTTTGGGACGATGTTTGCAGACTTGCCGATCTTGATCCAAGCTACGTCCCCCGCTTTTGGCCGTTGCTTTCTGGTACTCACTTCAGTTCGAAAGTGACCCGCTTTTACGAGATAAACGAACTTCTCGTTGAACATGATGGACCCATCGACGAGATCGACATGCTTGTCGTCTCGGGTCACTTTCGTACCTACGAACCTGATGCCGCATGAAGTGATGTCTGCACCGCTTGTAAGGATCGTCTGCTGGGTAGAAAACTCCATTGGAGTCACCACATTTGCATGAGCACCTGCAGCGAGTGCTGTGGCGAAAAGCATCAGAAGTAATTTCATGCGGTCATCCTTGCCCAGTCAAAGCGGCTTCCAATGGTGAATGCACAGCCTAGCACCCGCCATAGTTCTTCTTGCCGCTCTTCGTGATCGTGTACGTGCCACCACGAGGCCCGACGAAACAGGTTTGACCACTGGGCGCTGAATATGAGGTGTTGGGAGTGGGGGCCGACTGCAGATAGTTCGGGGCTGAAGGTACGGGAGTTCTGTAGCTTGGCGAAGGACTCGCGCCGCCTGACGACCTAGCGCCCTGGTTCGCCTGCTGCAAGCATTCGATTCGCTTGGCTGCTGGTTCCAGCATGCTGCAGGCCTCGATCAGCACTGATGGCACTTGCGCGCTGGCAACTACTGCCAGGCCAGCGCCTAGTAATGCGACCATACCTAGCCGGTGCAAGGGTCTCACTGCGTCTTGACCAACTGAACGCCCTTGACCAGGCGCGTACCGTTGCGTACCAACGTGACGCTGATTCGCTTGCCATCACGCTCCTGCAGCAAAGGTCCAAGCGACGCGACGCCGGTCACTGCCACTCCATCGATCTCCGTCAGCAGGTCGCCGACAAGAATGTCTGCGTCAAAGGCTGGTGTGCCATCAACGATCAAACGCACAGCAACGCCCCGATTTGATTGAAGCGCCTGACGCTCCTGATCGGTCAACTCTCTCGGCTCCAGACCAAACGCCCACTTGCGTTTGACGAAGTACGCAGCACCAAAGTCCATTCGGTTCACCGTGACAGGCACGATGGTCGTGGAGGTGCCGTAGGTGGTCGTCGTTCCTGAACCGTAGGCCGTCACAGGACCTCGAGGGCCATAGGCTGTGGCAGTCCCAGAGCTGTAAGAGGTAGTCGTTGTCGGGACGGTGATGGGCATTGCCGTGGTCACCGAGCCCGTGTATCGAGGGTTCAAGATCACGACCAAGTCAGCCTTGACGTCCGTGCCTTGCTTCACTGCAGCTTCGTCCGACTGAGATTCACCGCTGTTGAACGATGAATAGCCAATCAAACCGTAGCCGCGCTTTGTGTATTGGTCAGCAACCGCCTGAAGATCAGTCGAAGCAACCTTCTCCACAGAGGGAACGGCGGGCGGTGGGCCGACCCTAGTGGATGCGATCCGCTCAGGCGTGGCGCCGGCTACTGGCTTGTAGAAGTCCTTGTATCCAGTTGCACAGCCCGCCAGAAATGCAAAGCTTGCGGCAATGAGTGCAGTTCGAAAGATCCCCATTAGCATCGATCCCATGTGTCAAAACGTAAATGCACAGCATACGATGCAACGGGGTGCACTGGTACATGGGTGGTCCATTCGATCCCACAAATGTGGATCTGGCCGTCGACCGCCCCAAATCCGCTGGGTCGGTTGGCAGTGTCTCCAGCCCGAAGGGCGCGGGCTTTGTGTCGGCTACTGGGCAAGGACCATCGCGGCTAGCCAGGCCGTGGCGCCAGGATCGGCGGCGGCTTGCAATGGGTACAGACGCCCACCAGGCAGCAGCGCGAGGTAAGCCTGCTGTGCGGTATGCACGACGAAGGCATGCCGGGGTGCCCCACTGCGCGCGATGGCATCGGCTTCTGTCTCGCCTGAATCGCGGATAACCACTGCACGATCTGAGGCGGCCGGGTTGCGGGCCGCTTCTTCCAGCTTCGATATGCGGGTCGTGAGCGTCATTGGGTCACCAGCTTTCGAAGCGAGGTCAACACCGCCGCGTGCGCTTCACGAGCGATGGCGGCGTGGTCGTAGGGCCCTCCAGAGTGATGATTCCCGACGCCAGGATCTAGGAACTGAAGGGGGTGGCAAGAAGCCGAAACGATGGATGCCGCGGCGCAGCGGCTCAAGCCAGGGATGCCGTAATCCTGCCAGGAGCTCCCGCCCTTCACCTGCACCCCACCAAGCTCGGAGACGACGCGCTTCTGTTCCTGCAGAAGTGACGTAACACGAGCCTGCGCGACCTGAAGCTCGGCCAACAAGCGCTCGTGATCGCTGCAAAGGTTCTCAAATCGTTCCAGCTCAGCGCGTGTGATCGTTGGGCGGCTGGTCTTGATACCGGCGATTTCGTGCTGCGGGGTGTGGCTCATGTTGCTGCTCCCGGGCGTTTTGCAGCACGCGCCGCAAGCAGATTCAACACCTTCGGGTCCGAGCCGAGGCCGCTATCGACCATGAACTGACGAAGCGCCGGCGCCTTTGCCACAGCTTTCTGAAATGTCTCGCGAGCCTTGGCAAGGTTGGTGTCGTACTTCTCGCCCCACGCTCTGCGCAGTTCATTCTCGCAGGCCTTGCTGGCCGCCTGAGCCTCGGCCGCCGTCATGGCAGAGCCGCCACGCTGGCGAATTGCCATCCGTGCTGCATCCATGAGCGCAGCGCTGGTCGACGCTCCCAACTCGGCCGCGAAGATGGCGTCCCGCACCTGCGCGACTTCAGCGTGTTGAATCAGCTGGGCATATTCGCCAAGGTTCAAATCCGCCGGCACCTCCGCAGCCGACGAGAGATCTGGCTCATCCAGGCGTGGTGTCGAACCAGCGATCTCGATCGGGTCGTCGTACAGGAGCGAAGCGTCCCGCACCAGTCGGACGCCAGGCACAGGCGATTCGTCAACGCTCGCGGGCACTGATGCGGCAGCGGGGGCCGGTTGCGAGGCGGTGGCCTCGGCTGATGGTGGCGCGCTGGTGGCGCCGTAGAGAATCTGTGCGGCGTCCATCACTGCCCCCATGGAGTTTCTGCCTCGGTGGCAGGCATGCGTCCCGGCGTCACAAGAACTCTGGGCCGCGGCGGTGGTGTGTTGTCAATCTCTGCGGGTGCATGCTCGTGCAGTCCGCCGATGTACGCCAAGCGGTCGATGGCTGCTTGCATGTGGGCTTCTTCTTGCGCAGTGGGCTGCACGCTGGTTTCGTCTGGAATTGCTGCAGCGATTCGCGGCCCCAGGTACGACGAGACAATGCCCTCGGCTTCCTCGCGAGTCTTGCCGGCCATCATGGCTTCGCGAATGGCGTTTTCACGAGACTGGTCACGTGCCTGAGCCGTCACTCGATCCTGAGCAACCCCACCCCTGCGGTGCATCAGTTCGCGCTGGGCTGCTACGCCCAGTCGAACGGTCATATCGGCACGCGCCCGCCCGATCTGGTCAGGGCGCAGTGCCGCCGCTCCAGCGTCCAACTGGGTGGCGAGTTCGGCAAATCGATCGGTGATCATGGTGTTCTTTCGAGTGGTGTTCAGTTGGGTGAGGAGGTGTTGGCTGCGAAAGACCGCTCAAGGGCTTCGATTCGCGCTTGTAGGTCTTCGCTTTCGACGAGGCGGGCCTGCCCCTGCAGGCTCTGCAACATGAGGGCTGCAACATCGGCGGGGATCTTGGATGCCAGAGCGGCGTCGATGACAGCCTGTCCGCGCTCGGCGAGCGTCCCCGCACCGCCCGCGATGGGCTCCGCTACAGGCAGGGTGGCTCGGGGCACGGCCCACAGACGTTCAAGCAAGAGCTTCAATGCTCCAACGTCTCCGTTTTTCGCGGCGGTAACAGTCGCCTCGACCGTGAACTTAAGCAGTTCGGGCGTGGCCAATTGCTCGCGGAGCAGCGTCAGTTTGTTCTTTGAACCTGGCTGCCGACCGCGGGGGTTTCCGGACCTACCAGGCGCAAAAACGGTCGTCGGTACGGGCTTCTGAACAGGTGTTTTTTCCATGCCCAGATGGTGGGCGCGTGGAGCCGAGCAGCCAATCCTCTGCTGTGTCGATGAATCTGAAATTCAGCTCAACAACACATCCGCTGCTGTGCGTCCCTTGCTCAGAAGTCGCGGCAGGGCAACTCGCTGTGCGGGCAGTTTGTAGCCCAAGGACCGCAGATGGCGCACCGCCCTCGTGGTTGCTGCAGGACCTCTCACGACGCAGCCCGGTACCAGCAAATGAGGGGCAATCTGGTCGGTGGTTTTCAGTCGTTTGAGCTCGGCCTCGAAAGCGCGGCGCATGGCTGGTGTGGGTCGCCAGGCTGCACCGCCTCGGTCGCGAGTCCCGGCGGCAATCAAAGCGATGGCCGCTCTTATGAGATCGCGCCGCATCCCCTCGATCGGAAGGCGCAAGGCACCCCCAAGGACTCGCAGAATTACCAGGCCGGCAGGCATAGCCCAATCCCGGGGCATTCGAACGCCAACCACCCGAGCACCCTTGCGAGTCGGGACGCGCAGCAGGCGGTTTGAAAGCGTGGCCCAAGCGTCTGGAGCATCTTCTCCGGCAGCGACCGCCAGCGCGCCCAGCGTCCACCCCAACGCGAAGGCTTGCCCGCGTGTGAGGTCCACCACGGTTTGGCCAGATTGCCTGCACTCTGCTGACCTCACGAGCAGGCCTCCACAACGGCGCGAGCAGCTTCGACAGCCTGGCTCGGGGTGATTCCCAGCAGGATCATGTCCATGGCGCCATGGTGCATCTCTGCGACTTCACCCAAGGTGGCGTGGTGACTCCGCAGCGCATCCTGCGCCCGAAGTGCATTCGGGTGTGAGCCCGTCATGGCAGCGGATGCCGACTGCGTGCGGAAATCAAGCCACACCGACGACCGGGCGCCTGCTCCCACCGACAGGGAAAATCCCTCGAACTGCCGCATCCAGACCCCGCCAGCAGCGCGCAGGCCGAGATGGCGCAAGACAGGGCCTGGCGCCCTCACCTTCACCTGTCGAAGGGCCATCACTTCCGGTAGGCCGAGTGCCTGCAGGTACAGGATGGCAGCACGCCGAGATTCCGCCGCGGCCTGCGCTTTGAGCGCCTTTCGCAAAGCCTTCATGTCATGACCACGTGGAAGGAATTTTGCAGGGGCGGCAACGCGTATGAAGGTCTGCGCGGGCCACAGCGCAGATCGAGGCAGCAAAAGCATCAACGCCTTCAAGGGGTCGGCCACACTCATGATCACCAGCCGCGTCCGCTCATGCCACAGGCCAGGCCCGATGTGGTCCACGCGCATACCGTGCTGCGCTGCGAACAAATGCAAAGCGTCATCCTGCAGCGGGCTGCGGTAGGCATCACCCACCAAGACAAGCACGCCGTCGTCGCGGCGAGCGACCAGCCCATGATCAAAAATTGTGTGATGGATGTCGGCCGAGGCGTCAATTCCCAGGGTTACGGGTTTTGGTGAATACCCCAGCTCTACGGCGAGGAGCGCCCATGCGCCGAGCTGGCGATCACGGGGGGCGGGCTCGCGTTGCGCCATCTCATTCGCGGTGGTCGTGGTCATGGTTGGCCTTTCGTATTTCAAGTCTGGTCGCGCGCGCGGGCGATGCGTGCGGAAAGTGGGGATGCAGTGGGTACACCAGATCCCGCAAACTGCCATGCACCAAGGTGGGGACGGTGACCATGGTTGGGATGTTTTGTAGCTTCACGCGGATTTCGCAGTGCATGTTTGGGTGTGTCGAGCTAAACAGGGTCACCATCCCCACCATCCCCACTATTTGAGGCCTCTGTGACCTGCCAGCGGGTCACTCCGCCCTGTGCAGTGCCGCGGTTTTCAAGCCGGTACGCCTGCCCCCGATGCTCGATCGTTGCGTTCTTGTTCATGCGCAACCAGGCCGGCATGCCTTCAATCCCCCGATACAGCGACGACCCGATCACTTCACGGAGCGGTTTTTCATGATCCATCCGACCCTCATCGTGGGCGTTGGCCAGTTCGCGCATCGTCCATGCCCGCCCCTGGCCAAACATCTCGCGTCCCTTCTGCCAGTCGATGAGCGTCTGCATGAGCGTGACGCGCGCCTGCAACTCCGGGTCATCCTCTCGCAGCCGCTCCTGCGAGCGCACCGGGTTCTCCAGGCCGAGCCAGACGAGGCAGTGGGCAACGCGCCGCGTCCAGGCTTCGAAGTTGCCGAGCGTCTTTTCTCCCTCGCTCGGAAAACCGGCCTGGGCATGCGCTCGCAGGAGTGTGTAGACCGCTGACAAGATCAGCATGCGGTTCTCGGCGGCCCAGGCCAAGAGGTCCGGTATCGCGAAGCCGCTGCGCGTTTCGGGCCGCTCCATGCGAGCATCGATGTAGCCCACCACAGTTCGGCGGTGCATATCGCGCTTGACCGCCAGGTTTTGGCCAGTGGCCATCCAGAACGCGCTGGTGCGCACCCGAACCTGTGTGCTTGAGCCCAGCGGCCGCACGGTGGCGGAGTCGCTCGTGATCGCAGCGCAAAGGTTGTCGCCACTCAAAGGGCGAGAAAGGTTGTCCAGGATCACAACCGGATCACCCGCAATGATGGCGGCGTCGACGCGCTTTTCGAACTCTTCCTGGTTGTGGCCGGGCGCCATCATGGAGGCTTTCCCCCCAGTGGCCACCACGGCCGCGAATGCCGCCTGCAGGCTCTTGCCGGCTCCGTACTGTGGGGCGCTGAACCCGTGCACTGGCGCGCAGTCAATCGCGGGCCGAATCACCGCGGTCAGCAAGGCGCTCACCGCCACAGCTTTAGACACTTCATCAGCAAACGGAAAATCTCGATATGCGGTGCCAAGAAGCCACGCGAGGGCGCGCTTCGCCTGCTCGCGCGATGGGTTGGCCGCAACACGCAACAGGCTCCAGTCTTCGTTCCCGGCAAGGATAAGTTTGCTGGCAGCGTCGTATCCGCGCTCGGTCATCAGCGATCCGTCTTCGCACATCACCGGGCAGCGAATCACTCCCACCACCGAAGGAATGTCGGGCTGCTCGATGCCGAGCTCGATGAAGGCCTGCGCTATCGGATCAGGCAGATCGCATGTGACGAAAGCTTTTTTTCGCTCATTCCACTTCACCACGCGCGCCACTCGGCTCGCGTCTGAGATCACCGCCTGTGCGCGCGCCGGACGGAGCAGCACGCTGCCCCGGGAGCGGAAAATCCCGCTGGTTTCTTCGTCTGCAGGCAAGCTGATCGCTCGGACGAGGATGGCATCGCGGCGGTAGTACGGGGCGCGGTGCGCGATGGCCGCAGCAAGCTCACCAACCAGCCGTGCGCGCTCGCCCAGCCGGACCTCAATGGTGGGTCGGCCGGAAGTCGGCAGATCCTCGAAAAAGATCTCATCAGAGACCTCTGCGGTGATGTCGAATACGCCCTCATCCATGATGGCCGCCGATCTGGTCTGCGCTGTCGATTGCGGCCCGCACAGTGGACAGCCCACGCATTCCTGCGAGGTCGTTGAAATCGCTCCCCTCGCACTCTTGCAGACTCGGCACGCTCAAAAGGCCTTGCACAGCGGCTGCGGCTTGGCGGGCTTTCTCCACGGTAGCCAGTGGAAAGGCATCGGCTGCAAGGACGAGCTCGGCACCTTGATACTTTTCGCGCAGCGCGAGGGCGGCTCCCTTCATGTTCCCCGCAGAGAGCGCAACCGCCACGGGCAAACCCGTTGCCTCGTTGATGCTGGCCGCTGTGGCGAAACCCTCGCAAATCACGATGCGGTCGCGGCCCACGCCACTGATCGACGCATAGCAGCCAGCGGTGCGGCCGTAGGGCAGAAACTTCTTCTGCCCATCTTCAGCGACAAACTGAAGGCTAACCATCTCGCCAGTTGGACTGTGGATGGGAACAACGAGCGCGCCATGGCACTGCTGCCCACCGATCTGAAGAGGGCCGCGGTACACACGGGCATGATGGGGTTTGACCTGTTTGCGTACGAGATACGGGTGGTCTGAGGTGGCCTTTGAGCAGCTGCGCCAGATCGCGTGGGCACGGAGCGCAGCGGCTGCACGCAGGCGTGCTTCCTTGGCCTGTTCAGCGCGGAGCACCGCGGCGCGTCTCTGCTGGCGCTGCTCCAGTTCACTGGGGTCAATAGTGGGCTGCAGCCCTCCTGCCGCCCGCCAGCCATGTTGCCTGGCCAGCTTCACCAGCGAGCCAATGCCCACGCCACCAGAGGCCTTGATCGATCGCCATGTATCTCGCAGCGCTCGCTCGTTATATGACGCGGCACCCTGGGACCACTCTCGGGCGAGATCTAGGCCATCGGCATTTGGGAACTCAGACTTGATCGACATGAGGACGCGCACCCAGTCGCCACGGTCGATGTCCGCCGGGACCGTTGCCAGCATGGAATGGGTCTCATGAAGGGATAGCGCCGCGACGATCATTTACCCTGCCCCGCTGCATCTGCCTTGCGGGGGCCTTTGGTGGGGCAAAAGGCCGGAGCGGCAGGCGTTGAGCGGCGGCTCTCGATCCATTCGTCGATTTCCGCCTCCAACCAGCCAGCGCAGCGCGGGGTGATCAGGACGTGCGCAGGGAAAGCGCCGGCTTTCTGGAGGTTGTAGACCGCAGTGCGAGACAGGCCGACTCGCTGAAGGACTTCAGGGCGGCGGAGTATTCGGGTTGCTTTGTGGTTCACGATGGACCTCGGTGTATCAGTGAGGTCATTGAACCGCTTCGACAAATTAAGCGCTAGAGTGGCGAAGAACGCAACAGAAGACAGGAGATGGGGCTATATAAGGCATCATCGGGTTGCTTGCCGTTACGTCGGGAACGGGCGGTTTGCAAAAGCTATCGAATGCCTTTTTACGATTGGAATGTTTTCAAAGATCTGTGTCGCCATCACTCAGCGCGGCGACATCGATCGCCGCCTTTGTCGCCTGGATCACGACCTTTGCGCTCTCGCCACGCACCCAGCAGTCCAACATGTTGGCCCATCCCTGCATGAGCGCCCGTCGCGGGCCGACGTGCTTTGCGTGGTTGTAGGCAGCCGCGACTTGATCCTTCTTTTGGTGAGCCAGACAGGCCTCGATCAGCGCCTCAGGAAACATTGCTTCGTTCAGGCGGGTTGAAGCCGTCCGCCGAAGGTCGTGCACTGAAAAGGTTTCGAAGGGCTCTTCTCCATCTGGTCGGTCTTCATTCATCAGCTTCACGGTCGCGTCGATCACCCGGTTCAGTGTGGCGTTGCTGATCGGAATGTCGCTGTCGTAACGGCCGGGGTGAAGGTACTTGCTGCTCGGGAAGCACGTCTTGAGCGTCGTGAGGATGTCGAGCGCCTGCTCGGACAGAGGAACGAGGTGCGTGCGGCCAGCCTTCATGCGCGAAGCCGGGATGGTCCAGGTGGCTCGGTCCCAATCGATCTCACTCCATGTGGCATCGATGAACTCGCCCTTTCGCACCATGGTGAGCAGCATGAACTTGAGCGCCATGCGAAGCGTGGGCATCGTTGGCGTGCGCTGCAAGGCGTCGATGAAGGTCTTGATTTCGTGGCGCGTTAGATTCCGCTCACGGGCCTTGAACGTCGCGATCGTCTTTCGCTGAATGCTCTCGGCGGGGTTGATGACTGGAACGCCCTTCCCAATGGCGTAGCGATACACCAGCAGGACAAGTTCGCGCGCGTGCACTGCGGGGCCTGGCCCACGGGTCGCCTTGGCTTCATCCAGCAATGCCGCCAGTTGCTGCGGCTTGATCGCATCCATGGCGCGCGCGCCGAGGGGCGCCTCAAGGATCCGCCGGTAGACCGATCGGCGCAGGGCCAGTGTTGAGTCGGCCAGTCGCTCCTCGCCGCTCTTGGGGTCCGCCTTGAACTCGAAGTATCTGGCCACCCAGGCCCCGAACGTGTCCGCGTCGGCGGTCGCTGCCCTCCTGTTGGCTTTTGCTTTGGAAGGGGACTCGCCAGCCTCGACCTGACGGCTCGCCCGATCTCGAAGGACGCGAGCATCTTTGAGGGATACCGTCGCACCGTACTCGAGAGCCGCAAGCTCGTCAGCGGGCCTGCTGGGCGTTCCAGGCTGGTAGCGACCGACGGTCAAGGTTTCCCGTTTACCGTCAAGCCGATAGTCAAAGCGGAACGATACCGTTCCCACCTCAGAGATCACCGCGTAGAGGCCATCAGAGTCGGCGAGTTTTCGCACAGGGATCGGTGTCCCCGCTTTGATTCGCACAACCTTTGCTCCCGAGGCCGGATCAGTCGCCACGATATCGCGCTTGCACGGCGCCATATCGGTGGGGCGCCAGGCCCTGAGCTGGGTGTCATTCAACATTGCATCACTCCTTTTTCACCAGATACCGTCGCAAGACTTTGTCGGTATGGTTGGGCGATGTTATCAAGGATCACCTGTTAGCCGTCAACTTTGCCGACTTTTCCAAGTGAATGCTGTTGAACCTAACTGAACGATATTGAACGATACACCATTGAATTTATTGTCTTTTTCTCGCAATCTTGATCGTCGATGTGCGATGAAAACCGCTATCGGATCATTCCCACTCGATCGTGGCCGGAGGCTTGCTGCTCACGTCGTAGGTCACCCGGTTGATGCCGCGCACCTCGTTGATGATGCGGCTGGACACC
>LNFM01002542.1_pt1 | contig 38090 bp, 31 predicted proteins | sample 596031 | NCBI WGS metagenome assembly LNFM01 (sample SAMN04254537, study PRJNA301005) | activated carbon metagenome | isolation source: dual media filters at the Ann Arbor, Michigan drinking water treatment plant | place: USA: Ann Arbor | reverse complement strand
CGCCCGCCTCGGTCGGCAACGATCTGCGCTCCATCGCCACCGCGACGGGCGCGGTCGACGCTGGCAACGGCAACGCTCCGCTTGTCTTCAACGGCTTCGGCGCCGGCGCTTCGACGGCGATCGAGAACGGCATCCGCACCCTCGCCGCCGGCCTCCCGATCGATATCAACGCCGTGACCGTCGATGACGCCGCCGATGCCGTCGACGCCGTGGCCGCGTTCGTCGACCACCTCGAGACGCTGCAGCTCGGCACCCCGGAGTGTGCGAATGGCCTGACCGCCATCGACACCAACGCCGACTCGTTCGCGGACCAGTTCGTCCAGGTTCGCGCGGGCACGCCCGTCTGCTGGAAGGTTGTCAGCAAGCAGAACACCACCGTCCCCGCGACGGACCAGCCGCAGCTCTTCAAGGCGACCGTCGCGGTCTACGGCGACGGCGTCACGCAGCTCGACACGCGCGACGTGTACTTCCTCGTCCCGCCGCGCCCGCTCGACGGCCCCATCGGCAAGCGCTAGCGCCGCTCAGAAGTACATCTTGCAGCTGCGGCAGAAGAACCGCAGGTGCGCCTCGACCCACGCCATCGGCGCTTCGCACTGCGGACACGCCGGTGACGGGCCAGCACTCGCGGTCTCCGAGTCGCGCGGGGGCGGGAGATCGGGCGGCGCGGTGACGGTGACCATCGTGACCGACACCGCGGGCATCGGTACCGAGACGGGACCGGCGAGGGTGGGCACTACGTCGGTGGTGCGCGGTCCTGTCTGCACGGGCACGACATCGGTACGGGGCGCCCGCTCGGCCGCCATCACGTCGGTATGCCCCCCGACGGCGGGCATCGAATTCGTGATCGTCGGGGCGCTGCCGAACGTGGGCGCCGGCATCGCGTCGGTCGCGCTGATCATCGCCGCGCCCGTGTCGGGGCTCGGCGGCGGAATCGGGGCGTCGAGGTCGCCAGCTGGCATGTCGATGTCCAGGCTCGGGGTCGTCATGTCGCCGACGGCGAGCTCGTTCTCGGCGGTCCCGTCCGCGTCCTGCTCGTCCCGGTACATGCCGGTGGGCAGCGCCGAGTCGCGCGACGCGTCGGGGAGCTGCGTGGGCGGAGCTGCACCCGGGCCGCTCGTCGGGAGCTTCGTCATCACCGGCGGCTTCGGCGGGGCGACGGGGCGGGGCGCGGGCAGCGGGACCACGCCCTTGAGGGGCGGCACCGTCGGCTTGTTTGCGCGCGGCGGCGGTAGCGTCTTGGGACGCGGCAGCGGGCCACCGAAGGGCGAGGCCGGCGCCGAGGCGGGCAGCACGAACGGCCGCGGCGGTACGGCCATGGGGGGCGCGGGTGGAGGCAGGTTCGCGACGACGAGCGGCGGGCCACCGGGGAACGCGAGCGGCACGTCCGACGGCGGCGGCGGCGCGGCCATGCCGGGCGAGGTGGTGACGGGCTTCGGGCGTGGCAGGGGAGGCGGCTGCGTCGAACCCGATCGGCTGGGGACCGAGTACGACTGCGAGCCGGCGCCCGGACCGAACGGATTCGCCGGCGCCGAGTAGGACCGCGAGGGGCCGTCGGCGAGGGGATTGTGCGCGACGGCGAACGACGACGAGTTCGGCGCCGGGGGCGGCGGGACGTTCATCGGCGCGGTGACGCCTTCGACGGGCGGCGCGGGCGCACCGACGGCATCGACGCGGAATCCACCCGGCGAGGCGTAGCCCGGACCAACCGCGAGCGGGTTTCCGAACCCGACCTGGACGAGGCCGGGAGCCTGCGAGCCGGGGCCCATTTGCGACGGCAAGGCGATGGGATGCGGGGGCGGACTCCCCGGCTCGAGACCAGCGATGAGATCGAGCGGCGACTGCCCGGGGGAGAACGCCACGGCGCCGATCGGGGCCGAGCGGAGCTGGATCGAACGCGGGCGCCGTCGGGCGAGGAGGCCCGCGATGATGGCGATGACTCCACCCGCGCCGACGAAGAAGATGCTCTTGCCGATGGGGACGGTGACCACTTCCTTGACGTCGAAGGTGGGGCCCAGCACGAGCATGGTCACGGACACCACGACGCTCGCCCCGACGGCGATGAAGCCGATCTTGGCCACGGTGCGGCGGGCCTCGCGCTGCAGGAGGGCGAGGACCGCGAGCAATGCCAGGACGAGGCTGGCGCTCGCGAGGGCCGCCGATACGATGTAGCCGACGCCCTTGAACGTGCTCGCGATCGGCATGGCCTCGCAGGTGCCGTCGCCGCCGGTGTTGCAGAGCTCGCTGCCCAGTGGGCCGACGTGGATCTCCTGCAGGTGACGGGTCGCCCCGCCGATCGTCGGAAAGCCCGACCACCAATGCTGGTTGAAGATCGCCGTGGCGAGAAGCCCGGCTGCGATCAGCGCCAACACCGCGCTGGTCACGCGAGACGCCATGGGGCTACAGGGTATCATCGTCACGCGTGGAGTGGCACGACCGGTCCTTTCACGACCTCACCGTCGACGAGCTGTACGCGATCCTGGCCCTCCGCCAGCGCGTCTTCATCCTGGAGCAGGCGTGCCTCTACGCGGATGCCGACGGCCTGGACCCGGCCTCGCGGCACCTCTGGGCGGCCTCCCCGAACGGGATCGGCGCCTACCTGCGCATCGTGCCGGCGGGCGCGAAGTTCCCCGAGGTCAGCATCGGGCGCGTCATTGTCGAGCCATCGGCGCGGGGCGCGGGCCTGGGCTACGAGCTGATGCGCCGGGGGATCGCGGCCGTCGGCGGCCAGCCGATCCGGATCGGCGCCCAGGCGCACCTCGAGAAGTTCTACACGCAGCTCGGCTTTGTCCGCGCGTCGGACAACTACGACGACGACGGCATCCCGCACCTCGACATGCTGCGCGCGTAGCTACGCGCGGCGGGCCCGGTAGGCGGCGCCGAGGAGGAGCCACAGCGCCTGGATGCCCAGGCCTCCGGCCTCGCGCTGGACCTCGACCGCGCCCCCCTTCTCGGACATCCGTCCGACGAAGTCGGAGAGCCCGACCTGGTCCCAGACCTCGGCAAGGAGGACCAGCGCCCAGACGGCGGTCCCGAGGCCGAGCAGCAACGCGACGAGGGCCACGCGCCGCGTCGACGGGAGCGCGGCCGAAACGAGCGCCCCCGCACCATAGATCGCCATCCACGGGACGGGATCCGGGTCGTTGTACTGCAGCACCACGCAGACGGCGAGGAGGGCCGCCATGAGGTACGAGATGACGCGAAACCCGATGGGCACCGGCCGCATGGGTGGACCGTACCCGGCCGAGCGTGTTTGGATGCGCCCCTATGCGCATGATCCTCGTCGGACCGCCTGGGGCGGGCAAGGGTACGCAGGCGGCCCGCCTGGTGGAGACGTTCAAGATTCCGCACATCTCCAGCGGCGACATGCTCCGGGCGGCGGTGAAGGAAGGGACCCCGCTCGGACTCGAGGCCGACCGCTTCATGAAGGCGGGCCAGCTCGTTCCGGACGAGGTCGTCATCGGGATGATCCTCGAGCGCATCAAGAAGGTCGACTGCGCGAAGGGCTTCATGCTCGACGGCTTCCCGCGGACGCGGCCGCAGGCGGAGGCGCTCGACAAGGCGATGAAGGAAGCGGGCGTGGCGCTCGACTCCGTCGTCGTGATCGACGTGCCGGATGCTCTCCTCGAGGAGCGCGCCGTCGGGCGCCGCACCGATCCAGTGACCGGCACCATCTATCACCTCAAGTACAACCCGCCCCCGGCGGAGGTCGCCGATCGTCTCGTGCACCGCAAGGACGACACGAGCGAGGCCGTCACGACGCGCATCCAGAAGTACCACTCGGAGACGGCGCCGATCGTGCCGTTCTACGAGCAGCAGAAGATCCTGAAGCGGGTGGATGGTGTGGGCAACCCGGACGAGATCACGAAGCGGCTCGTTGCCGCCCTGAGCTGACCTATGGCTGGATTCGATCACGCGTCCATCGACGCGAAGTGGCAGGAGACCTGGGACCGCGAGCAGACGTTCCTGACTCCGACGGACCGCACGCGCCCCAAGTACTACGTGCTCGACATGTTCCCGTACCCGTCGGGCGACGGCCTCCACGTCGGTCACCCGAAGGGCTACACGGCCACGGATGTCGTCGCGCGCGCCAAGCGCATGATGGGCTTCAACGTCCTGCGCGTGATGGGCTGGGACAGCTTCGGGCTCCCCGCGGAGCGGCGCGCCGAGCGCACGGGTGAGCACCCGAGCGTCATCACCGAGCGCAACATCGCGACGTTCAAGAAGCAGCTCAAGAAGCTCGGCCTGTCCTACGACTGGAGCCGCGAGCTCGCGACGAGCGACCCGCGCTACTACAAGTGGACGCAGTGGATCTTCGAGGTGCTGCACAAGCGCGGCCTCGCGTACCAGGCCGAGATTCCGGTGAACTTCTGCCCGGCGCTCGGCACCGTCCTCGCGAACGAGGAGGTGCACGACGGCAAGTACATCGAGACGGGGGACCCGGTCGAGAAGCGGCTGATGAAGCAGTGGATGCTGCGCATCACCGAATACGCCGATCGACTCGTCGAGGATCTGGATGGCCTCGACTGGCCGCAGGGCACGTACAAGGCGCAGCGCGACTGGATCGGCAAGTCGATCGGCGCGAACGTGAAGTTTGACCAGATCGAGGTCTTCACGACGCGGCCCGACACGCTGTTCGGTGGCACGTATGTTGTCCTCGCGCCGGAGCACGCGCTCGTCGATGCGCTGACCACGCCCGAACAGCGCGACGCCGTCGCCGCGTACCGCGAGCAGGTGGGCAAGCGCAGCGAGCGCGATCGCACGACCGAGGCTGCGGATGCCCCGAAGACCGGCGTGTTCACCGGCGCGTACGTCGTGAATCCGGTGACGGAGCAGCGCATCCCCGTATGGACCGCGGACTACGTGCTGGCGACGTACGGCACCGGCGCGGTGTTCGCGTGTCCGGCGCACGACGAGCGCGATCACGCGTTCGCGAAGAAGTTCGGGCTGCCGATCATCGAGGTGGTGAAGGGCGGCGCCGACGTGCAGGCCGAGGCCTACACCGGTGACGGCCCGCACGTGAACAGCGGCTTCCTCGATGGTCTCTCCAACGACGCGGCGAAGACCAAGATCATCGCGTGGCTCGAGGAGCGCGGTCGCGGGAGCCAGAGCGTGCGCTACAAGCTGCGCGACTGGCTGTTCTCGCGCCAGCGCTACTGGGGCGAGCCGTTCCCGATGTACGAGCTGCCCGATGGTCGTGTGGAGCTCGTGCCGGAGAATGAACTGCCGGTGGCGCTGCCGCAGATCGACGAGTACAAGCCGACTCGCGACGGTCAGCCGCCGCTCGCACGCGCGAAGGACTGGCTGCCGTACAAGGGCGGCACGCGCGAGACGAACACGATGCCGCAGTGGGCTGGCTCGTGCTGGTACTACTTGCGCTTCATCTCGCCGACGAATGACCAGGTCGCCTGGGATCGCGACGAAGAGAAGTACTGGATGCCGGTCGACCTCTACGTCGGCGGCAACGAGCACGCGACGCTCCACCTCCTGTACGCGCGCTTCTGGCACAAGGTGCTGTTCGATGCTGGCCTCGTCTCGACGAAGGAGCCGTTCCAGCGCCTGTTCCACCAGGGCATGATCCACAAGACGAGCTTCCGCGACGGCGCGGGGAAGTACCTGCACGACCACGAGGTCGAGCAGCGCGACGGCAAATGGGTGGCCAAGGAGACCGGTCTGCCCGTCGAGACCAAGCTCGATAAGATGTCGAAGAGCCGCTACAACGTCGTGAACCCCGACGACATGTGCAACGAGTACGGCGCGGATGCGATGCGCCTGTACGAGCTGTTCATGGGCCCGCTCGAGGACGGCGTGGAGTGGGAGACGAGCGGCGTCGCCGGGACGCGGCGCTTCCTCGATCGCGCGTGGCGGTTGCTCGTCGACACCGAGACCGACACGCTGATCTCGAAGGTCAGCGAGTCCGCTCCGACCGACAATCGCGATCTCGAGCGCGCTCTTCACCAGGCGATCAAGCGCGTCACGCAGGCCGTGGGTGACATGCGGTTCAACACCGCAATCGCCGACATGATGGTCTTCGTGAACGAGGCCACCAAGGCGACGGCCGTCCCGCGCGCGTGGTTCGAGATGTTCGTGAAGGTGCTGTCGCCGTTCGCGCCGCACCTCGCCGAGGAGATCTGGCAGCGCCTCGGGCACCAGACCTCGATCACCTACCAGCCGTGGCCGGCGTTCGACGAGGCGAAGCTCGCGAAGGACGTGATGGTGATCGGCGTGCAGGTCGGCGGCAAGCTGCGCGGTCAGGTGGAGGTCTCGCCGGATGCGGCCGAGGCCGACATCATCGCGGCGGCGAAGGCCGACGAGAAGGTGAAGCCGTTCCTCGAGGGCAAGGCCATCAAGCGCGAGGTGTACGTGAAGGGGCGCCTCGTGAACATCGTGGTGTGAATGGCCGACCGTGAGTTCATCCCCGTGAACGTGGCGGTGTTGACCGTCTCGGACACGCGCACGCTCGCGACGGACACCTCGGGGCAGCTGATCGTCGATCGGCTGACGGAGGTGGGCCACAAGGTTGTCGCGCGCGAGATCGTGATCGACTCCGAGCTGAAGCTCCGCGCGCAGTTCGCGACGTGGATCGCCGACCCAGGCGTCGACGTGATCATCAGCACAGGCGGGACGGGAGTCACCCCCCGCGACGTCACGCCCGAGGCGCTGGCGCCGCTGATCACCAAGCCCATCCCCGGTTTCGGCGAGCTATTTCGTTGGATCTCCTACCAGGAGATCGCGACGTCGACGATCCAGAGCCGCGCCGAGGGCGCGCTGTGTGGGCAGACGTACGTGTTTCTGCTGCCCGGCTCGACAGGTGGCGTGCGCACCGCTCTCGAGAAGATCCTCCTCCCCCAGCTCGACCACCGGCTGAAGCCCTGCAACTTCGTGATGCTCCTGCCGCGCATCAAGAACGAGATCACGGATACTGACTGACGATGGGGCGCGTTGCGGTTGTGGTGCTTCTCCTGGCCCTCGCGACTTCGACCGCCACGGCGGACACCCCATGGGCGGATGGTGTGACCGAGGATCAGAAGGCGCGCGCACAGGTGCTCCTCGACCAGGGCAACGCGCTCTTCCTCGAAAAGAAGTACATCGAGGCGCTCGAGGCGTATGGCCAGGCCGTCGCGGTCTGGGATCACCCGGCGATCCGCTTCAACATGGTGCGCTGCGAGATCCAGCTCGGGCGCAACCTCGACGCGGCGAAGAACCTCGAGCTCGCGCTGCGCTACGGCGAGGCGCCCTTCGAGGAGGGCCTCTACAGCGAAGCGCTCGGCTACCAGAAGCTGCTCTCGACGCAGATCGGCGACGTCGTCGTCCAGTGCTCGCAGCCCGGCGTGAAGCTCCTGTTCGACGGGGAAGCCATCGGCACGTGTCCCGTCACCGAGAAGCGTCGGGTGCTTGCTGGCTCGCATTCGCTCGTCGGTACGAAGGACGGCCATCTACCGAAGTCGGTCGAGGTCGTCGTGGTCGGCGGCGAGGGTAAGTCGATCGATATCAACCTCGTGCCCGTGGAGCAGGGCGCGGTGATCGTGCATCGGTGGAAGACGTACGTGCCCTTCGCGGTGATGGGCGGGGGCGCCGTGCTCGTCGGGACGGGGGTGATGTTCCAGCTCCTCGCCAGCGACCAGATGGACTCGTACGACGCGCTCGTCGCGGCCATGTGCGCGGGCAACTGCACGCCGCAGGACCTCGCGGGCATCGACGACATGCGCTCGGGGGCGAGGCTGAAGAGCGGGATCGGCGTGAGTGCGGCGATCACGGGGGCGGCAGTGATCCTGACCGGCGGCGTGATGCTGTACCTGAATCGCGGGCGGACCGTGTATCCCGAGGTCGCGCCGGTCGCGAATGGGCAAGGCGCCGTGCTGTCGCTGGGAGGGAGCTGGTGACGCGCTTCGCCCTCCTCGCGCTCCTGGTGGGCTGCGTCGACTCGGCATCCGTGACCTGCGCCGACGGCACGACGTGTCCGGCGGGCTATCAGTGCGATATCGACCAGCACCGCTGCTTGCTGCCCGATCAGCTCACGGCGTGCGACGGCAAGGTCGAGGGTGACGACTGCAACCTCGATGGCGCCCCGGGCGCATGCCGCGATGGTGCGTGCGAGACGTTCTTCTGCGGTGACGGCTTCGTGACGACCACCGAGGAGTGCGACGGCACGAACCTCGGCCTCGATGACAACGGTGACGCGGCGACGTGCCTGACCATCGGTTGGTACGCACCCGAAGGGCTACGCTGCACGCCGGCGTGTCTGTGGGATCGCTCGGCCACGTCGGGCTGCGGCGGCGGCCGCTGCGGTGACGACGACGTGAACGGTCCGGAGCTCTGTGATGGCCCGACGAGCAAGACGTGCGTGGCGATCGGCTTCGATGCGGGCTCGGTCTCGTGCGGCGCGGATTGCGGCTTTCAGATCCGCGACTGTAGCCGCTTTGGCTGGAACCCCGAGTCGCTGTCCGACGTCGTCGCACTCGCGGTGGCGGGGACGGGCCCCGACGACCAGTGGGCGGTGGGCCTCGGCGGACGCGTGATGCGCTACGAAGGTGCGTTCTGGAATTCGGTGCCGACGCCCGTCCAGAACAATCTGAGCGCCGTGTGGTCGATCGATCCCGGCAACGCGTACGCGGTCGGGCTGGCCAGCGCGAATCCCGCGCGGCCGTCGGTGCTGCTGCACTGGGACGGCGTGCAGTGGAGCGTCGTCGAGGGCCTGCCGGCCGCGGACCTCCTCGACGTGTGGGCCGCCGATGCCGCGAATGTCTTCGTGGCCACGCGCGCGGACGGCGTGCTGCGCTTCGACGGCAGCACGTGGACCTCGACGGGAACCTTCGTCGGCACGCCGATCGAGCTCCGCGGTGCGGGTCCGACGGATCTCTGGCTTGCCACCGTCGAGTCGCCGTCGACCTATCACCTCTACGCGGGCAACGGTGCGAGCTGGACCGAGGTGACGTTGCCCGACACGGTCGTGCACTTCATCGACGCGAACGCCGCCGACGACGTATGGGTTGCGGGGCACGCTGCCGACCTGGGCACCGGGGTGATCGCGCACTTCGACGGCTCGAGCTGGCAGCGCTGGGCCACACCGGCAACGACGTACAACGGCATCGCGGCCACCGCGCCCAACGACGCCTGGGTCGCTAGCGCCACCGGCATCATGTATCACTACGACGGCATCGCCTGGTCGGCCTCGACGAACATCGGGGCGAGCCCGAGTGGCCTCGCCGCGCTGTCGGGTGTCATCAGCCTCGGCCCCACGGAGGTGCTCGGCGTCTCGACGCTGAACCTCGCGTATCGCTATCGCGGCCAGACGTTCGGGGTCTATCCGGCGCTCGGTAGCAACCCGTTCGACGCCCCGGAGAATCAGGCGATGTGGGGCTCGTCAACCAACGACCAGTACGTCACGAACGTACGCGGCGAGGTCTGGCACTACAACGGTATCCGCTGGACGCTCGCGTTCCAGGTGCCGCCGAACGGAACCTTCCCCGTGGCCGCGCGTGCGATCTGGGGCGATGCGAGGACCAACGTGTGGGTCGCTGCCGATAATGGCAACGTCTATCACTACGATGGCGCGACCTGGACCGCGGAGGTTGCGGCCACGACTGCGATCTACAAGATCTGGGGCAGCGGCGGCGCCGACGTCTGGGCCTTCACCGGCGCGGCGGCCGCTCACCGCAACCCCGACGGCACGTGGAGCTCGATGGTGCTCGGCGGCGTCGGGCCGAGGTCGGTCGCGGGCAGCGGGCCCGAGGACATCTACACCGTCGACGCGAACGGCGTGCTCTGGCACTACGACTCCTCACTCGTCTGGACCCAGGTGGCCACGAATGCAACGTTTCCGCTCCTCGCGGTGACGGCGCTCTCCCCGACCAACGTGCACGTCACCGCGCGCGAGGGCCGGATGTTGAAGTGGGACGGCGCGGTGTGGATCGAGCGTGTCGTTCCCGCGCTCGACGAGCTCACCTTCCTCGCTGCCGCGGCCCCCGACGACGTGATCGCGGCGAGCCAGCGCGACCTGTTCCACTACAACGGCACCGAGTGGGCGTCGATCCGCCCGCCGATCGACTTCGTGCCGAACACGGCCGACTACATCCCGATGATCGGGGTGCAGGTGTCGCCGGGGCGCATCGACCTGCTGCTCCAGCGCTATCGCATCCGGACCCTCCTGCGGACTCGCCCCCTGGCGTGCCGTGCGCAGGAGTCTGACGATTGCTTCGACGGGGTCGACAACGACTGCGACGGGGCGCTCGACTCGAAGGACTCCGAGTGTGAGCAGTGATACCGTTGTGTAGATGAGCTCGCTCGACCAAGCGCTCCAGCGCGCGCTCTCGGTACGGCTCAACCTCCAGATCAGCCTCTCGCAGCTGCCGATCGTCGAGGAGTGGATGGACATCCACCTCGACCGGTGGCTCGAGCACAACCCGATGCCGCACGACCTGCCCGTCGACGGTCCGGGCATCAGCTACCTCGCCATGGTCGGCAGCGATCTGCGACGCATCTGGTGGGGGGCGTGGGGTGATCCGCGAGGCTTCGTGCCGAAGATGGCGGACTACTTCAAGCTCTGCAACATCGCCAAGAGCGACGCCGCGCTGCTCGATCGGATCGGGGAGCACCTCGAGCCGAAGCTCGTCGGCTCCTGGATCGGCGTGTGGGGCGGCAAGGTCACCACCGGCTGGCACTTCTGGGATCCGCAGCCCTGGACCAAGGTCGAGGCGATGTTCGGCACCCACGAAGCCAAGTTCAAGGTGAAGGACTTCGTCGAGAGCCGCGGCATCGAGCGCGTCGAACGCTTCACGCAGTCGATCGGTGACTCGCCGTACTCCGACATGGAGGTCACGATGCCGGGCGACACGGCCAGCGCCCAGGTCGACGCGCTCTCGGCGGCGTTCCAGCACTTCACCGGGGCGCCACTCGCCTCCGCCCTCGTCGAGCGGCTGCGGTCGATTCCGCAGCCCGGCTTCGGGCTCACGCTCCGCATGCGCGGCGGTGCCATCACGCGCGTCGGGGGCCTGTGTCCCGGCATCGCGATGGTCGACATCGAGAAGCTCTGCGCCGACGCCGGCGTGCCGTGCGAAGCCAAGCTCCCCAAGCTCATCGGGGCGCTCGGCAGCGGCATCGCGCGCGTCGAGTACGGGCGCGCCGGCGACAAGGCGGGCGTCGATGTCTACGTCGAGCCGACGGAGCCTCCGCCCAAGGAGCCCCCGGCGCCCTCCACGCAGGCGAACTAGCGCCTGTCCCAGGCGAACTAGCGCAGGGGGCGCATGCCGGCCGCGCGGCGCAGATCGTTCAGGACGCGCCCGACCTGGTCGTCGTGCAGCAGGAGCTTCGATAGCGCCCCGGTGGAGATGCCGAGGAGCTGCGCCGAGGTCCCGATCTCGAGCTTGTTCGCGACGAGGAGGTCGAGGAGCTCGGCGATGCCGGCCCAGTACGCACCCGTCAAGCGGGTCTTGGCCCCGAGGGGCGCGGTCCCTCCGGCCACGAGGGCGGCGAGGCGGGGCGGGGGCGTGTAGCCCTCGATCCGCACGGGCTCGCGCACCTCGAGCGCGATGGCGGCCCGCAGGCGCCGCACCGCATGCAGCTTGTTCTCGGACTGCGAGCGGCTGTCCTCGCCAATGGCCTGGACGCCGAGGAGCTTGTGCCGGAGCCGCACCGCACTCTCGGTCTTGTTCCGGTGCTGGCCCCCGGGCCCCGAAGCCCGATAGCGATCGACCTCGCACTGCGCGATGAGTGCGTCGTCGGAGAGGAGGAGCAGGTCCGCGCGCAACTAGCGAACGTTCCGCAGCACCGTCGGCGGCATGAGCGCCCGCACCGACATGCCACCGGGCACCGCCGAGCCTTCGAGCCACACGACGCCACCCTTCTTCAGCGTGAGCGCCTCGCCGTGCCGGGTATCGCCAAACGCGAGCCACGCGACGAGCTCGCCGAGCCACGGCTCGTGGCCGACGACGGCGGTGGTCTCGTTCTTCTCCGCGATGAGCGCGAGCAGCTCCGCCCGGGGCGACTGCGTCAGCAGCTCGGTGGCGACCGGTGCGGTGTCGCAGATCGGTCGCAGCAGCGCGGCCGTCTCCCAGGCCCGCTTCCAGGGACTCGACACGATCCGCTCGAACTCCACGTCGAGGCGCTTCAGGCCCTTCACGACCCTCCGCAGCTTGCGCTCGCCATCTTCGGTGAGCTCGCGGTCGGAGTCGGCCTGACCCGCGGCAGCGTCCTCGGCGATGGCGTGACGGATCACGTACACGTGCATGGCCCACACTCTACACTGCGACCCATGAGCAAGGACCTCCTCTGGCGCCTCGGCGAGCAGTACGCCGGCGAGGGGCTCGACCCCGCCACCTGCGGCGAGGACCCCATCATCATGGTGCGCACGTGGCTCGAGGGCGCGGTCGCGGCGGGAGTGCCGTCCGCCAACGCGATGACCCTCGCGACGGTTGACGAGCGGGGACGCCCGGCGGCTCGCATCGTCCTCCTGAAGGACATCGAGCCGCACGGCTTCACGTTCTTCACCAACTACGATAGCCGGAAGGGGCACGACCTCGCCGCGCATCCGTTCGCCGCGCTCGTCCTCTACTGGGAGCCGCTGCATCGTCAGATCCGCATCGAAGGCCGGGTCGAGCGCGTCTCGGACGCGGAGAGCGACGCCTACTTCGCCTCGCGTCCGCGTGGCAGCCAGCTCGGTTCGGCCGCGTCGCCGCAATCGCAGGTCATCGCGTCGCGGGCGGTCCTCGAGTCCGCCATCGCGAAGCTCGATGAAGGCGCGACCGTCGCGCGTCCCGCGCACTGGGGTGGTTACCGCGTCATCCCCGATGCCATCGAGCTCTGGCAGGGCCAGCCGTCACGCGTGCACGATCGCGTGAAGTACACGCATGGCGATGGTGGCTGGCGCCGCGATCGCCTCGCGCCCTAGTGCCTCCCCACAGAGGATCTAGGCGAACATCGAGAGCGTGATGAGCATCATCACGATCGAGATGATGATGCCCGCGAGCGCGAGGCCCTCACCGCCGATGGTGCCGCCCGACTTCTTGCACTCGTTGTAGCCGATGATCGAGAAGATCAGGCCGAGGATCGCGAACAGGAACGAGAGCACGAACCCCGCGATGGCCATGCCCGACGTCCTCTGGGGCCCCATCGGGACGGGCTGGGCGACGTACGCCGGCGGCGGGCCGGGCGGCGCAAAGCCGCTCGGCGGCGGTACGGCCGGAGCGAAGCCACCGGGCGGCGGGCCGGGCGGAGCGAAGCCACCGGGCGGCGGTCCCGGCGGGGCGAACGCACCGGGCCCAGTACCGACGGTGGGAGCGTTACCGATGGCGAGCGGCTGACCGCAGGCCGAGCAGAACGCGGCACCGACGTTGTTCGTGGCGTGGCAGCGGGGGCAGTTCACGCCGTCATCATAGCCGCTCCGAGACACGCGATCCCGCGCGCTTACACCAGGCCGCTTGACATCGTGTTCAACAAACACTAAGAAGGTGTCATATGAACACGAAGGCAGCTGCCGCCGCCGTGACCGGTGCTCGCCACGTCCGGGCCGGCCGGAATGGCCAGGACGCGGCGGCCTCGTGGGTCGGCGATGGCTGCGGGGCCATCGTGGTCTGCGATGGCTGTGGCAGCGGGGCGTACTCGGAGCTCGGCAGCCGCCTGGGGGCGCGGCTGGTGATGGCCTCGCTCGCCGAGCAACTCGCGGCCGGGACGCCAGCCACCGACGTGTGGTCAGGCATGCGTGCGTACGTGCTCGCCGAGTTGAAGCGGCTGGTCGTGGCGATGCGAGGCGAGCCCGCCACGATCGTTCGCGAGCACTTCCTGTTCACCATCGTGGCCGGGGCGTGGCGCGGTCCGGACGTCTGCGTGTGGGCCGCGGGTGATGGCGCGTATGCGATCGGCGACCGCGTGGTCGTGCTGGGGCCGTTTGCGGACAATCAGCCGCCGTACCTCGGCTACGAGCTTCTGGGCGAGCCGATCCAGCCGCACGTCGGGTCCGCGGATGCGACCGCGGGGCGCCTGGCCGTGGCCACCGATGGCGTGGCCGAGCTCGTCGGTCCTTGCAATTTTACTGCCCTTTCATCTTCTCCACGCCTCGTCGGCCATCCCGATGCCCTGCGGCGCCAGCTCGCGCTCCTCGCGCGCAGCCCCGAGCGGATCGACTGGGATGCGCGGCGCATCGAGCGAAGCCCCGCCGCGCTGCAGGACGACGGCGCCGTGGCGTTGTTGCGCTGGGAGGTCGCGTGAGCCGCGCCGTCTGGATCGATGGCGCGAAGGTGACGCTTGGCCCGGCGAGCTTGCTGGGCCAGGGCGGCGAGGCGGAGGTCTACGACCTCGGCGACGGCCGGGTCGTGAAGTGGTGGAAGCCGGCCGACCACCCCGACTTCGACGGGATCCCGGCGGCCCAGGCGGCGGCCGCGCAGCGCATCGCCGAGGCACCGGCGCGTCTGCGGGCGTTGCCGGGGCGGCTACCGGCGGCTGTCGTCGCGCCCGTCGGACTCGCCCTCGCGAGCAAGCGCTCTACCACCATCGCCGGCTATCTCATGCCGAAGATCACGGGCACGGCGCTGCACGCGTACGGCGAACCACGCTGGCGGCGTGACCACCCCGTCGCCGGTGACGAGGTCGTCGCCGCGCTGCTGTCCCTGCACGACGCGCTCGCCGGTCTGCACCGGATCGGCGTTGTCGTCGGTGACTGCAACGACCTGAACGTGCTCGTCGACGGACGCCGCGTGCACCTCATCGATGTCGACAGCTACCAGCTCCCCGGATTCCCCTGCGCGATGTTCAGCGAGCGCTTCGTCGATCCGCGCCTGTGTGATCAGGCGGGCGTGCCCGTCCGGCCTCACGACGAGGCCAGCGACTGGTTCGCCTTCGCGGTCATGGCGTTTCGCTCGCTGCTCGGCGTGTCGCCGTGGGGCGGCGTGCATCAACCGGCGAATCCCGCCGCGCGCTGCCCGGCCACCGCGCGCGCTCGGCAGCGCCTCAGCGTGTACGCGGCCGATGTCGTGTATCCGCGGGCCGCGCGCCCTCTGGCCATCCTCCCCGACGACCTCGCCGCCACGTTTCGCGCGATCTTCGAGACCGACCAGCGGGGCGTGTTTCCGCGCGATGCTCTCGAGCGCCTGCGGCTTCGCACCTGCACGGCGTGCAGCGAGGAGCATGCTCGCGTCCGCTGCCCCGCGTGCCAGACGCGCGCGTTCGTTCCGCCCGCCATCGTGCGCGGCCGCCTGCGCTGGCAACCCATCGCGCTCGCCGACGTGCGCCTCGCGACCGAGCCGGTCGCCGGCGCGGGCCGGGTGTGGTTCGCGGGGAGCTCGCTCTACCGCCGCGGTCGGCTCGGTCCCGAGCGGATCGGCGACGTCCTCGCCGGTCAGACGCGCGCGTGGGTCGGCGACTCCCTGGGCATCGGCTTCTACCGTGCGGGCGGCTACACCGTTGGCTTCGTGTTCCGTCCCGATCGCGGGGGGCTCGACGACAGCGTCGCGCTGCCTCGGCTCCGGGGCGAGCTCGTCGACGCGACCGCGGTCATCGGCGTGGACCGCGCGTGGCTCGCGTTCACGCTGGCCGACCAGGGCAAGCTCGCCACCACCATCGTCGTCGTCACGAGCTCGGGCCAGGTCATCGCCAGCGAGACGCTCGCCGATGCCACCTGGCTCGCGGGTTTCGCCGGCGCCTGCGCCGCGGGCCCCCAGCTCTTCGTTCCCACCGACGAGGGCATCGCTCGGGTCGAAGTCGTCCAGGGGGCCATCGTGGCCACGCGCGTCTTCGCCGAGACCGCACCGTTCGTCGGCGCTTCCGATCACCTCGCCTTGTCACCGGGCGGAATCGACGTCCTGCGCCGCATGGATTCGATCCGCCTCCAGCTCACCTGATGGTCACGTCCATCTAACGTAAAGGAGAACCATGTCTGCGCACCCCACCCCGCTTCCCCTGCCGACGTTTTACGATGGCCGACGCGCCGCCGATTACGCGTTCCGGCCGGATGCCACGCAGCTCGCTGCGTCAGCCGCTTCGTGGCGCTCCCAGCACGGTGTGCGGGCCGCGGCCGGCGACGAGACCCGCGTGCACCTCTTGCTCATCGACGTGCAGAAGGACTTCTGCTTCCCCGAGGGCACGTTGTACGTGGCGGGTCGCTCCGGCACCGGAGCCATCGACGACACGCGACGCATCGCCGAGTTCATCTACAAGAACCTGAACGTCATCACCGAGATCACGGCGACGATGGATACGCACCTCGCGTATCAGATCTTCTTCCCGAGCTTCTGGCTCGCCGCCGATGACAGCCCGGTGGCCGCGCACCGCGTGATCACCTCGGACCAGATCGCCGCCGGCGAGGTGAAGCCGAACCCGGCGATGGCGAAGTGGCTCTGCGGCGGCAACTACACGTGGCTCTGCAAGCAGGTGCTCCACTACGCGAAGGAGCTCGAGAAGGCCGGAAAGTACCAGCTCTACCTCTGGCCCCCGCACTGCCTGCTCGGCAGCGATGGCCACGCCCTCGCCGGTCTCATCCACGAGGCGCGCCTGTTCCATTCGTTCGGGCGCACCGCCCAGTCCACCGTCGAGGTGAAGGGCGGCAACCCGCTCACCGAGAACTACTCCGTGCTCCGGCCCGAGGTGCTCTCGCGCTTCGATGGCTCGCCCCTCGCACAGCGCAACACGCAGTTCGTGCAGACCCTCCTCGCCGGCGACGCCGTGATCATCGGCGGTCAGGCCGCGAGCCACTGCGTGAAGAGCACCATCGATGACCTCCTGTCCGAGATCGCGGCGCAGGACCCCGCGCTCGCGAAGAAGGTCTATCTCCTCACCGACTGCATGTCGGCGGTCACCGTCCCGGATGGCAAGGGTGGCTTCGTCGCCGACTTCACGAAGGACGCAGAGACCGCGCTGCAGAAGTTCGCGGACGCCGGCATGAACCTCGTCCGCTCCACCGATCCGATCGTCTCCTGGAAGGGAGTGTTCGCATGAGCAAGGATCACGACGCCAAGAAGCTCCTCGATGACGCCCACGACCAGGGCGCCCTCTCCGCGCAATCGCTCGCCACGCTCGATGTCGTCGACGTCGGCGCGCAGATCAACGCCGGCCTTGGCGTGACGATCGACGACGTCGCCGCCAGCGAGGTCGTGCTCGTGACGATGATGCCCGACGACTCGCAGTCGATCGCCGGGGCCGGCAACACCGCCGCCGTGCGCGATGGCCACAACTTCGTGCTCGACGCGCTGAAGGGCAGCAAGCAGTCCGGCGAGGTGCTCGCACACACGCGCTACCTGAATGGCCACGTGCTCTGTCCCTACACGGCCCTCGAGAACGCCGTCGCCATGACGCCGGCGAACTACAACCCGCAGCTCGGCACGCCGCTCTACGATCAGACCTGCGTCACCCTCGGTACCGTGATCGCGAAGTCGCAGCAGCTCTCGCAGGCGGGGATCGCGGTCCGGACCGTCACCCTCATCATCACCGACGGTGGCGACTACGGCTCCACGCGGTGCAAGCCGAAGGACGTGAAGGCCATCGTCCAGGACATGCTCGCGCAGGAGAACCACATCGTGGCCGCGATGGGGATCTCCGACGGCACCACCGACTTCAAGGCGGTGTTCCAGGCGATGGGCATCCCCGATCGCTGGATCCTGACGCCGGGCAACTCCGCCTCGGAGATCCGCCGCGCCTTCGCCGTGTTCTCGCAGTCGGCAGTCCGGGCCTCGCAGGGGGCCCAGCTCGGCGGCTTCTCGAACTAGTAGATGCCGGCGACGGGAAACGTAGACCTTTATCCTGAGCGGACAGCGTCCACGTGGACGCTCAGCGATCGCACTCTTCGTCCGCATCGGGACCACGTGCTCGAGTAACTCGAGCCCCGTCCGATAGCGCTCTGCGTCCACAACACCCATCGCCGTCACTGGCTTCAACCCGCTCTGACCTGCCTCCCCAGGAAACCAGTGCCACCTATGCGCCCGGCGGTCAGAAGTGCCACCTATGTTCCCGCTTGTTCCCGCTTGTTCCCGCTTGTTCCCGCTTGTTCCCGCTTGTTCCCGCTTGCACCCGCTTCACGCTCCGGTTGCGTCGCGTCGACGCTGTCCGCCTACGTCATCGACAACGTTCAACGTCGCCGTCGCCGTCGCCGTCGACCTCCACCGACCATCGACTTCAGGCAGAGGCCCTAGCTAGGAATTGAACTAGAATGGCGGCATGTCGGTTCGAGCCGTGGCGCTGCTGGGGGTACTCGTCAGTGCCACCGAGGTGAGGGCGGAGAACGTCTGCATCGATATCGATGTCGTCCGCGACTCGCTGAAGACCGAGGAGCAGGGCGCCGCCTTGCGGGTGTTCGAGAACACGCTGCTCGTGCAGGGGACCCAGCTCGGCGATCCGTGCGAGACGTGGACGCTCTCGCACACCTGGCTCGGCGACACCGTCCACGTGCTGCTGACGACGCCGCGAGGCTCGTACTCCTCGACGGCGGATGGTCTCGCGGACCTCGGCCGTGCGTACGAGACCCTCGTCGAGCAGGCCCGGCGTCCGCCGCGTCAGGCCCCGCCCGAACGGCCCGCGCGCGTGATCTACGAGCCACCGGGCGTGACCGAGTCGACGCGTACCAACCCCCGGATGGGCTCGTTCTATCTGCGCGTTGGCTACGCCGCCTCGCCACCGATGGAGAGCTGGCAAGCGCTGCGGCTGGGGCCCACGCTCGGCCTGGGCTACCGCCGCACGCTCGACAAGTGGCTGATCGACGTCTCCATCCTCAATACCCACGTCTGGGAGGGTCCGAGCGGGGCCTACGACGCGAACGTGCTGTCGTTCATCCGCCTCGCGGCATCGCGCATGCTCGTCGACGAAGCCAAGCGTGCGTTCTACGTCGGGGGAGCCCTCAGCTTCGGCCAGCCCACCTTCGCGGTCGAGAATTCCGACTACTTCGACGAGGCGGGACGGGCCTACGCCCTCCAGGCCGAGGCGGTGGCCGGCTACGAGTTCATGCGGGACAAGCCCCTGCGCGTGTTCTTCGAGGCGTGGGTCGTCGCGCCGATCGACCGTATGAAGGGGATCGCGTACGCCTTCGATCCGCGTACGGGGCAGCAGTACGAGGACCGGTACGAGACGCTCGCGCCGTGGACGATCAGCGTGGCGGGCGGAATCAGCTTCTGATCACCGCTCAGTCGCATCTCGGGGCGGCGAACACGGTGACCTCGCCGGTGACGGCATCGACGAGCGCGACGGAACCCGCGGCGGGGGCTCCGGCAATGACGGCGAGCTGGTTGTCCGCGATACGGACGACCGTGGACTCGCCGGGATTGCCGATCTCGACGCCCGCGGAGCGCCAGAGCGCGCCGAGGTCGATCAGCTTCTTGACCTTGCCCTTGGCCACGTCCTGAATGGCGAGCTGGGCGCCGTTCTCCTCGAGAAACGCCCAGTTCGTGCCCGCGACGTGAGCGAAGGCGTTGCCGTACATGCCGAAGTCGCGGCCGCCAACGTTGCCGAGCTTGCGGCCCTTCAGCGAGTAGAGGGCGGCGCGCGCGGCCGGCTGACCGCACTGGGTCGCAGCGACGTAGACGGTGTCTCCGACCATCGCGACCTCGCCGCAGCGAAACTCGCCGCGGGCGTAGCGGAACGTGGCCGCCTTCTTCGTCTTGTCGACGTTCCAGATCTCCGCGTAGCCCTTCCCGGCGTTCGCGTCGCCGAGGAGGAACACGGCGAACGAGCCGTTGGTGTTCGTCGCCCCGCGGATGCGCGCGGCGGCGGGGAGCACCTTCGGCGTCAGCGACTGACACCCGTCGTCCTCGCAGATCTTCAGCTCGGGCGGCGTCATCTCCACGCGTGCGCCCTTGGTCGCTTCGATCACGGGGGGCTCGGCGAGCCGGCCGAGCACACCGGCGTCGAGCGACATCTGGAAGCACTCGGTTCCCTCGCCCACGCAGTACTTCGCGGTGCCAGCGGCGACGATCGCCTGGGTGATCGCGGCCCCCTCGTCGGGCACGGTCACGCAGGTGGAGGACTGCGCGGCCTCGATCTTCGTGGGGGGCTGCGACGGGCGCGCGACCGTCGACGGCTTCGGGGGCGAGGCGCGGCACGCGGCCACGACCAACGCGGCGCAGCAGAGTCGGCCCAGGATCATCTTCGAATCCTACACCGACCGGTGATCACTGGACGACGGATGCTTCGGCTTGGAGGCGGAGCATCGCCGTGTCGCTCTGTACGGACAGGTACGGCACCACGCGCTCGATGACGAGCTCACCCGGCACCGACGCGTCGGCCAGCCGCCGGTTGGCGAGCTGCGCGAGTAACAGCTGCGTGACGGCGGTCAGAGGTGCGTGGAAGTCGTCTCGGCGCGAGCGAACGGCGGCCACGAGATCCGCGTAGCACGGCCGGAGCTGCGTCCCCTGCGCACAGGCGAGCTCGAGCTGGGCGAGGTCGGCGGGAATGGGCTCCAGCACCTCGGGGCCCCGCACCGCCAGATCGATCGCGCCCCAGACCCGGCCCACCGTCGACATCGCACCGTCGGCGATGGTCACGCGGGCATCCGCGGACAGGCGCAGGCCGTCGCCGTTCACCGAGAGCACGGGCGGCAGGGCGAGCACCGGTCGCGAGATGCGTAGTGACAGGTACTCGGTCACGGTCGGATCGGTGTTGAAGCGCGTGTCGAGCCCGGCGGCGGCGAGCTGCTTGTCGAGATATCCCGTCCGCCACACCTCGTAGAGCATCGCGTTCAACGCATCGAGGTCGAGGTCGACCGCGAGCTTGGCACCGGCGGCGAGCGGCGGCCGGGGTCCGCCCCCGCGGCGCGGCGGCAGGACGAGCGGTGCGCCCTCGACGCGCCCGATGACGACCCGGAAGGGCAGGGCTCCCCATGCGTTTGCCTCGACGTCGAAGTCGCCCTGGCAGTAGGTGAAGTGCAAGGTGACGCCGTCGCCGAGCTCGAGCGGCGGGGGCGGTTCGAGCGCGGCGATCACGGCGGCGTCGATCTCCGCGCGCGCGAACCGGGTCGCGATCGCGTCGCCGTTCAGCTTGTCGCTGATCCAGTCGAGGACCCGGTTGTCGAAGTCGAGGGTCGCGCGCACCGCGATCTTGAAGTCGAGGGCGGCCACGCCCGGCTTCGGAACGAGCACGACCTCGATCGGGACGTTCACGCGCTCGAAGACCACCGTCAGCGTGGCGCGGATGAAGGCGGGCGCACCGCCGGTGAGCGCGATGTCCTCGGGGCGAGTGATGCGGGCCCACGCGAGCTTGAAGTCCGCGATGCGCAGGTAGTCGCCGACACCGGTGATGGTCGTGCCGCGCAGCTCCCCGTCCAGCTCCTGCTGCACGATGGCGCCGATGGTGCCGGGGCCACCGTCGAGGAGTGACTGGCCGACGAGGATGCGCCCCGTGCACGCATGCGAATCGGGCGCCTGGAACGGACCGACGAGCTGGGCCGCACCAACACTGCGCGTATACCCGCCGCGATACGACACGCTCCACGTGCGGCGCACGAGCCCCGGAGCCTGTCCCTCGTCGGCGATCGTGACGCGGTCACGTAGCTCCGCCGGCACGACGCCGTCGAGCGTGAGGGTCTGCGCCGTCAGCGGGGCGTCGAGGGTCACGGTCAGGCCGGGGGCGCTCTTCCCCGCGAGAACGAGGAACAGGCCCGCGTGCAGCGCGACCACGCCGAGCCCGAGCAGCGCCTTCACGTCTCGAACACCACGAGCACGGTGACGAGCTCCCACGCGACGACCCACAGCGTGCAGGCCACGACGCTCGCCGTCATTCCCCGTGTCACTGCATCCGCCTCGGGCTTCGGGGCCCCGCCCTTCGCCACGACATCACTCGCGATGCCCCACGCGTACATCCACACGAGGAACAGGGCGCGCACCGTGTACGGCATGCGCTCCGGCCGCGGGTCGATCAGGTCGCCGGTGAGGAGCTCCCAGGCATGGGGGACGTCATAGGCGCGGCAGACCAGGAGCCCGCCGCCGATCATGCCGAGCGCGAACACCGCCGCCACCGCGAGGTAGCTCAGCCCCGCCGTGACCCAGGCCGGCGCCCAGAGGTAGGCGCGGCGATCGACGCCGAGCGCATCGAGCGCGAGCGTCTGCTTCGTCAGGCCCATCGAGCCGAGCCAGGCGTTCGTCGCGCTCCCCGACGCGGCGACGAAGAGCAGGGCCGAGAGCGCGGGGGCCAGCGCGATGACGTGACTGCCGCCGATCTGGCGCAGCAACGCATCGGGCTTCACGCCCGCCCCGCCGACCTTGCTGACGACGAACAGCACCGTGTAGCCGATCAGCGTCGAGACGATGGCGTAGAAGATGAGCGGCCGTAGCAGGGTCTGCGCGAGCACGCGCCGCGCGACCACGGCGAAGTCGCGCGGATGCTTCACGAGCTGCCCCGGAGCCTTCAGCGCCGCCACGGCGGCCACTCGAAAGGGCGCCACGAGCGGCTCGAATCGCCGCCGGACCCCGGCGAGCGCGGACTGCCGGGGCGCAGGGCCCGCGGGGGCCGGAGTGTCGCCGTGCTCCTGCAGGTGATCGACGAGCGCGGCCTCCAGCTCGACGAGCCACTTCCCGCGCTCCTCGGCCGTGTGCCCCGGATCTTCGAGGGCGCCCGGCCAGCGATCGGGGAACAGCTGCACGAGCTTGCGATCCTCGAGCGACAGGAGGAACAGACGATCCGCGACGCCGGCCGCGAGCGCGACATCGTGCGTGACGACGATCGCCGACACGCCGAGTGACTTCACCTGCTCGCGCACCAGCCGCGCCTGCTCGCGCACGCGATGTGGATCCAGTCCGACGCTGGGCTCGTCGAGGAACATCAGCTTGCGCTTGCTCGCGAGCACGCGCGCCACCGCCACGCGCTGCGCCTGACCACCGGAGAGCCGCGTGACCGACGTGCCGGGCTCCGCGAGCTGCTTCTCCAGCCCGACGCGCTCGAGCCACACCGCCGCGTCATCCGTGCTGCCGCCGTGCGCATGTCGCAGGGCCAGCTCGAGATTGCCGCGCACGTCCAGGTGATCGAAGAGCGCTCCTCGCTGCGGCACCAGCCCTAGCTGACCGCGTTCCAGATCGAGCGTCGCCGTGACGACCTCGAAGCCGGCTGCATCGAGCTCCTCGCGCTCGAACAATACGCGCGCGAACGTCGACTTGCCGGCACCCGATCCTCCGAGCAGCACGACGACCTCGCCGGGCGCGACCTTCAGATCGACGTGATCGATGAGCACGCGCCCATCCGGCAACGTCACCCGTAGACCCCGCACATCGAGCACGTTCGACTCGGTCACTCGGCCCTGATAATCGCGCGGCGACAACGCCGCCGGCGTCCGGTTGCAGGTTTTTTACGCACGCATGTAGGCGAACCGATTCGGAGTTTCGCGAAAAAAGCCGGAACCGTTTCCCGGTATCGCTGTCAATAGCTCCGTTCGGTCGATGCACGCTGGCGCCGGGTAGGCGCCGCGGTTTCCGACCCAGAAAGGTCCCGTCATGGCCACTCCTACGTTTGCGCCGTCGCTCCCCCTCGTTGCCGCCACGCCCTCCGCGCAGGCGGCGGTGTCTGCGGCCACGGCCGGTGCCGAGGCCGTCGAGGTCGCGGTGATGTTCGGCGACTCCGTGGTCGATGTGAAGCACTGCGCCAACCCTCGCAGCGGCAAGGTCACGACCGCGACCTGGGGCTTCATCGGTGGTGGCGTCGCGGCCCTCCTGCTGTCTGCAGGAGCGTTCGCGTCAGCGGTCAGCACCGCGTCCGCCAACGACGCCGGTATGAAGGCGCACGTGAACGCGGGCAAGCCGGCGTACTCGTATCGCCCGGCCGCGACGAGCGGTGGCACCAGCGTCCTCGCGTTCGGCGGCCTCGCGCTCGCGCTCGCCGGCATCTCGTACGGTGTCGCCCGCGCGCGCCGCGAGAGGACAAACCCGTCGTATCGCATCGGCCTCGAGGACTTCCCGCTCGTCGCGCCCAAGGGAGATGACTTCGTCTTCAACTTCGGCGCCGGCATCGACGGCGAGATGACGGTCAATGGCACGAGCACGCCGCTCGCCGCGCTCGCGGCCGCCGGTCACGCCACTCCGTCGCTCGCGGTTGCCAACGCGCTCGAGTTGCCGATTCCCGCGAACGCGACGATCCGCGCGCGCGTCGGTCAGACCACCTTCCTCGTCACGCCGACGGCGAAGGCGGCCGCTCAGCCGGCGTCGCTCCTCGGCGCGTTCGACAGCAAGTTCATGAAGTACGCGGCGGGCTCCCTCGCGGCGCACCTCGGCCTCTGGGCGATTCTCCAGACCGTCCCGATGGAGGACTCGGGCCTCACGCTCGACATGTCGACCCTCGAGACCACCAACATCACCGCGATGGCGACGACGAACGACGACGCCGTCCCGCCGCCCGTCGACGAGACGGGGGAGACCACGGACGCGACGAGTGACGCGGGGGGCTCGATGGCCCTGCCGGCCGGTCTGATCGGCAAGCCAACGGACCAGGGGCAGCGCGAGCTGCGCATGAAGCACAACAACCTCGACCAGGTCCAGGCGTCGCGCGAGCAGGCGATCGAAGCGGCCCGGGGCGCCGGCATCATGGGGAGCTACGCAGCGGTCCAGGACGCGGTCGGCGCATTGCGCGGCGCGTACGATGTGGAGAACGGCTTCGATCAGGACTCGCAGTACGGCGGCGTCAACGGCAGCGACATGGGGCAGTACGGTCAGTTCGGTCAGGGCCCGCACGCGGGTTCCGGCACCGGTGGCTGCTACTACGGCAATTGCCAGGGCATCTTCGGCACGGGCCCGGCCAGGACGATCGGCGCCGGCGACCGCGCCGGCGACGACTACGGCACGCACCCCGGCCGCCCCGGTCCGCTGAAGGACCGCACCTCGCAGGTGCCGAAGGCGGACCTCGGCGAGGCGTCGTGCGCGGGCTCGTGCGGCCTCGACAAGAAGATCATCCGCCGCTACATCAAGCGCGCCTACGCGAAGATCCAGTACTGCTACGAGCGCGAGCTCCTCGCCGACAACGCCCTCGCCGGCACGGTCACGGTGACGTTCGTCATCGCGCCCGATGGCTCGGTGCAGGCGGCCAACGGCTCGGGCGTGAACGCCGCCATCTCCAGCTGCGTCGCCGGCGTCGTGAAGAACATCAGCTTCCCGCGCCCCGATGGCCTCGTGCAGGTGAACTACCCGTTCACCTTCCGCGCCGCCGGCAAGTCGTGATTACAGCTCGCCGCAGACGATGCGCCGCAAGGTCGGCGCGTCGATGTTCGAGCCCGACAGGATGACCGCTACTCTCTGACCCGCGAGCCGCGGGTTCAGCTTCTGGAGCCCCGCGAGCCCGGCGGCGCCTGCTCCCTCGGCGAGGTTGTGGGTCGTGCGCAGGAAGAGGCGAACGGCGGCGGCGAGCTCGCTCTCGTCGACCTGCACGAAGCCGGCGAGGCCATCGCGCAGTGCGGGCCAGGTGAGGTCGTAGGTGCTGCGCGTGGCGAGGCCGTCGGCGAAGGTGTTGGCGGAGAGGGTGGTGAGGCGCTGCTTGGCGTGCCACGAGTCGTGGATCGCCGAGGCGGCGCTGGCCTGGACCCCGTAGACCGCGACGTGGGGCGCCCGGGCGGCGCACGCGACGACGGCGCCGACTGCTTGCGAGCCACCACCGACGGACACCACGACCGCATCGAGCTCACCGTCGGCCTGGTTCAGGAGCTCGGCCGTGAGGGTGGCGGCGCCGGCGATGATGTCGGCGTTATTCGTCGAGTGCGCCATCACGAGGCCGCGCTCGGCGGCGATGCGCAGCGCGACCTCGACGGCCTCGTCGTAGTCGCGGCCGGACTCGACGAGCTCGGCCCCGTGACCGCGGATGGCGGCGTTCTTCTCCACGTTGTTGCCGAGCGGTACGCAGATCACGACCGGGATCCCGAGTCGCGCGCCCGCCCACGCGAGGCCGGCGCCGTGATTGCCGCGGGTCGCCGCGATGACGCCGCGAGCTCGCTGGTCGGCAGGCAGCGCGGTCATGAACGAGAGCGCGTTGCGCGCCTTGAAGGCGTTCGTCGGCAGGTGGTTCTCGTGCTTGACCAGGACGTGCGCCCCGACGGCCGCGTCGAGCTCCGCGTAGTGACGCAAGGGCGACGGCTCGAGATACGGGGCGATGCGCGCTCGCGCTCGCTCCACGTCAGCCCAGGTGATCGGGTGCTCCACGCGGGGAGCATATCGGGGCAGAATGTCCGCGGTGGAAGTCTTCTTCCTAATGATGGGCCTCTGGCTCGTTGTCGCCATGGCACTCGGGCTCCGTCGCCCGAATGGCCTCGGCGGACATGCGCTCCGTTCGCGGATCGATGCGGTGTATGGCGAGCCGCACGAGCTCGTGCGCACGGACGCCAAGGCGTTCCCCGAGGCCGATATCGACTTCTACGATCGGGCCAAGGCGGCCTTCGTGCAGCGCGGCTACCGGTTTGTCGCCGATGTCGAGGACAAGACGCTCTCGAAGCTGTACCCGCAGAACCGGACCTTCCTGCGCCTGTTCGTCGACGCGGGCGGGATGGTTCGCGCCTGTGCGTATCACCTGCATCCGCGTGGTGCGGTGGTCAGCCTGCTGCAGCTCGTGCAGCTGTTTCCGCGCCACCTGCGCGTCGTCGAGCTGGTGACGGAGGTGCGCGGCCAGTTCCTCGTCACGAGCAACACGCACGGCGTGGATCGCCTCGAGCCGCCGCCCGAGGCGAAGGTCGAGCGGCTGCCGCTGAACACGTCGCTGGCCATCGTCGTCGATCGCCACGAGGCGCGCATCCGCGAGCTGGTGCGGCTCAATCCCGAGCGATCGCCGGCCACGTTCGAGAGCTTCGAGGACATCGTCGCGTCGATGGGGCGCGCGCATGTCGCGATGGCGCGGCACCGCCAGAAGGTAGGGGGCCTGTCACGAGACGAGCTGGAGCGCCTCAAGGGCCGGCCTCTGTCGGCCACCGAGGAGGCGTTCCTGCGCGAAGTGCAGGCGAAGCCGGGACATGAGTAGCGACGAGAAGCCCGAGCTCGCCCAGACGGTCGCCGAGGAGCATGCCGGCGAGAGTCGCGCGCTGCCCCGGGGCGCGACGCTCGGGCGCTACCTGCTCCTCGACGAGCTGGGCGCCGGCGGCATGGGCGTCGTGTACGAGGCGTATGATCCCGAGCTCGACCGGCGCGTCGCGCTGAAGCTCGTGCGCCACCTCGCGGGCTCCGCCGGAGACTCGTCGGGGCGTTCACGCGTGCTGCGAGAGGCCCAGGGCATCGCGCGGCTCGCGCATCCCAACGTCGTCGCCGTGCACGACGTCGGGACGTCCGGTGACACGCTGTTCATCGCGATGGAGCTCGTCGTGGGCGAGACCCTCGCGGAGTGGATGAAGAAACCCCACACCCTGCGCGAGACGCTCGCGATGTTCATCCAGGCCGGACGTGGCCTCGCGGCCGCGCATGCGGCGGGCCTCGTGCATCGCGACTTCAAGCCCGACAACGTGCTCGTCGGCCGCGATGGGCGGGCGCGCGTCGTCGATTTCGGTCTCGTGCGCGAGGCGGGCTCGACGGCCCCCGAGGCCGTCACGACGGTGCGTCCGGGACGCGTGCGGCCGAGTCAGCCGGCGCTCTCCACGCCGCTCACCCTGGCGGGGGTGGTGGTCGGGACGCCCTTCTACATGGCGCCGGAGCAGATGCGGAACGAGACGCCGGACGCGCGCTCGGATCAGTACAGCTTCTGCGTCTCGCTCTACGAGGCCCTCGCCGGCAAGGTGCCGTTCGGCGGCGGGTCGTTCGAGGAGGTGCGCGAGAAGGTGTTGTCGGGGGTGATCTCCGACCTGCCGGCGAAGCTGCCGGTGCACGTTCGCCTCGCCGTGAAGAGTGGCCTCGCGCGCGATCCGGCGCAGCGCTGGCCGTCGATGGATGCGCTGCTGGCGGAGCTGGCCCGCGATCCGGCCGGGACGCGGCGCCGGGTGATGGTCACCATCGGCGTGCTCGGCGCGGCAGCGGCGGCAGTCGCGGTGCCGCTCGCCCTGCGCGACGACCAGCCAGCGCCGTGCGCGGGCGCCCGGATGCGCGTCGCGACCGCGTGGGGGCCGATGCAGCGCGCGGCCGTCGAGGCGGCCTTCGTGGCCACGCGGGTACCGTACGCGCAGACGGCGTTCGCGGCGGTGTCGAAGCCCCTCGATGCCTACGCCGAGGGCTGGGCGCACTCCTACGAGGAGTCCTGCCAGGCCACGCACGTCCGGCACGAGCAATCGACGGAGCTGCTCGACCTGCGGACGGCGTGTCTGCAGCGTCGGCACACGGAGCTCGCGGCGCTTGTCGATCTGCTGTTGCAAGCGACCCCGCGCGCCGTCAGCAAGGCGCACACCGCCGTCGCCGGCCTCTCGCCGATCGCCGATTGCGATGACCTCGTGGCGCTGCGCTCGCTGCAGGTCCTGCCCGCCGATCCGGCCACGCGCCTCGCGATCTCCGACGCGCGCGACGAGCTCGGCCAGGCGACGGCCTTGCTCCACAGCGGGCGCTTCAAGGACTCCATCGCCCGGGCCAAGAGTCTGCTCGAGCGTGCCCGCCCCCTGGGCTACCGGCCCCTCGTCGCCGAGATCGCGCTGATCCTGGGCAAGGTCCTGAGTCGCTCGGGGGACGAGGTGAGCGCCCGCATCGCGCTCGCGGAGGCGTTCATCGCCGGACTCGCCGGCCACCACGATGATGTCGCCGCGCAAGCCGCGCTCGCGCTCGTCCTGACCACGACGAACGGTGACGAGATCGCCCGCGGCGAGGAGTGGGCCCTCGTCGCCCGCGGTGTCGTCGAGCGGCTCGGCGATCCCCCGGGGCGCGTCGCCGCTTACCACGCCGCGATCGGCCACCTCTACAGCTCGCAGGGCAAGCACGCCGAGGCGGCCGTCGAGCACGAAGCCGCGCGCGTGATCCGCGAGCGCATCAATGATCCGATGCTTCCGCGCACGCTCACGAGCATCGCCTACAACCTCGACGAGATCGGCCGCTTCGCCGAGGCCCGCCGCGCCGCCGAGGTCTCACTCGAGCTCCAGGAGCAGCAGCTCGGCCCCGACCATCCCGAGATCGCGACGGTGCTCATGAACCTCGGCAACGTCATGGCCGACGAGGGCGACCTCGACGCCGCCGCCCGCGTGTACGAACGCGCGCGCAAGATCCGCGAGGTGAGCGCGCAGAACGGCGACGATCCGATGCTCCTCGCCTCCGTCCTCAACAACCTCGGCGTCATCGCATTCGAACGGGGCCAGTACGCCGAGTCACTGAAGCTCCAGCGCGAGGCGTGGGCGATCCGTCACGAGCACGCACCGAACGGCGCCGAGGAAGCGATGTCGTACACGAACATCGGCGACACGCAGCGCGCCCTCGGCGACTACGCGCAGGCCTACGCCACGTACCAGACGGCCCTCGCCGTGGCCGAAGCGGCCGTCGGTGCTGACCATCCCTACGTCGGCGATGCGCTCATCGGCATCGGCAAGTGCCGGCTCCATGCGGGTGAGGTCGCCGATGCCGTCGCGCCCCTCGAGCGCGCCCTCGCGATCCGCAAGCAGGGCTCGCGGCCCGTCGAGCTCGCCGATGCGGAGATCACGCTCGCCCGCGCCCTCTGGTCCACCGATCCAGCTCGGGCGCGTCTGCTCGCGACCTCCGCGCGCGACGCCTTCGCGACCTCGAAGGGCTCGACCAAGGAGCTCGCCGAGGCCGAAGCCTGGCTCGCCGCGCACCGGTGACGCTGCTCACGGGCAGGTCGGCGCCGCGAACCCGCCCGTGACCGGGGTCAGCACGCCGTTGATCATCAGCATCGCGTCGAAGGTGCCGTCGAGCCGCGCGCCCGCGGCGCTCGTCAGGTTGATCGTCCCCGACACCAGCGTGGCCGCGGTGCTGCGAAACAGCGCCGACGGTAGCACCGTGGGATTCATCTCCACCCGGAACGGAATCGCACCCACTGGCGGCACCGTCTCCGACTGCACGAGGTTGATCTCCAGCTCCGCGATGGGCGCGGCCTCGCAGGTATCCGACGCGATGAGCCGGATCTTGAAGGACCGCAGTGGTGACCCGTAGGTCACGAATCCCGTCGACAACCGCGCCGACGTGACCGTCAGATCCCCCGAAAACGTCGCGCTCGCCCCGGAGCCGTCGACGTCCGACACGCATCCCAGGGCCCCCCCGAGGGCCAAAGCCAGCAACCAGCCACGCACCCGGCAAGTAGGCGCGGCCTGCCGCCGCCTGTCAACCAGGCACTGCGCGGATGGTCAGACCCCCGTGACAAACTGCTCGCGCGATGCGGGTCCTGCACACCTCGGACTGGCACCTCGGGCACACGCTCGGGGGCGAGGTCTCGCGCGAGGCGGAGCACCGGGCGTTCCTCGACTGGCTCGTCACTACCTGCGCCGCCGAAGCCGCGGACGCGCTGTTGATCACGGGCGATATCTTCGACAGCGCCACCCCGCCCGCCAGTGCGGAGCGGATGTGGTTCGACTTCCTCGCGCGGGTCCGCCGGACCTGCCCGCACATGGATCTCATCGCCATCGCCGGCAACCACGATTCGCCCTCGCGCCTCACCGCGCCCGCCGCCGTGCTGCGCGAGCTCTCGGTCCATGTCATCGGCAGCCTGCCGCGCACCGCCTCCGGCGCTCTCGATGCCGACCGCGTCGTGATCCCTATCGCGGGCGGCCGGGGCCTGGTCGCCGCCGTTCCGTTCCTCCGTCCGATCGACGTTCCCCTCGAGTCAGCGGTCGAGGACCCGCTCGCGGCGGTCTATGCCGACGCGCTCTCCGCGGCGCGGGCCCGCCGGGCGTCCGACCAGGCGCTGATCGTGACCGGACACCTGTATGCAGCCGGGGCCGACGCGCAGTTCCTCAGCGAGCGGCGCGTCTCCGTGGGCGGCCAGGAGTCCGCCTCGCTACGCATGTTCCCTCGCGACATCTCCTACGTGGCGCTCGGCCACATTCATCGTCCGCAACGCGTGATGCGCGAGACCATCCGCTACGCCGGCGCGCCCCTCGCGCTCTACCTCGACGAGGCGGCCTACGCCCACCAGATCGTGTGCATCGACTTCGCCGGCGCCGAGGTGACGGAGATCCGCGCGCTGCGGATTCCCCGTACCGTCGACATCATCCGCATCCCCGCGCGGGGTGCGGCCCCCCTCGCGGAGGTCCTCGACCTGCTCCACGCGTTGCCGTCCGGGCCTCCCTCGTCATCCGTGGAATCACCGCGCGCAACGACCGCGGTCCCCCCGACGCCGGCGCCAGGCCCGACACCTCCGATGGATGCGCGCCCGTACCTCGCGATCGAGGTCGCGCTGGCGAAGCCCGAGCCGAAGCTGCGCGCCCTCATCGATGCCGCCCTCGACGGCAAGTGGCCGCGGCTGGTGCAACTGCACGTCGTGGCCACGGGGGACGGGGCGGCCCTCGGCGATCGCGTGACCGCGCAGAAGCTCGCGGAGCTCGACCCGCGTGACGTCTTCGCGCGCGTGTGGTCGCGCGGCCACGCGGAGCCGCCCACCGCGGACATCCTCGACGGCTTCGAGCACCTCCTCGCCGACGTGCAGGGCGACGCGTACGACCCGGGGACCTCGTGACGGGGGCGTCATGAGGATCCTCGCGATCCGCGGGTGCAATCTCGCGAGCCTCGCCGGCGAGTTCGAGATCGATCTCGCCCGGGCGCCGCTCGGGGGCGCAGGCGTGTTCGCCATCGTCGGGAACACGGGCGCAGGCAAGAGCACGCTCCTCGACGCCCTGTGCGTCGCGCTGTTCGATCGAACGCCGCGACTGACGAACCACTCTCGGGTGCAGGTCGGGCGAGGGGACGACGATCCGGCGGCTCTCGGCGCGCAGGACGTGCGCACGCTGTTGCGGCGCGGGGCGGCGATGGGATGGGCCGAGGTCGACTTCGAGAGTGGAGATGCCCGGCGCTACCGCGCGCGATGGTCCGTGCGGCGCGCGCGCAACCAGAGTGACGGGACGCTGCAGGCGCAGCAGATCTCGTTGACCGCGCTCGACGGCGGGGAGCGCCTCGGGGGGACGAAGACGGAGACGCTCGATGCGATCCACGATCGCCTCGGACTCTCGTTCGATCAGTTCCGGCGGTCGGCGCTGCTGGCGCAGGGAGAGTTCGCGGCGTTCTTGCGGGCGGACGGCAAGGATCGTTCGGAGCTGCTCGAGCGCATGACCGGGACGGAGATCTACTCGCGGCTGTCGATCGCCGCCCACGCGCGCGCCGTGGCGGCGGAGCAGCGGTTGCGGGACGGGCGACAGCGAGTAGAGGCGATCGCCGTGCTCGGCGATGCCGCCCGGGCGGAGGCGGAAGCGGCGCACGAGGTGGCCGAGGCGGCGAAGCACGCAGCCCGGGCCCGCCTCGCGGCAGCGGAGGCGGCGGAGCGGTGGCGAGACGAGGCCGAGCGACGCGCGACCGCCGTGCTCGCGGCGACGAGCGCGGCCACCGCGGCGGCCACGGCCGTCGAGGCAGCGGCACCGGAGCGGGCGGAGCTCGCCGTGCGTCGCCGGGCGGAGGCGTTGCGGCCGGCGTTCGTCGAGGCGGAGCGACTCGATCGGGCGCACACGCTGGCGCGCGCGGCGGCGGACGAAGCACGCGCCGCCGCGGTGGTCGCACGCGGATCGCATGCGGCCGCGGCGGCCCGGCGAGACGAGCTGGCGGCCGTCCACGCGCCGGTGCGGGCCGCTCGCGTGGCCGCCCTCCTGGTCGAGAGCACGCGGTCCACGCGGCGCGCCGTCGACGCCATGTGGATGGCGGAGGCGAAGGGACCTCGGAACGGGCCGCTGGCGTCGTCGGCGCTGGCCGATGCCGCGTGGCTCCAGGACCGCGCGGGACTCGCCGGTGACGTGGCGGCGTGGCCAGCCGCCGAGGAGCAACGCGCCCAGCAGATGGCACTCGCCGAGGGGCTCGCGGAGCTGGCGCGCGCGCGGGATGCGCAGGCGGCGGTGCGTGCGGGGCTCGAAGCCGAGCGGACCCGGATCGCAGGTGAGCACGCCACGGCCGTGAAGAAGCTCGCCGAGGCGCAGCGGCGGGCGCAGAGCTTTCAGCAGAAGCGCGGGATCACGCTCGATGCGGCGCGCCGCGATGAAGACGAGGCGCGCACGCGCGTGGCCGATGTCGACCGGCTCGTCGGGATCGCAGCGAAGGTGCGGGCGGCGTCCGAGGTCCGGACACAGCTCGTCGCGCAGCGGGCCGAGCTCGCGGCCGCGGCGGGGGTGGCCGAGATCGAGCGCGTCGAGCTGGGCGCAGCGCGCGATGCGGCGCGGCTGCTGCGCGGAGAGCGCACGCGCGTGGTCGACGAGCTGCGCAGGGCGGCCGGGTATGCGCATCCGCGGGCCGAGCTCGTCGAGGGCGAAGAGTGCCCGCTGTGCGGTGCGACGGAGCATCCGTGGCACGGACGAGGGGCGCTCGACGCGGTGATCGCGGCGGCGGAGGCAGCGCTCGGCGAAGCGAGCTCCGCGCATGACACGGCGGTGGCCGCACTCGCGAAGCTGGTCGCTCACACCGAGGCGCGGACGCGTGAGGATGCGCGGCTCGTCGCGCAGCTGACGGCGGCGGAGGCGGCCGTGGCGGCGGGCGCCGTGGAGTGGCGCGGACACCTCGCACAGCTGGGCGAGCTGATGCTCGAGGCCGACCCGGCGACCCCCGCCGCAGCGCGGATCGCGGCCGAGCTGGCGGTCGCGGCCCGCGAACGTCTCGAAACGGCACGTACGGTCGCGAGTCAGGCCCAGGCCGCGGCGAAGGCCGCCGGCGACGCCCAGGCCGAGATGCAGCTCGCGCAGGCGATGGTGGACCAGCACGTGGCGGCTCTCGCGGATAGTCAGCGTCGGCTCGCCGAGCTCGAGGTGACGGCGGCGCGCACGAACACCGAGCACGCCGCGCGCGCCGAGCGTCACGCCGAGCTGTCGACCGCCCTCGCGGCCGTGATCGCGCGGTGGCAGGGGCTCCTCGCGACGATCGACGGGCGGCGCGGTTCGATCGACGTGCCGGAGGCGGCGCGCCGCGCCATCGCGGCCCCCGAGCTCGGCCCGGCGTTCGCGGCGCTCGGTGACCTGGCGGCGAAGTGGCTCGCGACGGCGGAGCGGGTAGTCGCGGCCGAAGCCGGTGCGGGCCTGGCGTTGCGCAAGCTCGACGACGAGACCCGCGAGTACGAGCGGGCAGCGGCCGAGTGTTCGGCCCGCGCGGTCGATGCCGAGCGGCGGCGCGACGAGCTGGGCGCGGAGCTCACCACGGCCGCGGCGGCGCTGGTGGTGGCCCGCACCGAAGCGGGCTTCGCCGCGGAGGAGCTGCGGGCGCTGCTCGCCGAGTCGGGGACGCGGGTCGAGGAGCTCGCGCGCAGGCTCGAGGGACTGGAGCGGGCGGCCGCGCAGGCGCGGGCCATCGCGCACGAGCGGCAGCGGCTCGTCGAGGAACACGAGCAACAGCGCGGCGCGCACGCCGACGCCCTCGCCGCCAACGTCGCGCTCTCCGAGCTCGCGTCGCAGGTGCAATCCACGGAGCAGGAGGCGGCGCGCCTCCAGAGCACGCTGGTTGCCGACGACGATTGCCGCGCTCGCCGCCAGGCCGCGGTCGCCGACGTGCTCGCGCTCGATGCCGCGACGTCCGTCGATCGCGTGCTCGGAGAGGTGATCGGCTCGCACGACGGCAAGCTCTTCCGCAGCTTCGCGCAGAGCCTGACGCTCGACGGGCTCCTCGCCGTCGCCAATGCGCACCTCGAAGAGCTGGCTCCGCGCTATCAACTCGAGCGCGTCCCGAAGCACGACCTCGAGCTGCAGGTGATCGACCGCGATCTCGGATCGGAGGTGCGCTCGGTACAGAGCCTGTCGGGTGGCGAGAGCTTTCTCGTGTCGCTCGCGCTCGCGCTCGGCCTGTCGTCGATGTCCGCGCAGGATGTTCGGGTGCGCACGCTCCTCATCGATGAGGGGTTCGGGACCCTCGACCCGGCCACGCTGGATGGCGCGCTCGCCGTGCTCGATCGCCTCCAGGCGACGGGGCGCCAGGTCGGGGTCATCTCGCACGTGCCCGCCCTCATCGAACGCGTCGGGGCTCACATACGCGTGGTGCAGCGAGGCGGCGGACGCAGCGAAGTCGTCGTAGGGTAGCGCGGTGCCTCTCTCTCCCCCGAAGCTCACCGTCGCCGAGATCGAAGCGATCATGGATCAGGGCTTCGCGTCCTGGCGCAAGCTGACCGAGATCGTGTCCGTCGACGCGACCGGCGTCACGGTGCGTATGCCGTTCAAGCAGCAGCTCGTGCGGGCGGGAGGCACCATCTCCGGGCCGGCCCTGATGGCGCTCGCCGACACGACGGCGTACTTCACCACGCTCGCGTTTGCGGGCCCGGTCGTGAGTGCGGCGACCTCGGACCTCGCGATTCACTTCCTCTCACGGCCCGCGCCGGCGGACGTCATCGCGAAGGCCAAGCTCCTGCGCCTCGGCCGTCGCCTCGCCGTCATCGCCGTCGAGCTGTTCTCCGACGGCAGCGAGGATCTCGTCGCACACGCGACGGTGTCCTACGCGCTGCCCGCGACCTGACGTCGCGCGGAGCCCGCTACTCTTCGGGGAACGGAATCGGCTGCGCCGTCGGGATGATCGTGCCCGCGGGCGCGGCGTTCGGCGTCGAGTAGACGATGTAGCCACCGCCACCGCCACCGCCACCGCCACCGCCTGTGTTGCCGTTGCCGTTGTTGCCGGTGTTGCCGCTGGCGGGCGCTCCCATCGCGCTCCCCGCGCCACCGAAGCCGCCACTATTGGTGTTGTTGTTGATGACGCCGCCGCCGGGCGATGGCGTCAGCGTCAGCGAGCCCGACGCGCCGGGTTGGCCATCGTCGCCGTTGTCCTCGCCCTGGCCGCCAGAGCCTCCGTTCGCGACGATGACGCCCGCGTTCGTGATCGTGATCGACTCCAGGCCGATCATGCCGCCCGAGCCACCACCGCCACCGCCACTGCGGTTGGCGGTAGCACCCGTGCCGCCCGCGCCGCCGGCGTTGAGCAGGCCGCCCGCGTTGATGGTGATCGCATTCTTCGCGGTCAGCCACACGGCGCCGCCACCGGCGCCGCCCTGGCCAGGACTATTGCCGCCGCCAGGCTGGCCGCCGCAGCCCCCCGCGAGCTCGGGGCGCGTGCGTGCCGCCATGGCGCCGCCGCCGGTGCCAGCGTTCCCGCCATTGCCGCCGGCGCCGCCCGCCCCACCGCTGGAGCCGAAGCCGCCGCCGGCGCCGCCACCTGCACCTTCGTTGTCCGCCGTGGGAAGCGCGGCGGTACACGCCCCCGTGCCGGCCACGATCGCCCCGGCTCCGCCACTCGACACGTCGATCGTGCCGCCGATCGTGATCGTCGTCCACGACGCGATGATGAGCGGATTCGTGCCCGTGACCTTCAGCGTCGCTCCGCTGGCGATGTCGAGCGAGTAGACCGACATGAGGGCGTAGTTGCCCGTGGGCGCCTGCGCGACCGACGCCGCGACCGTGGTCGGCCCGGTGATCGTGAAGGTGTTCGTGTTGAGCTCGTAGACGCCGCCGGGCTGGTTCAGCACGATCGCAGCGTCGCCAGGATCGCTGATGTCGCACGGGTCGAAGAGCGTCGTCTCTCCCGGCCAATCTTCCTCGCACGCCTCCGACGGGGGCGGCGCGTCGATCGTCGGTCCGCTGCTGTCGGGCGTGGTCGCCGCCGGGAGGCAGTAGCCCGTCTGACACGCGTAGCCATCCTCGCAGTCGGTCGTGACCTCGCACTGCAGACCATCCGTGCGCGTCGGGAAGCAGCCAGCGACCCCGCCGAGCGAGGTCGCGAGCAGGAGGGCACCGAGCGTGGGCATCGACTTCATAGGAACCTTGCGGTGAATACCAGAGCCGCTCCCCCAGGGAGTGGGGCAATGCTCACCTCCGAGTCGTCCTCGGAATCGAGGATCGGATCCCCGTCGGAGCGACCCCGGCGGGGCGGAGGCTTGCGCTCACCTAGTGCACGTACGATGCCGTACGTCAAAATCGCCGCTCCACCAATCATCGCCGTGTAGGCGATTGTCGTATGCAGCTTGCCCTTGTCCTCTAACGCTATGACGGCATTGACGTCGTCGATGGTGATGATCCGGTAGTCGGCGATCTCGTTCCGGATTCCGAGCGCCGAGACATAGAACCCGACTCCCACCGCCGTGGCGATTCCCCCACCAACGATCAGGGCGTAGGTCCCAGTCGTGATCCCGCCCTCGGGTTTGGGAGTCACGACCTCACACCCCTCGATCGTATCCTCGCAGGGTCGGCGCGGCCTCTCCGAGCTCTCGAGGGGCTTGCCCGTCTTCCGGAGCAGCTTCTGGAGGAACGAGTCGGCGCGCGACAGGAGCTCGTTCTTCGCGTCCTCCTCGTCGGTGCTGTCGAGCACGTATGTCTTCGAGTCCTTGCGCGTACCGTCGTAACTCGAGATCACGACCTTCAGCTTGCGCGTCATGTCGTTCCAGATGATCTGGCCGTAAACGATGATGTCCGCGCCTGCGGCGTCGAGGATCTCGTCGAGGCACTTCTCGCTCTCGATCGAGCAGTCGAACTGGATCGAGAGATCACTGATCGGCGTCTTCGCGAGCTTCGCGCGGAGCGTCTTGCCGATCGCCCGGCTGAAGGCCTCCTGGATGCCGTCCTGATCCTTCGTCAAGCCCTGCGGGTCGAGGGGGAAGACACTGACTTCCATGTCTCCACCACGCCGTTCCCCTTCACCGTCATCGTCGCCGAGCTCGTCATCCTCGTCGGCGCGTGCAGTTCCGAGACCTGCGACCACCACGGCGATCGTCAGCGCAGACACGAGGCTAAACTTCATTACTCGTCTCCCAACTGTCTCAAGCGTTCCTTGATGTCCTTCGCGTCGTGCGCTTTTGGTTGGAGCTCCAAGTATCGCTTGTAGGATTTAATCGCCGCCTTCACCATCTTGCGGCGCTGGTAGATCAGCCCCAGTCCACGGTGCGCAGGCGCGTAGCGCGGATTGATCTCGAGGACCTTCTTGTAGGACTCCTCGGCCTTGTCCCAGTTGCCGGCCGCGAAGTACGCCGCTGCTTTCTTCTTGAGCTCTTCCTCGCCACCGCTCGGTGGGGCATTGCCGCTGCCGTCTTCGTCCTCGTCCTCGTTGCTGGGATCCCGCTTCGTCGGCGTGCCCTTCTCGCTCGGATCCTTCTTGTTCGTCGGTCCCGTCTTCGGCTTGGTGCCGGTCGGGGGCACCGGCGTCGGCGGTGGCTCCTCGATCTGCGTTCCG